>ERZ794960.45-NODE-45-length-25294-cov-95.819248_pt1 | contig 25294 bp, 24 predicted proteins | sample MGYA00375737_ERZ794960 | MGnify/ENA primary metagenome ERZ794960 (study PRJEB30138, sample SAMN05968709) | food fermentation metagenome | isolation source: fermented_meat | host: spontaneous_fermented_meat_time_3_second_replicate;sponta... | place: Italy | collected... | reverse complement strand
AAATACTGATTTAATAGGATTTATCGTGTGGCTAATTTGTTCTTGCAATTTGGGACTAGTCTTTTTTTAATCTTAAGCAGATCTTTTAAACCTACAATACGTTACTTTATGGCGCAACCGTTAAATGCCACTTCAATGTTGATGTGTATTCTGTACGGTAACGTTCAGTCGTTTCTGGGACATGCAGGCCAATACTGTAATCAGCCGTTCTTGCGTCACCAAATTGATATTTATGAACTGAATAGCCAGGGATATCATAACTGACCCCGCCTTTATTGTCGCCGTCTTGATTAAGGTACTGGCCTTTTCGTTCGTATTCAACTAATTCTAACGGCTCAGCCCCGGGTACCAAGTTAAAGTTTGATTTAGTTACTACTTTATCCTGCAAATTCGAAACAGACTTATTACCTTCCGTATGCGTGCTCAATGTTGCGTTATTAAACTGGAGTTGTGCGCCGGACAGCTCAACTACTTGTTCCTTTAAATCTATCGTGGCACTGCCATGAAATTGTTGTTCCTGTGCAACACTCAACGTCCAGCCCTTAATGCCCCAATAATCAGAGATTTCAATGCCATATGGTGTTTTTTCATCAGCTGGTTTCTCAATTTGTGCCGGCAAATAAAACGTCCGTTCACTTTGCGTATCGTCGAATTTACCAAAATTCAGTTTACTTGGTAACGCCGTAATCGCTAAGCGCGTTTTTTCATATCTAAAAGTATAGGTCACCGATTTTTCTTCAATTACTGGATCAACATCTTTAATATCCGCATAGACCGCAGCGTTTAAATCAGTTGCCGTCGTAAAATCAACTGGCGTATAACCTTCAATGTAGGCGGGCCGAATCTTATTAGGATCTTGCCCATCGCTAATATCAGTTGCTTTTAATGCTGATATTTTGGCATTAATTGGCCCAGTTGCAACGACTTCATTAGCAATCTGCTGCCCCGTTTCACGATCAATATAACTAAAGTGAACGTCACTATTCTTCGTCTTTTCAATCGTTACTGACGCGTCAGCTTGCCCGTTCATAACACCCTGATTAGCTTGTTCCCCAGAATATAAAACAATATTTTTAAGCACTGTGCCTATCACAACACCTTCTTTGACTTTAGCCTTATAGGTTAATACTACATTCTGTCCAGGTGTCATTTTTTTCAAATTAATCTGTTTAACATCTGCTGGGGTTTCAACTGTCTTATCGCTATATGTCAATTTAACAGAGCCCGGCACTAATTCTAACCCTTCCTTAGCTAGGTCATCGGCCAAGACACCGTTAGACATATCAGCTCCGTTACTGCTGACTGTTAACTTCACTTGGTAATCAAGAACATCATTTACATGCCCGACCGTCGCTTTTTGGTACGTCGTTTCTTTTTCAGTTTCATTTAAAACTTTCTTTTCAATTTCGACAGGTTCAACTTCGACTGGGATTTTCGTGCTCGCCGTAGCCGTATCAAAACTGCCAGTCCCACCTTCAGTCTTAGCAACCATGCTACTATTAATTATTTTTCCAGAAGCTTTACCATTAATTTTGGCATCGAAACTGATCGATGACCATTCATTTTCGGCCAAATTTTTGGGTAATCTAACCGTTAACATTCTAGTCGTTTGGTTATACTTACTAGCATCAATTGCTACTTGATCGCCATTATTCAGAGTTACTTTAATTGTACTAGGATCAATATCCAGTTCATCTGGTATTTTTGACGTTACGTTAATATCTTTCCATTCACTACTATAACCTAAATTATGCGTTTTCATTTCGATGGTAATATTATCTTGAACGTGATTTTTTTGATCACTTGTCGTTTTATTTTTATAGGTCTCTGCCGCTTCTGGGACAACTAAGCCCGCAGTCGCAATCCCTAAATCATTTCTAAAATGATAAACGGTATCTGGCTGAAAAGTTTGCCAATTCCACTTAGCGCTATACGCAGAATCACTTCCTGAATAAACAGTAGCCCCTTCTTTTAGATTTTTAACTTTGATACCCGTACCATCAAAGTTGGCTGGCGAATAATCATTCATTGCATAATCAGATAAGTTATATCCACCATTTCGGTGATAATTCATCGCGTTAAATTTGGCTGGACCATCCTCAACACCCATATTAAGGAATAGTTTATATTTACCATCGGCAATGTACATCCCAGCGTTATTCCCTTGCGCAGAAACTGGTACGCCATCGTTACCATTTAACGAAGTATCTTTAGCAAAAAAGATCCCGCCATCAATTGCTGCCGATGTCGCATTATAAATATATAGTTCCTGTTGAACAGATGGTTTTTCTAGTGACGGCCGTAATAGATACTCAAGTGTGAAACTGGGGACACGCCCCACTATGGTTGTATATTGCCCCACCATTTTTAAAATTGTCTGCCCTTTGGCGTCTTTGGCTTGATAATATTGCACACCTGTCAGTGATCCCTGTGCCGATGTCGATGTGGTTTTAATCGTTGGTGCCGTGGAACTTCTAGTGGTTAAGAGTGAATAGTCATACGAGCCCCCATCCCAGATGTTGATTTGAATGAAGACTCGACAATCTTGCCATTATCCTTAATGAAAACGTTCATTCTTGGCGGCATGTTATTCGTTATTATCCCACCATTTCCTTGATCAAACTTTAAGGTCCCATCACTATTACCAAAAGTATAATTAAGGCTTTTATTAGCCGCTTTATCAATATCAATACTTGCAATCGTTGTTTGCTTTGCCGGTTGCCAACCTGTCACGCCATCATCAATAGTAGCTGTCGGCATTATTGTATCTCGTGATTGATTCTGAATCACAGACTTATCTCGATGACTACTCGATGACTGCTTTGTCGTCTCAGAAGAAGACTTTTCAGATGACGTCGTTTTAGATTCAGACTTAGATTCAGATTTGGATTGGGTACTCACTGATTGTTCTGAGTGACTACTTGTTTTTGAATCTGTTGGCACCTTGATTTCTGATGAATTATCCTGTCTTTGGACTGCGTTGACAACGTTCTCATTAATAATTACAGAACTTATTAATATCAGTATCAACATTAACCAGGTTACTAATTTTTTCAAAAATAGCCCTCCGTTATCTAAATAATTAATTGGTACTCAAACTGTAACATTCCAGCAAAAATAGCACTGCTCCAAGCACATCTATCAAGCCTTTATCAACTCCGTTAATATTTAACATCAAGAAAAATACATCACAGTAACAATATGTAAATAGTATATTACTTGGGCAATGATTGCAAGTCGATTTCTCACTATTAAACTGTACACAATCTATAAACTGCTTTATACCTTGATAGAAACGTCTTTAAATAAATTATCCCTACTTTATTATTTAAAGCCACAGTGAATATCGGCTATTTGGGCAAAAAAATAGGTCAGTTCTTTATGAACTGACCTTAATTGGACTGATTTAATTCCTAAATCAATAAAAAATGGCGGAAAATCGCTTATATTAGTAACCTCTTTTAGGCCAAAAGACCGCTTTTTTGTAACCAGGTCGTCACTTCTTTAGCGACGGCTGCTTTAGTTGGACCTTCAATTGCTAGTAACTGGCCGTTGGTTTCTTGGCCACCAGCAACCGATAAGATTGGCAAGACTAGCGCATCGCCGACAGCAGCTTGAATCTGTGCAACCATTTGCCCGGCGCCATAACCGCCGTGTGTATTAAACGGGATGATTGTTTTGTCGGTGAAATCATACGTCGCTAGGAATGTCAGCACTGCTTGGGGCAGTGCCATGTTCCAAGTGGGGGCACCGATAAAGATTCGGTCATACTGTTCAAAATCCGGAATATTTGTTTTTAATGGTGGTAATTGATTTTGCAGTTGTTCACGCGCATTCAGATCAACCTCAGCGCGATAATTCTTGGGCCGCTTTTCCTGTGTTTCAAGTGCCACTAAATCACCACCAACTTGCGCGTGAATCAATTTCGCAACTGCCTTTGTGTTCCCAGTACGTGAATAATAAACGATTAATGGTTTCAATTGACACCCTCCTGATTAATAAAAATCTGGTTTGGCTTTATTTTCTGAGCCGGGTTCCCATAACCCAATACTTGCGCGGACATCATTGCGTTTACCGGTCAAATTATCAACAACGAATTGAGCGATAGCGTAACGACTGATTTGCGCGCCTAAGAATGGTTCCCCTTTAGGACTAGCCACGTAATCAGTGCGTTTAGCGTCATACAACCAAGTCATTCGCATATAAGTGTAGTCGAGATCACTTGCTTCAAGGGCTTCATTGCCGCGATGTTGCGCCACCGAACCGCCCATCATTTTACTATTCCAAGTGGCAAAAGGTTCTGCGACTTCGCCGTAGACACTTAAAACACCTGCTTGGATAATCCGTTTAACACCGGTTTCGTGCATCGCTTCGATGACGATTTTGGTAATCGCTAAGTTATCAAAGTTCATATAAATCGCATCTTGGTTTTGCATCACATTAATTAAATCGTCGAGTTGACTCGCATCGCCAGAGACCTTAGTGACATTGTCATAAGGTAAATTAGCGGCATCACTCCCAAAAAGTGTGAGCTTTAAAGTTGGTTCTGCTTGTAAACGGGGAATTAAAATCGCTGGAATTTGACCACCGGCCCCAATAATTAATACATTTGTCATATTATTTATTCTCCTTTAGCGCTGCTAAGCTCGTCCCAAAAATTTGTTCAATTGCCGCTGGATCACGATGATCGAAAAATTGACTTTCGCCTTTGTCCAAATCATTCATCGTTGCCATTTCGGCTGTGGTTAATTCAAAATCAAAGACATTGATATTTTCGGCCATCCGATTTTGGTGCACAGACTTCGGAATCACCACAATGCCGCGTTGAAGTAACCATCTTAAGATGACTTGTCCGTTTGATTTACCGTAACGCTCGCCAATTGCCGCAATTCGTTCATCAGTAAAAATATTGTATTTGCCTTCTGCAAATGGTGCCCAAGCTTCAACTTGAATCTCTTCCGCTTGTGCAAAAGCCACTTCTGAGTGTTCTTGATACCAAGGGTTAACTTCAATTTGGTTAATCACTGGTTTGACATCGGTTGATAAGATTAAATTTTTAAGTTGATCGGCATAGAAATTAGAAACGCCGATTGCGCGAATCTTGCCGGCTTTGTATGCTTCTTCTAGAGCCCGCCATGCCCCAATCACATCGCCAAAAGGTTGGTGAAGTAAGTAAAGATCTAAATAATCAACGCCTAAATTTTGGAGTGATTGGTCAATCCCTTTTTTAGCACGTTCATAGCTCGCATCTGATACCCAGAGTTTCGAAGTAATGAATAGTTCTTCGCGCGCCACGCCGCTACGTTTAATGGCCCGGCCAACTGCGGCTTCATTATGGTAAGCTGCCGCTGTATCAATCAAACGGTACCCTGATGCAATCGCATCAACCACTGCTTGTTCACATTCTGCTAAATCCGTCATTTGAAAAACACCGAAACCTAATTGTGGCATTTGTACGCCATTATTTAATTGCACCATATCCATCATTGATAACCTCTTTTTCTAATTGATGGCTTTAGTATAGTGCGCAGTGGCTCACTTGAAAATTACTTAAAAAACATGCTAGTATACATTAAACGTATACTAAGGAGAACAGCGAATGTTAGATTAATATTTATTAGAACAATTGACGACCTTCGCCAAGACTGGCCCCCTCACGAAAACTGCTGCTGCTTTGAACATCACCCAGCCATCCGTCACACGCGGCATGCAAAAGTTGGAAGAGGATTTTGGTGTCCAGCTGTTTGACCGTCAAGCTAATCGCATTAAACTGACACCAACAGGCGAGCTTGCCGCTCGAGAAGCTGAACAACTTTTGACGACTAGTCAAACGATGCTGACTAAAATTCAAAATTTCGATCGCGGTCAGCACTTTACGATAATTGGCGCAACGATTCCCGGACCGCTAACCCTCGTGCCTAACCGTGATGATGTGCAAATCACCAAAGAATTCATTGCGGTGGATCAAATTAGTAATGCACTAAAGACAGACCAAGTTGCCCTAATCTTTTCAGATCAAGAAATCCTTGATACGACCATCGAATCTCAATACCTCGGTCAAGAACAGCTTCAAATTAATCTCGATCAATTCACGACGTTTGCTAGCCAATCAACCGTTAGCTTTCAAGATTTAGCTGGCATGAGTTTCGTCGTCATGCGCGCAATCGGCCCCTGGAGCGATATGATTAAACAAGATATTCCCAACGCGCAATTTATGTATCAAGACGACCGCGCCGCCTTCATTGAGATTATTAAGCACTCAAGCCTACCGTTTTTCACTTCCAATCTCTCACAAAAGGATGCTTTCTTCAACGAACTATCACCACATCAATTAGACAGAATCACGGTCCCAATTAGTGATGAACAGGCCAAGATGCCAATTTATATCAATTATTTAAAAAGACAAAAGCACCAACTATTACCGCTCATTGATGCGATTAGCGCAAACTGGCCTAAATAATCACCTATATGAATTAACAAACAAAAGCTTTAGAATGAAATTAACTATTATATGTACATTGGAGGAAATTCTTGATGAAAGCAATCGTTGTCTCAAAGGCTGGTGGGCCAGAAGTCCTTACATATACCGACGTTCCAAAACCAACAATTAAGTCAGGCTGGTCACTCGTTAAAGTGATGGGTTTTGGCATTAACCGCTCCGAAATTTTCACGCGGGAAGGCAAGTCTCCCTCGGTTCAATTCCCCAGAATCCTCGGCATTGAGGCTGTTGGGATGATTGCTGAATCTTCCGATCCGGAACAACTGCCAGTTGGTCAAAAAGTGATTTCAATTATGGGCGAGATGGGCCGCGCCTTTGACGGTAGCTATGCTGAATACGTCTTACTACCCAATGAACAAATCTATCCGGTTGAATCGACTTTAAGCTGGGCTAATCTCGCCGCGATTCCCGAAACCTTCTATACAGCCTTCGGAATTTTCAAAAGTTTACAAATTACTAAAAGCGACCATGTTTTAGTCAGAGCAGCCACTAGCGGTGTCGGTATTGCAGTGATGAAATTAATCAAAGGATATGCTGCCAGTATCTCCGTAACTGGGACCACGCGCTCTGCAAATAAATCTGATCAATTATTAGCAGCCGGCTTTGATGATGTACTCGTCACACCCGCACCCAACACCCTCCCAAGTGAGTCCGGCCAATTCGATAAAATCGCTGACCTTATTGGACCCGCAGCTACTCGTGACTCATTACGACATCTAAATGAGTATGGGATTTTAAGTGCCACCGGCGAACTTGGTGGCGTCTGGACGATTGATGCCTTAGACCCTATTATCGATATTCCGAATAATCGTTACCTAACTGGCTTTTATTCCGGCGATGTTTCTAGCAGCAAAATTCAGGAAATGTTAGCCTTTATCGAGAAATATCATATTGATGTGACCCCCGCACGAGTTTTTAATCTCACACAAATTCAAGCCGCACATCAATACCTCCAGAGCCAACACAGTTTTGGTAAAGTAGTTGTAACCCTCAATCAATAGAAAGGCACACTTCCTTATACCTGATTCTCACTTCAAGTGGCGATAGTGGCCCAATTGAAAATAGCTATTAAAACCATCAAATTTAGTCGAAGTGTCCTAGTAGCGCCCTAACGTGTCATTTTTAAACAAAAAAATAGGCTAGTCCTTTGCGGGACTAGCCTATTTGAATAAGCTTATTAAACGTGCTTTTTAAAGCTGATTCCTGTGCTTAGCTACAATCCGCAAACAATCGACTAACGTCAATTATTCACGAATTTAGGCTAATGCTCAGAATCAACCCACTTTAAACACACTCTTTAATAATTAGTTTAATTTCTTCTTGCTTACTACGTTTAAGTTTTCATCTAAATCATAAACAACTGGTTCGCCTGTTGCCATTTCAACGTCCATGATGTCTTCATCAGAGATGTTTTCAATGTATTTTGTTAAGGCGCGTAGTGAGTTACCGTGAGCTGCAACAATGATGTTTTGGCCGTCGATTAATTTTGGAGCGATTTCGTCTTCCCAGAATGGGATAACACGTTCCAAAGTAACCTTCAAGTTTTCGCCACCAGGAATAGCTTTTGGATCTAAGTGTGCGTAACGACGGTCGTTTGCTGCTGAACCTTCGTCATTTGCATCCAATAGTGGAGGAAGTGTATCGTATGACCGACGCCATACGTGCACTTGTTCGTCGCCCCATTTTTCAGCTGCTTCAGCTTTGTTTTGGCCTTGTAATGCACCATAATGACGTTCGTTTAAGCGCCATGATTTTGTTTCAGGAATCCATAATTGATCTGAACCTTCAAGTGCATAGTGTAATGTCTTGATGGCACGAGTCAATACTGATGTGTAAGCTTGGTCAAAAAGGATGCCTTCTTTTTTCAATAAAGCACCAGCGTTTTGAGCTTGGCGTACGCCTTCTTCGCTTAAGTTAACATCAACCCAACCTGTAAATTGGTTTGATAAGTTCCATTCACTTTGTCCGTGACGAATAAAAACTAATTTAGCCATGTGTAAGTAACCTCACTTTTTTTATTTTTACTCTGTCCATTTTACACTGTTTCCATCACAATTTACAGTCTTATCTTTTCAGAAAATAATGAACTTCAATTTAATTGATATATTGCCCGGGTAATACTGCTTATTAGCCAAGCAAATCATTTTTATCTAAGCTTCAATCTGGCCGTTATGAATTAGATTGGCATCCAAGAACCAATAATCTTCTGGATCACCCACTAAGCGACTAAACGGAACAGGCTGAATCCCCTGCTCTTCTAATTTTTCAATTAAATACGCCCGTAATATCCACGGATTATTGATGTGTCGTGTTTCCAAATTCAATACGGTTTGAATGGTCCCTTCAGTAGTCCCCAAATCTGTCGCTACTTCAGCTAAAGAGAGACCAGTTAAAGCAAAATTAGCCTGTAATTCACGAATCGTTGCTTTTCTTTCTTGCGGATTTAATGACATCCAAAAGACTTCTTTCTATATCTTTATTTTTGATCGACACTTTTTGTTTCTTTTAATAAGAAGAGTGCTGCTAAAATGGCAATCACCATTAAGACTAATGAAGTCGTGACAACAGCAATCATCCCTTTATCAAAAGCTGTGACCACAATTTGTTGCACCTTGGCAGCATACGGTGTTTTCACTAATTGTTGACTCCAAGCAACTGCGTGCCCTGAAAAGGCGCCCGCTTCGACTAATGCTTGGTGAATACCAGTTGCTGCAGCCTTCGGCATTGAACTCCCACTAAAGCCAGCACTTAAGCTACTCTCATAGGCATTCGTTTGTGATAAACCAAGAATCACGACACCAACGGTAATCCCGATTTGACGGAAAACATTCAATAAACCGGATGCCATCCCAATTTCCTTCGGATTAATGTTATCCATCGCTGCTGTATTGATCATTGGATTGATAATTGCATTCCCTAACCCAGTTAACGCAAGCAATGGTAGGAGTTGCATGTAAGTAAAGTCAGTTGTTGTCACTTGCCTAAAGATCAATAAACCAAGTGCCGAAACTGTAAAACCAAAAGCAATCATCCATTTTTTACCAAATTTATACCCTAGAACACCCGTAAATGGTCCCAAGACAAGTGACCATAAACTCATTGGCAATTGATGCACACCGGTTGAAAAGGCTGAGTAGCCCATGTAATTTTGCATCAAACTCGTTTGATAAGCGGCCAAGGCAAAGATTCCAGCGCCTAACGAGAAGGCTAAAATCACAACGCCTACGAAATGGCGATTCGTGAGTAACGTCAAGTTCATCATTGGTGCTTTTGCCTTCAATTCAACAAAGACGAAGAGCGCTAAAATTAAAACGGAAGCGACTAACCAACCCATAATCCGCATATCTGTCCAAGCCCAGTGCATGTGTTGTTCTTTTTGAATTAACCCATAAATCCCAGAGAATAATCCGATTGCTGACAAAATCATACCCATAAAATCGATTGATTCGCCTGCACCATATGCTGGTGTTTCTTTAACATTACGAATCACTAAGTAAACCGAAATAATCCCGACTGGTAAGTTGACGAAGAAAATTGATGGCCAACCGAAGTTTTCGACTAAGAAGCCCCCAACCAAAGGTCCAATGGCAGTTGAAAAACCAATGACGGAGCCTAAAATTCCCAATGCAGTCCCACGTTCGCGACCTTCAAAGTTCGATGCCACTAGCGCCATCGATAAACTCATCATACCGGAGCCACCAATTGCTTGAACCGCACGACCAATATCCAATACTAATAAGTTTGGTGCCAGTCCGTTAACGACAGAAGCTACCGTGAATAAAATCATACTCATGATGAAAATTTTCTTACGCCCGAACATGTCCCCTAATTTGGAAACAATTAACAAGCTGACCGCATACATTAACGTGTAGGCGTTCAATACCCATTGCAAGTTACTAAAAGTTGTTTTAAAATCAACCGCCATACTTGGCAAAGCCACATTAACGACGGTCACATCTAGTAGTCCCATAAAGACCCCTAGACTCATAGCGACTAGCGCTATCCAACGATTTGTTGTTTTTTTCATTTTACTATCTCCATTTTCTCGATCTCTCTTATTTGTGCTTCCAGCCAGTCGACCTTTGCTTTAAGCGTTGTGCTTACAAAATCCATTGAGCGAACCTGCCACTGATAATAATTGGTATCGGCCCCCTCTTCATCCCGTAAATCTGTTAGATGGTTTTTGACACCCATATAGACGTGTAAATCTTCAGCTAACTCATCGCGGTAATCTTGTAAAATACTGATCTGTTCTTCGGAATCGATGTAGTGCATCCCACGCATCTTAAACCGATAAGCATCATCCCACTTCGCATCGTGGGCGACTGGTTTAGCCATTAATTCAGCAAAGTAACGCCGGCCTTCTTCAGTGATATGTGCAATCTTCGTACCACGCGAATCTTGATCAGCTTCATCAAACCCAATGCAGCCTTTGCTTTCCAATTTATCTAATAGCGGGTACAAAACGCCATTTGAAATTTTTCGACGAGGTAACATTGCATTTTCCAAGATAATCCGCAATTTATAACCCGACATATTCCGACTCATTAAGGCTGATAACATCAGCAATTCATACATAAGTTCATAACCTCTCTCTTCAATCAGTCTTTTCGACAGGTCTTTAAGACTTATTAAGTATAGTTCTTTCCGACACATTTGCAAGTCTTTTTTTCACAAACCACAAAAAAGACGGCCCACATTCGGTTGGCGAATCGCCAAGCCTCGTGTAGCCCGTACTTTTGGGTGCTTAATTTAATTTTTATTGTGCTTGAACACTATCTCGTTCAACCAATTCAACTGGTAGCATTTTTTGTTGCATCCCTAACGTTGGTTTTTCGATTCGGTTCAACAATAACCGGGTCGCTTCTTGGCCCAACGCTAAAATAGGTTGTTTGATGGTCGTTAACCGCGGTGTCACGTACTCGCACCAATCAATATCATCGTAACCAATAATCGAAATTGACTCTGGTACCGCATGACCTAGTTCAGCTAACCCACGTGCTAAACCTATCGCCAGCTCATCATTGACGGCAAAGATAGCAGTGACGCCACTATCAATTACCTGTTGGGCTACTTGATACCCACCTTGTTTAGATAACGGCGTCGTTATTTGCCAGTTCGGATTAACCGTGATTTGATGACTAACCAAAGCCGCTTGGTAACCAATAAACCGCTGCTCGATATTCCAAGCGCGCTGTTCAGGCAACACAATCCCAATTTGACGATGGCCTTTTTCAATCAGGTAATTAGCCGCCATTCGGCCACCTTCCGTATCCGCTACAGAGATCTCATCACTTTGATGTTGCTTTTCGGATTGATCCAACAGAATATACGGTATTTTACGTTGTTTCAGATGCCCCTCTAGTGTCTCTTCTTCAATATGCGAGACCGCTAAAATAAAGCCATCGACATTCCGCCGAACCAACTCTTTCAGATAGTAATTGACCTTCTGATTATTCTGACCCGCACTATAAATCAGCGGAATAAAATCATACTGATAGGCGACTTCTTCGACCCCTTGAATAAACTGACTAAAGAAGGGATTATTGATATCCGGTACTAAAACCGCAATTGTTTTGGTTTCTTTATTAACCATGTTCTGGGCAAAATAATCCGGTTCGTAGCTGAGTTTTTCACGTGCTGCTCTCACCCGCGCAATCGTCTCAGCGCTAAACCGCTGCCCTTTATTATTTAAGATTAGCGAAACAGTTGTGACCGATGTTTGGGCCAAGGCAGCGACATCTTTAATCGTTACTTTTCGTACCACGTTAACTTCCCCCATTGAAAAACCCTCTATCATTTAAAAACGCCCATAGCCGACTAAGCCATGAGCGCCTTCTAATCTATTATAACTGAATATCCTTTTCATATGGAATTGAATTTTGTGCACCTTTAGTTTGCACGGCAATTGATGAAGCCTTATTGGCATAAGTCATTGCGGCTTCGATATTGCTGTAATCCAATTCGAGTTTTGTACTTAACGCACCGATGAAAGTATCACCAGCAGCTGTTGTATCAACTGCTTTCACTTTAAAGGCAGGCACAAAGCCAGTTGCAGTTGGTGTTGCATAGAATGAACCTTTAGAACCAACAGTGATGATCACCACTTTGATGCCTAATTTGAACATTGCTTCAGCGTTGGCCTTCATTGAAGCTTCGTCAGTGACTTTAATCCCAGTGATGATTTCTGCTTCGGTTTCGTTAGGGACAATCATGTCCGTCACTGCTAATAATTCAGCTGGAATATTCTTGATAGCAGGTGCTGGATTCAAAATTGTTTGAACCCCGTTTGAACGCGCAATCTTGAAGGCTTCGATAATGGCAGGCACTGGTACTTCGAATTGCGCCACAATCCGGTCAGCTTCTTTAATAGCTGCTTCTGCTTCGTGGATATCTTCAACAGTCACGTCTTGGTTAGCGCCACCGTAAATTAAGATACTATTTTGGCCGTGAGCATCAACCATGATATAAGCTTGGCCTGTCCCAGCTGTTTCTGAACAACGAACGTGATCGACGTTCATGCCGTCTTTTTTGAATGTGTCGAGCATGAAATCAGCGGCACCTTCTTTACCAACCTTACTAATGAAAGCCGTTTGGGCACCTGAACGAACAGCTGCGATTGCTTGGTTAGCGCCTTTACCACCACCAGCAACTGCGCGGCCATCCATTGCTAAAGTTTCGCCAGGTTGTGGAAAACGCTGAACGTTTAAAATTGTGTCGACATTGGTTGAACCTAATACGATTACTTTTTTCATTTGAATACCCTCCTGGTTGTTAAAATACAACGCCACTTTCTAAAATAATGTTGGAATAAGGTGTCATCTCACCTGTTCTGACAAATGCTTTGGCCTTATTTAAGTCTTGTTTCATTTGTGAATGATTAATAAATTCGATTGGTGTCTCCCCAATTAAAGCTTTAATCGCCTCTAATTGTTCTGGATTTGCTGTTTTAATTTCATTTGCTAAGTAAACTTTTTGCACTTCTAATTCACTTAAGATATTTGTTAAAACTTGAATAAAACTCGGTACACCATTTTCAATGGCCACATCAATCTTCTTCGTACCAGCTGGTACTGGCATGCCAGCATCCCCAATACTTAATGTATCGAAATGTCCCATATCTGAAATAACGCTCGAAATTTGTGTGTTAATCACCTTTGTTTTTCTCATGTCACCAATCTCCCTTATCTTTATTTAATAAATGCTGTGACAGAACCTGCCACTAAGACTAATAATAAACCAACCATTACGGCGATCATTTCTTTTTTTGATTTCTTTTCTTTTAAGATGTAAATCCCACCGATTGTCGCAAAGATAACACTTGTTTGTGATAAAACAAAACCAGTTGCTAAACCGTTGACAGATGGTTGTGCTGAAATCAAGTAAGTTAATGCCGCAAAAGCGAAGAAGAACCCACTGAAGATGTTCTTATATGAAGTTGCTTCTTTAAATGGTTTATAATCTTTTTTAGTTTGTGTTACGCCGAAGATAATCCCGACAATTGTCATCCCAATGGCTTGTGGTAAGAAACCTTGGAAGCCATCAGCGCTGACTGCTTGTGGAAAGGCTGAATAACCTAAGTAACCTAATTCACCGACTAATAATAACAAAACGCCCTTAACGGCACCACTCTTGCTAGCACTTGATTTATCTTCGCTCCAAGCGGTGAGATAAACGCCGATGATAATTAATGCAATCGCTGTAAAACCGATTAATTTTGATTGTGAACTTGACCAGTTACCTAGAACGAAGACACCCCATAAAGATGCCCCAACTAATTGAAAGCCGGTTGTAATCGGCATTGTTCTAGAAACGCCCATTGTTTCGAAAACGTGGAAAGTAATAATTTGTGCCAGTGCCCAACATGCACCTGAAATTAAACAGAAAATAAAAGTTTTCGTTTCAGGAATTGGTGTCCCACGGAAAATGGCAACGACAATTGCTAGAATTAATGTCCCAATAGTTGTCCCCAGGATTTGACTCGCTGGTTTACCACCAATTTTACCAACAATAACTGGGAAAATCCCCCAGCCAATCATCGGCATTAAGCCGATTAAGATATTTACAGCGTTCATTATAATTTCCTCCAAGCCTATTTAATCAATTAGTAAAACGTTTTACTAACTATCTTGATGATTATTATAAATGACCCATTTCGATAATTCAACCCTTTTTGAAAACGGTTTACATCCTAAACATAAAAAAAGATTAATCAGGCACCGTTTCCGCCCAATTAATCTTTTTTAAATTTATTTTTTCTTAGCTTGTGAATAACCGCGTTTTGACTTATAACCTGCTTCTAAAATCATCAGCATATCATCATAATGTCGTTGTTGCGTCTCTTCAGTCTTAGCGCCGTAAACATAGCGCGCCCATTCCCGTTGGTACCCAGGTGTTAAGGCGTCGAAAAAAGTTTTCACGGTTGGCCGTGTCTCAAGTCGCGCACTTAATTTTGGAATATCAACTTCAAATTCAGATAATGGTTTTTGCGCCATCTTCAATCACTCCATTATTTTAACCGCATCACATCTCTGGCAATCATTAATTCTTCGTTCGTCGGTACAATTAAAACTTTAACCTTAGAATCATCAGCACTAATAATCCGTTCTTGACTGCGGACATTATTTTTCTCTTCATCCAATTTTACACCAAAACAAGCAAGTTGCTTACAAATATCTGCCCGTAATTCGCTCCCATTTTCACCACTACCAGCCGTGAAAACTAACGTATCAATACCATTCATTAAAGCAACGTATGAACCCACGTACTTAACAACACGATTGACAAAAATCGATAATGCCAACGCTGATTGTGGCCGTGTATCGGCTGTTTCTTCCAAATCCCGCATATCAGGTGATAATTCAGAAATACCTAATAAGCCTGATTTGTGATTTAAAATATCAATCATTTCGGGCATCGTAATTTCTAATTTCTTCGCTAAGAAAGCGACTAGAGAAACATCGATATCACCAGAACGTGTCCCCATGGTAATCCCGGCAAGTGGTGTAAAGCCCATTGAAGTATCAACGGCATGGCCATCTTGGACCGCGGTAATTGAAACCCCGCTTCCTAAATGAAGCGTAATCATTTTTTGTGATTCTAGCGGTGTTTCTAAGATTTCAGCGGCACGATGGGCAACGTAACGGTGACTTGTCCCATGAGCACCGTATTTTCTTGCACCATATTTTTGATAATATTCTTGTGGAATACTGTATAAATAGTTTTCAGGTGCCAAGGTACTGTAAAAAGAGGTGTCAAAAACCGCTACTTGTGGTACCCCTGGCAATAAGGTTGTAAAGATTTTGATGTAATAGGCCTGTGTTGGATTATGCAATGGTGCATATTCTGCCAAACGATTAATTTCATCCAATGCCACTGGATTAATGACCATTGAGTCACTGAAAGCTTCACCGCCCCCAACAACTCGATGGCCAACACCCGTAACTTCATCCAAATGACTGACAATTCCTAATTCCTTCAAGCGAGTGAGTAGGAGTGTTGCTGCCATTTCATGAGTGGTCACATCTTGGACTTCTTTAAATTTTTGATTGTCACCATATTTAGCGGTAAACACTGAATCAGATAACCCTAAGCGATCAATCATCCCTTTGGCGATAACTGTTTCACTGGGCATTTCAAATAATTGCCATTTTAATGTTGAACTGCCCGCGTTAATTGCTAGAATTTTTTCCATGTTATCGTCTCCCAATCTATAAGTAATTCCTTCATGCCACAATTGTAAGCAATTTCATAAGAAGTTACAAGCATTGATTTAATAACAGATAAAAAGGGACCACCCACCAAAAATGAATTTAGCGGCTGATCCCTATCGTTTTTATTATTTTGCGAGTTTGTCGTCTGATTGGATATTTTGAACCTTTTCCAAGAATGAACGCCCCATTTTGTTATCTTGGTAGTTACTTGGTTCAATAACATCTAAATAGAATTGATCAATAAATTGAATTAAACCATCGATTTTTTCACGACCCATTTGTGTTTCGATTTCTTGATACTTTTGTACATAACGGCTCACTAAACAATCTAAAACATCTTGACCTTGTTTGGTTAAACTTAAGAATTTAACCCGTTGATCTGATTGTAAGTGTTCTTCAACAACGTAGCCGTTTTCTTTAAGTAAACGACATTGACGTGAGATTGCAGAACGACTAACACTCATTGTTTTAGCTAATTTGCTACCCGTTAAATCGTCATTAGTGGCGATTTCGTACATGATCAAGAATTGATCAAATGACACTTTGTAGTTCAAACTTTCCCCACTGACAAAATCGCTAAGATTGCTGATAACCCAACGATAGATAAGCGATAGATGGGTGATAACTTCCCAGTCTTCAGAATACTTCCCCGTAATCTTTGATGACATAATTGAATCTCCTTTTTATAAATACAAGTGATGAGGGTCGAAAATAATTAATGGTTTTAATTTGATTGCTAACAACCATAGTAGCATATTCTTTCAAAAAAGAAACCACCTGTTTTCATTAATTTAGTACAAAGTCACTTAATGATTAACAATTATATTGTAACGTTAATTATTGCAAGGATAACTATCTGCAACTTTTTTATTAAAATTTCTATTATTTTGGCGTTATTGTAAAAAAAAGAGCAAACTACTAACTATCGTTAGTAGTTCACTCCTTTCAAACCTATTATAGATTGCGATCCATATTGAATGTCAATTTAGATAAATTAATTCCTGACATGACGAGTTCGCCGATCATGCCCATGGCCTTATCTTTCATTGTGTTAACAATCAAATAATTTTGTTCTGTCAAATATTTTGTTAGTGCTTCGCCTTGATAATTCTTAGCTTCTTCTTCAATACTATCCAACATTGTCCGTAATTCTTGTTTACAGCTTGTTAGATAGTCAACGTTACCTTGAATATGTTGGCTATAGTGACCTTCAACCAAGACTGAAATTGTCCGGTACATCCAATAAGCACTATTAATATCCCATTTCATTGGTGTTTCACTGAAGCTAGGATCTGTATCATTGGCATTTGTAAAGAAGGGAATAAATGGTGTGTAAGTTGGCATCCCTAAAGTAATCCACATAATCGCAGCTTGTTCTTTAGGCACGTCGTTGCGCAATTGTAAGATATGCGCATTTTGTGTTCTGTTTAAGCCAATTGGACGGTAACGATACTTGTCAGCATCAGCACCGTGGCCCATTGGATCGAATTCTGTTTCGTTATAATGTGAACCAAGTAACATTTCAATATCTTCAACACTAATCTTATGTTCAATCTTGCGAATGAAAGGTAGATCAGCTGATTCAGGTGACATGTCAAATTCTGAATCAAATAAGTGATGTGCGTACCAGACACGAGGTGTGTTGTAGTGGCGATCTTTTTCGTTCATTGTGCCGAAGATATGACGGAAGTTCCAGCCCGTCTTATCTGGATTTAAGTGATGTTTTTCAACATATTCTTGAATCCCTTCAGCCCACATGAAGTTATCCTTATCGCTGAAATCAACTTGTTGAATCGCCACTTGGTTTGCCGCTACGGCATACCCATCATCTGGAATTCGTTGTGCTAACCAAAGATGACCAGTGACAATTTCCATATACCAAACTTCATCATGATCACTAAACAAGACACTGTTGCCCGCAGGTGAACCGTATTGTTTGATCAAGTTACCGAGGTAGCTGACCCCTTCACGTGCTGAGTTAATGTAGGGTGCGACCATTGCTTGCATACAATCTTCGTCTAAGCCGTCTTTAACCAATGGATCGTAGGCTAATGACTTTTCGTTGCCATACGTACTTTCAGTACAACTCATCGCAACGTTAACTTCATTAATACTACTTTCGTCATAATAACCTTTGTTCTTGTAATCCACATTGGGCACCGCTGGCCAGCGATAACCGTCTTCTGATAAAGTCGCTTCAAAACCGTTCAACCAAGATTTAATTTTTTCACCCTTACGGCCTTTAACTGCCGGATTCATATAGAAACGTTGGGGGGTTAAGGGCATAAAAGTATCATCATTGCGGGCAATCATTGTCGAGCCGTCAAGTGATGCTTTTTTACCAACTAAAATTGTTGTACAAGCTGATTCCATGTCTATCGCTCCTTTTGATTTAGAGAACATTAAATTATTCTCATAAAGATACTATTAGTGTACGCCCGCCTTGGTCGAATGTATACCCATATTCATAAGATTCTCTAAAACAATCATCAACTCACTTAAAAATTAGAGTTTCTTCATTAATTTATGTTTGAGCAATCTTTTCATGATATATTATAGATTAAGTATCCTAACAATAAGGTGGTTTCAAAATGAAAAAATTAACACACGTTCTGTTGATGCTCATGGCTAGTTGTTTCGTGATTCTAGCCGGTTGTCAGAATAAAACGACGGTCCCTGCCGCCGCAACTAAGACTGAGGATCAAATCGAGCAGTATGTTCAAAAGATCAACCAACTTTACGCTGATGCCGATCATAAAAAGCCCGCAAAATTAACTGCTACTAAAAAAGATAAGATTATCAAATCTGCTCAAAAGCTAGATGAAAAAATCTCTGATAACCTCTATATGAGCGCTATCTCAAGTAAATCTAAATCCAATTTCAAATCTGCCCAAAAAGATTTAAAGAAGATTGTAGATGGTAATACCCCAACTGAGGAACCAGCACATAAAACTAAAAAAGCTAAAAAAAGTGACTTTTTTGATGCAGACGGCATTGTCAAAGATGGTATCAAACTTGGTAAGGAATCCGATTACGCCGATGATGCCAAGAAGTTAGCAGACTACAAGGAAGCAAAGGCACAACAAGAGGCAATCACCGCAGTCAACAACCTCTTCACAAATAGTGATCATACCGCTATCCCTGCAACATTAACGGCACAAGACTTTACTTACTCAAAAGCATTAGTTGAAAAAGCATCACATAAGACTTTTAAAGAACGTTATTTGAAATTAATTAAAGAAGCCAAGGCGCAATTTAATAACTATAATGCTAGTGAATCATCAACGGCTACTAGTCAAAGTACTGCAGCAACTGATACGACAAGCACTAATGATCGAACGACACAAGATACTACTAACACGGTTAATAGCACTAATACCGCCGCTACAGATTACACGACAAATACAAACGGCAATACCAATACAAACGCAAATACAACTATCCCGAATAACACAACGGATAATAATACAACCACTGGCGGTAATACTGGTACCGGTGATACTACCGGTAATTTAAACGGAACTGATTCTCAAACAAATAGCCAATTAACAAATACACAAAGCAACTCACAATCTAACGCTTTGTCACAATAATTTAATCTGACTGTAACAAAAAGAGCCGTCATCGAAATATTTCGATGACGGCTCTTTTTTATCAAAACACGAACTTTATTCAGTAAACCCAATTATTAAACGCTATCTTTTTAACATAATACGCCAATTAGTCTTTTAAATCCCATCATCTTAAGAAACTTGTAACACCGCGCTAACTATTATGTAACATGTTTGTCACGTTAAAATGATATGCTTATTGAGCACGATAAATTAAAACAAACTTAAACGTCTAAAAACAAACTTCAAAGGAGCACTTCAATCACAATGAAAAAACAAAAAATGACTTATTTATCATCTGGTATCGTTGGTTTAGCTGGTCTTGCATTAATGGGTATCCAAGCTAATGAAGCTCAAGCTGCTACTACAGGGACAGTTAACTACACAGATGGTGCTACAACTGTTTGGACAAGTCCTGAAGTTGGTCAAAAACCTACACGTTACTTAACAAACAACCAAAACGTTACAATCAAAAATACAAAACAAGTTTATGGTCAAACATGGTATCAATTAGCTGATAACGAATGGGTTGCCGGTGAATTCGTGAAGACAGGTGCTACAACACCAGCTGCTACAACTGCTGCTCCTGCTGCTAAAGACACGATCACAGTTAACTACAAGTCTGGTGCTACAACAATCTGGACAAACACAACTGCTGCTCAACCAACTGGCGCTTACTTAACTTATGGTAAGGCACAAAACGTTATTGCTTCTAAGACAGCTAACGGCGTTACATGGTACCAATTAGAAAACAAAGGTTGGGTACCTTCAAGCTACGTTGTTTTAAACAATCCTAACTTAGCCGGCGTCACACCTATTACTGATGCACCAGCTGTTACACCAGTTGCAACTACTACTGCTACAACAACACCAGCAGCTTCAACAACTACGACAACACCTGCTGCTACAACTGCAACTTCTGAATCAGCTACTCAAACATCAACAACTCAACAACAAGCACCTGCAGCTTCACAATCATCAACAACAACACCTGCTGCTCCTGCTCAACAATCATCATCAGTTGCTACTTCATCATCAACAACTCAAGCAACTCAAGTTCAAACACAAACCCAAACATCACAAACTAGCACTTCAGTAGCACCTGTTGCACAATCAGCTTCAACACAACAAAGTGCTCCTGCTCAACAACAATCAACAACTCAAACACAAAACACAACAAACACAGCTTCAAGCTCAAACACCACAACAGCAACAACACCTACACAATCAACAAACACAAACAACTCAACTGCTACAAGCGGTAACGCACAATCAGTTGTTAGTGCTGCATTATCACAAATCGGTACACCTTATGTATGGGGTGGCTCAACACCTGGTGTTGGTCTTGACTGTTCTGGTTTAGTACAATATGCATACTCACGTGCTGGCGTTTCATTGGGCCGTATCACAACTGCTCAAGAAGGTGCTGGTCAACGCGTATCACTTAACAGCTTACAACCTGGCGATATCATTTTCTGGGGTGGCGCTGGTGCATCATACCATGATGCTATCTACATCGGTGGTGGCCAATACGTTCACGCACCACAACCTGGCGAATCAGTTAAGATTGGTACAATCTCAAGTTACTTCATGCCTTCATTCGCAGTACGCGTACTTTAATCATCAATGCATGAATCAAAAAGAACCGCTAATTAAATTAGCGGTTCTTTTTTTGCGCCTGAAACCAATATATGATCTTCAAAAAATTTTCTATTAAACTAATCGGAAATTAAAAGACCATCCGAAAGCCACTTTTACAAGTCGGTTTCAGATGGTCTTTTAAAATTATTTTGATAATTCATTATAATTATTTTGCTGATTTACGTTCCTTCAAGAAGTTCAATACAGCTGTTGTTTCAGCATTACGTTTTTTAGCATTCTTTTGGTTGATAGGACGACGGTTACCAGAAACACTAACATGTAAGTTTTGTGACATTTCGCATTTCCTCCTTTCATGCATATATTCTATTATTCTAATCTGAATTCACTTTTTTTTCAAGTAATGTTTAAGCCTTTGGTAACTTTCTAAAGTGGTTCAATAACCAACTGGTGATAGGAACGGTTGCTATCACGCCAATTACCCCGATTAGCAACGTTAATATCTCACCAATTAAAATTTTATGATTTAATATTTTAGCGAGCGGATAACCTAATTGAATGAACCAAATCGTCAATGATAGGAAGCTCCCGAAGAAACTAAAGAACAGTGTATTGAAGGCTGTCGCAATAATTTTCTCACCAATCGCGATTCCCGCTTTAAACAAAGGTGCCGGTGCCATCTGTTCATCATATTCCAGAATCTCAACTAACCCACTAGCAACCGCAATGCTGGTTTCTGCGATTGCGCCTAAACTGGCTAAAACCGTCATGATCATGCCAACTTGCGGAAATGATAACCCGATTGCCAGACCAAAGCCTTCAATCTCTTCAGCATCCTCCGCGCCAAAGCCATAGGTTGCTGCCCAGTGGCTAATCGGCACAATGATAACTAACAATGCCAGCACTACTAATAACGACGTCACAAACGCTGTCTTAGCCGTTAATGGTTGCTTCGTATTCATGAAGATCGATGTCGCCAACAAGATCAGACTCAATAGCCCACTGACCACTAAGGGGTTAAAGCCACCAGCAATTAAGACCAGCGCTAAAATGATAACGACGAAGTTCAACCCAAGGCTGAAAAAGATGGTTAAGCCTTGCCAACCACACACTAGTATTAATAGTAGTAATAAAACACCCGTTAATAACATCATAAGCGGCGCACCTCCACTAACTGGCTTGCCAACAAGCTTGTCACCGGCACGGCCAAGGTAATGCCGATTGCGCTAATCACGGTTTGTGTGAAGCCCAAGGTCATCGTGCGCGATAGTGTATAGGCAATTGTATTCCCGTTTCTCAGATACAATAAAATAATCGGAAAAGCTTCGGCCATAACAATGAAGAACAAGACGTTAACGAGTGGCCCAATAATTTCTCGACCAATCGCTAACCCCGAGTTAAAGAGTTGCCGTCTCGTCACATTGGGCTGTTCAAAAGCTAACTGTTGCAGTGACGATGAAATATCGGTTGCTTCATCCATCACAGCGCCTAAGATCCCTAGCACGACTTCCGCCAAGAAAACTGTCTTGTAGGGTTGGAGCTCGTAATCCATTGTTTCGTAATGGAGTCCTTGGTCGCCACTGATTTTTAGCAGGATAACGCTCAACAGTAACGCCAAGAACGTAGCCCCAATTGTCGCACCAAATGATACCAACATTTGCCGATTCGGTCCGAGTACCAACAATAACGTCAGACCAGTTAAAACTACGGCGAGTCCACACATCAACGGCAATAACCAACGACCACCAGTTGCAGCGTTAAAGTGAAGCGCGATAATGAAGAACGCAAGGTTCACGATGACACTCAAGATCGTCATCAGTCCCCTTTTAAGCATCATCACAAGCAATAAGCTAAAGGTGCCCAAGATCACAGCTACTAGCACTGTATCGCGCTTAGGTTCGTTTAAGAGCCATTGATGGCGATCTTGATCATGGTGTAAGAAAACTTGCTGGCCCCGATAATAACGATAACTATCGGCCAGTGATTTGGAATAGGTATTTTGGAGCTGAATCGTCTGCCCTTTGCGCTTCGTATTCAAGAACCGCCCCGTTACTTTTTGCTGGACTTCGGTATCTTGATTCTGGTAATCATCCGTTGTTTTCGTTTTTTGGATCGTTTTGACAGCCGTCACTTGGATCAACGGTTGTTTGTAGCGCGTCGCATCGTGGTATGTTGCTAAAACCCCAATCATGCAGATCAACAAACCACCTAGCGCCAGCCATAAGCGTTTATGTTTCACAGTTGTCACCTCAAATTATATTGTAGCGGTTTGCCTGTTAATCACCAAACGTTTATCGCAAATTTAATCAATCATTTAACCGACTGTGTTTTAACCCGTAACTGAAGTAAATGATTAAGCCCAAAATGAACCAGATCTCCGCTGCCATCCAAGTAACTGCCGGTAATTCGAATAACATGAATAAACAAAGTAAGCCTGATAATAGTGGTAACCAAGGATATAGCGGTACTTTGAAACCGTCTTTATTCGGAATATCCTTTCTTTTACGCAATGGAATCACCCCAATAGACATGAAGAAAAAGGCAATTAACGTCCCAATATTGACCAGATTCGTCAATTGATCTAATGAAACGAGCCCCCCTAGTGTCGCGATAATGACTGTTACCACCCGGACACTGTTGATTGGTGTTTGGTGGCGTGTTTCAATTTTACCGAGCATCTTAGGTAACAAACCATCCCGACCGATTGAATAAACTAACCGCGAACTACTGTAAGTCATCGTCAACATCATTGTGAACATCCCAGCCAAAGCACCGAGTGATAATAAGCCCGCAAACCAGTTTTGGTGCACGACTTGTAAGGCAAAAGCGACTGGATTAGCCACGTTTAATTCACGATATGACACCATCCCAGTCAAAACAAAAGCAACTAAAATATATAATAACGTACAAATTACTAAGGTCCCGATAATCCCAATTGGTAAATTCTTTTGTGGATTTTTTACTTCGGCCGCTGAAGCAGAGACACAATCAAAGCCTAAATAAGCGAAGAATACTAATGACGCACCTTTAAAGACCCCACTAACACCAAACGGCATGAATGGTTGCCAATTAGACGACTTTACATAGAAAATGCCGACGACTAAGAATAGTAGCACAACGCCGATTTTAATCGTCACCATCAAATTATTGATGCGTGTCGATGAACGCGTCCCAGACATTAATAACACTGAAATGAGCGTCACAATTAAGACTGCAAATAAATTGATATAAGTGCCATGTGCGGGATCAAATGAGCCTGTAATCGCCTTCGGAATATGCACACCGAAGCCTTCAATGAAGGACACGAAGTATGCAGACCAACCGGTTGAAACGGCCGCGACTGATAACATGTATTCTAAGAATAATGCCCAACCTAACAACCAACCAATCAGTTCTCCAAAAATAATATTGCCGTAAGAATACGCACTCCCCGCGACTGGCAACGCTGATGAAAATTCAGCGTAACACATTGCGGCCACTGCACAGACCACTGCCGCAATCATAAATGACAACGTAATGGCCGGGCCACTGTGTAACGCGGCAATTGTGCCCGGTAAAATAAAAATCCCAGTCCCAATAACAGCCCCCACACCTAACGCAATTAAATCCTTCGCCGTTAGTGTTTTAGCTAAACGTTGATCTTGTTGAAGATACCGCTCAAGTGACTCTTTTCTGAATAATCTTGTCCCTAAACCCATCTGCAAAACGCCCTCTCGATGCTTTATTTGGTGGTGCTAAACGTGTTCTGTAACCCATATTCTTCCGGTTACCCCTGAGAATATAACCAGGGTTACGGCGCATTCTGGTTTTAAACGTACTTTTTGAAACTGACTTCTGCGCTTAGCGTCACTCGTCAAACAACTGCCTACAGC
>ERZ794960.39-NODE-39-length-27070-cov-83.569980_pt1 | contig 27070 bp, 26 predicted proteins | sample MGYA00375737_ERZ794960 | MGnify/ENA primary metagenome ERZ794960 (study PRJEB30138, sample SAMN05968709) | food fermentation metagenome | isolation source: fermented_meat | host: spontaneous_fermented_meat_time_3_second_replicate;sponta... | place: Italy | collected... | reverse complement strand
ATTATCAAATGAAATTATATTATTTCATCTGACAACCCTAAAGGGATTATTACAAGGTCCAACCTAGTGGGGGTTTTGTGTGAATTGCGCATCATGATCCTCTAACGTTGACAAAGTATCGCCTTAATGGTTTAATAATTTAAACTAACGAACGATTGGAGATTTTCAAATGCCAAATTACAAAGCATTACAACAAGACTTAACCGATGTTAGTCAATTTTTAATTGCCTTAGGTGACCCAAAGCGCCAAGCCATTATCATCCGCTTATTAGAGGAAAGTGATTGTGACGGGCTACAAGTCAGCGAACTCACTGAAGCAACCGGCTTATCGCGACCCGCGGTTTCACACCATCTCAAAGTCCTCAAGGATGCCAAACTAATCGACTATCGCGCAGAAGGCACGAAGAATTTTTATTACCTCAATCACGACACAACCGAAATTGTAAAACTCAAGCAATTTCTCGATAAAGTCACCCAAATTATGACCACCCACACCAAATAAGGAGCGTTAATTATGCAAACAATTTTAGGCAGTAGCGGTCAAATCGGCCAAGAACTCGCAAAAGAACTCTACAAAAACTATACTCACGACATCCGACTTGTGAGCCGTAACCCGCGGAAGGTTAATCCTGAAGATCAACTCTCCCCCGCTAATCTGCTCAATTTTGAAGAAACCAATCAGGCCGTCGCAGGGAGCGAAATTGTCTATTTCACAGCCGGTTTACCTATGAATTCTGATATGTGGACCGTTCAATTTCCGATTATGATTGATAATGTGATTCGCGCCTGTCAAATCAACCACAGTAAATTAGTTTTCTTCGATAACACTTATATGTACGCTAAAAATGCGACACCGCAAACCGAAAACAGTCCCTTCCAACCAGACGGTCAAAAGGCAACTGCTCGGGCAAAAATGGCGCAAACCGTTATTGATGCTATGCAAGCAGGTCAAATAGAGACTGTTATTTGCCGCGCCCCTGAATTTTACGGTCCCGCCAAAACCAATAGTATTACCAATACACTTCTTTTCAACAAAATCAAAGCCGGGCAAAAAGCACGTATTCCCGTTAGCGATCAATTCTTGCGCACATTAATTTGGACACCAGATGCTAGCCGCGCCATGGCTTTAATTGGCAACACCCCTGATGCTTACGGTCAAACATGGCACCTTCCTTGTGCCGATAGCATTACTTACAAGGGTTTAGTTGAACTGATTCAAGAAATCACGTACCAACCTATATCCTATTCGATTATTAAAATGTGGCAATTCAAATTAGCAAGTTTCTTCAATCAAAATAGTCGCGAACTACAAGAGCTGCTCCCCCGTTATCAAGCCGACAACATCTTCGTTTCGGATAAATTCAAAACTCGCTTCCCTGAATTTAAAATTACATCGTTTGAAGAAGGCATTCGAGAGATATTGACGGTTTAAAAAGTATAATGTTAAAAATAGCGTCACCGAAAATATCGGTGGCGCTATTTTGTATTTATGACTGATTAATTAATTTTAAATATCGATAGATACTTGGTTCCGAGGTGCCTAATATCTCAGCAACTTTTGATAAAGCACCTTTAATTTTAAAAATACCTTTTTCATTTAATTTTCGACAAATTTCAATTTTCTTATCCTGCGTTAACTTAATACCTGGCTGCAGTGTATTGGGTGCTACTACCGCATAAATGATTTCTTCAACACTCGAATGGAGCACTTCTTCATTTGTAACGACTTGGCGTTGCTGTTGATGTTCGCTAGCCACTGTAGGTACTGATGCCATTAACGAATCCAGATTAGCAAGATTAATAAGATTATCAACCGCCGCTAAATATGGTTGCGCATTAAAATTAATACATAACAATCCCAACAAAACACCCTGATCATCCTTAATGAAGTAAGTAGACCCTTGAATTTGCTGGTTTTTATCACTACTAGCCTTGTAATTAACCACAGCATCTTGTTTTTGATATATTTTATTCCTAATAAGATCTAACGCGAAACCAGTGATTGGAGAATTTAAATTACGTCCGCTAATTTCAGCATTCTCAATCGCTGCAATATAGTACGAATCATCTTGATTAATCCAGTGTAAAACAACTTCATAATTACTACCTAAAACTTGACCTAAAAAATGAACTAATCCTTGATATCTCTCTAATTCGCTAACCATCAGAACCATCCTCCATTCACAATAGCGTTGTTCTTAGTATCCTTTATAATACTTAATTTCTTGATAGATTACAAACATTTATTATAATAATAAATTATTATTGTAAAACGTATTGCTCAGTTGTATACTTTGTTTATAATACTTGAGAGGATGATTATACATGATTAAAAATCGGTTATTAATTCTTGATAAGCTTAATATCAGTGTTGTTTCTGTTACCTTCAAGAAGTGGCGACACTATTCTAAATAATCACTAACTATTTATTAAATTCAAAATTAATGAAGGAGTGAGCAATTTGGAAACAACTACACAATCAACACCACATCTTTCGAGATCTCAAAAACATGCTGATAAGGCAGGCATGTCTTTAACGGAATGGCAGGCGGCCACTAAGTTTGACGGCACAGACTGGGGCTGGGTTTTTATGAGTATTGGTATGGCAATCGGTGCCGGCATTGTTTTTTTACCTGTTAAAGTCGGTTTAGTTGGCCTCTGGGTTTTCCTGGTTTCAGCTGTGATTGCTTATCCTGCTATGTATTTATTCCAAAAATTATTCATCAATACCTTAGCCGAATCTGAAAAATGCGAAGACTATCCTAGTGTTATCAGTGGTTATTTGGGTAAAAATTGGGGCTTCCTACTAGGTGTTCTCTACTTTTTAATGCTACTAATCTGGGTATTTGTTTATTCCACTGCGATTACAAATGATAGCGCTTCATTTTTACATTCCTTCCATGTTACTAAAACAGTCTGGTCAAATAATCCATTTTATGGGTTGATTGTTATTTGTTTGCTCGTCGCAATTGCTTCTCGTGCCGAAAAATTACTTTTCAAAATTTCATCCTTTATGGTTTGTACGAAACTAATCATTGTCTTTGTCCTCGGCGTTGTGATGATCCAACATTGGGATCTTAGAAATGTTGCAGCATTTCCCGATTTAGGTTACTTAATTAAACAAACAATCATCTTGCTTCCTTTCACACTCACTTCTATTTTATTCCTCCAATCCTTATCACCAATGGTTATTTCGTTTAGATCCCACAATAAAAATATTGAAGTAGCACGCTATAAATCAATTCGTGCTATGAATATTGCCTTTTTCACACTATTTTTCGTTGTCTTCTTCTATGCCATTTCATTCAATCTTGCTTTAGGTCATGACCAAGCAGTTGAAGCTTACGAGAAGAACATCTCGACACTCGCCATTGCTGCTCAGAATATGAACGGTAATTCAATTAAAATTCTCAGTTTCATTTTAAATATTTTCGCTGTTATGACGGCCTTCTTTGGTGTCTTTCTTGGATTCCATGAAGCCTGTCAGGGAATTGCCGTTAATATTTTACATCGGATTATGCCAAAGCATAAGATTAACAAAAAGAACCTTAGCTTCGGTATTTTAATCTTCGCTATCCTAGTTTCTTGGAGCGCAATCTTACTAAATGCTCCCGTTTTAAGTTTTACATCATTATGTTCACCAATTTTCGGAATGATTGGTTGTTTAATCCCCGTCTATCTTGTCTATCGTGTTCCCGCTCTCAATAAGCTCAAGGGTCCTAGCCTATATCTCATCGTTTTTACCGGTATTCTACTGATGATTTCACCGTTCTTAGCATTCATTTAAAAAATAAATAAGGAGTGATTATTATGTCTTTACAATCAAAACATTTCATTCAAGCCCTCAAAAATGGTGTCGTGCCCGCTACCGGTTGTACTGAACCAATTGCCGTTGCCTTTGGGGCCGCAACTTGTATGGCCCAACTGACTAATCGCGAGATTCAAGCCATTGAGGTGCACGTTTCACCAAACGTGATGAAAAATGCCCTAGCGGTTATGGTCCCTGGTACTGGCGAACCTGGTTTATTAGTTGCTGCGGCCGCGGGGGCAATTGCTGGTGACGCGACGGTTGGCCTCAGCGTTATTGAAGGCCTTCGCGCTACAGACTTACCAACCATTCTAGACCTCGCTCATTCTGGTAAAGTGACTGCTAAAACAGCACTTGTCCCTGACGATTTATATGTTGAAGTGACCATTAAAGATCTTGAAAATACGGTCACCGTTGCGATTGCTGGCAGCCATACCAATATCTTTTCTTTAAAAAAAGATGATCAAATTTTAATTGACCACCCCCGTCCCGCGGCGCACGCGAGCTCTGAATCAAAACAATTTTTACAAACTATGAACTTTAAGGCTGTTTGGGATTTTGCCATGAACGAACCATTGGAACACCTTCGTTTCATGAAAGAGGCGCACACCCTTAATTTAGCGCTTGCCCAAGATGGCTTTACGCACGACTATGGTCTTCAACTCGGCCAATCAATTAATGGTGCCAAACGTAATCACTTTGGTTCTGGCACTGAAAACGATCTTGGTAATCGGATGATTGCTTACGCGGCAGCGGCTTCCGATGCGCGCATGGGTGGTGCGCAATTACCTGCGATGTCCAACTCTGGTTCCGGTAATCAAGGCATCACAGCTACCATTCCGGTCAGCGTAGCGGCAGATGCCGTTCAGGCGACTGAGGAACAGCTGATTCGGGCACAAGCATTATCCCATCTCACCGCCCTATACATTCACTCATTTTTGCCCGTCTTATCCGCCTTTTGCGCGACTGATTCGGCCGCAATGGGGGCCGCGGCTGGTGTGGTTTATCTCTATGACGGAACTTACGAAGATGCTTGTCATGCGATTCAAAACATGGCTGGCGACGCGGCCGGGATGATCTGCGACGGGGCCGGCTGTGCTTGTGCCATGAAAGTCGCCACCGCCGTTTCCTCAATGTACCGCGGCGTTAACCTCGCCTTGCAAGGAATTGTTATTCCAAATAGTAACGGCATTGTCTGCCCAACAATCGATGAGACAATTCACGGCATCGGACGTTTAGGCACAGAAGGCCTTCGGGAAACAGACCCTGTGATTTTAGATATTATGTTAAATAAATAAAAGAACCGTCTTGCGTGCCTAATATTGGCATTCAAGACGGTTCTTTTATTGTTTAAATTAAATCAATTGCAGCTGTTAAATCTGCCACTTCATGTTGCATTACGGTTGTTGGTAAAGCCTGGGCTTGCTTGCGGTTAACCCAAATCCGTTGCCAATTCAGGTGCTGACAAGGAATGATATCCCACCAATAACCGGCAGCAATATGCAAATGCTCCTCGTTAGTCACCATTAATTGATCAGCAACTTGGCCAAAGAAATTAAGCGTTGGTTTATAACAGTTTAATTGATCAGAGGTGTATAAATAATCAAATTCAACTGGGATTTGCGCCAAATTCTGCTTGAGAATTGGTAACGAAGCATCCGTCATAATTCCTAATTGAATCCCCTTAGCCTTCATTGTTTTCAAAAAATCGATGACTTCTGGGAAAACTTTTAAATTAGCCTGCACCGTTAACATTTGCGTTAAATCTGCATTCTCGTACTCATAATTGAAATCATGCGCACAATACCGCAAGGCTTGTTCGATGACCTGTTCGTAAGGCATGAAATATTCGCCATACATCATTCGATCTTCATACAGCTCAAAAGCTTTTTGAAAAAGTCCGCGATCAATCTGATGTTGCACGCCAATTTCTCCCGCAGCCTCATAAAATGGTGCCGTATCAACCAACGTCCCATAACAATCAAAAGTGATTAATTTTATCATCTGCCAACCAACCCTTCAGCCTATCATTTTCTAACTACCCCCTATTTTAAACCACTAATCCTCCAACCACAATCGCGTTAACTTTCAAAATAAAATTGACAAAATGTCATCAACTCATTACAATTTGAAAGTAACTAGTTCATTACATTATGGAAGGAGTTCGTTACGTGATTCAAAATCGCATTAAAGTCTTACGCGCTGAGCGCAACTGGACCCAGGCTGACCTCGCCGAACGAACCGGCATTTCCAGGCAAGCCGTGATTTCAATCGAAAAGTATAAATATACACCCTCATTAGAACTCGCTTTTAAGATTGCGCAGGTCTTTGGGGTCGAAATAACAACTGTCTTTTCACCAGAGGAGGATTCAAAATGAAGCAACTCATCATGTTAATTCTGATTATGCTGTTAGCAGTTTTCATCTTTTTAGATCTTCACTTCAAACACAATAAGTCGCGGGCCTACCAGAACGATGAACGCTGGCAATTAATCACCATCAAAGCCGCTAAGGTGATGGCTATTTTTCTTGATTCAATCGTTATTTTACTGGCACTGGCCATGACTTATTTCTTACTAACTGATGGTGGTAGTGAAATGATGACCATCAGTGACGCTGTCAGCGATGCTTTTTACATCTACGCACTCAAGTATCCCGTTGAATATTGCGCCTACCGTTACTACTATCAAGTCCTATAATATTAAAACGTTAATTCGTTATAGAAAAGAGCCCCTTATTCATGTCATTTATCCAATTGAGTTTTACATTAATTCTGATTGGCGTGGCAGCCGGCATCGTTAGTACCGTCGGCGGTCTCGCATCACTCGTTTCATACCCAGCCCTACTCGCACTCGGGTTACCACCGGTCACGGCCAATGTCACCAACACCGCGGGCTTAATCTTCACCGGCGTTGGCGCATCACTGGCTTCACGCAAGGAATTGAAACACCAAAAACGGGAACTCATCACGCTTTTACCGTTAACCTTAATTGGCTGTATTGTGGGGGCCTTATTACTCTTTAAAATTCCAGCAGAAACATTCCAAAAAATTGTCCCCTTTTTCATTTTATCTGCCGGCATTTTAATCCTCTTACCACGCCATCTCCAAGTTGGTCAACCCGCTAAATGGCAAGTTAGCCTCGCTTGGCTCGGTGTTTTCTTAGTCGGCATTTACAGCGGCTACTTCGGTGCTGCTTCTGGTGTCTTGATGCTATCATTGCTCTCAGTCATCAGCCAAGCGCCTTTCCAAGAATATAACGCCACCAAAAATCTAACGATGGGCCTCGCGAACTGTATCGCAACACTAGTCTACGCGCTTCAAACGACCATCAATTGGGGCCTTGTCTTGCCCCTTGGAATCGGCTTTTTGATTGGCGGCCTCATTGGCCCAATCATCGTCCGTCTACTACCAGAACGCCTAACTAAAATTGGGATTGGCATCGCCGCACTAGGACTAGCAGTTAGTTTATTTATGCAAGCCTATTAAAAAAAGTCTGTCATCATTTAGTATCCCACTAAATTTATGACAGACTTTTTTTGTTAAAAGAGATTACGACAACTTATTTTTTACGGATATAATGCTTCAAAATAATCGCAATTGCTAACACAGTTACTAGTAATAGCGTCTTTTTAAAATCCGTCACAAATCTAAAAATAAGCACGCCAAATAGTAGTAAAACTATAATGGTAATTACTAAATCAACTATTCTCTTCATTGTATTCCCTCTGCTAGTTGTTCTTGCAGCCACTCCAAATTAACTTCGTGGTGTCGTTTTGAGTTGGCCATCATTTTGATAAACATCGGTTGTAGATTGGTTGCGGTATTTAATACCGCTTCAATCGCTTGGATTTTTTCCTTAGTTTGTGCAATTTGGCTCTGCAAGAGTTCGCGCATTTGCGTTGGTTCAACTTGATCAGTGAATAGTAGTGGTGTGTAGAATGGGAAAGTAATCGGCTTATTCTGCCCGCCATAATGGGCGAACTGTTTTTCAAAAGCCGCTTCTCCCCCCGCAGTCAGCACATAGCGATTTTTCTCGCGCTTATCACTGGCATCATCCACTATTTTTTCAATCAATTGCTTTTCCGCTAGTTGTTGTAAGTTGTAGTAAAAAGAACCCTTCGTAAAGTTCAAAAAGAATTCGAAATAATTGTTTTCCATATCAGCTAATAATTCGTAGCCATAAGCACCTGGCTTTTTCTTCAATAAACCCAAAATTAGAAACTGAATCATTTGGCAGTCCCCTCACCCGTTAACTGCGCGATGAATTCTGGATAGCTCATTTGGCCAAGTGCAAAAGCACGGCTCAAGCGATACATCTTTTCCTGCGGGGTTTCTGGTCGTTGATAAAGTGCTTCTAATTGAATAGCTTCATCTGGTAGTACTGCGAGGACATCCTCTTGGTTGGCAAAAGCAGCGTAATAACGCAGGCCAAAGCGCCGTTGTGAGGCCGCATCGATATGAATGCCATCAGGGTTGGCCGTTAATTCGGCGGCGTTGACTAAATAACTATGGGGATCTTGCGCAACCACGTTCGCCATTTCCCGATTAATGTCATTGAATTCTGTCGCACTAGCGCCGAACCCTTCTTGGCCTAAAAAATCTGGTAATTGCCCGACAATAATGGGTAAGTTTGCTTGACCCAATGCTTGGCGTAAATGACTAAAGACCGCTGTTAACTTGGCAGCATATGTTTGATAACCGCCTTTTAGACTGTCACTTTCCCCTTGGTGCCATAAGACACCAATTAACTCGCTAAATTCCTGTGCGAATTTGGCTTCAGCAATCGCGTGGCGCATCAACACTTCGTCACTCGCCCACTCATCGATTGAACTGCCCCCTTCAGCACACGGAATTAGACCTAATTCTTCATCCGGGTGCGCCTGGACCCAAGCCGCCGCAAATGATGTAGCCGGCCCAACACCCGCAACCTCACGATCAAAATGAATTGGTTCAGCCATCATTTGCCAGCGTCCATTGCGCAACATCTTCACGCGCTCGTGCCGCAATACCGGCACATCTTGAATAAATCCCCGCCCAGCCATATTTGACTGGCCGACTAATAAAATTGACTTCATCATAAAAATCCTCCTGAACTGATTTTTATAGCATAGTCTAATTAGACTATGAATGCAAAAATAATTTTTTTAAAATCATTCAAATTCCATACTATCAACTAATTCTCCGCTACTTTTCGTACTAAAAAAGTAGTAATTATATATAATTTATCCCAACCGTAGACTATTGAAAAATGTTATAATAATCCTCATTGTGTATCTTATACGATACAAAAAAAACGCATGTTTGCCTTTTTTCAGTGAACCTGCTATTATTAATATAATAGATTGGAGGGATTCTACATGGTTTTAAAAGTAATCGAAACCTTTTCTGGAATTGGAGCCCAAGCCAAAGCTCTGGAAAGAATAAAAGCTAGAATTCCTGATTATAAATATGACATAGTTGCAACAGTAGAATGGGAAATCGGTGCCATTTATGCCTATGACATTATTCATAACGGACAACAGGACCTGTCTATTTATGATGATTTAACAAAAGATGATCTTGTGGATCGTCTTAGCCTATATAATTTAAGTTCAGATGGGAAAAATCCAATCTCTGATAACTTAGATGGTCGTAAATACACTCTAAAGCGTATGAATCTAGAGAAACTCAAAGGAATTTATCATAGTATTGTAAACAACAATAATCTCGTTGATATTTCGTCCGTCCACGCAGATGACCTTCCAGAAGCAGACATGTTAACCTATTCGTTTCCATGCCAAGATCTTTCTATTAGTTCTTACTGGCATCAGAATTTCTCTGGTATCGATCGTGATGCTCATAATAGATCTGGTTTATTATGGCAAATTGAACGAATTTTAAAAGAATACAACAATCAAAAACTTAAAAAGCCAAGATTTCTACTAATGGAAAACGTAACTGCCATCAAGAGTCCTAGAAATGTTGATAATTTTAATATGTGGCAAGAAGAATTAGAAAAATTAGGCTATAAAAGTTATACCGATCTTGATCTAAATGCCAAGAATTTTGGAATTCCACAAAATAGAGTTAGAACTTACATGCTTAGTGTTCTTATTGAAGATCAACCAGAATCCTGGACTAAGATTCAAGAATTTCTAGACAATCGACAAAATAAGCTTCATCAAGTTAAAGATGATCCTGGTATATCAGAATTTCTTCGTCTAGATTATAATAGCCGTCCCGAGTACTTACGAGAAGCTCTTGATAGTACGCCAAATTGGACACCATCAAGAGAAACTATTTATAATGATTCTGTTAAATTAGCTCGTGGTAAAGAAGTACTTGGACCAATAGCAAAAACTATCACCACAAAACAAGATAGAAATCCAAATGCCGGTATTATAATACACGAATTGAACTTGGATGGTAATAAAGCACCCTATCGTAACTTAACTCCCCGTGAAACTTTTCTTTTAATGGGATTTGATGAAGATGATTTTGATAACTTAATTCAAAATAATATGAATGTCACCAAAAGTCGCTCAATGTTGAGCCACTCAAAGCTACTTAAACTCTCCGGAAACAGCATTGTTGTGAACGTCCTTGAAGAAATATTCACACAAACATACAGAATAGACAATCTGTTTTTTAAGAATGTTCGTCATCTCGATGTGCAGCAACGTAATATTATCTAATCCTCCCAGACAAAAAGAAGCACAATCTGAAAGCAGATTGTGCTTCTTTTTGCTCAATCTTAAAAATGAATTGTGTAAGTTTTATCACCATTATCTTCTAGCAACAAATGTTGTTTGCCATATCTTAGAAGGTCCGAGTATTCTATCAAATTATCCTTTGAGATATTCAATTTTTTTGTAATATAGGACTTAATATCTTGTTCAAAATACATCCTTCTAGATTTTCGTTCATCAACATATGCTGTAAATATATTACCCTCATCCGTTTTAAATATAATTTTCTCCCCAGGTTTAAAAGTTGCTGTAAATGGTGCATTGTTAGATGCAGTTAAATAGGGTTTCTTTTGGTTTATACCAGCTTGTTTCGACTTATCATTTTCAAAAAGAACTGGTACTTCAAAGCCATAATGTAATTTTTTAGAACCTACAACAAATTTACTTTGAGCTTTTTTATTCTCACTTTGCTCAGCTATGGTACCCGCTTCTATTTGGATATCATCCTCAGCAATTTCGTCTTCAAGCTTTAGAGTCTCGTCTTCGTAAATATTAATATCCAATTCTATTGATTTATCAATACATAACTTAGACTCCATTTTTTGACATTCGAAAATAGCAGCTGAATCAATTTCCGCCTCACTCATTGATTCATGCCAATTAAAAAAACCATTCTCCGTAAAATTAGCAGAACCGTTAAACGAAATTATCCTTGCATCTGAATACATAAAACTAAGCAATTTAATATGCGTAACCGGCTCATTAATCTGATAAAAAACATTCAAATTATCATATCTTGCCATCAACGCTTTAAACCCACTGTGATTTCGTTTACTAATACCTTGCGGTGTCATCCCTAAATATAAATCTATATTGAGCTTCGGAAATTCCGCCATAACTCTTCCTAAGAACGCTGCTGACCCATACCCTGAAACAATACATAATTTGACTGCATTTTTAGCATTATTTAGAATTATATTTTGGTATAGTGCTGAATCATAAAATTTCCCCATTACTTTTCACCGTCAACTGCCTTATATAATCCTTCTACATAACCCTTTAATTCACCCTCAGCTAATTCTGGAGACATCGTCCTAGTTTTCGCATTATTTAAAATCATAACATGCCGAAAAGCCATTCGATCTGTTTTACCAGCATATTGCTTCATAATTTCTCTATATAGCGGAACATTGTAACCAAGAGTACTAATCCGGTCAACTAATTGCATGATTGTATCCGTAGAATTATCTTTTAAGATGCGAATTGTTTCTTCTGAAGAACCTTGCCATCCAAGATTGATATACCAATATATCGTTTTAAGCCAAATTCGACGTGTCTTCTTATAAAAATAGTCCTCTTTCATTCCTTGTCTACGGTAAACAAGGTCTGGAACAACTTTCAACGATAAGAAACGCCAAATATTATCATCTGTCGCCATTCGATTTGTTAATCCTTTAGAATTAAACAAGTTATACATCTTTAATCCAAAGTACAAATCAATTATATATTTTTTGTGTTCAATTCCGGTGCTCAAATCATGCTCAGAATACACACTTTCCCATAATTCCAATAATTCTTGACGCAATTCCTGGAATTCACCTTCTATAGAAAACTGCTCTTCTCTTATCGAATCAATATCCATTGTATCGAAATCTCTTTGCGCGCGATTTAGATCATAATTTGGAAATGAAATCATCATTAAAACTCCCTAAAATTTATCTTCATTCATTCGAATTGAGTTTGAAATACTGACTGCATCAAACTCACTCTTACTCGTCCGAATATTAAATGATTTTACCCAGTACCAAATCATTTTAGCAATCGTTCCATTTTCTGCATCTTCAAAATCAGTTATATCGTAACCTTCGATTTGCAATGCTTGTTGAATAATCATAGTCATTACTTGAATCAGAATTTCTTTCATGATATATCGATCTGAGTATGTCCGTGAATCAACAATCCCATTAAATCGCGGGTGTGCACTATTAAGCTTCAAGATAACACTAGACTCATCTAACGTATCCACCATTGGATCGCTCCATTGGATATCCAAATTCCATAATGGGCCCCCTGGTCGATCGATTTCCACAATTGGAAACATTGATCCACTACCATCAACAATAAATTGATATGTTAGTAGCGGGTCTGTTGTCATATGGGTTCCAACAATTCCCGCTTGACCATCTAAATGAATACTTATTTCCTCTAAGTAAATAAAAAATTCAATTAAGAAACTGCCTCTTAACAAACCTTTATGAAAAATTTTTTCAAATTCAATAATACACTCACTATCCTGGTTAGGAATACTATCAATTTTACAAGTTTCCTGAAACCCAGACGTTTTCGAAGCAATTGTATAGCCTACTGCTAGTTTATTGGTACTAGCTGTTACACCCGAATAGCCAAAAAGACCACTAGGCTTATTAAAACTAAATGCCATACTCAATATTAAATTATTATCTTCTGGACTCCACCGAGGGTCAAAATCATTAATTACGATAGGATCCGATTTGATTGCCGAGTTAATATCAATTTCATATTCTTCACCATCTCGATTTGTGTACATCACTTGTAGCGCAGTACTTTTATACCCCACCGTTCGTTGCAACGATTTTGTTATAACCGCGTATAACGGAATTATATGAGCGTTCACTTATTATTCCCTCCTTTAGCAACTTTATTTCTGATATGAATACTTGGTTGCATGCTAAAGTCTCTTACCTTTATAACTAGTGCACCATTAATCGTTACATCATCATCCAAATTATTAGTAACCTCTAATTCACTGTTCAAACTACCTGATACATCTTTAATCGTTACCATATTCGCTATTTCCACAGCACTATTATCAGACTTACTAATTATCGAGCCCTTAAACTCAAAGGGAAACGATACAACCCCTTCTAACTGACTATTCCATTTCTCCTCATTCATTAATCCATCATTTGTTAGTACTTCAATTGTAATAATATCATTGGAATTTTTTGTTAAAAACGCCTCATACTCTACACGTAATTGTTCATCGCTAAGTCTCATAACATTTTCAATCTTTATATCACTTTGTTGAGACATATGTGAAACACTCGGATTTACTGTCTTTTCGTCGTTACCATTATCACTAGGTGAGCCAGCTTTCCCCCAACCAGAGGGTGGTAATATTGATTGCCCCACCTGTCGCGATAAATTTGAAGTTCTCGAACTTATTGCATTTTGTTCAGTTTGATTAACAACTTCTCGTAGCGAACGTGAAATCCTATCTCGAATCCTCTTGATTAAAGTAATATTAGTTTTATCTTTCCACTCAGCATGATCAGCACTTTCAGTATCTCTTAAGTAATCCTCCAAGATATCGTAGCCATTTTTATTGTAGTCTGAGTGAAGTTTTGCCGAACTGATAGGAACAAAAAAGGCTAGTAAGTAAGTATTATCTGGAATATTCACTTTCTGCATCCAAGGTGACGCATCGTTGACGTATTCTACAACCATTCCTGGCTTACGACTGTATGCAATAATACCTTGCCCTTGCTGTCCATCATCATCATTTTCAACGCCTACATACCGACTCGGTGTTAAATCTTGATCGCCACCTACTAAATGTAACTCTTCGAAAGAAACCTGGGTGAACGCTACTCGTCCCAATACTTCACTGGTACTGGTGAGTGCTTTTCTTAAACCGGATATTTCTTTAACTTCTATATCTGATTTAACAGCTTTACCGGTTAGAGCACTGTCATATAATCTTCTAAAAATTCTAAATGTTTGTTCAAATTCTGCAGGTTGTGCATAATCGCCATTAACTGAAACAATTAATTCGGAATTACCAATTTCTTGATGGTATTTACTATTTAAGATTCGCGGTCCGTACCATCTCTGTACGGCTAACTTTAATGAAGTGTTAAGTTCAGCTGCAAACCACGGGATTTTCTCATCATCAACACTTCTATCATTTGTTAATTTATCTCTATCAATATATGGAATAATAATTGTCGTACCAGTTTCATTATCCACATATGGATCAACACCAAAATCTGAAATAATTTTCCTAATTTGTGCCGAATCAACAATCGGGTGTGTTCCAGATTCAGCTACATTATTTTCTCCCCACCAAGCAAGTCCCATCTTTGAATCTAGTAGTGGGTTATCCCCATCTGGATTTTCAATTAACGATCCTGCTAGACGTTCTTGATAAGTCCCATCAGCTAACTTCACTCGTGTATAGTAGATGACGATCCCCGCACCGACCCTAAAATAGCTTGTTTTTCCTAATCCCCATGAACCACCAGCACCTTGTTCATCTTGATTCATTGAGAGTCCATAAACTAACTTATAAAATTTACTTTCTTTTAATTCGGTATCATTATCTGTTCTGGTATCAATTGATCCGCTTAATCCTGATGTGTTTTTGTCTTTTAAAACTAAAGCAAGCTGCTCGCCTGGAAATCTATTAACCAATTCAGGTTCGATTTCTTCAAAATGATACGCAACAGCAGTACTATTAAATTTATTCGTCTGAATTTCAACAACTGTCTCATCTTCATCTTTATTCGTAGCATCTAAACTATTCTGAAGGGCTTCACGAATTACAATATCAGCGTAGGGCATATTCTCATTTTGCAAACTTCGCAAAATACCTTTACCGTCTTGCGCCATTAGGCTACGTGGTAATTTATATATTTGCATTCTAGTCTCCTAATTTATTCATCCTGATCTAAATCTTCTAAGTTTTCAGGACGCTTAATCCGTATTTTTCTAACATGCTTTTTACCATTACTATCTGGGTTTAATTGACTCGGAATTAATAAATTCATACCAATAATATCTTCTGAAAATTCTAGATTCTGGCGTTTTGAGTTCTCTTTTACTTTTGAATCCTTATCAATCCGGTAAATAACTAACAACGGCGTTTTCCCGTAATTATATTCATATCGAATTCTTCGCATAACATGTTGTTGAGCTAGTCTTTCAGATTCTCTCAACTGCGCATTTAATTCACTTGTAGACAAGTTTAAATCCGCGTACAAATCTGTTGGCGCACGTAATGCCCCAATGTTTGCCAATCCTTCTGAACTTTTCATTTTAGCTGTACGAGTGATTGCTCGAGGTGCGTACCCCTTTATATTCCAAGCTGAATCTCGATTAGCGATAGGGATGTTACTGGTTGTACTAAACACAATATTCCAATCAGTAAAACTATCAGGGTCAGATTCCATAATATCCTTATACCATTTTAAAAGCCCGCTAATATTATTAAAAGCAGTATCTTCTTCGGCAAAATGGAAGGCTTCCAAATAATTACATATTTTTTCAAAAGGAACATCAGTCCAATTTAAGTAGCCTTGTTCAATATTGGTATCACTAAACGTTTCTAAACCATTTAAAAATTGACTCGTTAGGCGAATATTTGCGCTTAATGTATCAGCATCATTTTTAAAAAGTACGGTTTGCTTATTAAAACCAGTAAAGTCAACTTCGGCTTCTTCCGCACTTTGCATCTTGTTATTTGCTGTTACTCTTAAAAATTGTAGAGACGGTGAATAATTTACCTTAGGACGATAATCTTCTGGCGCAAAAGTTCCTCTTTCTGACATTTCGGTAATTTCTTCACGTAAGTCATCTACCATTTGACTCATAAAATCAAACCGTTCTTTAATGATATTGGTTAACCAAACACGTGGGAAAATTTCATATTTTTGCCGGTAACCAAACCAACGCCCCATCTGCATAAGTGTATCCGCTTGGCTTGTTGCTCTAGTAAAGTAAGATGTAATTAAGCCACTAAGTGTTAAGCCTCGAGATAGCGTATTGCCTCCAATAACGATAAACATTGGCGTAAACTCCGCTTTTCCCTTATCAGGATAGATTAACCGTAGCTGTTCATCTTTCCGCACTTGCGGATTACTATTATCAACAACCATATGAAAACCATGATGATACTGTAACTCACCATTATCATCTATTTTAATTGTAGAAACATAATTATCTTTATCATCTAATACACGTTGAACTTCTTCTCGAACATCTGCCCATTTAGGATAATCTGGAACGATATTGGGATTTGAATACTGCGGCATGCCATCTAAAAAGCTCTGACGTTTAAAGTCCAATCTTTCTCGTCTATAGATTTCTTCTAGATGTTTAACATACTCATATTTATCTTGTGCGCGTTGCAATAAGTACTTCTCTACCGATTTTCTAATATTTTCATGATCAACTTTTTTCTGACTAGTATGAATTAACATTGATGTCGGTTTTTTAAAATTTAAAAAACGTAGTGCACATGAAGCAACAAAATACCAATCTAACGCATCTTTTAACGAATTAGGTATCTCATCTATTTCACCTTTTTGAATGTCCTTAATATCAAGAACATCATTATCTGGTATCGATAATACAATATCAACGGCACTATTCGTTTCTGGCTGTTCTAGGCCAAATATTTGTTTTGGCCCAATATAATCATCTGATGGTGTTAGCTGAACAATAAAATCACGCGGATATAGAGATTCGTCACCAACCTCATTCAGAATATTAGCAAAAGGCGTTGCCGTATAACTAATATAATTAACTGCTCGTAATTTCTTATCTTGAAATCCATTTACAATATCTAACATATGTTGGTTAATTTGTGTCCGGTCATTCTCGTCGTTTTCATCATTACTAATCACTTTAGTATTGATACTACCTTGGTCCGCTTCATCATCAATAATTAGCACTTTTAACCCAGCTCGTGCGGACTTAGATTTATACAACCACTGCTTAAGCTGCTTCATACGCACAGTATTCTTTAAGCAAACTGTAAAATATCTCTGTTTACTACCCTCGCTTAGATCAATTTTAGCCCATTTATGTTCTGGTGCCCTCTCTGCAGAACTCGGATTAGCAATCCGATTCCACGATAGATTAGTTCCCGGAATCTTTAAATCATCGTACATTCGGTCCTCGGTTTGCTTACGCAAATTATCAATAATCCCTGAAAAAATAATAAAATAGTTGAACCCTAAATCTGCCGCCATAGAAATAAGCCCAGCCATATTTGCAGTTTTCCCCGACTGAACGTTCCCTACCACTAAGCCTTTCACCGCGCGCCCATTATGATCCTCATCGTTCTCAATATATGTTTTAGAATCCAACTGCTGCAAAATTGCATGCACAGATCTCTGTATTTCATCTACCGATGTCTCAGAGAAGCCATTCTTAAGTAATCTCTTCCGATAATTAACCCACTGTGACCCGGATCTTGTTGGTACTTTTGCAGCATTTCCTGAGTGACTCGTTAATTTAGTTATCGCCGATTTTTTATCAATAGACTCCATATAATCGACAAGTTCATGCCAATCTTGCATTGAGAACTCACCATCGAATTTCCCACGTCTTCGTAATAGTTTAAGTTCAATCGCTAATTCATCTGGTGTTCCATAGCTATCATGAATATCCTTCCATTCACAGCCTTGCGATCTTTGATCCCTTATTGAGTTTCTAAATTCTTCATATACTTCACTAGAATAATCCATATTTAGACACCTATCCAATTCATATTTTATGTATATCACTTACATTATAGTCAAAGGACACAACATTTCATAGGCCCTATAGAATTAACACTACTTCTATTCGATAATTAAAACCTCTCAATTTTAAAAAACTTTTAACTACTAAAAAAAGCCTTTGCATTCCTGCAAAGGCCATTTCATTCTTCCTTCGTATACTTCATTCTACGTACGAGCATGTCTGTTAGCGCATTGCCCATTCGATTTTGAAAGATTTTTTGTCTTTAGCCAGTTCGGCTGTGATTTCTGTGTCATTGAGTTTAATTTTCAAGTCACCATCTTTGATTCCGTAGGTACCTTTGCCGCTTTTTTCATTGCTTTGATACTCTGTGACTGTGTCATCTTTGAAGACAGATGTATCTTTTGAAACGCCTAAGTTAGCGGTGTAGCGACCTGCTAATTATTTTTGTACAGTTAAACCAGCGGATTTTCATCCACCGCCGGCAAATATCTGCCAGCCAATCCGGCAATCACCGTCAGCAAGCCAACGCTAATCAGACCGGCTAGGTGAATCAACTGGCTGGTGGTGTCCGACATTATGACACTGCCACTGATTTGGGCAATCACAGTCGTCATGTCTTGTTGCCGCATTACGGATAGGCCCATCAAGCCAATAATCAAGATAAATTGCATGAGGATACTACCGAGATACGTATTCCGATATTTAACGATTAAGGTTTGTGCGGGCGTTGTGACGCCGGTGTAATAAGCGCGGTGATTCAAAAGAATGCTGTTGGCACTGCCAAAGAAACTGATCAATAAGATGCCTAATAAAATTAGATGCGGCGTAATCATCAACCAAGCCCCCATCACAAAACCCAACAGTTGGACTTTTAAATCTGATAACTTCGAAAAGCGCCTTTGTACGCTCTTTCGAATAACTTGGGCTAAAATCATCCCCGCACCGTAAGTGACGTAGACCCCTATCATCAAGGCCTGATTTTGAATCGCGACAAAAATATAGATCATTAAGATTAATTAGATGGTACCTTAATATTACGCCTGATTTCAAAGAACTGACGTTAAAAGACTAAATTGATTGCACAAAAAAACACCGTAAGTCGTTGAAACGACTTGCGGTGTTTTGATTAGGATTTTATTCCCATTCCACTGTTGAAGGTGGCTTGCTCGTAATATCGTACACGATGCGGTTGACGTGATCGACTTCGTTAACGATTCGCACAGAAACCTTTTGCAAGATATCCCATGGAATCCGTGAGAAATCGGCTGTCATGCCGTCGATTGAGTTAACAGCACGGATACCAACTGTGTAGTCGTATGTCCGGCCATCACCCATGACACCCACACTACGGATGCCTGGTAAGACTGTAAAGTATTGCCATACGGTTTTATCTAAACCAGCGAGTGCAAATTCTTCACGCAGAATTAAATCACTATCGCGGACAATCTTTAATTTGTCTTCAGTGACTTCACCGAGGACCCGAATCCCAAGGCCAGGACCTGGGAATGGTTGGCGCCATACGAGTTCATATGGCATGCCTAATTTTTCGCCAAGGTCACGAACTTCATCTTTAAATAATGTATTTAAAGGTTCAATTAAGCTAAATTGCATGTCTTCTGGTAAACCACCAACGTTATGATGTGATTTGATGGTTGTCGCAGTACTTGTACCACTTTCAATAATGTCAGTGTATAAAGTCCCTTGCGCTAAGAAGTCAATCCCGTTTAACTTAGTTGCTTCTTCGTCAAACACTTGGATAAATTCGTTACCAATAATCTTCCGTTTCTTTTCTGGATCAGAAACGCCAGCGAGTTTGCTCATGAAACGTTCTTTAGCGTCAACTTGGATGATGTTCAAGCCAAATTTACCGCCAAGGCTTTCCATCACTTGTTCAACTTCGCCTTTTCTGAGTAAGCCGTGATCAACAAAGATGCTGACCAATTGGTCGCCAATTGCGCGGTGTAATAACACCCCAACAACAGATGAATCAACGCCACCTGAAAGACCAAGAAGAACTTTCTTATCACCAACTTGTTCCCGAATCTTTTCGATTTGCATGTCGATGAAATCGTTCATTGTCCAGTTGTCTTGGGCCCCACAGACGCCAAATGCAAAGTTCTTCAAGATATCGTTCCCAAATTCAGTGTTTTGCACTTCAGTATGGAATTGAATCCCGTAAATATGTTTGTCGCGGTTTTCAATTGCTGTAAATGGTGTATTATCACTTTCAGCAACTGTCACGTAACCTTCTGGAATTGCAGTCACTTTATCACCATGACTCATCCATACTGTTTGTTTTTCAGGAAGACCTTTGAATAAGTCACTGTCTTTGTCAGTCACTGTAATTTCAGCCTTACCATATTCACGTTCTGTTGATGCTTCAACATTACCGCCATTTTTGAAACTGATCAACTGCATCCCGTAACAAATACCGAGAATTGGAATCCCTAATTCAAAAATTTCGGGGTCAACTGAAAAGGCACCATCATCGTAAACACTCATTGGGCCGCCAGAGAAAATAATTCCTTTAGGGGCGATCTTCTTGATTTCTGCTGCTGTTGTCGTGTTAGGCAACAATTCAGAGAAAATCCCGAATTCACGGATACGACGTGTAATCAATTGATTATACTGACTACCGTAATCTAAAACGATAATCTTATCGAAATCTTGCATGTCCTTTTGGGCCAAACAACTCACTCCTTTTTTATTAAAGCTGAGTAAAACTTAAATGGTCCTCGTTTCACTCAGCTCGATTAGTAACGCTAAAACTTTTTTATAATGTATCTATTCTACTGATTAATCATGAAAACGTCAATGGATGACAGCCATTCCTGTGAAAAAACTCATTCTATTATCAATATTTTCGTAGAAATACCTTATCAATCAGGTGATGTTTGGTTTTATGCAAAATTAAATCGGCGCGGTTTCTTGTTGGTAAAATATAGTCGTTCAAATTACGTAAATCGATGTCACGCCAGACACGCCGGGCCATCTTAAAGGCGCTGGCGCGATCACTAATCGCATAAGGATAATAATAGTTCGTTGGGTCATCCTTTGCGAGATCTAATAAGAGGTCAAATCGTTCTAGGAACCACTTCTCAATTAAACTTGGATTGGCATCCACGTAAACTGAAAAGTCGAAGAAATCACTGACGTAAATTTGTTCAGTTGTCGGTAATTGTAAAACGTTGATCCCTTCGACGATTAAAATATCGGGGTCATCGATGATATCAAACTCATCCGGAATAATGTCGTAGATTTGATGCGAATACTTGGGCGCTTTAACCGGCGCCACGTTATTTTTCACAGCATTCAAGAAGCTGATCAACTGCGGCATATCATAACTTTCGGGGAACCCTTTTTTATCGAGAATCCCTTTTTGCTTCAATTCAGAGGTTGAATATAAAAAGCCATCGGTCGTAATCATTTGAACCGTCTTATCTGGATAGACCCGACTCAGTAATAGCTGTAATAGGCGTGCGGTGGTACTCTTACCGACCGCGACACTACCTGCGATACCAATAATGAACGGGGTTTTATGCGGTTTGATTTCTAAAAATTCAGACTGCTTAATTTGATTTTCTTGGAATTGTTCATACTTCATTTGTAATAAATGACGGAGTGGCACGTAAATGTCACTGACATCCGTTAACGAGATGCGGTCGTTTAAGCCGCTGACTTGCTGTAATTCATCGTCCGTAATGGCGGTGTATTTTTCGCCACGGCCGTGAAAATAACGCCATTCTTCTCGCGAGATTTCATAATAGTTCATCTCGTTTTTCATGCTTTAATCCTCCCAGGGCTTAACTAACTGCTAAACGGTTACATTTTACCATAATTAACACAAAAAAAGGCACTCACCAAGCAATTTGATGAGTCCCTCTAGTCGTATTATTTTGTTAATGTATATTTTTCTGGATCGACGTTATCAATCAGTGGTGAGAGTGCGTCAGTGGCTAACAAGGTCAAGCGATGCATTGCTCTTGAACAAATCGTGTAGAGCAATTGCCGTTGATCTTCATGATTGTAGTTGGCGGCACTGATTTGCCAGCCAATAATGGCATCGAATTCCAAACCTTTAGCTAAGAAACTTGGGACCACTAATGTCCCGGCTGCTAAACGTTGGTTTTCGGAACGGATCAAGGTGACTTTGGTTCCCGTTTCCTTGAGCATCTTCGTCAATTCTTGGGCTTGCACCAATGTCTTGGTAATAATCGCCGTCGATAATTCATCCGCTTCATTTGCGGCTAATTGGCGGTTAACATCAGCCACTAACTCAGCTTCTGATTGGCGCACAATCAAGTTTGGTTTATCGCCAACTCGGTTGAAGGCTTCGATGGCTTGGCCACCTTTTAATAAGCCCTTGGTAAAGTCGGTCACTTGTTGCGTTGACCGATATGAACGCGTTAATTGCACCACTTTTGTATTTTGGGCATCAAATAATTGTTGCACTTGTTGCAAGAGATTTGTGCTGTTACCCTTAGTGAAAATCGCTTGGTTCAAATCGCCCAATAATGTGAAGCGCGCCTTAGGGAAGTGGAGCTTCAAGAAGGCCAATTCATAAGGCGTGTAATCTTGAATTTCATCGATGAAGACAAAACGCATATCACGTTCACCTTTTTTACCCGTCATCAAATCGTAGAGGTGAAGATAAGGTGTGACATCTTGCAACGTCATCTGCTTAGCCTTCAATTGTGCGACAAAATGCGTGACGTGGTATTGCCATTGCTCTTCTGTAATATCAAAATCGGCTAACTTCACAAGTTGTGGCACAACCCGTAAGAAGTGAATATATTGCGCCTGGATGCTTAAGAAGCGATTGCGTTGAATAGACCGGCGAACGGGTTTGAACGCTTCTAGCACGATCTGCTTAGCAATAAACTTGCTTTCAGCATCGCCCGTCTTGAAATCTTTACCAGACATCAATTCGCGAATTTCTTCATCACTCATATTCTCGGCTTGTTCAGTCACCCAGTCGGCCTTGGTTTCGTGATCAACCTTGTGGCTCAATGTCCGCAACAAACTTTCTTTAGTGGCATCTAATCGATTGCCGAGATGGTAGTTTTCATTAAACCGGTAATAAACCTCGCTGATGTGTTCCTTAGTAATTAAGACGCGGCCCTTGACCTTCATATCGCGGAAGCGCATGTCGGCTTTTTCAAGATGTGCAGCGTACTTTTTAACAGCCTTATAAAAGACGAGACTTTCTTTCAAGCGACTAATCCGGCCATCGGTTTCGTTAACTGGTGTTTCGAATTGATCAAAGAGGCTCTGGACCGCCATGTTTGGTAACCGGCGTGCCACATATTGGAAGTAAGTCATTTGAATCATATTTTGTTCGCCCAATTCAGGCAACACATCTGCGATGTAGTCGTTGAATAATTGGTTAGGCGAGAACATGATCACTTGGCTCGAATCTAAATTCCCCCGATAGCGATAGAGTAAAAACGCAATGCGTTGCAAGATAGCTGACGTTTTCCCTGAGCCAGCTGCCCCTTGAACGAATAACAAATCAGCATCGGTATTACGGATAATCTGATTTTGTTCACGTTGAATCGTCGTCACGATACTCTTCATCTGTGTATCAGATTTTTCACCTAACACTTCTAATAACATTTGATCGCCAATCGTTTCTTGCGTATCAAATAAGGCCTTAATTTGGCCATCTTCAATCAAAAATTGACGCTTAAGTGAGATATTCACATCTTGCGGACCGTCTGGTGTTTGGTACGTCACAGCGCCCGTCTTACCTTCATAGTAAATTGATGAAATTGGTGCCCGCCAATCATAAATTAAGAAATGATCGTCGGTATCTGTAAATGAGCCTAACCCGATATAAATTGATTCGGATTTAGGTTCACCCTTTTCTTGAAAATCAACACGGGCAAAGTATGGCGTCTTTTCCATCTTTTGCAAGGTTTCCAATTGCCGTGAAGATTGTTGCCACGAGTGATTGCGTTCTTGTAGCATTTGCCGCTGCTGTTCAATCGAAACGGCGGTTTCAGTCATCGCGGAATCGTTATTGAAGTTAAGGCGAACGTCGTTGAAGAAGTTCTCGTTAATTTCTTTTTCTTCCGATTTTGCGCGCTTAACAGCCCCTTCAAAATGGGTCTCAGCTTTTTTAATTAAACCAATAATTTCTGTTAATCGGCTTTGTTCCAATGATTTCTGTACGTCAGTCAAAGCAAATGCCTCCCTATTTTAAATAAATAGCCCTACCAGTTTAACACTTAATTCACATGAGTGCGAGTCAATCGGCCTACTGGCTATTGTCAGCTATAAACCAGCATAAAAGCCGGCTGCAGCCACCAAAAGCCCCAGGCCATAGGTCAAAAGCCAATAACCAAAGAAGATGTGATACCGGCGTCGGAACCACAATTGGCTCAACTCACTATTTAAGGTTGAAAAGGTCGTATACCCGCCAAGCACACCGACGCCTAAAAAGAGCGTCACCGGCTGACTTAATTGAGATGCGGTCAACCAGCCCAGACAAAAGCTCCCGGTTAGATTGATTAAAAAGGTCATCAGTGGGAATTCACTAGCGATGTGATTCCCAATTCGCGTCAATTGATACCGCAAAATGGCCCCCAACGCTGCCCCCAAACCAACTAATAAAATAGTCATTGTGAGACCTCCTGTTCTTCAGGGCCGTGTGTCAATTTAACCGCCCAGTAATCCGCTAGTAAACTCAACAAGACGCCCCCGACCATGCTGATCCCGACATACCAAGCAAAGGCTGACCATTGTTGCTGATTTACCAATCGAATGGCATCAACACTAAAGCTCGAAAACGTTGTGAAAGCACCGAAAAAGCCAGTCCCAATTGCCAAGGCTAATTGGTCACTCAAATGTAAGCGTGCCACGATATAGCGCATCAAAAATGGTAGGCAAAACGCCCCAATCAAATTGACGCACAAAGTCCCATACGGAAACCCAGTTGGCTGATTCAATACCAATCCGATTAAATAACGCAAGATACCACCGAAAAAGGCAAAGCTGCCAACGGCTAAACTCTCTTTTATTTTCATAATCGTGACCTGACCTCTTCTTGTTTTTATTCCTTCCATACTAACCAAGTTTAGTCGAATTGTAAATTGACCTTTAATTTTTAAAGTATCTAGTGTATCCTCTTAAACAACTTTGTATTTCGAAAGGATGTTAGTCATGACTAACCTTGCACTTGTCATCGTTTTATTAGCGGCTTTAATGACACCGCTTCTGATGGCTAAATTTAAAATGTCCTATCTGCCCACCGCCGTCGCCGAAATTATCGTCGGCATTATTTTAGGGACGAGTGGCTTCCATTTAATCGTCTCCACCCCGACTTTAACGGAACTCTCAACGCTGGGCGTGACCGTTTTGATTTTCTTAAGTGGGATGGAAATCGATTTTGACCTCTTTAAAAAACAACCCACACCAACTGATCCCCAACTAAAAGTCCAACCGAGTCCTGTCAGATTAGCGATTACCAGTTTTGCCTTTATCTTACTGATCTCATTTGGCTTAAGTGGCTTGCTCGCTTGGAGTGGTTTCTTTAAAGATATTGGTCTGGCAACCATCCTCTTTTCAACGATTGCCCTCGGTGTCGTAATTGCCGCGCTCAAGGAAAAGGAACTGCTTAGCCAACCACTCGGCCAAACGATTCTCTTGATTGCGGTGTTGGGCGAAATTATTCCGTTGGTCGCATTGACGGTTTATTCATCCCTCAATAACCCCGGTTCGAAAAGTCTCTGGCTCCTATCATTAATTTTCGTTGCTGCGATTTATTTGTTAGTCCGCTTCAAAGGCGTCTATCATTTCTTCGCCCGGATTGATAAATCCACCACGCAACTCGACATCCGTTTGGCTTTCTTCTTAATCATTACACTCGTGTCAATTGCTGAAGAAGTCGGCGCCGAAAGTATTTTAGGGGCCTTCTTAGCCGGAATGGTCATGAAATTATTACGGCCACGCGAAGAAACAACCGATAAGTTAACCTCCATCGGTTACGGCTTTTTCATCCCAATCTTTTTCATCATGACGGGTGCTAAATTGGACCTGCCAGCACTCTTAGCGGATCGTAAATCGTTGTCGTTAATTCCCTTTTTCTTCATCGGTTTTATGCTCTCCAAAGCAGCTACCTATTGGGTTTTAAAACGGCGCTTTAAACAAACTAATGCGATTGCGGGTACTTTTTTAAGTGCGACAACAATTACGTTGGTCTTACCCATTTTAACGGTGGGTCTAAACTTAAAAACCATTACCGAACAACAATCCGGGGCCTTCACCTTGGCTGCCATTTTAAGTTGTATCCTCGGTCCAATCCTATTCAATCGCTTCTATCAGCCAACTCCTGAAGATTTACCGCGCAAACGCGTTAAGTTTATCGGCGCCAACATTATGACGATTCCCATTGCCCAACAACTATCAAACGGGCTTTATACCACACAACTCTTCACTGATAACCAAGGTAATTACGAAATCTACCACAGTGCCGCTGACCTGACCTTACTACCAGATCTCAGTGAAGACAGCCTTGTGACATCCGGTGCTTTTGATGCCGATATTATCATCCTCGGTTATCTGAACCACGAACAAAATTATCGCCTCGCCCAACTAGCACTTGACGCTAAGGTTCCCCGGATTATCGCCCGGTTTGAAGCAAAGGATATCTTAGATGAAAAATACGATCAACTTAAGGAACAAGGTGTTGAAGTCTTCAATACTTACGAAGCCAATATCAGCTTACTCCGAAGCCTGATTGAAACCCCCTCGACCCTTCAAATCATCGATAATACCGATGCTGGGCTCTTCGAAGTTACCGTTCAAAACCGGCGCTTCACTGGGTTACAAATTTCTAACTTACCATTTGTGGACCAAGTTACCATTAGCCGAATTTACCGCAATCAGGAACTGATTATGCCACATGGTGACACGCAAATTCACTTGAACGATCACTTGATATTAACCGGTAACAAAAAAGCTGTACCAGCGATTAGACAGCAATTAGAAACCCGCAACTAATCCTTGTTAACACTCGCACATTTCCTTTAATAGGTTTATAATGAAACTATCATAATTAAAGGATGGTGCAGATATGAAACAA
>ERZ794960.29-NODE-29-length-29571-cov-21.104011_pt1 | contig 29571 bp, 26 predicted proteins | sample MGYA00375737_ERZ794960 | MGnify/ENA primary metagenome ERZ794960 (study PRJEB30138, sample SAMN05968709) | food fermentation metagenome | isolation source: fermented_meat | host: spontaneous_fermented_meat_time_3_second_replicate;sponta... | place: Italy | collected... | reverse complement strand
TTATGCTGACAAATTTGTCCAAAAATTCGGATTAAATTTGCAATCTACCAAATACTCATCATGCGTATAAATATATACTAAATATAGATAAAAGGCTAATTATTAGCCTTTGTTACCGATAACGATTTCAAATTGCGTTTCATTTTACAAATAAAACATGACGTCCTATAATTGAGGCAAGCCAAAAAAAGGATCTGATTACTTGTCCAACCAACGTTATCTATCTGGAACAGCACTAAAACTATTTACATTCACCCTACTAGCCGGCACGTTCACAATGTCTATCAGCCAATCTGCCCTTTCAACTGCTTATCCAACTTTAATGGCCTATTTTGATTTATCAGCCACAACTGTTCAATGGCTGACAACCGGTTTTATGCTCGTAATGTGTGTCATGATGCCGATTAGTCCTTGGTTATTAAACAACATCCCATTCAAACGACTCTACATGGGGATTTTAAGTTTATTTGCTATTGGAACGCTATTAATTGTCTTCGCTAATCAGTTCGGTTGGGTATTGTTCGGGCGGGCGTTGGAAGCCATCGCAGTAGGTGTTTTATTTCCATCGTTTCAAACTGTCTTATTAACCATTACTGCTGAAAATCAACGGGGCCAAATTATGGGCCTGGCTGGTTTAGTAATGGGCTCGGCACTAGCTTGTGGGCCGATTATTTCAGGGATTATTCTCAACTACTTCAGCTGGCGAGGACTATTCATCGCCTTTATTCTGATTATCTTAACGGTGTTAGCAACAGCTAACTTCACTATTTCTGATGTTATGCCGGCTAAGCCCTATCACCTTGATGGCCTTTCTGTTGTATGTACGACTGGATTGATTGGTTTATTATATGTCATCAGTAGCGCTAATCATCCCACTATCAACCCAATCGGACTCTGGGGTATCGGATTAGTGAGCTGCCTAGCACTGGGTTATTTTGTCTACCGGCAACTCACCCAGACAACGCCACTTCTTAATTTACATATTCTCGGTTACCTTAACTACGATATTGCGGTCGGATTGACTGCTATTTCCTATATTTCATTGATTGTCACCACAGTCATCTACCCATTATATTTTCAAGCTCAATTGAAGTTGACACCGCTCTTTTCAGGATTAGCATTGGTCCCTGCTGCCGTTGTGTTAAGTCTTTTGAATCCACTCGCGGGCCGGTTAGCTGATAAAATTGGCTTTAAACCGACCTTACTCGTTGGCCTAACCATGATTAGCATTGGATGGCTAGCTTTGATTGGCTTCTACCAATGGCTGTCATTACCATTGATGATCCTGTGTGCCTGTTTCATCGAAGGCGGCAACGCATTTGTCATGATGCCTGCTGTTACACTTGGTGCTAATAGCCTGCCGGATCAAGTGCTCGCTGACGGCACTGCCGTCACAACCACGATTCGTCAAATTGCGGGCGCGCTGGGCGTCACCCTTGCAACTCTCCTTTTAAGTGTCGCCGGTTACCAAGTCATATTTGTTAGTTTGCTCGGCCTGACCTTAATTGGTCTCGGCTTAGCCACTCAACTACACCCAAAATAAGCCACACTAAAAAGCAGGTTAGCGATGATGATTGTCATCGTTAACCTGCTTTTTTAATGCCGGCGTTGCTTAATTAGGATAAGTCCCCATGTCATTAAACTAAATGTTGAAATGATTGCGCCGATAATTAGTCCCGGCGCACGATAGACTAAGCGAACTTGGTTAGTCCCTTTCTCAAGTGGCACTGCAAGCATATTGCCCATCACTCGTCGTGTACGAACTGTTTGATGATTGACTTGCGCATGCCAACCACTGTCATATGGCACACTTAGATAAAGTAATTGATCAGCGGTCTTAGCTGGTACTACACCAGCAATCCGACCATTATCTGCCGACAGTTGTTTTAGGTCGATCTTTAAGCGTTGTTGTGCCAACTGATCAAAAGCTTGATCGAAATGAGCCTGGTCTAAACTAGCCACCTGAATCTTACGAAAGGCTTTAGGTTGCCGACTGGTAATTGTCAGCGTTAGTTGTTGACCTTTTTGATAGCGACCCAAACCAATAATCGTGGTCCCACTCAATTCAATCGGTGCTTTACGTGTTCGGCCATTAATTTTCACTTTCAGCTTTGATAAGTTTTGTTGCGGCAAGTATAGATAAGCATATCCACTTGTCTTAACTTGCGTTGTAAACGTAATTTGCCGACGTTTTTGCGCTTGTAAATCTAATTGATTATATTGATAAAATGGTGTCGTTTGTCCCGTCATTGCTTGCATAATTCGATCTTGATTTTCAAACGGCTCATGGGCCTTCAAAGCAATCCGTGCAAGCTGCTCATTAACCGCAAACCCTAAGCCTAACGTTTTATGGGGTTGTGTCACAACCTGTCCTTGCTTAGCAATTAGGTCATATTGATTGGCAAATAGTAGGTCAGTCAGCACAGTATGCCCAATCCCGTTAATCCGCCGGGCATTCTTACTATAAAAACCGAGATTAACCAACATCGTCCGCATCCGCTCATCAAGTGTCGAAGAATAATTGTTTAATGTATACTGTCCAAAGGTCAACGCATCATTGTACCCATAATACGGTTCCTTAAACGCTTTTTTTAAGAGAATCGCTTGGTTATTAACGCGATAGAAATCAGGTGTTTGCCGTTCAAGCTGTTCAAAGAGTGCTGCTTGGCGTTGGTATTGTTGCGCATAAACAACTTGATCGCCCATCGGTAACTTAGTGGTCGTCAAGCGGCCATTAATCACCAGTTCACTAAACGTCAATATGGCCCCCAGACCAATCACCCATGGTTGCCAACGTGCTCCTTTTTGCCACGCTGCAAAAATAACGCTAGCCAAAACCATTAGTCCGATTAACAACCAGAGCGATTGTTTCTGCACACCACGTACATGTGGCCCATAGTAGAGCGCCAACTGGCCAATGCTGAGCAAGCCACCGACTATCAAAATAACCAGGCGTTTCGTTTGACGTTTACCGATTGGTTCAATACTTGCTTCATAGGCAATTTTGATGAGAACAAATGCCATCAAATAGGTATTCCGATATGGAAACCCTTCTGGTTGCTGGAACATGTGCCACATCGTATTAAATGTCGTTACCCAGAAACTTAACGCTAAACTAACAATTAAAAAGCCGTTCGACCACTTTGCTTGCCGTCGAATGGTTGGTAGACAGAAATAATAGACCGCAAATAACAGCGCTAATGTACTGATAAATAAAGTTGGTTCATGAATTAAGCGTTGCGTATAATGGCTGCCGCCGACTTGAAATTGGCTCAAAACTTCCCAGCCAAACTGCGGGGTTGGATAAAAACTGGTTGCAGCGATTGTCTTTTTCCCAGTCTTCAACATTCCAAGTAACGACGGCAATAATACAACTGCTGTTGTGCCCCCCGCAATCAATGAGGCCCAACAAAACTGCCAGATAGCCTGCCGCCAGTGAACCACTAGTTGCCACCAAGACTGTTGGGGTTGTTTCCATTTGATTAACAAACTAATTGCATACAAAACGGCAAATAGACATGACATATAACCCAAGTAATAGTTGGTAAAGATAGTGGCAACCAACATCCAGATATATAAGCCAGGACGCCCTTTTAAAAATAGCCGTTCTAATCCTAAGATGACCAGTGGGAGGAAAATCAGAGCGTCTAACCACATTAGGTTATAAAAGTTCATTGCCACAAAGCCACTTAAACTATAAGCTGTTGCAAAAATTAGCGCGGAAAAATGATATTCAGGCTGACGCGTCTTTAGAAAATGGGCCATCGTTAAACCCATTGCCCCAATCTTCAAAATAATGACATACCCAACCACCACTGGCAACTGGCTATTCGACCAAAATAGGAGCAGTAAATTAAAAGGACTGATTAAATAATAAGCCGCTAGCGGTAATATATCGCCACCCAGTGAAAGTGAAAATGAATACGTACTGAAATTCATCTGGGCCATTTGCCGTTTAAACTCTGCCAAAAAGGGCATATATTGGGTACCGAGATCACTAATCAATAAATTATGCCGTCCAAACGGCACAATTTGGAGCATTGCATATAGCCCCACCATTAATAACATGGGAACTAGCACACTCAATAAATAGTAACTGACAGCTGTTTTATTTGTTCTCTTCATCTGACTCACTTCTTTTGCCTTTTCTATAGAATAATACACACTCTAAACAAAATAAGCCACCCAGACAATTTGTCTAGGTGACTTATTAGTAAGTTGCTTACTTCATCATACCGAGGGTGACCCCACCGACAATGACTAATAAACAGCCAAGTGTGACGTAAACCATTTCTTTTTTCGTTTTTTGTTCACCCAATAGGTAAATACTACCGATTGTTGAGATGATAATGCCACATTGTGATAATGAATAGCTAATTGCTAGACCAATATCATTCATTGAAATCAACATAAATAAGTTCCCAAGACCCCATAATAAACCAGTACTAATGTTGAGTGCTGTTTTCTTATTGAAGACTGCTGTCCCAATGCCAACACCGGCAAAAATTGCAGCACCGACGAACATCCCAATTGCTTGTGGTAAAACAATTGATGTTGCGCCAATGTGTGACCAGTTAACGATGATTGTGTAACCACCATAACCGATTGTTGATAAGATTAATGCTCTAAAACCACGTGCAAATTGTGTATCTTCTTTAGCAGCAACACTGCTCTTCGGATCCTTCATTGAAGTTAACGTGGCACCAGCGATTAAGATCACTAATGCAGTAATCCCGAAGATGTAATCGTGCGTTGTCTTCCATTCATGGAATAACAAAGCACCTGCTAAAGTGTTTACAATCAATTGCATCCCGGTTGATAATGGGACTGTCTTAGAAACACCCATCGCTTGCATTGATTGGAACTGTTGTCCTTGACCAATGCTCCAGAATAAACCGGAAATGATACCGATTACCATAATCCGTAAGTTTAAAGCGGGTTGTAATACTAAAAAGGTACCGATTCCAAAAACCAGCGCACCAATTGTCATTCCTAAGGTTTGTTGATAGGCATTCCCGCCAAGTTTGCCACTCACTAACCCGATACTACCCCATGCAAGTGCAGGGATTAATGCAATTAAAATAGCCATTTATAAATTCCTCTTCTTCTCTAAAGTACAAGAATCCATTATACATAGTTTTATATCCGCTGGCTAGTAGGAAAACGGCACCATTCAATCGTTACCAGCCTTCACTACCGTCATGTAAGCAACTGTCCCAGTCGTGATTGCGCTTACGTAAATTTTACGTAAAAAAGCGTTTTTTTAGTAAAAAAATCAACGATAAGCGTTTTCTTACCGTTGATAACCTTAATGTTTTCGCTTTGCATGTTGTAGGACTTGATATAACAGGACGCCAATCATCACCCCTAATGTATTAAACATGAGATCATCAATATCTGCCATGCCAGTCCCTAAAACAAACTGGGCGGATTCAATACACAGGGATAACAGAGCCCCTTCAATAATCGTAATCAACCAATCCCCTTTGCGCTGTGTCAATGACCGTCGCAATAAACCAAACGGGATAAACCACGCAATGTTCCCGTAGAAGTTATACCAATAATCAATCTGGGCGGGCGCTTGCCGTAACTTGAAAGTCTCAACAAACGGTGTCAAATTAATTTGGCTAAGTGGTCGTTGCAAATGGAGCTGCATTTGCCACGGATAATAAATATGCCGTAAAACCGTTAATGAGACCAATAAGGCAATATAAAACACAAATAACAATAGTTTCAGTTCTGGGAGAAGCTGTATTTTGCGTCGTTTCATTAATAAGTACCCCAACCGGCACACAATAAAAACCAAACAATACAAAATCGTCTTATCTAAACTCTCCACCGTCAATTTGATGAGTGGTAAATGATTATACTGTTCCCCCCAAGGGAGGATCCATTGTTCATAAATACGCCCAAGAAATACCAAAAAACCAACCTCACTTATTCCACTAATTTAACCTATCTGTTCATTATTCAATGAGTAATTAAGTCCATTATAGCTGTTTTTTTTCAATAAATAACGCTTAATTACTCGACTAAAGTGAATCTTAAACTATTAGGTATCGACTGCCCAACTTTAGCCCGATGTGTGCCTACTGTGCTATGCTATAATAGAAGTTACTATAAATTGAAACAGGAGCCTTTTATGAAAGTTCTATTATATTTTGAAAGTGAAAAACTACTCGCTAAATCTGGAATTGGGCGGGCGTTGGATCATCAAAAACGCGCGTTAACCAAAATGGGGATTGACTATACGCTTGATCCGAATGATCAAGATTACGATATCTTACATATCAATACATACGGACTCAAAAGCCGCAGTGTCATCAAGAAGGCTCGTAAAATGGGGAAACCCGTCATTTATCATGCACATTCGACCGAAGAAGATTTTCGCAACTCCTTTGTTGGTTCCAATCAACTCGCTCCATTTGTTAAACGGTACCTCGTTAGCCTCTATCAACAAGCCGACCACTTAATCACCCCCACCCCTTATTCAAAATCATTATTGGAAAGCTATGGTCTAACCAACCCTATCGCTCCCATTTCAAACGGCATTGATTTAGCTAAGTATCAAGCCACACCAGCTAAAGAAGCTGCTTTTCGGAATTTCTTCCATTTAAAGCCTGATCAAAAAGTGATTATCTGCGTCGGCCTCTTCTTTAAACGCAAAGGGCTTCTCGATTTTGTCGAAATCGCCAAAGGTCTACCCGAATACACCTTTATCTGGTTTGGAGATGTACCCATGTACAGTATTCCAGCCAATATTCGCCGGATTGTCAAACAGGATCATCCCGACAACGTCATCTTCCCTGGTTATATCAAAGGCGATATTATCGAAGGCGCGTATGCCAATGCTGACTTATTTTTCTTCCCTTCTTATGAAGAGACTGAAGGGATTGTCGTCTTAGAAGCCCTTGCAAGTCATCAAAAAGTGTTGGTGCGCGATATTCCGGTTTACCATGGCTGGCTTGCCGATCAACAAAACTGCTACATGGGTCACACTAACGCAGAATTCAGTCAACTCATCCAAGCGATGGTCACTAATGCCGTCCCCGATTTAACAGCTCAAGGCTACCAAACTGCGCAGTCTAAGAGTATTACAGAAGTCGGCCATGAATTACAAGCCGTTTATCAACATGTTTTGGCGCCAGATCAACTGAATCCAAAGTACGATGCCATCATGCGGCCCGCGAAACGTTAAGTTTCTGTTTAAACTTTAAACTGCTATTTGCGCTAATGCCGCCCTCGGGTTAAAATAAGGCATTAGCGCTCTTTTAGTTCTGTTTTTTGAAAGGATGTCACATTATTTGAAACTCACAAAAATTAAATCATTCCTATCCACGAGATTAGGCTTCATGAGTTTGTTAGTCTTTTTATTTTGGCTAAAAACGTTATTCGGGTACTTCACCGATTTTAACCTCGCAGCTAGTGGCTTCTTACAAATTGCTATTTTAATCTTTAATCCGGTCGCGACGACGCTCCTTTTATTCGGCATCATTCTTTATGTTCGCCAGCCGCATCTCAGTTATTGGTTGGGCTTGATTATCTATGCCGCCAACACCGCTCTTTTATATTTTAATGTCATCTATTACCGGCAATTCACCGATTACATGACCATCAACACCATCTTAGGGTATTCAAAAGTTTCGGCTGGGCTCAGCAAAAGTTCACTGGCCCTCATGAACTGGCATGATGCGCTGTATTGGATTGATATTATTGTCTTAGCCTTGCTGATTTTAACCAAGGTCATCAAGATCGACAAACACGCATTTAATCGGTGGTGGGCCTTCAGTATTACCTCATTGGCCGTCTTATTATTTGGCATCAACCTTGGCTTAAGTGAAATCAGCCGACCTCAAATTTTATCACGGACGTTTGATCGGAACTACATCGTTAAGTACCTCGGCATCGACACCTTCACCGTCTACGATGCTTTCAAGACTACTCAGAATAATCAAGTGCGTGCCCAAGCTGAGAGTTACGACTTAGATCCGGTGCTCGACTTTATGAAAGAGCATTACGCTGCACCGAACGCTGAATACGCAGGCGTTGCCAAGGGCAAGAACGTCATTGTCATTCATTTAGAGAGTTTTCAACAATTCCTAATCGACTTTAAGTTCGAAGGCCGCGAAGTAACGCCATTTTTAAATAGCCTCTATCATGATCAAAATACATTAGGTTTTGAAAACTTCTTCCATCAAGTTGGCCAAGGTAAAACCAGTGATGCCGAAAACATGATGGAAACCGGCGTCTACGGTCTACCACAAGGCTCAGTCTTTACAACGCTTGGTTCGGATAACACCTTCCAAGCTGCCCCATCAATCCTCAAGCAAAACGGTGACTATACGAGTGCCGTTTTCCATGGTAATGTGGGCACCTTCTGGAACCGCAATAACGTCTACAAGAACTTCGGCTACAACTACTTCTTCGATTCTTCCTACTTTAACACCGATCCTGATAACGTCTTACAATACGGCTTGAAGGACAAATTATTATTCGGTGAATCGATTAAGTATCTCGAACAGCTACAACAGCCGTTCTACACGAAATTCATCACCGTCACCAACCATTTTCCATTCCCATTACCCGAAAAAGACGGTGACTTCCCCCGTGCCACAACTGATAATACAGCGGTCAACAACTATTTTGCGACCGCCCATTATCTTGACCAATCCTTAGAAGAGTTCTTCAATTATCTTAAAGCCTCTGGGCTCTATGATAATTCAATGATTGTCCTCTATGGTGATCACTACGGTCTTTCGAATTCTGATAATAAGGCCTTACTCAGTGTACTAGGCCGCGACCCAGAAACGTGGACCGACTACGATAACGCCCAACTACAGCGTGTGCCTTACATGATTCACATGAACGGTTTAAAAGGCGGTATCCAAAAACAATATGGTGGCGAAATCGATGCGTTACCAACAATGCTTCACTTACTCGGGATTGATAATAAAAATTACGTCCAATTCGGCACCGATTTATTATCACCACAACATGATCAAGTCGTGGCTTTCCGAAACCATAACTTTGTCACCCCTGATTACACAGTGCTCGATGGCACCATCTACAATAATCAGGATGGGACAGAAGTAACTGAACCAACAGCTAGGTTGCAAAAACAAGTCGCTGCTTGGCAGAAACAAGTGAACCACGAATTGAGTTTGTCGGATTCAGTTAACGAAAAGAACCTATTACGTTTCTATACACCACAAGGTTTTAAACCAGTGAACCCTGCCGATTATAACTATCTGACTGGCTATCAACAGCTTGTCGATATTCAAAATAAATTAGGGGCTAATTCAACCAGTTTATTCTCGCAAAATGGTGATCAATCGACTGTTGGGCTCTTTAAAACCGATGCTCCAGAATTAGCGGATGATCAATCAAGCCTCACGGAAGTGCCAAAATCAAAGGCCCTGAAAAAAGAGTCTGATGCAACAGCAACTAACGATGCGGAATAATCGTCAAAAAAAAACGCAAGGACAACATATATTGTCCTTGCGTTTTTTTGACGTTAGCTAATCACCTGCGATTGAAAACTATTAAAAAAGGATTCCTGAGTCGTTGTCATGATTACGATAATTTGAAACTGCGCTGCTACCGCTCTGACATCATTTAATAATTGGCGAGCATCCGTTGGTGGAAGTTCATCTAAGAAATGCTTGACCACCACGAGTTGCTGGTGGCTTGCTAAACCGCGAATCAATTGAATCCAGAACTGATCGACTGGCGGTAATTCGGTGCCCAATAAACTCCGACTGCGCTTTAAATGCTGTTCAATCAACATTTTTAACGTTGGTGCAAGCTGCTTTTTAGGAAGCAACAAGTTATCCCAACCGGACATAAAGGGTAGAATCTTAGGCGCCTCATAATCAATGACATATGGGGGTTCAGGTGATTCAAGGCTCTGCTGAATCATCTCCGGTTGACTAAAATAGACCTGTCCAAGTGCTAAGGGTTGTTTATTTAGCATTTCAATCACGCCTTTCTCATTTTCCTAAAGCGAGTAACTTGGCACCAACCAATAATGTAGACTGGTGCAATTAGACTGATAAATGGTGCCCATAGTTGGGCGAATACTTGATTGGTTAAATTCTGCTTGGTGCTCTCATGCAAAATCGGATTCAATAACGAATGACTACTAAAGTCAGTCAGATGATTTTTAAATAACGGTTGAAATGCTCGGGGACCTTGTATTGGTCGCAACGGCTTTTGTAGCCACTGTTGATTAATCAGCTCTAATCCGCGCCAATAGTAGGAATTGACTAATAACCAACCTAAAATCACTGTCACGCTTGCGCTGATTAGTAAGCAAAGCGCCGTTAACGTATAATAATTGACAATTGTATGTCGCGACCAATTCGCACTAGTGAAAGTATCGATATCCTGACGCATCTTCTTAAACGCTTGCCAAGTCAAAATACCAATCACAAGTGCGATAACGATAGTCAGCACTACCGCGATAAATTGATAGCGTCCCAGTAAGACTTCTTTACTTTGAACCAGATGTGTCAGGGGGTTAGTCCCCTCTTTAGTTGTGTTAAAGTTGGCTAATTGCTTTTTCAACTGGTTGAGGTCATGTCGTTCTAAACTGATCAAGCTCAGCGCAATCAGCATGACGCCTAAAAAGAGGCAATCCACGAGATAGATTAACAAAGATTGGCGTAAATAATACCGAATATTAGCTGGAATTGATTTAATGAAGAACATGACCCACCTCCTAATAAAGATAGTGTAAAACTAAAGTATGAAAATTATATGAACTCTGTGGTAAAAATTAAAAAAAACGCCTTAATTAAGACGTTTTTTTAGTTCCCTTAAATTGTCTTTTCTTTTCTTTGAATCATTAACCAATAAACAAGTGCTGTCAGCCCCATTGCGATAAACGTTGCCCCCGTATAAGCGTGAATAATCGCGAATTGATTTAAGACCAAGTAGCTGACCACCCCAATGACCCATGCAATCATGGCTGTCAGATGATATCCTTTGGTGTACCAGTATGGTCCAGCAACTTCATTGAGCGCACCAACATTGTAGTGCCGCCGTCTAATAATGAAGTAATCCACCAAGAAAACTGCGATTTCAGGTCCTAAGAACATCCCAATACTATCAAGGAAGGTTTCGAAAGTGGTTAAAAATGAGGCAACATAGACCGGGATAAAGGTCATCACCGTTGCCAATAACGTCACGACCCACAATGCCGGCGTTAATTTAAATTTCGGAAAAATATTGGTTAAAGCCGATCCCGCAGCCATTAGATTCACCGCATTAGCTGTCGTACTGGTAATCACGATCACTAATAACGCTAAAACACCTAACCCTAATTTGGCCGCAATGGTGCTTGGATCCGCGTTGTTCGGGTCAAAATGATTTAACGTAATCGCTGTGGCAATTGTCGCCGTTAACCCGATGAAAGCAAACCAGAACAGGCCAATATTGGCGCCTAAGAATGAATAGCCTGTGGCTGCTTTCTTGTTCTTTGAAAAACGACTGAAGTCCGCAGCAGCGGTTACCCATGCAAGGTTAAACGCTGCTAGGATATCGACCGCCTTCCCAAATTCAAGCCGCAAGTTGCTGGCTGGTCGCCACGCCACTAAGTCTTTGAACGGTACTATTTTGAAGACAATGATTGATTCCCAAGTGACTAAGATAATCACTAAGATGATGCCAATTCGTTCAATCCAGCGGACGGATTTTTCACCGAGCGAAATACTGATTAAATGCAGGACAGACATAATTAGAATCCCAACAATCAAGCTCATCCGGTTAGTGGCTGCATCGTTGCCTGACCAGCCCATGATTTCCTTGATGATGAAGCTCACTGAAGTTGCTGCAATATACGTATTCACCGCAGCCCAACCGATGAATTGTACCACATTGATAATCGATGGCAAGACGGATCCCTTCACGCCAAATGAGGCCCGCGTTAGCCCCATCGCCCCCACACCAGTTTGATACCCCATGTAGGGAGGCCAGTGCGAGCAAGACGTACGATAAACAGCCGACAACTAGTAACAACGTAGACCCTTGAATCAAGCCAGTTGCCGCAATAATGCCGCCGATAAACCAAGTGCCGTTATTCGCATTTGCACCAATCCAAGTTGCGAATATATCCCAACCGCCCATCGTTCGTGCGTCCTTGGATACTGCATGAATTGTTTGTTGCTTTGTCATTTTGATACCCTCTACTTGGTTAATTGCATTAAAAAAAGACCTACTCCTAGACAGAGCAGGTCCACTAATGTACTTGTTAACCGCTCCTTTGTCAGCCTCACTGGACTGCCCTTAAAAGGATTTATATTTATAAGCATTGTATTAAACTTACTTGCCAAAGTCAACTCATGATTGTTATACTCACTAATAAAAAAAGCGAGGTTGGATAAAATGCTCATTCAAAACGTGCACATTGAGAATCAAGAATCATTGCAGTCAATCAGAATTGAAAACGGGATCATTACAGCAATTGAGGCACAGCTAATACCGCATCCTAATGAGCAAGTCATCGACGGACATGGTCAATTGGCATTACCGCCATTTGTTGATCCTCACGTCCATCTCGATTCAACTCTCACCGCCGGCCAGCCTGAATGGAATGAATCTGGAACCTTGTTTGATGGCATTCGGATTTGGTCCGAACGCAAAAAGGATTTAACCCACGACGACGTCAAACACCGCGCAATTCAAGCACTGAAATTACAAGCCAGCCATGGGATTCAATTCGTCCGCTCACACGTTGACGTGACTGATCCAGACTTAGTTGCGCTCAAAGCCTTAATCGAGGTTCGCGAAGAAGTCAAGGATTGGATGACGTTGCAACTGGTAGCCTTTCCTCAAGAAGGGATTCTTTCTTTTCCAAATGGCAAAGCATTAATGACCAAAGCTGCCCAATTAGGGGTTGATGCAATCGGTGCTATTCCACATTTCGAATTTAATCGCGAATATGCCGTCGAATCCTTGAAGTTTGCTTTTGAACTCGCTCAAGAATATGATTTACTATTCGACGCACATACCGATGAAATTGATGATCCCAATTCACGTAGTCTTGAAACAGTCGCGACTCTCGCCCTTGAAACGGGGATGAAAGACAAAGTAACGGCTTCACACACAACTGCCATGGGCTGTTACAACGATGCCTATATGTACAAATTGATGCGGCTGTTAAAAATGGCGGATTTAAACTTCATCGCCAACCCACTTGTCAACCTATTTCTCGGTGGCCGTTTTGACACTTATCCGAAGCGCCGTGGTTTGACGCGCGTAAAAGAACTGACTGCCAACGGGCTAAACGTCGCTTTTGGTGAAGATGATATTCAAGATCCATGGTACCCAATGGGCGATGGCAACATGCTTGATGTGTTGTATAGTGGCCTACTGGCAACCCAAATCATGGGCCATACTGAAATCATGAATGCCTATCGCTTCATTACTTACAATGGTGCTCGTGCAATGCACGTCCTTGACCAATATGGTCTCGAAGTGGGTAAACCCGCCCACCTGATTCTAATGGATAGCGACAACTTCTACGAGGCTCTCAACAAGCGCGCCGCTGTTACCCTCTCAATGCACGCTGGCGAAATCATCAGTGAAACCCAACCAGCTCAAACGCAATTGCATATTTAATCTAAAAAATAGGCGTCACGACAATTTAATCCTTGTCGTGACGCCTATTTAAATTGGTTTAGCTTTCACTTGTCACAATCGTTTCATCTGGGAAAGTTAGGGTAAAAGTGGTCCCTTGTTCAGGAATACTTTGGACCTCAATCGTCCCATAATGTAACTGGACGAGTTGGTGGACAATCGCCAACCCTAAACCAGATTCACCATATTTGGTATTCTTACGTGATGGATCTGCTTTGTAATACCGTTCCCAAATATTTTTGACTTGTTCGTCCGTCATTCCGATACCGGTATCGCTAATCGTTAAGATTGTTTCGTGGAAACCAGCTTCCGCAGTCACCGTAATTTGCCCATTTTCTGTAAACTGAATGGCATTTTGCATGATGTTAAACATCACTTGGACAAAACGGTCATAGTCGGCATAGATTGGGACATTCTCTTGGGCGTCCAAGATGAGCGTATCACCGGCTTCAGTCGCCTTCTTCTCAAGTTGCTCTTGAATATTCTGGATAGCTTCCACCGCATTAAACGTTTGCGGGTTCAATTTAATTTGGTTAGTCCGAATCTTTTCATAATCCAAGTTCTCGTTGACTAAGCGAATGAGTCGGTTGGTTTCATTTTGCATTAATGAAATACTCTTGGCGCGCATCTCTTCTGGAATCGCATCATATTGCAACCCTTCTAACAGACCCTTAACGGTCGTTAAAGGCGTCCGCATTTCGTGAGCAGCGTCGGCCATGAATTGCCGCCGGCGATCTTCTTGCCGCTTAATTTCCTCTTCAGATTCATTCAACGAATGCACCATCTCATTAAAATCGGTGGCCAAATCATCCAATTCATCTTTACCAGGATTCTTAATCTGAACATTAAAATCTCCTTCAGCAACTAGGTGGGTCGCATTTCGTAAGCGATTAATCCGATAAATTTGATACCGTGCTAAGACGTAACTCAACAGAATCCCACCGATTGTCGATAGTAAAAAGGCAATCAAGAGGTTCTTGCGCATCGTTGTCAAACCAGATTTAACGGTTTGTAGTGGTGCTGCCACCCCAATCACGTAAATCAGTTTGTTATTGTAAAAAACGGGTTTGAAGACCACTAACTGTTCTTGCTTATTGTTATTCACTTGGTGCGAATCACGACTTAAGCTCAGCCGTTGAATCTGGCCATTCTTTAAATGTTTCCAATATTGTTTCTTGACCGAAACTTTAGGATCCGGGGTAGGATACACCATCTCGTTTTCGGCGTTAAAGAAATTAAACCCAACGTGTTGTTGGGAAAGGATTTGTTGACTATCAATAATGAATTGGGTCGACAAGGCCGCTTGAGACCCCTGTTTGAAAGCTTCACGTTCAATCACATCCGCGTAACCTTCTAGTTGATCCCAGGTGCTCTCATAAGCGGTCCTTGTCGAATATTGCGTAAACGCAATCCCCACAATAATAATGGTCGTCATAATGACGCCGAAAAATGCCAACATCCATTGATAAATAAGCTTCATTCGCGCGCTGCGTCTGAATCATCAAATTTATAACCGACACCCCAAACGGTCTGAATCACTTGTGGTCCTACTTTTTCAATCTTTTGACGTAACTTCTTGATATGCGCATCAACTGTTCGTTCGTCACCGAAGTATTGGTAATCCCACACAAGTTCTAATAATTGTTCCCGTGAGAAAACTTGACGGGGATTTTTAGCTAACGTCTTCAATAAATCGAATTCTTTTGGCGTTAAATCTAAAATTGGTTTGTCCAATAAATAAGTCTCACGCGTTTTAGAACTCAACTTAAAGTGTGTTGTTTGTACATCAAAATCTGAATTTTCAGCCGCTTGTTGTAAGTTTTCTTCAGCTGCTTCGACTTGTTCATCAATCAACTCAGCACGGCGATGTAAGGCTTTAATCCGTGCAATCAGTGTGATTGGACTAAAGGGTTTTGTCACATAATCATCAGCACCGAGTTCAAGGCCAAGCACTTGATCACTTTCAGAATCGCGCGCCGTCAACATAATAATTGGTACTGTCTTCGACAACTCGCGGATTTTTTGGGCGACTTGCATTCCGTCTAAACCCGGTAAATTTAAATCAAGCGTGATAATGTCCCAACTCTCTGGATCGACACTAAAGGCTTCCACTGCTTCATTGCCGTCGTAAGCGAAATGGGCATCCCAAGCTTCTTTTTGGAAAAACATACTCATCATTTCTGATACGGATTTGTTATCTTCTACCATTAAAATTTTCATTAGAATTCCTTCTCTTTTTACGTTGCTATGTCTATATTATACAGTAGATAAACCAATTACGGGTGAATAATATATGAAGAAGTGATGGAAATCAAACGCATCACGGTTCCCGTTTGCATGGTATCGCTAAGCATGATAGCATGTTAAGCAGATATCATTATTTAGGAGGCCCCATTTTGACTTATAAAGGACTAGTATTTTTCGATCTTGACGGTACACTTTACAACGAACATTCTGAAGTAGATGCAGCTGTTGCGATTGCACTCCGCCAATTACGCGCCAACAACTACTTACCAATCATTGCGACCGGTCGCTCACCGCTTGAAATTCAAGATGCACTTGCCAAAACCGGCATCGATTCATTCATTTGTTTAAATGGGAGCTTCATTCAATATGAAGGTCAACCTGTTTATAAAGGCACTATTCCAACGCCCGTGATTGAAAAAACCGTCGCAATTGCTAATGCTGCTGACGAAGCCATCGCTTTTTATAATGAAGAAGCAATCCGGATTACGGCTGTAACTCAACCCGGCAAAGATGCCTACAAGTTTGTCAACGCCCCCGTCCCCGAAGTTGATCCAGACTATTACTTGAATCATCCAGTCTACATGATGTTGATTCTCACAAACGACAATGACAAGGCCTATACAGAAACACTAAGTACCGACTTAACATTCTACCGCAACACACCGAACTCAATTGATACGGTTGAAAAAGATTGTTCAAAACAAACCGGTATTAAAGAATTGATTCGCTCACAAAACTTAATGGGCATCCCAACTTATGCGTTTGGCGATGGTACAAACGACTTACCAATGCTCGACTTCGTAGACTATCCCACCGTTATGGGCAATGGTATTCCGGAAGCTAAAGCCAAGGCAAAATACATTACTTCTAAGAATACTGAAGGTGGCATTATTGAAGGTTTACGCCACTGGGGCTTAATTTAATCACTTAACTAATCCGCGCCATGACGGCTCAATCACTGTCATGGCGCTTTTTTTATCTTGACACTTCTCAGAGTAGACCGATTAAAATTAGAATCATCTCACTTAAAAAGGAGTTACTAATGACACAACATTCACTCTTTGCCAAAAAACAAATCGACGTGAACCAATTTAAAAATAGTACACTAGAACGCCATTTAACCGCCTTTGGTTTAACCGCCATGGGGGTTGGTGCAGTCGTCGGCGCCGGTATTTTTATCACACCAGGGATTATCGCCGCTAAATATGCTGGACCCGGTGCGATGCTGTCTTACCTGCTCGCTGCAGTCGTCTGCGCAATGGCTGCCCTTTGTTATTCAGAATTCGCTTCTACAATTCCCTTGGCCGGTAGTGCCTACACATACGTCTACACCGTCTTCGGTGAATTAATCGCGTGGATTCTAGGTTGGGCACTTATTTCCGAATATCTCTTCGCAGTCGCCTCAGTGGCCGTCAGTTGGTCAGCCTACTTCCAAAATCTAATTGCTGGCTTTGGATTACACTTACCTACCTTCTTATCGACTGCATGGACGCCTGGCCACCCTGGTGGTATTAATTTAATTGCCGGTTTAATTACGTTATTGATTGGGTTCTTACTATCAAATGGCTTACGCGAATCAACACGGATTAATACGATTATGGTTGGTGTGAAAGTCGCTGTCATCGTAATTTTCCTTGGCGTTGCCATTTTCTATGTGAAACCAGCCAACTTCAAACCGTTCTTACCATTTGGTGCTGGTGGCATTCTTTCTGGGGCAGCATTAGCATTTTACGCCTACATCGGCTTTGATGCCGTTTCAACCGCATCAGAAGAAGTTGTCAATCCGCAACGTGATATGCCAATCGGGATTATCGCTTCATTATTGATTGCTTCATTATTGTATGCCGCAGTTGCCACCGTCCTCGTTGGCGTCGTGCACTATACAAAACTCAACGTTGGTGACCCCGTTGCTTTTGCGCTTCAATTGATGCATCAAAACTGGGTTGCTGGGATTGTTGCCCTGGGAGCAGTTGCCGGTATGACAACTGTCCTACTCGTTATGACCTACGGCGGAACACGTCTGATCTTCGCCATTAGTCGCGATGGGCTATTGCCACCCGTTTTTGCCAAAGTCAGTTCAAAAACACATGTGCCAGTTGCGAATACATGGATTTTCGCCATCGTCACAAGCATCGTCGCAATGGTAGTGCCACTTGATAAGATTGCTGAATTGGTCAACATTGGCACGTTATTCGCCTTTGCAACTGTTTCTCTCGGTGTGATCTTCCTGCGCAAGTTACCATTTTATAATGAATTGCCACAAGGGTTTAAAGTGCCACTATTCCCATGGATTCCTTTACTTTCATGCGGCTTATGCTTACTACTCATGACCCAGTTACAACTAACAACTTGGATTGTCTTCTTAATCTGGTTGGTGATTGGCCTAACAATTTACTTCAGTTACGGCTACCGTCACAGTCGCCAATAAAAAATAGGCGTTAAGCAGTTTTCATAATCTGCTTAACGCCTATTTCTATGCAATCTATCGTGAACTATCTACAAAAATGCATGAACATCCGTGAAAATGAGGTCATGTTGCCAGCAAGAATCGCGACAATTGGCACTAATGCCCACAACCAGTACTTATTATTCTTCCGCTGTTCAACCTCAGCTTTCAAACGTAAATTCTCATTTTCCATCTTAAGGCGTGCAATTTCAAGTTCTAATTTATCTTTGTCATCCATGCAACTCACCTTCCGTCCTAATTTATTACCGCCATTATAACAGAATTTTTCAAAAATCTCCCACCTATCCACTCCAACAAAAAAAGCCCTCTAATCTTGTGGATTAGAGGGGCTTTAACGTGCTTTTCAAACCATACTTCTGCGGCTAGCTACGTCCCGCAAACGATCGACTCCGTCGCTCATTCACGAAACTAGGCTAGTCCTCAAAGTATAACCGGCTTGAACGCACTTCTATTTTTAACGTGCTTTTCAAACCATACTTCTGCGGCTAGCTACGTCCCGCAAACGATCGACTCCGTCGCTCATTCACGAAACTAGGCTAGTCCTCAAAGTATAACCGGCTTGAACGCACTTCTATTTTTAACGTGCTTTCAAAAGCATCCTATTCCGGTTAGCTACACAAGTCAAACGATTGCTTACAGCAATCATTCGCCCTGTTAGGCTAATCCTCACAGGATAACCACTTTTGACGCACTTCTATTTTTTGTGTTTCTTGTTCAGAATCTTGTCGAACAAGTTGTTGTCTTGTGGGTTAAGTGAGTCACCACTTGCGACTGCAAATGCTTTTAGCGCATCACGTTGTTTACTGTTGAGGGTCTTTGGTGTCACGATGTTAACTGTAACGTTTTGATCCCCATTACCTGTCCCGTGGAGCTTAGGCGCACCCTTACCACGTAGACGGAAGACGGTATTCGTTTGAGTCCCCGCTGGCACTTTTAGTTTAACAGGACCATGGACTGTGTTGACTTTAATTTCATCCCCTAAAGCAGCTTGGACAAAGCTAATTGGGACTTCTGAATAAATTTGTGCGCCATCGCGCTTGAATTCAGCACTTGGTGCCACGCGGAAGACGATGAATAAATCGCCATAAGGGCCACCGTTTGTGCCGGCTTCACCTTGGCCTTGAAGACGCATTTGTTGACCATCTTCAACACCTGCTGGCACTTTAACCTTAACAGTATGCCGTTCATCTTCGTGACCTGTTCCATGACATGTTTCACACTTGTCTTTAATTTCTTTACCAGTCCCGCCACAGACATCACAGACTTCTTGAGCCATCATGCGGCCGAAAGCTGTTTGTCGTTCAACTTGGACTTGACCTGCACCGTGACATTTGTGACACGTTTGGGCGCTTGTTCCTGGTTTAGCACCAGAGCCATGACACGTGTGACATTCTGATTCACGGTTATAAGAAATCTTGGTTTCTTTGCCGAAAATGGCTTCATCGAACTTCAAATCCATCCGATATTGTAAATCTGAACCTTGACGAGGAGCGTTTGGTTGTTGCCGAGCACCGCCGCCACCGAAGAATGAACTAAAGATATCTTCGAAACCGCCGAAGCCTTCAGCACCACCAAAGCCGCCACCGAAGCCTTGGCCTGCGCCGCCGCCGAAACCACCGTTCATACCAGCATGACCGTATTGGTCATAAGCTGCCCGTTTTTGTGGGTCACTTAATGCTTCATACGCTTCTGTGACTTCCTTGAACTTGGCTTCTGCATCTGGGGCTTTGTTAATATCTGGATGGTACTTCTTTGAAAGTTTACGATAGGCCTTTTTAATCTCATCATCTGAGGCGTCTTTACTTATCCCTAAGACGTCATAGTAATCTCTTTTATCAGCCATTGTGGGCCTCCATTCATATACTTACGCGTTAAATCTATCTTATCAAGGATAGCATAATTGACTGATTAAAAAAAGCCAAGGCCCTAGACCATACTAGGTTTTGGCTTTTTTTAAAACGCATTATTATTTGTCGTCTTTAACTTCTTCGAAGTCGCCGTCAACAGTACCATCGTCAGACTTACCGTCAGTTGCATTACCTTCAGCACCAGCAGCTTGTTGTGCTTCTTGTGCTTGTTGATATAACTTAACTGTTAATTCTTGAACGATTTCACTCAACGCATCGCGTTTTGTCTTCATGTCTTCAAGGTTGTTTTCTTGTTGTGCTTTGACTAATTCTTCTTTAGCATCTTTAGCCTTTTGTAATTCTTCGTCAGAAACTTTACCTTCAAGTTCTTTCAAAGTCTTATCTGTTTGGAAGATTAATTGATCAACATCGTTCTTCAAATCAACTTCTTCTTTACGTTTTGTATCTGCTTCTTCGTTTTCTTGTGCTTCTTTCATCATACGATCGATTTCTTCGTCTGATAAACCAGAGTTACTCTTGATAGTGATTTTTTGTTCTTTGTTTGTGCCAAGATCCTTAGCAGAAACGTTAACAATACCGTTCTTATCAATATCAAACTTAACTTCGATTTGTGGCACACCACGAGGTGCAGCAGGAATATCTGTTAATTGGAAACGACCTAAAGTCTTGTTATCAGCAGCCATTGGACGTTCACCTTGTAAGACATGGATGTCTACGGCAGGTTGGTTGTCAGCAGCAGTCGAGAATGTTTGGGCCTTGCTTGTAGGAATGGTTGTATTCCGGTCGATTAACTTCGTGAAGACACCGCCCATTGTTTCAATCCCTAATGATAATGGTGTCACATCAAGTAAAACAACGTCTTTAACGTCACCTGAGATAACGCCACCTTGAACAGCAGCACCAAGTGCAACAGCTTCGTCAGGGTTGATTGAGTGATCAGGTTCTTTGCCTGTCCAGTTCTTAACAGCTTCTTGAACAGCAGGGATCCGTGTTGAACCACCGTTTAAGATGACTTTATCGATTTCGTTTGCATCTAAGCCAGCATCTTTCAAAGCATTCATAACTGGTGCTTTTGTACGATCAACTAAGTCTGATGTTAAACGATCGAATTCAGTCCGTGATAATGTCATTTCTAAATGTAAAGGACCATTTTCGCCAGCTGAGATAAATGGCAAGCTGATTTGTGTGCTTGATACACCTGATAAATCTTTCTTAGCTTTTTCAGCAGCATCCTTTAGACGTTGCATAGCCATCTTGTCTTTTGATAAGTCGATACCATTGTCTGATTTGAAGTTTTCAACTAACCAGTTCATGATAGCTTCATCAAAATCGTCCCCACCTAAACGGGTATCACCATTTGTTGATAATACTTGGAAGACACCGTCGCCTAATTCAAGAACAGAAACGTCAAACGTACCACCACCAAGGTCATAAACTAAGACTTTTTCGTCTGTTTCTGTCTTGTCCAAACCGTAAGCTAAAGCTGAAGCTGTTGGTTCGTTGATAATCCGTTTAACATCTAAGCCGGCAATCTTACCAGCATCTTTAGTAGCTTGTCTTTGTGAATCGTTGAAGTAAGCAGGTACGGTGATAACCGCTTCTGTGACTTCTTCACCAAGATAATCTTCAGCGAATTTCTTGATGTATTGTAAGATCATTGCTGAAACTTCTTGTGGTGTGTATGATTTGTCGCCAACAGTTACTTTGTAACCTGCTTCGCCGATGTGACGTTTGATTGATGCGATTGTATCAGGGTTAGTGATTGCTTGGCGTTTTGCCACTTCACCAACTTGGATTTCGCCATTTTTAAATGACACAACAGATGGTGTTGTCCGTGCGCCTTCTGGATTTGTGATAATTTTTGGTTGTCCGCCTTCTAATACGGCAACAGCTGAGTTGGTTGTCCCTAAGTCAATACCGATTACTTTACTCATAAAAAATACCCTCTTTTTTTAGATTTTTAGTTTAATTTATTGTGCAACAACGACCATTGCTGGTCTTAAGACGCGGTCCTTCAAGTAGTAGCCTTTTTGGAAGACTTGTACAACAGTATCCGCTTTTTGATCACCATCAACAGCGACCGTTTGCACGGCCTGATGAATGGTCGGATCAAAGGCTTGTCCTTGCGCCTCAATTTCTTTAACGCCATGATCTTCTAAAGCATGTTTCATATGATCGTATGTCATTTGAACACCCTTTTTAAGACTCTCAGCACTATCATCAGTTGCTTCAGTTGCCAACGCACGTTCTAGATTATCCAAAACGGGTAAGACATCTTTTGCAAGTGATTGCCCATCATATTTTAACAAGCTAGCTTGTTCTTTTTGATGACGGGTTTGAATGTTTTTAATTTCAGCTTGTGACCGTAAGAAACTATCTTCTAAATCATCATATTTCTTTTGGAGTTCAGCAAGTTGAGCCGCTAAATCTGGCTTGGCTGCATCTTCGTCAGGTGCAGCATCTTCGATCACTTCATCTGCTTCTAATTCAGGTTCAAATGGCGTTTCTTCTTTAGGTGTTTCTGTTTCTGGCATTTCTGCTACTGGCTTTTCTTGTTTCTCAGCCTTTTCTTGCTTGGTCAAACAAACACGCTCCTTTTAAGATTGATCATCATCGAAATTCGCATAATAATCAATTAATTTCTTCGCTAACTCTTCACGGAATAAATCGAGTAACCCAATCATCCGCGAATAGGGCATGCTAGTGGGGCCCAGTAGTGCAATGACTCCCTGTCCGTGTTCACCAACGTCATAATTAACAGTCATTAGACTATAATGTTTCAACAGATCGTTGGCCATCTCGGTGCCCAGGCGAACCTGAACTTGGCTATTGGCGCCTCCAGGGGACAAATCTAGCAACTTGGCTAAATCATCTGAACGATTAATCGTGTTATACAACGACTTCAGCTGGGTGACATCGGAGAACTCTGAAAAATTCAACAAGTTCATCTGACCGCCAACAAATAAGCGCTCTTGACTCGCCTTTTTCAAAACATCGTCGAAGATGTCTAAAAAGCCGGTCGGAGAAGCCATGTACTGGGCTAATAGCGCCGGTACATCCGTCTTTAACTTCTGACTAACCACGGTTAACGGTAAGCCAATTAGGTGATCATTAATGATTCGAATGGCTTTTTCGAGTTCATCACCCGAAATCGCTTGTGGAATGGTAAATACCTGATTATCAACTGTCCCTGCACTCGTCACGATAATCGCCATCACTTGGTGATTACTCAACGGTACTAGACGAAAACCAGTTAACCGAATCTCAGCCACTTCCGGTCCTAACGCGATTGCTGTATAGCTCGTTAGGTTCGATAAGATATTAGCCGATTGTGAGACGATTTCATCAATCTTATGATAGTGCTGTCCAAATGATTGTTGGACCGTTGCCACATCAACCGGATTGAGGGTTGCTGGTTGCATGAGATGGTCTAGATAGTAGCGATAGCCTTGCATCGACGGTACCCGTCCAGATGACGAATGCGTCTTCTCAATTAAACCGACACTTTCCAAATCAGCCATATCATTACGAATTGTTGCAGAACTAACGTGTACCGGCAATTCTGCCATTAACTTCTTAGAACCCACTGGCTGACCACTCTCTGTAAAAAGACGAATAATTTCTTTCAAAATCATTAATTGCCTTTCGGTCAGCATGTCATCACCTCTTTTTAGCACTTGAATATCATGAGTGCTAATTACAATTATTAATATAGCAAGAACGTCAAATAAAGTCAAGAAACGTACCGGCTTTTTTACGGATTTACTGAAAATCAGACCTCAGACGGAGAAGTGTGCCCAACTAAAGGTCAAAATAAAAAAGCGCGCTGCTTTTATAATGAAAGCAACGCGCTTTTCGTGGTTTATTGATAGGTTTGATCAAACTGTTTTAATGCTGCAACTGAATGACTCGCTAAGATGGACTGTGCTGCTTGAACCTTTTTAATTGGCCATTGGTACCAATCGAGTGCTTGCAGTAGCTCAACTTCAGATTCAGTAAATCGTTGCTTTAAAACATGTGCTGGATTCCCGCCAACAATGGTATACGCTGGCACATCCTTCACAACGACTGCTCCAGCTGCAATAATCGCCCCTTGACCGATGTGCACGCCGGGCATAATCATGGCGCGCATGCCAATCCACGCACCATCTTCAATGATTGTGTTCCCTTTTGGTTCATAGGACGTCGCGATTTATTCAGGAAACGGATAGGCGCTGATCCAATCTGGATGATGATTATGGTTGCCACCCATCAAGATGACGACCCCACTGGCAATACAGACATAACGCCCGATAATCAATCGATTTAACTGCCAGCCAAATTCAGCCTGCGGATCAAATAATGCGCGTGAGTGATCATCCCCCCAATGATAACGAACGCAACCGTCCTCGAAGGATTGATGATCGTAATAACCTGAAAAATAAGAATAGTCGCCAACCTCAATTAAGGGATTGGTCACTATGTCCTTTAAGTATTTCGTTTCGGACCAATGGTGATAAAGATTTTGATGCATATTAATAGCCTCGCTTCTAAGTTTTGATGGTTCATTATGACTTAGAAGCAAATACTTGTGAAACGGCCCGTAAATTCAGTAGTTCCCGTACCAAATTAATCACTGTCCTTTTTTGTAACGTGCTTTCATCAACAACTTCTTCCGCCTTACCTCACTTGCCAAATCGGCGATTTCATCGCAAATCCGTCAAATGCTGTAAGTGCTCAGAAGTTACCCGTTGATGACGCACTTATTTTCTTTAACGTGCTCCTCGAGTAGCCTTTTCCGGTTAACTGCAAAATGGGGGCCATGGCAAGAACCGCCATAATCCCCATTTTACCGTTAATCCTCAAAGCCTGACCAGCTCGAGTTACACTTCTTTTCTTAACGTACTTTTCAAACCATGTTCCTGTGCCTAGCGACACAAGGCGAATGCTCAGAATATCCCCCGGTTTGAACGCACTCAATAACTATCTAGCAGAAACTCTTGGAAGACTTCATTGCCTAAGAACTTACCTGATTCAGTTAGTCTTAACCAATCGCCTTCTTGTTTGAGGTAGCCCTTTGCAATTTGGGTGGCAACTGTTTCGCCGTAAACATTTTGTAATGGATAATTGAATTTATCTTGAAAATGACTGATGGATACGCCTTGCATCGTCCGTAACCCGAGGAAGAGTTCTTCCTCCATTTGTTCGGTCAGTGGCAGAACATGGCGTTCAATGACTGGCACCTTATTTTCTTTTAAGGGTTCTAGGTATTGTTGGATTGGGCCGAAGTTATGGTAACGATCCTTACCTAAATAGCCGTAAGCACCGGCACCAAAGCCAAAATACTTTTCATTGCGCCAGTAAGTTAGATTATGCGCAGATTGAAAGCCTGGCTTGGCAAAATTACTGATTTCATATTGATCTAAGCCAGCCCGCTTGAAACTATCAATCGCGGCTTGATACATATGTGCTTCAACATCTTGCGATGGTAAATGCAACTTGCCTTGGCGCATCAAGTTATAGAAGATTGTTTTGCGTTCGAGAATCAATGAGTACGTCGAATAATGCGGTAAGTCGAGTTCAATTGCCTTATTCAAACTATCCATGAAATCCGCTTCACTTTGTTGTGGTAAGCGGAAAATCAAATCGATACTCATATTTTCGAAGCCGACCTTGCGCGCGTTATCGATTGCCCGATAAACATCCGTACTTCGGTGAATCCGCCCGATCTGTTTTAAAATCTGATCATTAAACGACTGCACGCCAATACTTAACCGGTTGACGCCGTTGTCCTTCAGAACTTGCAATTTTTCAGTATCTTGTAAGTCATTAGGATTGGCTTCAAACGTAAACTCACCACCCTCATAAGGTAAGTATTGATGAATCCCATCGATTAAACGTTGGAGTTGTGCTGGTGATAAAGTAGTTGGTGTCCCCCCACCGACATAGATCGTATCAATTGGTTCGTCTGGGTATTCTGCCATCACTAATTGAAACTCGCGAATCAACATATCGACATAATCATCGACCGGTTGACCTTCAATGAAAACCTTATTGAAATCGCAGTAGTAACAAATATGCTCGCAAAATGGGATGTGAATATAAGCGCCTGCCATTAATGTTGTGCCTCTAATTTCTCAAAATAAGTTCGGGTATCGGCTTCGTCTTGGTGGAGTTGGTCAATCAAGGCTTCCGCGGAGTCAAACTTCACTTCGCCGCGTAAGTAGTGATACCAATCCACTTTCACTTGTTCACCGTAAATATCGCCATTGAAATCTAATAAGTTAATCTCCACCGTTACCGGGTTATTGCTGTGGAACGTCACATTCCGACCAATTGAAGCCATACCAATATACCATTGATTGCGCACTAAAAAGCGGACCGCATAAATCCCAATTCCTGGTAATCGTTCTGGTCGTTGCGATTCGATGTTAGCAGTTGGAAACCCTAATTCTCGCCCGCGTGCTTCACCATGCACTACTTCACCGGTCGTTTGGTAAACATAACCGAGTAATTCATTAGCTTCCGCAATCTTACCAGCATCTAAATCCTCTCGTACTAATGTCGAGCCGATTTTGGCACCATTATGGTCATGTTCTGCAACTGTCACAATGGCAAAGCGCCCTTTGGCATAGTCTGACAATGTCGTCATATTCGCAATCTCTTTTTTACCATAAGTGTAATCAAAGCCAGCCACCACTGTATCCGCATGTAAAGCGACTAAGTATTGATCGACAAATGTTTGTGGGGCTAGTTGTGCAAATGCTTCATTAAAGTGCACGATGTAGAAAACATCAACGCCTAACTCCGCCATCAATTCTTGCTTGCGCTCAACCGTTGATAAATAACGGAATGACTCCCGATCGGCATTGCGATAAACAATGGCAGGATGGATATCAAACGTCATCACAGCTAATGGTAAACCTTTTTGAACTGCAATTTGTTTTGCTTTCCGAATTACAGCTTGATGGCCTCGATGTACGCCATCAAAAAAGCCAAGCGCCAAGACCACTTGGTCAGCTGGCACTTGTTCTTTTGAATATGGATGAATTAATTCAATGACACGCATATTTTTCACCTAGTTTTTTTTAATGAGTCCCTTGATTTTGTAAATACATTTTATAAGGGCGATAAAGATGTTGCGCTGCTTTTTCAACTTGATAGAGCGCCTTGATATGCCCTTGATAGGTCAACGCCACAATCTCATCGGTTTGTTCTGGCAATGTCAAGAACACACCGTTTAAAAGCTTGGCCCATTGATCATCGTCTAAAGCAATCTTCTTGTAATCTTCAAACACATGGTCAATTGGCAATAAAACGTCTGCCAGTTCGCCCGCTTCAGTTTTTTGCGCCAATTGTTCCAACGTGATACAGTTGCCAATTTGAATGCCGCCACTCTTAAGACGCGTTAAATCAGACATCACTGCGGGTAAACCGAGTTTACGACCGAAATCAACAGCTAATGTGCGGATATAAGTCCCCTTTGAGCAACCGACAATGAACCGGAATGTTTGGCGCCCAGATTCTGCGTCAAATTGTGGTTCACCATCCAAATCAAACTGCGTAATCGTGATTGAACGTTGTGGCCGTTCGACTAGATCACCAGCGCGCGCATAGTCGTATAAACGCCGCCCATTGACTTTCACCGCTGAAAACATGGGGGGTATCTGAATTGAATCGCCCAGAAAACTAGCGAGCGTCTCTTTGATTTTCTCAGTTGAAAAAGGTTCTGTTAAGCGCGCCTCTTCAACGACTTCACCATCTAAGTCTTCAGTCGTTGTTGATAAGCCAAGGGTGATTTCACCCGTGTAGACTTTACCAGAATGCACCAATTGATCAACAACCTTCGTTGCTTGACCGATACAGATTGGTAACACCCCATCGACGTTGGGATCCAACGTGCCAGAATGGCCCACTTTCTTCATGTGTAAAATGCGGCGCACTTTAAACACACAATCGTTACTCGTCATGCCGCGTTCTTTATATAAGGGTACAATGCCGTCCATAAGTAATCTCCTTTAAGTATTAACTAAACTATTATAGCATAGAGTGTGAAGTCGAACGGGATTAGCTTTATGATGCTGCTCAATTTATTATCAAAGCACAAAAAAAGATGGGACAAAAGAAACTTTTGCCCATCCTCGCTCTATGTTGTTTTATCAGTAACCTTTTTTACTCGGAAAAAGTGAGTCCTTTATTTTGAAACCGACTATCGATCCTAGCACTTTTTAATTCGATCGCAAAAATAATCTCTTTTTCCTGTTCTTCTTTGGATAAACTCTCAACATAGCCTGGTACTTGTTTTTGATAGGCCTCTACTATATCACTAAAACGATACTGAGTTCGGTATACCTTGAGCCGGTTACTCGTGATTCACAATTCTTCACTAGTCGGTAGCGTAAAAATTGCGGCTCGCCCCAAATCGAGTTCACTGACTTTCGGCGCTTCGGGGTCGGTGCCAAAATACCAGACATTCGGTATCCCATCAAGCGTGACAAAATTAATCTGTCGACTAGACGGTTGTCCCAGGTTGTTCGCTGTACTCAGCACCATTGTATTAAACTGCTTAACCTATTTACGAAACTCGCTTAAGTTATTTTGATACAGCTCTGAACTAACCGGCTGACTATCAATATAAGCAATCGCATCATCAATCGTTTCTAATGCCGGATTAGCCTCTAAATAATAAAGAATCTGTGGAATAATGTGGGATATTTCTCGTTGATAATAATAAAACTGCAACCAGCGATTAGATACTGATAAGGCCTCTGTATAACGCTTAACAATTCGCCGCCGATAGCGTTGGACGATATATTTTAACGGTCGATATTTAATCAACTTTTGAAAGAATAGTAATATGGTGCAAACGACTAAGTCAATTTAATAGATTATCATTTCCATAAGGTCATTCAAACAAAAAAAGAGCCCCGCTTTCGCGGGGCTCTTTTTCACAGTTTAACGCTGTGCTTCATCTTCGTGTAACTTACGTAAAAGTTCGTCGATATGTTCACCATAACGCACTGAACCGTCTTGTTCAAAGGTGATTTCTGGAATCTTGTACAACTTAATCCGTTGGCCAAGTTCGCTGCGAATCAATCCTTTAGCTTTATCTAAGCCAGCTTGTGTCTTTTCAGCGTCACTTGCTAAGCCAGATAAAATGCTGTAATAAACTTTAACATGTTGTAAGTCACCACTGAGATTAATATCAGTGATTGTGACCCCTTCAACTCGGGGATCACGCACTCTTTTTAATAATATGTCATTTATTTCGCGTTGAATTTCTTGTTCAACCCGACCAACACGATGTTTCATTGCTTGTCCTCCTGTAAATTAATTATTTAACAGGTACTTCTTCCATCACGTAGGCTTCAA
>ERZ794960.24-NODE-24-length-32983-cov-102.682671_pt1 | contig 32983 bp, 34 predicted proteins | sample MGYA00375737_ERZ794960 | MGnify/ENA primary metagenome ERZ794960 (study PRJEB30138, sample SAMN05968709) | food fermentation metagenome | isolation source: fermented_meat | host: spontaneous_fermented_meat_time_3_second_replicate;sponta... | place: Italy... | reverse complement strand
AGAATTAGAACGAGTGTTTAGAAAAAGATGTGCCATTTATTGACATAGGAGCATAGCGTATTACCTACAAAAACGACGGTATACAGATAACTACCTATGCTGATAAAAAAGCCATAGGGTACAAGATAGATAAGTGTTCCGACATTAATATATTTCCGTCCAAAGAAAAACAAAATAATGATCAAACCAGTATTAATATAATTGGAAGCCACGCCTAACTGCGCATGTGAAAGCTGAGCAGCTTGTCGAATACCATCATAAATAATTCCTACCGGATCATTACCTAGTTGTGTGTTGTTATTAATCGCTACTCCAACACAGACTAAAAATACACCAATGATCGCAGTTGCCATTTTCTTTAGCGATACCGTCTTAAAACTTGTCCATATTATTTTCAATTTTTATAAGCCAACTTCTGCAGCAGCCTTATCTGCTCTTTCACAGAATTCACGCACCTTATCGATATCTTTTTCCATACGACCGCCATCATATTTAATACTTGTCTTTGTTAATGAATCAACGCCATAAGGTTTAATTTCCTTAATACACTCTTCAACATTATCTGGTCCTAAGCCGCCAGCAATAATAACTGGAATATCTACATTAGCAACAATTGCCGCATCAATTGACCAGTCATGTGTTAATCCACTAGCACCAATTCCTGTATCTGCAGCTAAACCAGAATCTGTTAATAAGTAATCTGAGAATTTTGCATATTCTTTAGCACGTTCCACCGCTTCCGGTCCATCTACTAAAACGGCTTGCATTAATTCTGTTTCCGGGCAAACCGCTCTCAATTGATCTCTAAACGCTTGATCTGCAGTATATTCCATCCCAGCAATGTGCAGGATATCTGGACGAACCCGTTTCGCAATATCTAACATTTCTTTAGGATCTTTATTCAACATGATTGCCACTGTTACAACGCCACGTCTTTTGGCTTCAGCAAAAATTTTATCAACAGTTTCTAATGGCACTCGATGCGCTGGTACACCACCATCTTGCATTGGTACAAGCCCAATATGATCGGCACCTGCCTCCATCGTTTTTACGCTTTCATCATAAGTAATAAGTGAATAAATTTGTTTTTTAATCATTAGTAAATCCTCCAAAAATTAATTTTTTACTGCTTGTCGACAACGATCAATAACATTTTGCGCAGTTAAATGTGATGAAACGGCTGAAGCACTTCCCACCGTAATACTTGAAGCAGCTTGCGCATATTGACCAATCTCTTTTAAAGAAGCCTTTTTCCCAAAGTGATAATATGCCCAAGCAATGGTTGCCATGCTACAATCCCCAGCACCATTACAACTTATAATTGGTACCTTAATAATTGGTACTAGTACTGTTTGACTTTCATCTGCACATAGAATACCGTGTGCGCCAAGCGAGATAAAGACATGACGAATTCCTTGGTTAACTAAACATTCTGCTGCCATTTTAGCTGAGCTTTCATCGGATATTTTAATTCCAGTTAGAAGTTCGGCTTCCATTTCATTAGGTTTAAACGTATCAATTTTATTTAAAGCGTTTTCAAAACGACGTGCTTTAGCAACTGAAACCGGATCAACATACATCGGCACTTTCAAATGATCTGCCAACCATTCAATTGATTCTTGTGGAATATTAGCATCTACAATACATAAAGTAGCCTGATTAATTACCGCTAATCGTTCCTTTAAAAAATCAGGAGTAATATTATTAACGATACTCATATCATTAATTGCCGCTAACATGTCTCCTGAGCCATCAGTTACATAAAGATAGGTTGAACTATTAGCGCCTTTAATTTCGGCTGCGTAATCTAAATTGATTTTATTTGTTTCACATTCTTGATGTAATATTGCGCCATATTGATCATCCCCGTAAACCGTCATCAGATATGTTGGCACCCCTAAATTAGCTAGATTATGTGCAATATTTTGTCCAACACCACCAACGGACAGGTTAACTTCACCAGGATTAGAATCACGTTCAATAAAATCTTTACCTGGCATACCCGCAATATCCATATTCAAACCGCCAACGACTACAACATATTTATCTTCCATTTTGACACCTCCGTCTCTTTATCTCCTGTATGCAAATTCATTATAAAGCGCTTGCAACGTTTTGTAAACGCTTTTTTATAAAATAAACTTTTGTTTATTAAAATTGACCTGCAGTAGTTAATAACCTATACTTAAGCTACTTACTAATTAGATGGGGACTGGATTAGCATGACAAAACGCGAAGAAGAAATTTTAAAAATAATTAAAGAAAATCCATTAATTTCACAACAAGAACTGGCCGATAAATTCGGTTTAACAAGATCTGGCGTCGCTGCCCATATTTTTAACCTCACCAAAAAAGGTTACATTGCCGGCAAAGGTTATATTATTAACGAGCCAAATTTTGTAACCGTTATTGGTGGCGTTAATATTGATATCCTAGGATTAACCGATACAACACTTATTCAACAAAATTCTAATCCTGGGCATATCACTTTTTCTTTAGGTGGAGCTGGTTATAATATTGCCCATAATTTAACAAAACTTGTAGTTCCAAATTATTTCATTACGGTTTATGGTGATGATCTGAATGGGCAAAAATTTGAAGAAGATGCTCAAAAAAATCATCTCGCTATCCAGCATTCAAAAAAAATACCTGATAAAAGTACATCTTCTTATCTTTACGTCAATGATCCAGATGGCACCCTGAATGTAGGTGTCGATGACATGGGAATTTATGACGATATCACACCCGATTTCCTTAGTGAACGACTAGCCACAATCAATACTTCCGCTTACTGTATTATTGATACTAACCTACCTGAAAAGACAATCGACTGGCTATTTGACAATTGCAAAGTACCTATTTTTGTTAAAACTGTTTCACTCAATAAAAGTTATAAATTACAAAACGTACTTTCTAAAATAGATACATTAATGACAACTGATAAAGAACTTGCAATGCTAACTAACTCATCTGTGACTGATGCTAAAACTGCTGAAAAAAGTGCCAAAAAGCTACTAAAAAAAGGCATAGAACATATTTATGTTCTAATGCCTCATACTGGATTATTTTACATTGATAATCGAAACACTAAATTAATCGCTGGTATTCCAATCAAGCGTATTAACAATAATGGCGCCAGTGCCGCGTTAACAGCCGCAGTAGTTGATAGCCGCTTAAACAACCTAGGTTGGGAAAAAACAACACAGATTGCTTACACCGCTGCCCTAATTTGTATGGAAAGCGCCAAAAGTGTTAACCCATTATTATCAAAGGATTATCTTCTTAAGACCGTAACCCGTTACTTAGAAAGTTAGCCAATCGTCCGCAACGCATCTTCAACTAGCCCCCAGAATTTAGCGTGGTCTAGTTTAACAGCGACTGATGTTTGGCAATCTTCAGGGATTGGATAGCTGAAATCAGCGACGGTCATCCCACGTGTTAACGTCCCGTTGAGTTCAATATCAACTGGGACTTTTTTAGTAGTCATAACGGTTGGATCAATCACATAGGCTACCGCACATGGATCATGAACGGGAGGGGCATCGAAGTTTTGGCCCTTCTTATACATATCGCGGAAGAAAGCCAATAGGTCAACAACAAATGCCGATGTTTCAGTGTGAATGGCTTTAATTTCTGACACAATATCAGGTGTCGCTAAGGCTTGATGCGTTAAGTCTAGGCCCACCATCGTCACTTGCCAGCCCGCATTGAAGACAATCTTAGCGGCTTCAGGATCAAACTTAATGTTAAATTCAGCAACAGCACTCGCATTGGCTTCGTGGTAACCGCCACCCATGAGGACTACTTCTTTAACCCGGTCGATAATCTGAGGTTCTTTGCGCGCTGCCATCGCGATATTCGTTAAAGCACCAGTTGGCACCAACGTAATTGTTTTAGCTGGATGACTCATAATTAAATCGATAATTAAATCGACTGCGTGTATTTTTTCAAGTTCGACAGTTGGTTTTGGTAAAACAACACCATCAAGGCCAGATTCACCATGAATATCTGCCGCGACCTTAATTTCTTCAATTAGGGGACGTGAACACCCCGCAGCAATTGGCACATCATGCATACCAATCATGGTTGCCACCGCTAATGCATTACGGGTTACCTTAGTTAACGTTTGATTAGCAGCAACTGTTGTAACGGCTAGCAAATCGATTTCAGGATTTCCGTGAGCAAGCATCATTGCGACTGCGTCATCATGCCCAGGATCACAATCGAGAATTATTTTCTTCGTCATTATTAATACCTCCACTTTAAATAACTATCGTGTACATTATCACTATAACGGTGAAGCGCTTACTTGTCAAATCACTATTGGATTTCCTAATAAAAAATCAGCTAAATCACAAGCAATTAATAACAAGCATCTAAAAAACAGCTCACCAAAATTGGTGAACTGTTTTGCATTAAACATTAATTAAAAAACTTTATTATTTTGCTGCACGTTTAACGTATGTGCCTTCTTGGGTGTTAATTTCTAAGACTTCATCAGCACTGATGAAATCAGGCACACTAACCACTAAGCCTGTTTCCATTGTTGCTGGTTTACCAGAACCTGTAACTGTTGCCCCTTTAATAGAAGGTTGTGTTTCAACAACGCGTAAGTTAACAGTTGTTGGTAACGTAACACCGATGACTTCTGAACCGAAGAATTGAATCTTGCAGTTCATGTTTTCTAATAGGTATTTCAATTCTGCTTCAATGGCTGAAGTTTGAATTTCATATTGTTCATATGTTTCAAGATCCATGAAGAAAGCCACGTTATCTTGTGTATATAAATATTGAACATCTTTAGTGTCAATCATTGCTTGTTCAACTTTAACTTCTGGGCGCATTGTTGTTTCAACAATTGAACCAGTCCGTAAGTCACGCAATTTCACACGCATAACAGTATTACCCTTACCTGGTTTGTGGTGATTTGCTTCCAAAACTTTAATTAATTTGCCGTCTTGTTCAAACGTCATACCTGCTCTAAGATTTACTGCTTCAATCATATTATTAATCTCCTTTGTTAAAAAAGTACTCACTTACAACTTTACCAAATGAAAGCCGTTTAATCTAGCTAATCTGGTAGTTTAATTTACTCAATATCTAATTTTTGAACAGTTTCACTTGATTTTGGCGTGTAGTGCTGATACATCTTCGTCACTGGCACCGTTGGCAAGCCTTCTTGACTCAGATAAATAGTTGGTTTTAAATATTTTTTGTTAGCCGGTTGTTTTAATTGATAAGTTTCAATCTTCAATGGATTTTTAACTTTTCCTTGATCTTGACCATTAAATTGAACTTTAGAAAGTGGCAAACTGATGGTTGCTTGATCTACTTTGAAATAAGCACGGTCTTGCTGACTCCCTAAATATTGAACTGACTGATTATCTGTCTTCTTATAGAAGCGATTAATCTGTTTCATACTATGTTGGTCAACGAGTTTAACGGTTGGTTGATCCGTCTTAAATAGGTTCAGCCCGTCTAAATCAGCCCGAACACTTTGCGCACTCATCATTAACCAGACAATCACGACAATACTGATAAAATAAACAATGTGTAAGCTTAAACTGCTAGCAGCATGAGATAAATTAAAAGTATAGCGATCTTCAAGTTCCTTATCCATAACTTGGCGTTTAATCTGGAAAGCAATTAATTTATATGAAACATACCAGATAATCAATGCGACCACCGTTGAGCCTAAGGCCATCAAGATTGTCTTATTAAGAATTTCCGAATCCGTCATTAACGGGTTAAAACCACTTACGATTTTAGCGGTGACACTTCCGAGAACGAGAATGACCACCATTTGTAAAACAAAAAAACGCGTTCTAATGCTTTTACTGATTGCGGTTGGTGTAACTGTTGCCGTTTGTTTCTTCATGCGTGTATCCTCCCTTATTAAGCTACCTATATTTTAGCATAATCACCCTATGAAAGGCGCTTAAAAGTCAACGGCTTAAATCAAAGAAAGCACTTTCCTTCTCTGCTTCTTTTCAATATGATACACTTGAAGTAATCAAATGGAGGTGTTTCTATGTTATATCCAGATAGTTTAACGCAGTTACTCACAGATTCAAGTCAGCCTGTTGTTTCATTATTCATTAACTTAGATACAGGTGGTCAAGCACTCAGCGCCAACAAAATTAAACTGAATAGTTATGCTAAACAGATTCGTGACCAACTACTTGCCAATCATCCCAATCAAACTGGCCTTTTAAAACAAGTTGAAGCCTGCTTATCGATTGCCCCCCAAGAACTCGCTCATGTGCAATCAATTGCCTTCTATATTACTGAGAATAAATGCTACCATCTTATTTTGCATTATCCAATTAATACCGAATACTTCACAATCGATGCCCATCCCGACTTACGGCCATTAAATTCAGAACTAGCGCTTAGTTTAAATGGCACGATTTTAAACCTCAACAAAACGAGCTTCAGTCTTAAAACCATTCAACAAAACGTGATTCGCGACTATCCAATACCAGCCGATGCACCAACCACAATTGAAGAAGGCATTGGTACCGACCGTAAAGGTGAAGTGGTCCAAGGCTTCTCGAGTCCGACCCATAGTTATGTGGTCAAGGATAACGAGCAACTCATCGACCAAACCAACTATTTCCGTGTAATTGATCGCTATCTCACCGAACTACTGCCACAAAAAGCCCCAATTTATGTGGTGACTTTGCCGGGTAATCTCAATCTCTTCAAAGAACTAGCAACAAATGTTAATTACCAATTAGACCAAACCATTCAGACTTCCCCAGAATCACTGACGGATGATGAGTTACTAACCACCTTACTAAAAGATGGTCGCCAAAGATTACGGCAAGAAGCACTTGCCTTAGCAGAACGGGCAACTAACACTTATCATAGTGACCCTGAGTTGGGAAATCCCGATATTATTTTATCGCGGATCAATAATCGTCAATTAACCGCACTAATTGTCCCAACCGCACTGACGCCATCTTCAACCATTAGCGCTGATCAGATACCAGTTCTCAACAGCTTATTGGTTGCCGCGGTTAAAACCGGCCTTGCACTCTATCCCGTACCAGTTGAAAACTTGCCAACTGGCTTAATTGCACTTGGCTTCTAATCAATGTCTTCCCTTTACACGTGCCAATACAACAACGTATATTCAAGCGTTGTCGTACTGGTACGTGTTTTTTGGTTGGCAAATACCTGATCCAAATAAGTGCTTAGCAATGCTTGCGGCACTTCCGCATAATATGCTTCTAAAAATGCCCGGTCAAAAGTCTCGGTTGTTTGATATTGAAACTTTTGTTGCCGCACTTGATAGCCAGCACTTGTTAACAGTTTGACCACAGCGGGAATAATCGTTGGCTCGATATTGGGGTTTTCTTCAGCAATCCCAAAGTGTTGTTCCAGTGGTGCAAATAAATCATCTGTATTCTGTATTAACCGTAAAAAGCCACACCACTGCCGACTTTTTTGCGTAATTGCAAGCAAGGTTTCGTCCGCCGTTACCGCAGGATTGAGCGCCATCCAGACTAAATCATAACTTTGATCTGGGGTTTGTTGGCTAAAGTCGGCTACCGATTGTTGTCGATAAGTCACCGGTCGTGGCTTTGCTAGCACTTGGTTTTCCACCTGTGCATAACGTAACATCTGTTCTGAGATATCCACAATTGTGTATTGTTGACTATTTTGCGCGAGCAATGCTAGGTACCGGCCGCTACCACCGCCTAAATCGACAACCGAATTGGTTGGCAACAAACGCTGTTCTGTTAAAAATTTTTCAATATCGGTCACAATCGGCACTTGCGATTCCTTTTGAATTTGATAGTATTCCGCCGCGAAATCATCCCAAAATTCAGCTACTTCATCCATGCGCTTATCCCACTTTCTTCTATATAATTGCATTTAGCTTACCATAATTACCACCCAAAAAGGCGTTGAGACAATGATCCTTTGTCCCAACGCCTTTTAATATTCTATTAACGGACCACTAATACTGGTACCGGTGCATATTTAGCCATATAGGCTGCTTGGCTCCCGAAATATTTCGCGATGCCTTCTTTTGCTTTTGAGCCGATAATCAATAAATCGGGTTGGACCTTTGGAATCACTTCTTTAATGATCACTTCGCCTGGTTCACCTTCAGCGATTACTGCTCTGACGTTTTTGACCCCTTCAGCCCGCGCTTGTTCCTGATAATCTAAAACATGTTTTTCCAAATCATTATATTGACCGTGGATATAATCTTTATTCAAAGCCTGGTAGACATTCAACTCATCATTTTCCAGCACCGATACAATGACTAATTCTAAATCATCCTTAACGGCCCGTTTAATCGCATATTCAAAGGCTAATAGCGCATCTGCTGAATCATCCACGCCGACTAATACCCGTCTCATATTTAAAATTGACATCTTAACCCCTCCTCAAATTATTCCGCAGCTTGAGCCGCGAGTTGCTGTTCAAATCGTTGATTACCTTTATATAATTCAACAATCATCCAGACCAATAGGGCTAAAACAGCTGCGATTAGGACATAGGCGATATGATCCGCTAATGCTAATTGAGCCGCTGTTGCGTGATCGCCGAAGAAAGCTTCGATTTGACCAGGTAAGCCCAACATATTTAAGTAAGTTAAACCAATGACGGACAACCAGCCCAATACGCGAATCACGAGTGAGTTTTTGAACCGATCACCCATTTCAACCCGACTATCGGTAAACATCAATAACGGTAACATTGAAAATGGTAGGGCAAAAGCTAGAAAAACTTGAGAATTATTCATCAACGTATTCAAAGCTTGATGTTCTTCCAATGGTGGCTTGTTGCTAGTCATCATGACACAAATTAATACGGGAATCACTGATAACAAGCGTGTTACTAACCGCCGTAACCAAAGTGGCATCCGTAAATGAACGAAACCTTCCATGATCACTTGGCCAGTTAAAGTCCCAGTAATCGTTGAGTTTTGACCAGAAGCTAACAAGGCTACTGCGAATAAGGTGGATAGAATCCCAGTCCGCGCAACACTGGCTAAAATCCCGTTGCTCATTGTTGATGTATCAGATAAAGCTTCAAATAATCCGAAGAATGACGGATCTTTGACCGCCCCCGTTTTGAAGACGGCAACGCCCATGATCAACAAGAGCGCGTTAACGAAAAAGGCCATCGTCAATTGAATATTTGAATCCCATGTTGAAAAACGAACGGTTTGCGCAACTTGTTCTTCATTGTTGCGATCAATCTTCCGCGTTTGTGAAATAGCAGAATGGAGGTAGAGGTTATGTGGCATCACTGTAGCACCGATAATACCTAACGCCCCTGTTAGTGGCGACATCCCACCGACATTGGGCGTCGTTGCGAATGTTTTAGCAGTTGGCACTAACCCAACAATTACCCCTGCCCAATCAGGATTTGATAAGGCCACTTCATAAGCAAAGACCACGAAAATGACGACGATTAACGCCACAACAATTGCTTCAATTTTTCTAAAACCAACTTTTGTTAATAATAATAATAGCATGACATCTAAAATCGTAATAAAGACCGCGATCACTAACGGAATATTAAACAACAAGTACAGCGCAATTGCCGCCCCAATAACTTCCGCAATATCGGTTGCCATAATAGCTAGTTCCGTTAAAATCCATAACACGATCCCCAACGATTTACTGGTTCGCGCTCTGATTGCTTGTGCCAAGTCCATTTGAGTTACAATGCCTAACTTAGCCGCCATATATTGTAACAACATCGCGATTAAACTAGACCCCAAAATCACAGACATTAACAGGTATTGGAAACTCTGACCACCTGTAATTGAAGTTGACCAATTACCTGGATCCATATACCCCACTGCCACTAATGCACCTGGTCCTGAATAGGCCAACAATGTTTTCCAAAATGTTTTGCCCTCAGGTACTTCAACTGTCCCATTAATTTCTTCCAGAGATGGCCCGTTAGCATATTCAATCAACTTATGCTTTTTGGGTCCCTTAACTTTATTCATCACACACACTCCCTTTATTTATTCCTTGTAACACGTTTATTGTACACCGATTTAATTTAAAGTAAATAAAAAGTTAGCAAAGCCTAACTTTTTATTATGCTTAACCACATTAAAAAAGCAGCCCCCACTAAAGGAGACTGCCCGTTATTAATCTTTAATCATCTAACTCAGTATCGACCACTTCACCAGTCGTGGCATCGATCTTTACCTGCATCTTTTGGTGCTTTTGATGGCCTTCAATTTCCCAATAAACAACGCCATCATCTTTTTCAAGGGTCGCCTCTAAGACGTCGCCATCAAAATAGTGTTGGGCTTTTTTCTGGGCAGCTTCAAGCGTCATTAACGATTTGAAATCAAACCGCTCTTTTTGACGAGCCACACCATGTTGTTCATCAGTATCTAAGGTTTCTTTCGTTAAATGGCTGATATCACCTGTTTGACTATCAATCTGCATTTCTAGTTCTTCAGTATCACTCAAACCCGTCAAGTGATAAACCGTTTTGTTCAGTTGCTTTTTTAGCTGCAATTCTGAAATATCCGCGTTTGGATACTGCTGTTTAAACAACTCACGTGCCTTTTCAAGACTCACTTTCGGTTGGAGCTTAGTTGGTGTTTGTTGCTTAACCGTGGTCGCTTTTTTAGTTGACGCTGTTTGCTTAGCTTGTTGATTTGAGCAACCCGCTAGCAACGCAATGGTTAATAAACCGATAAGTAGGGGGGATTTTTTCATGATCAAACCTCGCTTTACTTTAGTATGCTTAATTATAACATTTTTCTAATCAAAAAAATGGTTTGCCACCTCCGTGACAAACCATTTGATTAGATTTTTTTATGGGGATTCACCTGCAAAATTAATAAGGTTACAAGTAAAAAGACGGCTGATAAAATAATTGCCCGTTCACCCAATAGTGAGACACAAAGACCGGTCATTACTGCACCTAATGTAAAGCTAATAATGATTCTTATAATTTCCCAAGCTTTATCAAGAGCTTGGGTATTCTTTTTAAAAATACCATCGTAGAGACTTTCTGCAAGTGTTCGGACGTTCCCAGTCATCATCAATGAAGTGAATGGTCCCCCATTTAATTCCCGGAATTCTTGTAATTGTGCGGCGGCAATCATCGACACTGATGCGCTCGCCAACAAGTCTGGAATATATGGTGAGATTCCGGCAATCACCGTTAAAACGGCAATTTCAACGCCTAAGATCAATCGTTGCCGCTTATTAATGGAATCAGCTTCCTTGAAATGATGCTGCACAACCCGCGTTAAAATCGTTCCCAACATAAAAGCTAGGATAGGGGTAATGTGTTGCATTAATACCGCCCATTTCATTTGACCAATATGCGTCCCCAACAAAATTAAGTTCCCCGTTTGTAAGCCGGCAAAGACTTGTCCGTGTACTAAAAAAGTATAGGAATCAAAGCCCCCTGCGGCAGCTAATAACCCACCGTATAGTATTTTGTCGCTTATTGCCATCTTCTCTGTCATGAATTCATTCGACTCCTCAAATTAACTATAAGTATTAACTTTATCGGAAAATATGAAGGTCGTCTACTACTTCATTCAAATTTCCAAAACAAAAACGCTCTCAATGAGAAATCTCTCAAAAAAGGCGGTCTAAACACATTTAGACCGCCCTTTTATCCTGCTTTAATTTTCGGATTCACCACTGAAACCAGCTAACTGACTTGAATAGATTAAGAGTCTTGTTGCGTAACTAGGATGATCATTATTTTCAGCAACTACGTCTTTTAAATCACTCAAGTTATCCGTGATAATGCCATCAACTTCAGTCAGTAACAAGCGTTGCATCACGTCTGGATCATTAACTGTCCATGCATAAACCGCTTGGTTGCCGGCATGTGCTTGATTGATAAAAGCTGCATTCAAGGTCGTCGCCTCCATTGTATAAGCATTAGCCGGTGTTTCTGGAAAACTGATGTTATACGGCAAGATAAAACTAACAAATAAGCGCGGTGCTTGTTTCTTCAACACCGCTACGACTGGATAGCTCAACGAATGGATACGATTGCCCTTTTTCAATAGCCGTTGCTGGTAACGTTTGATAAAGTTAGTCATCATCTGTGGGCTGTCTTGGGGCGAAACTTTGATTTCAACCAATAATCGTTGGTGCGCCTTTTCCGCAGCAGTCAGATACTGGTCGAAACTTGGTATTTTTGCTGAATAGCCATTCTCGCGAACCGTTAATGTAGTCAATTCGGCTAGTGTTAACTCATGAACGGTCCGATTAACGCCGGCTAATTCTTCGAGATTATTATCATGCATCACGACAAATTGATGATCCTTCGTCTCTTGAATATCCATTTCAATATAATCTGGTTTTTCACGTGCTGTTTTTTGAAGCGCTGGAATCGTATTTTGAACGCCATTGCCGTCATCAACACCACGGTGGGAAATCAAAGCTGGTCTGTTATCCATCGCACCTTCTAAATAAGCATAATCGTATAAGGCGACACCAGCGGCAACTAAAATCAACAATAACATCGCTGCGCCTTGACGCATTCGTATTCTCAGTGACCGCTGTTTTAAAATCACTTTAACGCGTGTTTCACTCGGCACCAGATAACCTGCCTGTTTTAAGATCAGTTGTAAAATCATCACAATACTCATCGCTAACAATATCTGACTGATAATTTCTAGGATAAAAAGATTTAAAATTGCTAACAAGAGTGCATAATGCGGTAAATTTTGATCGTAATATCGTTGTAGATTAAAGAATAGTAGTTGACTTAAAACTCCGACTAGCGTAATTGCAATTGCTAGAACCCCAACCTTAATTAATAGACGCCAAAACCGACCTCTCGTCGTTTGCCAACATTTTTGCAAGAGTCGAGTTGTCGATAATTTTTTATTGAAGATTGTCTCCGGTAAAAAAGTGATTAAGCGAATCGACAGAATCAATGCTAACGTGTAAACCAAAATGATGGGACCCCAAATCTTAGGTGTGGTCCACATATCCTGAATGATAAATGCTGGGATGGTAACTTTATTTAGTAAAACAGATTTAAAAATAATCTGCCCAAACGGTAGAATCAGCAGAAAATAACCAATCATAATCAGCATTGTTAAGGGCTTCAGAGTCAATAAGTCATGCCCGGATTGTTTTAAAAGCTGCCACTGTGATGCTGGCGTCTGTTCCTGAATTCGTTTGATTTGCCGGAATAAAAAAGCCATTTGAATATAGACTAACCCGCAAATCAACAGCACCAGCAAAACCAAGCTAATTAAAACGAGCGGGTGTTTAGTCAATACTGAAACGAAGTTCGTGTAGGTCAGATATCCAATCCCATTAACCACTAATAAACGGTTTACCCCCCCACGTCAGTCCCGGCACAATTAAACTCGTCAAAACAAGATTGATACTCACAACCAATAATACATAGACGCTCCAATGCCGTCCGAATGCCTGAAAATTCGCTTTTAAGAACCTAAACAATCGTCGCAAGCCTTAACCTCCCCAAAAACCACTCATTTTAGTTTGTCACCTTAATTATTATTAGAACCAGTATACCAGATTCAAAGTACCATTCTTCAATCTAGCGCTTATTAGCAATGTCTCACGTGAAACATTGCGTTGCAAAATAAAAGATGATCCGCCGATAATAGAGGGACCATCTTTTTTTAATATTAAATTATTTATGAATATAAGTTAATGATCTCGCGTTAGAAACGGTTTGTGTATTAGGACCAGCAGGACTACCAAAGCCTAAGCCACCTTGTGAGATTGTAACAGTGTTCTTATCCGCATCATATGATTGGACGTAGGCAACATGCCCATATGAAGGATCTGCTGCCCATGAACCAACTTTTTGGCCAGCAGCAAAACTAATAATTGTGCCGGCAGCTGGATTATGATCAACTGTAAAACCAGCGGCTGCAGCCGAAGCGCCCCATTGGTTCCCATTGCCCCAACTATTACCAGCCCATGGCGCAACAGCTTTAACATACCAAGTACATTGTCCCCAAGCATAAGCATTACCCGCTGAACTCGTTGCTTTTTTACCTTCGCCAACAGAACTATCCGTTCCCTTTTCACCTTCAGCAGCTGAGGCAGCTAATTCCTTGAGTTCTTTTTCAGTTTCTGCCTTGTTTGCTTTGTCATAATCCGCTTTCAAAGCAGTTAATGCTTTTTTATTATCGTTAATTTTTTTCGTTAAGTCATTTTGATTCTTAGTTGCCTTGTCCTTTAAGTCTAACAAGTTTGTTTTTTGCTTTTCTAAATCAGCTTTGTCAGCTTCAAGTTTAGCTTTAGCTTTTTCTTGGTTATCCTTCAAATCGGTTAACTTCGCTTTAGATTCATTAACATCTGCCAACGCTTCTTTACTTGCTTCGTTTAACTTATTAACGGTAAATGTCCGGGCCACCAAATCCGTTAGGTTGTCTGAATTTAGAATAAAATCCACATAGACGTTGCCACTAACAGCGTCGCCACTTGTCTTTTGAAGTGAGATTAATTGGCCTTCCAACACAGTTGTCCGCTTAGCCACTTCTTCCTTAGCTGCGTCAATCTTAGTCGAAAGATTGTCAATTTCATCAGTTGCTTCTTTAATTGCAGCTTCTTGAGTTGCAATTTTGGCAGAATTATCTTTAATTTGTTGATCTAGCTTAATGCCCTCTTCGTTAGCGGCAGCAATCTGTTTTAACAGCGCTTTCGCGTCATCTTGATTTTTTTGGATGGCTTCTTTAGCTGCGGCTGAAGAGCTCGCAAAGGCCGGTTGCGTTGATGCAATTGTTACCCCTACCAAACTTACTGTCACTGCACTAATAATCGATTTTTTGAATGTCATTTTATTTTCTCCTATTATTTAAGCCCGTTATCTAATTATACCCATATTATATAGAGATTTTTGTTACAATTCAATGGCTTAACCATTAACTTAATTTAACAAGAATCAATTGCCTACAATGTTATCTATCAACGCTATAATCCTTTTATTTAAAAAAATCTCGTCTATTTTAAATTAAAAAATAGCTGTCAGCTCCATTATTCTAGCATTGACCACCAAATTACCCTAATAATTTGTTTTTAATTTATGTTGCATTTGCAATAAAAATATTTTATACTACTATTCAACAAGAGGGAGGCATTATTGTGAAAGATATTTTAAGACCGATTGGCATCATCGCCCGCTCACTAGATTCGATTGCCAATATTGAATTCAAAAAGTTTGATTTAACTCGGGGTCAGTACCTCTACCTCGTTCGCATCGCGGAAAATCCGGGGATCATTCAAGAACGTCTTATCGAACTGATCAAGGTTGATCGTGCGACAGTCACTCGTGCTATTCAAAAATTAAGCCGTGCCGGGTTAATTACCCGCCAAGCTGATGAGACCAATCTCAAAATCAAACATCTCTATTTAACCCCAGCCGGCCAAGCCATCTATCCCGAGATTAAACGGGAGAACGATTATTCCAATCAGGTAGCGCTGCAAGGCCTAACAACAGCGGAAACCCAGGTATTACACGAACTATTAACCAAAGTCAGCACCAACGTTGCCGCCGACTGGGAACAAGTCAAAAAAGGGCAACAGCGGCCCTATTAAACCATAAAGGAGTTTTACCATGTCAATTGAAAAAGTTACCTCGAAACAACTTAAAGCATTACAAACAATCAGTATTCAAACCTTCACCGATACTTTTGGTGCTGATAATTCAGAGCAGGATTTAGCTGACTATCTAGACTCTGCCTACAGTGATACGCAACTTAGTTCAGAAATCGCTAATCCTAATTCAGCCTTCTACTTTATTAAACACAACGGCAATATCGCGGGATACCTTAAATTAAACAGTAACGATGCCCAAACCGAAAATCCTAATCCTGATTCAATGGAAGTTGAACGCATCTATATCCTACCAACATTTAAACGACTTGGTCTTGGCACACAACTCATCGAATACGCCATCAAAATGGCGCAAGAGGCCCATAAAGCCCATATTTGGCTCGGCGTTTGGGAACACAACACTGCCGCACTCACCTTTTATACCAAGTTAGGCTTTAAGCAAATTGGCGATCATATCTTCCAACTCGGTGACGATGCGCAACGCGATTTGATTATGCAAAAGGATTTAAACCTTCATTAATATTGGTTATCTGTTAACAAAAAGAGGCGACCTATCAAGGTCGCCTCTTTTTGACTACTTATTCTGATGAGCGCGTTCGTATTCCGTATCACAACCCGCTGTAAAAATAGCCTCTGTCCCAGCCTCACTTGCTTTAGTGTAATACCACTCTTTATGATCTAGTTTTGTCAATTCTGCTTGCAATGATTCAATCTCACTAGCCAACATTTGTCGCCGTTGTTGAATCAGTGCCAAGCGTTGGTCCAATGTTTCATCGCCCGCGGTTCGCCAATCGATATATTGCTTAATGTCTTTCAACTGCATGCCCGTTTTTTTCAAACATTCAATATCACATAAACAATCCAAATCAGCTTGCCGGAATTCACGCCGACCAGCGGGGCTGCGTTTAATAAACGGTAGCAGTCCTTGTTCTTCATAATACCGTAGTGTCGGAATGCTTAAATCATACTGTTGAGCGACTTCGCCAATTGATAATGCCATATTAACCTTCCTTGCGCTTGATTAAAAATCAACCTCATCTGGCACCATGCATTGACCGCCTAAGTTTTCCAAAGCACTAATTTGGGTCATTTCGGCATCTGTTAGTTCAAAATCAAAGATGTCAGTATTTTGCGCCATACGTTCTTGATGGGTTGACTTAGGTAATGGTAACACACCTTGTTGAATCCCCCAACGAAGACAAACTTGCGCTGCTGTTTTACCGTGCTTCGTCGCAATTGCCGCAATCGTTTCATTAGAAAGAGCACTTGCTTCACCAAGTGGTGCCCAAGCTTCAACTAAAATGTCATGCGCTTGATTATAACGCACAGCTTCTGCTTGTGGCCAGCCTGGATGCACTTCAATTTGATCAACCATTGGTTTGATTACAGCAGTCTTCATGAGTTCATCTAAATGATGGGGCATAAAGTTAGAAACACCAATTGCACGAATTTTGCCTTCATTATATAGATCTTCCATCGCCCGCCAAGTTTCAGCGTTTAATTCGGCCGCTTTAGCTCCAAATTGTTTGGTATTTGCTGGCCAATGAATCAAATATAAATCTAAATAATCAACACCTAATGTCGCAATTGTTTTCGCAAATGCAGCCTTAGTAGCGTCATAGCCACGTTCCGTATTCCATAACTTACTTGTCACAAAGATGTCTTCACGAGCAATATCACTTTCTTTCAAAGCATCCCCGACACCTTGTTCGTTACCATAAACGGCAGCTGTATCGATATGGCGATAGCCAACTGATAAAGCTTCTAAGACCGCTTTTTTCGTTTCTTCGTTAGGTGTTTGGTATGTGCCATAACCTAATCCTGGAATTGTAACACCGTTGCTTAAGGCCATTGGGGCCGTTAAGGCAGATAATTTTTGCATTTAAAAGTCTCCTTTTTCTAATCGATAAGACTACTTTACAACCTCAAGCTGACTTGAGGTCAAGCATTTTTACCCGTTAAATTTAAATTAACTACCGTTTAGTAATGATCTCTTGTTTCTTCTGAAGACTATTTTGAATTAATGCTTGATAAGTCTTTTGGTGTTGCTTTAAATACGCTTTAAAATACGCCTTCTTAGCACCCGTTAACCGTGGTTGATCAGCAATCAATTCACCTGCTAGATTAACTTGACCACTACCTTGATACTTTAGTTTGGCATCATTTGACTTCGAAAAGACGACGGTAATATGCTGACTATCTAAAACATCAACAACGTGTCCATTTCGTCGCGTGATAATATTCACCTTACGTTCTTCCAACGGAATTGGATTATAACCAGTTGGTAGGATATAAGTGTAATAGGTCGTATCCTCCGTCTTAAGTTCATACGCACTATTGTTGGCATATGGACTGGTATCTTTATCAAGATGCCAGCCGTAATGCGTTAAATTCTCCCGATACCGTTGTTCCAATTGGTTTAAACGTCGGTTACTAATCACCAATCCTAATAAAATAACTGCAATCATCGTCAAGACGATTTTATAATACTTGTTCATGTGCATCCGTTTCGAAACTTCTTTGGTCATGACACTGTCCTCCCGTAATAATTTATCAAGAGAAATAGCAAATAAATCACTAATCGCCACAATCGTTTCTAAATCGGGGTAGTTTCGCCCAACTTCCCAACTCGAAACTGTTGAACGTGATACATTCAACAGCTGGGCTAAGTATTCTTGGGTCCATTCTCGTTTCAATCTATTTTGTTTGATTTGGTGACCAATGTTCATACTATTCCTCCTGTCACTACGAGTATCATTTAATAACCATTGATTGCCTAGCTATTATCTCACACCCCGCTTCAATAAACGCGCGACATTCTCTAGCATCCTTATTTGGCGCTTTATTTTGACAAACCTTTCATTTCCCAGGAAATAATTAACAGCGACTTAACCTAAACTTAATTAGTCCCCTTTTCCCTTATTTAATAGGGCATTTGTCCTTATTAAATCCTTATCAGCATTTCTGTAAGGGTTTTACCTTTTTGTTTTTTTCAATTTGCAGTATAATATAGATATCCAAGGTAGTTAATGGAAGGGAGCGAATATCATGAAGAAATTCTTATTAGGCAGTCTTGTACTTGCAGGGATCACAGTCACCGGTGCTTGCTTAGTTGCTAAAAAAATGGAACTATTTAGAGATGATTCAGTTGATTACGAAAAGTTTGAAAGTCGTTAATCGCTAGTAATTTCTAAACTGAATCTAGGAGGTTTTTCATATGATCAAGAAAAAAGCAATCATGATTGGCGCTGGCCTTTCAAACATGGCCGCAGCAGTCTATTTAATTCAAGAAGGCGGTTGGTCTGGTGATGCTATTACATTCTACTCATTAGATGACCATGGTTCAAACGATGGTGCACCTGTTTCCGAAACAACCGATGAATACTGGAACAAGAATCATCCACTAGAAAATACTAAAGGTTACGTTGCCCGTGGTGGCCGGATGCTTAATTACCGGACTTACGTCGATTTAATGGATCTTTTAGATCGGATTCCTTCAGCAACTGAACCTAATATGACGGCCGAAGAAGATACCCGTTCATTCGACGCGCAACACCGCACGTTCGACAAAGCGCGTTTATTGGAAGGTAGCAAAGGTATTTTAGATGCTGGCCACCTCGGCTTCAATAATAAAGATCGGTTATTAATGACCAAATTAATTATGATGCCCGACTCTGAAGAAGAAAAACTAGACAATGTTTCAATTGCCGAATACTTCAAAGATGATCCACATATGTTCCAAACTAACTTCTGGTACATGTGGGAAACAACCTTTGCTTTCAGAACACAAAGTTCCGCACAAGAATTACGCCGGTATATGCACCAAATGATTTATGAATTCACACAGATTGAACACTTAGTCGGTGTTAACCGGACACGTTACAATCAATACGAAAGCATCATGTTACCTCTTATTAACTACTTAAAAGATCAAGGTTGCCGCATTATTCTCAACCGTCGAATCACTGATTTAGACTTTAAAGAGACTCAGATGACCGATGAAATCACGGTTACTGGTATGACGATGACCAATACTGAAACAGATGAAGTTGAACACATCACGGTTGATGACGATACTGCTGTTATCTTCACGAACGGTTCAATCACTGATTCTGCAACACTTGGTGATTACAACACACCAGCTCCTGAAAATATGGATTACGGTGCTGCTGCCGGTTTGTGGAAACAAATTGCTTCTAAATTCTACAACCTCGGTAATGCCGATAAATTCTTCGCTGACCGCAATGCCAGTGAATGGGTCAGCTTTACTTTAACGACTAAAAACCATATTTTATTAAACGAAATCGAACGCATTACCACTCAAATTCCAGGGAATGCCTTAAACTCATTCCTATCAACGAAACCAATCACACCACTTGGTCAAAAAGATGTTAATATGTCGATTGTTGTTCACCATCAACCTCACTTCACAACTCAAAAACCAAACGAAGCGGTTATCTGGGGTTACTTCCTCTATCCACGTCGGAGCGGTGAATTTGTGGACAAGCCTTACATCGAAATGACTGGTAAGGAAATGTTACAAGAATTGATTGGTCAATTAGCTAAGGTCGATCCTGGCCCAATCAATATCCGCGAAAAGGAAGCTGAAATTATGGACAGTATCATCAATAACATTCCTGTTTACATGCCATATGCTTCAGCACTCTTCAACAATCGTGCCAAGACAGATCGTCCAGAGGTCATCCCTGAACATTCAACCAACTTAGCCTTCACTGGTGAATTTGTTGAACAACCTTATCAGATGATTTTTACTGAACAAAGTGCCGTTCGTTCTGGCGAAATTGCGGCTTACCACTTTGCTAGGATTCCAATGGCGAAATTAGTCGACACACCACGTTACGATCGTGATATCAAGACATTGATGCGCGCTACTAAGAAAATGTTTGAATAATTATAAAAAAAGAGCCGTTCAGATTTTAATCTGAACGGCTCTTTTGAGTTACTATTGATTAAGCTTCAATCAACGCCATCTCTTCTGTTTCTTGGAATTGTTGCAGTTGTAATAACTGCGCTTGATTAATTTCGGTATACAACACACCGGCAATTGATTGATTGATATAACCGGCGTTGATGCCTTGTTGCACAAAATCATATTCATGTTGGAATGCTTGAACGTATAGGATATCTGGCACCGTTGCCGCACTCTTTTGATAATCATGTTTGATGTGCGCACAGAAATGATTCATTGTACGACGAACTAGATAAACGAAATCATTATCGCTATGCTTTTGCTTCAAGCGATTTTCTAGAACCGTATCGAGATAATTGTCAATCGTATCTGTCACTTCATTATTAAGTGCTAATAAATCATCACGCATTACTTCGCGTTGTTTAATCTGTTCTGACAATTCAGGATTTTCGGCAATCCGTGCATCTCGGAAACGGCGTTGTTGGTCACGCGTAATCACGCGGTGACTTGTATGCCACAAAACTTCTTTTTTCCAATGCTTAATTGAATGTTTCATTCGCAAGGTAAAGTGATTACGTTTGGATTCCACTAGCACGCGTCGTAATATTTTGTCGTAAATATTAACAATTTCTGGACTATAGCGATTATTGACATCATCGCAATGGAGGAAGTTATCCACCACTTCCTTAGTTTCACTCAATAACGCGTTATAGTTAGCGGTCGACTGCGCGCGATCCACTGTTAATCGATTGCTCTTTTGTGATTGAAGCTGGTCCGTTAGCGCTTCGCGAACGGCATGGTCTTCAATTTGAGAACGCATTTGTAAAATAACATAATCGACCATCTTATTGCGGATATGATCCAAATCGGCCATCGTATAAGCTTCCGTTTTTTGTGGCAACTTCCACGGTAGTACAATCGCGCTGACCACCATACTGATTAAAATAACGAAAGTCGCGATCGCAATTAATTCGTCCCGATATGGAAAGGCGTGCCCTGCAATCTTATTCGGTAGTGAAAAGGCCATCGCTAACGTCACTGTACCGTGAATCCCACTGACTGCGAGTAACCGGGCAAAAAATGGCCGCTGATCACTTTTTCGATCACCAAAGAAAGCTGAAATTGAAGCACTATCCCCACGTAATGCCCAAACATAGCGCACAATCCACATGACAACGTAGACTAAAACACTGACCCCTAATAAGGCGGCAGCACCCTGCCAACCCATTTGCGTCACATTTCGAGCAACTTCTGGTAACGAAATCCCTAAAATTAAGAAAACAAAGTCATTGAGAATATCCGCTAGAATATTCCAAATTGTTCGTGAAGTGAGTTGAACGTTAGTTGATGTTAATCGTAAACGATCAGCTTCCCAGTTATGTTCAATCCCGGTTGCGACCACCGCTAAGATTCCGGAAACGCCAAAATGTTCTGCTAATAAGTAAATCGCAAATGGCGTCAATAAACTAATCGGAATCGTCGTTAATTCCGGATTTTTACCATGTCGATTCAAGTTAAAGCGAAGCATTACCAATAAGACCCCACCAACAGCTACGAATAGGAAATGACCAATCCCTTCAACAACCGAGAACGTCCCTTTTGAGAGCACTGACAAAGCAAGGTCCAGCATCACTAACCCGGTCGCATCATTAAATAGCGATTCAAGTTCGAGTGCTTCACCGACACCCTTTGGCATATCATTGTTACCGGTCATTGATTTGACCGCGACTGCATCGGTTGGTGTGACGATTGCGGCCAGCGCAAGCGCCGGGCCTCAATTTGCTTAGTCATAACGCCAACTACTGCTGCTGTGACACCGGCTAAGACAACCGAGAGTAGGAAAATCCCTCGGAATCTTTTACGAATATTGGCAAACGATTGCTTTTGCCCATCGATAAACATCAACGGTGCAATAATCAGTAACATGAAAAATTCAGGTTCCAATTGAAAGTTGTGGAACACTGGCATAAACGATAGGCCCCAGCCCATCGCAATTAATAAAAAGGCTTCTGGTATCCGTGGTACAAGTTGCTTGACCACGTTGACCACGATGACGCCGACTAACAGTAGCGCCACTAGGTAAAATTCATTCATCTTATAATCTCCAATAGCTAACAAATATTGATATATTATGCACTAAATTGTTGCTCTTATCTACTATTATAACTTAAAACAAAAAACAGAGTAGTGTCCAATTGATTCGGACGCTACTCTGTTTTTGAAAGAGCCTAAGATAATCAGTTAATGACGCACGCTTTTTTTAACGTGCTTTCATTAACAACTTCTTCCGCTTAGCGCTATGCCGCAAACGAACGAGGCTATCGTTCATTCACGTCATTGTGCTAATGCTCAGAAGTTAACCGTCAATGACGCACTCTAGTCTTGATTGAATTGTGTCTCCACATATTCTCTATAGAGTTCATGGTTGGCGACTAATTCTTGATGTTTACCAGCACCTGAAACGTGCCCATTTTCAATGAAGTAAATTTGATCTGCATCAACAATTGTACTTAAACGGTGCGCAATGACGAGGGTCGTTCGACCTTCCATCAAGGTTTCCAAAGCTTTTTGGACCATTGCTTCTGATTCGGAATCTAGACTAGCGGTCGCTTCATCCAACATCAAAATCTTAGGATCGCGTAAAAAGGCCCGCGCAATTGCCAATCTTTGCCGTTGACCACCCGAAACTTTAACACCCCGAGTACCGACTTCTGTATCAAGACCCTCAGGCATCTCACGCACAAACTTTTCAGCAAAAGCTAACTGCAATACAGCCCATAATTGTGCGTCTGCGTATTCGCCGGTTAACCCATAAGTTAAGTTATCTCGAATTGTCCCCGCCATAATAGCTGAATCCTGACTGACGAAACCGATTTGTTTCCGCCAATCCGCTAAGGAAACATCGTTAATTGACGTTTCGCCAATCTTGATTGCACCCTGATTTGGTTCGTAATACCGTTCTAATAAGCTGAAGATTGTCGATTTTCCGCCACCGGAAGGGCCTGCAAAAGCGACTACCGTATTAGGTTTCGCTTCAAATGATAAATCATGTAAAATCGTTTGATCATCTTCATAACCAAAATCAACTGATTCAACTTTCAATGTTTGACCTTCGACATCTACCGCCGTTCCATGATCAAAATCTTCTTCAGATTCTTGCATCAATTCTTGAATCCGTTCTGTCGAACCACTAGCCTTTGAGAGCGTTGTAAAGAATTGCCCTAGTGTTGCGGCTGGCCCCATTAATTGGAATAAGTACATTAAAAATGAGAACATCGCGCCAATTGTCATTGTGCCTTGAGCAACTCGCGCTGACCCATAAGCCAAAATACCAACAATTAAGCCCATCATGACCGCGGTCATAATCGGACCCGCAACAGAATCATAAATGGCTTCCCGTAAACCAATCTTATAAAGGCTACCAATAGCTGTTTGCCCTTGTTGGCTGGCTTGTTGTTCTGCATTTGATGATTTGACTAAGCGGATTTCGCTCAATGTTTCATCCGTTTCGCCGTTGAAACGCGCTAACTCATCTTGGCGGGTGTGGCCAATGGCATGTGACTTCTTCGCAATTGGTAACATCACAGCCATAACCAATGGCACTGAAAAGGCCATGATTAAAGTCATTTTCCAATCCATGAAGAGCATAATAGCGAATGCCCCCACAATTGTGAAAATGGCTGTTACTAACCCGGGAAATGATCATGATAATAAATCTTTGATCTGAGTTGAATCATTCACCAACCGTGATGTCATTTCGCCCGACTTCACGTCATCAAAATAACTCACTCTAAGATGCAATAATTTATGCCAAATGTTATTCCGTAATTTCTGGATAACATCCTCCCCGAAAAAACCGAGTAGCGATCCCGAAGCGGCACTGATCACCGCACTCAAGATGAATAAAACAACAATCCCAATCAACATGTAAATATTAAATTGTTTTGAAAAACTATTGATCAATTGTTTAGCGTAACTAGGAACCGCTAACTGAACACCAGTTGCAACTAGCCCTAATGCTAAACCCAAGAACAACTGCCAATATTTAGGTTTTGTATTCTTAATTAAACCTAGAAAATCTTTGAAACTAAATTGACTTTTAGATGGTGCGACTCTCATTTGTTGCATAATAACAACCTCCTACCAAGGGAATCGTGAACGATTCCAATCGCCGTGATTTTGATGACGCATATGGTGCCCGTATTCGAAAAAGGCTGAATCAAACTGTGTTTGTTGTACATTATTAGCAATTTTGCTTAAAATCACTCGTAATTCATTGATTTCAGATTCGCTTAAGCCAGCCAAAATTGTTTCTGATAATTTATCAGTTTCCAAATCACCTTTTTCGATTGAGTCCCGTCCTTTATCCGTAATGAAAATGAGGGAAACGCGTTTATCTGCTGCTGATGCTTGGCGTGTAACATAGCCATCTTCTTCAAGTGCCTTAACTTGCAAGCTCACTGAACTAGGACGAATATCTAGTAATTCTGTAATTTCAGCATTCGTTAGCCCATCTTTAGCGGCCAATAAATTCAATAATCGTGATTTACCCTTCGTATTCATAAAATCGCGCCGTCTTTCTTTGCCGACCGTCATCCATGCCGATGCCACAAAATACCGCGATTGAACGAGTTTAGCGAATAACGCCATGGTTTCTTGTGTTTCATTTGTCATATTGATCACTGCTTTCATAATTAGTTAGTTTTAATATCGGTTAACCTAACGAAAATTAGTTTAACGCGTTAGTTAGGTTGCGTCAACAAAAACCTAACAATTAATTTTAAAAAAAGTTGGTACAGTATAAACTGCCCCAACTTCAGTGATTACTGATCAGCTCTATTTTTTTCAACCGCTCTTAATTCTTCTTCCGTGACTGCCATATGATCTTCATAGTGATCAACCTTCCAACGCAGATGGTCAATTGCCGTTTGAAGGTCATCGCGCTTTTCTTCCATAATTGCGATTTGTTCGTTCAACAGTTTAAACTGCTGAGCTGTATTATCTTCTTGGGCATCAAATAAACGAATATATTCCTTAAGCGCTTCGATACTCATCCCGGCTGCACGCACGCATTGTCTTTACGAAATTAATTCTTCTAATAATTCGGTCGTCAATCGCTCGCACGCCAACATCGTTGCGATCAATCGCTGGGATTAAGCCCTCTTTTTCATAATAACGAATGGTTGTCGCGGTAACGCCTGTTTGTTGACTCGCTTCTTTAATATTCATCTCACGTAACTCCTTTATTGTGGCCGGTTAATGCCGACACTTGTTCGTGCATATAATTGCTCGTCCTCAAGCACCCGCCGAACTAAATCAGCAATTGCCCAGCGAGAAACGTCATGCCCGCCAAAAGGTTCATTGTGGCCAGTCACTTCATAATCATGGCTACCTTGATCAAACCAACCGGGTCGAACCACAGTATAATTCAAAGTACTCTCCGTGACAATATCCGCGGCTTGGCGATAGGCTTGCAACATCCCATTAGAGGCCAGATTACCCGAAGCACCAATGCTAGCTGGAATTCCATTATAAATCCCCATAGAAGCAATGAAAACCAGTTTATGAATCTGCAATTTAGTCATCGTTGTCACGACTGCCTTGGCTACTTGGGGCAATTGACCACTGACCGCTACAAAAAGAGCATCTTGATTACGCATTACTTTTTCGAGTTGCACGAGATTGGTCGCGTCTCCTTGAACCCACGTGACGCGTTCTTGATTAGGCTGATTAACGTGGCGCGCTAATAAAGTGAGTTGCGCATCCGTTTCGTCTAATAAATGTGCGGTAACTTCTGAACCAATTGAACCTGTTGCACCAATAATTAAGATTTTTTTCATCATTCAGACTCCTTTTTAAGTGTTGGTAAAATTAAGCCGATCACCGCGAGCAACGCACCAATCAAGAGAACGGTCGCTAACCCCATTGCCACGTGGTAACTTGTTAGGCCGTTTTTAAAAGTCGCTGAAACAGCCACAATAAACGACATCCCGATTGAACCCCCAATTTGATGGACCATGTTGACCACGCCCGAAGCTGCGCCAGCATCTGCAGGTAACGTATTGGCAACACCGGCGACCGTTAATGGACTGAGTGTTAAACCTTGTCCAATCCCCATCAAGATCATGGGAACCGCGATACCTAGCGCATAGCCAACTTGCTCTGAGAAAAAGCCTAAGGCACACATCCCAATTGCGGTCGTTGCAATCCCCACGGTTAGTAATTTCGTATTACCAAAGCGCGTTGTTAATTTTGAAACTTGCAAGGCAACGATGAAATTAACCACCGTTAAGGGGAAAAAACCAATCCCTGCTTGAAGGGGCGTAAAACCTAAATGGGTTTGCATAATTTGAGGTGTCAAAAACCACATACTCAACATTGCACCCAGATAGAAGAAGCGCGCAATATAGCCCCCTAGTCGTTCGCAATCAGCAAACAAGCGCAATGGCATCATTGGTTGTTTCGTTCGTGCTTCTTGCCAGATAAAAGCGGCAATCGCAACGACTGCTACTAACAATGCTAGTAAGCGGCCTTGTTGGCCAACTAGTCTATAAACAAGTGCCGTCATCCCAATAATCGACGTCAGTGCACCGATTAAATCTAATCGCTTAGCTTGTGTGGCTTGTGTGGTTGGTATAAAAAGGACCGTTAAACCAATCATAATAATCGCAATCGGTACGTTGATGAAAAAGCCGTCCCGCCAAGATAGTAGACTGGCAAAAATACCACCTATAACTAACCCAATACTAGCACCAATACCAGCTGTGGCACCATAAACCGCAATCGCGCGTGTTCTTGCTTCACCTGAAAAACTGTCCATTAAGAGTGCCAAAGTCGTTGGTGCCAAGATTGCTGAACCAATGCCTTGAAATGCCCGGGCTAAAATAATCATCACCGCACTATTGGCAAGGCCAACTAATAATGACCCTACCGCGAAAACTGTCAGTCCAATCATGAAAACCCGCTTACGGCCAATAATATCACCAATACTGCCGCCAAGTAATAACAAACCACCAAACGTTAGTGAGTAAGCATTTGTGACCCACGATAATGTTGTTTGACTTAAGTTTAATTCGGCGGCAATTTTAACCGTCCCTGTAAAAATAATTGAATTATCCAATAAAATCATAAAATAACTGATGAGGATAATCGCTAAAATAACCTTCTTGTTTGTCTTTTTCATTTTAATAACTTCCATTTCGTTTAATCTCTAATCAACAAAATGAAGTATAGACCTTAAAGTGCACTTCAAGACAAGAGCTATTTTGAAAAAATTTATCCCGCAAAAAAGCCACCCCAACAAACCGATATTTGTTAGGGCGGCTTTTCATCACGCTATGCTACTAAATTTGTTGTGCAATTGCCGCATTAACCTTTTCTTTTTCACTTTCAATCAAGGCCACGCGACTTTCGATGACCTTAATGTCCATCGTTATTTCCCGGGTTAAGCCTGGGGTATCTAATTTAGGTTCGAAGAAGGCTTTGAATTCCGCTAAACGTTCTGGCGTCTTGAAGACTGCCGCGATTGATGTGATATAAGTTGTAAATTCCATATCGCCACCGACTGTGTCTTCTAGCCATTGCCAATCATTGCGAATCCAATCCCAAGTGGCTTGTTGACTCGCATCGTTAGCGAGTAAACCCCGGAACCAAGCCCGTAAATCTTGCGGTTTAATTGTCCCGGCATCTTCAAATTTACTAATTAAAGTGATGATTAATTCAGGATCAGTCGTCCATGTTAAGGCAGCACTCAAGTCGTTCTTATAGCTGGCATCGCTAGTTTGACGATAAGCTTCTAAGAGTTGACTATAAAGCGCGGCGTTACCAAAGTTTTGCACTTCATTCATCAAGACTAGTACCCGAATAGCAGCTGGTAAAGTTGCCAACTGATCTTGGTTAGCTTGGAATAATGCGTGCGCCGCATCAATCGCTGCTTGGTTCTTAGCATACAAGGCTGCACTTAAAACTGTCGGCCGCATCAATTGATCATCATTGGTATCCGTTGGTTGAACCGTCCAACCTAAGCGTGCCACTTGTGCTTTACTCAATTTATCGAAGAAAGTCCGCAAGTGTTGTTCACTTGTTTCACCGGCTGTGACAAACTTCTTCAAATTACCAGCCACTGTATAAAGTGCATCAGCCACTAAGTTAGAATTACTTTTAGCAAATGGTGCTAGAACTGGAACGACATCGGCGTAATTAATTTGCCGTCCTTCAGCCAATAAACGTAAATCTTGTAGTAATTGAAGTTGCGCGATTGGTGCCATTTCAGCACTATCTTTTAAAATATCGTCGAATAACGTTTGATCATAGTTAACGATGAAATGTGATTCGTTCCCCACATTTAAACGGAATGGTTGCCCATTATCGGCACGTAACCGCGCGTAATCGCCAAGCACTAATTTGCGGTCAGTCATCAACGATGGTGTAGCCGCGTAGTTGCTCTTCAATGGAATTTGCCATTGCCGGCCAACCTCTTGCCCTTCGCCAATGAAGAATTGTTGTTGACTAAGTGTTAATTGTCCGTCAACGACTTTCGCTGTTACCACTGGATAACCTGGTTGTTCGAGCCATGAATCCCTAATAGCACCGACGTCTAAGTTAGCGGCTTTACCAAGTGCGGCCCATAAGTCAGCCCCTGTTGCATTCCCGAATTGGTGGGCTGCAAAGTAAGCCTTCAAACCTGCGCGTAATGCATCGTCGCCAATTAAAGTGCGGACCATCACGAGCATCCGTGCACCTTTAGCATAAACAATCGCGCCATCAAATAAGGCGTCGATTTCAGCAGGATTATTAACTTGCACGTGGACTGATTGAACACCATCAGTTGCATCCCTTTGTAAAGCGGATGATGCTTCTGAGGTTTGGAAACTTTCCCAAATGTGCCAATCAGGTTCAAGTGCATCGATGGCGACGTATTCCATCATATTAGCAAAACTTTCGTTTAACCAGAGATCATCCCACCATTGCATTGTCACTAAATCGCCGAACCATTGGTGCGCCAATTCGTGAGCAATCACGGTTGCTACACGGTGTTTCGTCGTTAGCGCCGTATTATCTGGATCGAGCAATAAGTAAGCTTCTCGATAAGTGACTAAGCCCCAGTTTTCCATTGCACCGGCTGAAAAGTCAGGTAAGGCCAACTGCCATGAATGTGGGAGTGGATATGGTGTTTGGTAGAAATCTTCGAAGAATTCGATTGAGCGTTTGGCAGTATCCAATGCAAAGTCAAGTTCGTTGGCTTGATGCGCTTTAGTGGCAAAAACGCCCACTTGAACGCCACTCTTCGTCTTCGTTTGTGCGCCTTGGAGTTCACCGAAGGCAAACGCCACAAGATACGTTGACATCCGAACTGTCGTTTCAAAATGATGAACGCCATCGATAACTTCTTTTTCAGGCATGTTGCTGAGGATTGTTTCGCCTTCGTGTTCGTCAAATTTAATCGCTAAATCAAAAGTGGCTTTGGCTTCTGGTTCATCGACACATGGAAAGGCTTGGCGCGCAAAGTTGGTTTCAAATTGCGTCCCAATCAATTCTTTTTGCACCCCATCGACTTGATAATAAGAAGGATAGATGCCCATCATCGAATCCGTTAAAACAGCAGTATATGAAATGACCAATGTCACTTCGCCTGGTTGGCCCACTTCGACCTTCAAGGCATTCGCGTCATTATCAACTGTAAATGGCACGCTCTTCCCCGCAGCACTTACCGTTTCAATCATCAAACCATTTTGATGAATTAAGACCACCGCATCCTTAGCGGTCCCGGTAATTGTTGTCCGACCACTAAATCGTTTTTGAGCCCGATTAATATCTAAAAAAACTTGATAATGTTCCGGTTGAAAGCTTTGATAAAAACGCATCAATTCTGCCATATTATGATCTCCAATTTCATTTAGAATACTGTTATTATACGACTTTTCATTTCAAAAAGCTGTTGTCATCCATCTCATCAACATAAAAAAGACGCTCCACAGAGCGTCTTCTTTAATCAATTAAACTTGTTGTTTAGCTGGGCGAATCAAGACTTCACTGACTACCACATGTTTTGGTTGGTCAATCGCATATAAGACTGCATTGGCAATGTCTTCTGGATTGAGGGCCAACGCTGATTCTTCTGGGGCATCCATTAATTGCTTAACGCCTTCGAAAACAGCGGTGTTGCCAATTGTATTGACCAATTCTGTTTTAACAGCACCTGGTGAGACAATCGTTGAGCGGATGCCGTTATCTTTTTCTTCTTGGCGTAACCCTTCCATAATGGCGCGTACAGCATATTTTGTCCCGTTATAAACGGCAGAAGCTGGATAAACGACATGTCCGGCAACCGAATCAGTTGAGATAATCAACCCATCTTGTTGGGCTTGCATCGTTGGTAAAACCGCACCGATCCCGTTTAAAACACCCATGATATTGATATCGAGCATCTTTTGCCATTGATCGTAATCACGTTCGCTCAGATTTCCTTGGGGCATGACGCCAGCATTGTTATATAAGACATCTACGCGACCGAACCGATCGAGTGCTAATTGGGCTAAGCTTGCCATCTGGTCTCGATTAGTGACATCAGTGGCTTGGTAAATTGCATTTTCCCCGATTTCTGCCACTAAGGCTTGGAGCCGATCCTTGCGACGAGCGGCCAAAACAACCTTAGCCCCTTTGCTTGCTAATAATTTGGCAGTTGCTGCTCCGATACCTGATGAGGCACCTGTAATGATAACGACTTTATTTTGAATTGACATGTTAAAACTCCTTTTCTGCTTTAATTTGACGAATGACTTTTGCCGGTGTGCCGGCGACAATCATATTAGCTGGTACATCTTTGGTGACAGTTGCGTTGGCAGCCACAATCGCATTTTCGCCGACTGTCACACCGGGGAGAATTGTTGCCCCCGCGCCAATCCATGCGTTCTGTTTGATATGAACTGGTTTAACGAATAACCCACGCCGATCGGCTGGATTTTCCAAATGATTCACGGTAATTAATGAGGCGCGCGGCCCAATCAACACGTGATCATCAATCGTAATCCCACCTAAATCAACGAATAGAACATTATTATTAATAAAAATCTCTTTACCAAAGGTAATGTGTTTAGCGTAGTCCGTATAAAAGGGTAATGACACTGTCACTGGTTCATCTATTTCTTGATCCGTAATACACTTTAAATACGCCCGTACTTCGGCTGCATCGTGATAGCCTGTATTCATTTCCATCACTAATCGCTCATTATTGCCTTTGACCAAATGAATTTCTTTAAACAACTCCGAATCACGGTAAATCGGTTGATTCGCAATTCTCGTTCGCAATGAGTAGTCCACCTTGATTACCTCCTTTTAGCGCGCTTCTTTACTTGCTGTTTTCAGTATACTTCGCTAAACTAACAATGACTAATACTCATATCGAATAGCTAGCTATAACTTTTATCAATAGGAGAAGTATTATGGATTTACGTGTTTTAAATTACTTTTTAACCGTTGCCCAGGAGAAAACAATCAGTAAGGCTGCTGAGGTCCTCCACTTATCACAGCCCACGCTCTCTAAACAACTTAAGGACTTGGAGGTTGAATTAGGCGTTCAACTTTTCACCCGTGGCAATCGCGAAATCACATTAACAACCGATGGCATTTACCTGCAAAAACGCGGACGCGAAATCTTATCTTTAGTTGATACAACGACAAATAACTTAACGCATAATCAGGTCGTCAGTGGGACCATCAGCATTGGCGCCGGTGAAACGCAGGCCTTTCAACTAATCGCGATGATTATCAATGATTTACGACAACGCTACCCTGATATCACTCTGCAATTATTCAGCGGCACTGCCGATGAGGTCAAAGAACGGATTGATCAAGGTTTGCTCGATTTTGGTCTCGTTATTGATCCTGTCGATAAGTAGCGCTATGAATTCGTCCGCTTACCCGTATCAGATCATTGGGGCGTACTAGTTGCCGACGACCATCCAATTGCGGCGCACTCGACCGTTGATGTAGCAACCTTGGCGCAATATCCCTTATTAATTTCGGGACAATCACTCGTTCGTCAACAAATTAGTAATTGGTTTGGCGCTAACCTTGATCAACTTGATATTATCGGGACCTACACGCTTTTATATAACGCCTCATTATTGGTCAAAACCAGTAACAGCGCCGCATTGTGCATCGACGGCATTATCAATACTAAGGACAACGGCTTAAAATTCGTTCCGTTTAATCCGCCACTAACCGTCAATACGAACATTATCTGGAAAAAAGGCCAAGTCTTCTCGAGTGCTGGTCAGGTTTTTAAAGAAGCCCTCACAGATCAGACAAACAAAAAGCCGTCACATTAACTGTGACGGCTTTTTCAATATGCACTTTATTTGCAGAATTTCTTAATTTATGTCCGTTGCTTTCCCTAAATACGGGCTCTATAATGCATATTGAATTTTATCTGGAGGTCTTTTGATGATGGAAAAAACTGAAAAAATCGCAATTTTAGAAA
>ERZ794960.19-NODE-19-length-36830-cov-84.266513_pt1 | contig 36830 bp, 37 predicted proteins | sample MGYA00375737_ERZ794960 | MGnify/ENA primary metagenome ERZ794960 (study PRJEB30138, sample SAMN05968709) | food fermentation metagenome | isolation source: fermented_meat | host: spontaneous_fermented_meat_time_3_second_replicate;sponta... | place: Italy | collected... | reverse complement strand
CTGGTTTCGACCGGCCTTGGAACATCATGAACGTTGCCGCTCAAAAGGCACAACGCTTGATGCACTAATAAAAGTAAAGTGCGTGTGTCATAAGTTGGGTATCTCCTGAGGATTAATATTAGACTATCAAAAAGGTGTTGCGGTGAAATGAATTTTTGCCGCGATACCTTTTTTATTTTGCTAAATGATAGCGTATAATAGAAGAAAAGTGATGGGATAATCAGGAACTGATTAGTGTTCTAATAACGTTGCAAGTCCTGATTATCGTTAATATTATTTTTGACACAATTGGCCATGAACAAAGTATTGCTGGTTTATACAAGGCGGTTTATCCGATGGCACTGTCGTTCTTTTGTTATTTGGGGAAAGATCTGTTTAAGAAGAAGTAGGGAGGTACATGATGCAACTTAATTTATGGCGTGCTTTTAAAACTGCCTTTTTCTTTTTAAGCACAATGGTCATTGCAAAAATTATTTTTAAGTGGACAGCTTTTCGTGAACTCTATGCAGGCGGTAGTATGGAATTAGGCTGGATAAGTATTAGCATGATTTTTCTAGGTGTTTACCTAGGGCTATTATTATTATTAACCTTGCTTGTTTTCGCTTATCTACAGGTAAAACAATTATTTAAAAAATAGGATATAAAAAAACGACCAGTTAGCTGGTCGTTTTTTGCTACCCAATACCCATCACATAAAAGGCTAATTTATCGGCGTAATGCGGTTTTATGTGTTGATTTTGGGCTTGTTCAACTGCTTTGAGATTATCGGTGATCACGCCATCCGCACCAAAATACATCATTCGCTGGACTGCCTGTTGATCATTGGGTGTCCAAACAAAGACGGCTTTCTTTTCTTGATGCGCCGCTTGAATGAAGTGCCGATTGACTGTCGTCATTTCAACCGCGTAGAAATCGGCGCGTGAAATGGGTGGTCCGATGAAATTAAAAGGGAGAATATAACCGGTTTGTATTTGCGGTGCCGCTTTTTTGACATCTTCCACCACTTGCCAGTTCAAGGACTGCACCATGTGATCGTGGGCTTCAATGCTAGTTTGGTATTTGGCTAGGAATTTTTGCACCAAACCCGGATTATCGGTAGTTGGCGTCTTGATTTCAATTAAGAGTTTTTGGTGTAGTTGATTGGCGAGTGCGAGATAGTCATCAAAAGACGCGATTGGTGCGGTGCGCTTATGTTCACGCACGGTCATTTCGGTGAGTTGCGCCAGTGTTTTTGATTGGGGTGTTCCGGACTGACCAGTTAATGGGGCCAGCTGAAAGTCATGAAAAACAACGAATTGATGATCTTTGGTCAGTTGGACATCCATTTCCACGTAGTTGGGTTTTAAGTGGTGCGTTTGGTTGAGTGCAGTGAGTGAATTTTGAACACCATTTTTTTGAGAGACACCGCGGTGAGAGATACTGATGGGTTGTTGAATTGAGACAGCGCGAAGGTAATTCCAATTGTAAAAGCCGGTACCCATTAAAGTAACCATGGCCACTAGCAATAATAAGCCGCCATTGAGGGGGACGCTCAGTTTAAGACTAGAATAGTTAATCGCAGGCTGATTGAATTGCGAATCGGATAGTAGCGCATCAACCAGTACGAAAAAGATGGTGACAGTGGAGAGGACCAGGTTAATGAGGACGACCACTTGTAAAAATGTCATGAGGATAACGACGCTCTGGAAGCCGACGCTGGTGTGCGTTTCAATGAACGCCTGAAGCTGGATTAATAAGAAGAAACTAACGGTTGTAAAGCCCACGAGGCCCCCAACGATGAGTAACAACCGACCAACTAGGGTTACTAATTGGTGATGCGTAAAGCGCCAGCTTGTGTGTAACGCCTTTTTTAATGACATTTGTTGAAGAATGATATTGGGGAGGGTGAAGATGAGGCGCAAACCAATATATAGCAAACTCAAATAAATTAATAGCCCCAAAACAGCAATCAGCCGTCGATTGGTGACGATGTAATCTAAAATAAAGGCCGGCAATTTAAATTTCGTCAATAAATCGGAGTGATAACCCAAACCGCCCAATGGGATAATTAAGATGTAATAATATAGGAAGAAAAAAATGGTACCGATGCGCAGATGCGTGATTTGGGCGACTGTCATCTTAAGTAATGCTTGCAGGGCCAGTGGTCGTTTAATCTGAATAAAATACACACTTAATAGTAGAAATGTGAATTCGAAGAAGGCCAGTAATAAAATCAGCAGCGTAATCCCGACGAGCGCCAGCAGCACCAAGGGGTGCTGATGAATGAGCACGGGCAGATTGCTCAATGCTAGAAATTGAATTTGGTAATGCACTAAAATGAAGTAGCTGGCTTTACTTAAAAGCGGCAGGCAAATTAAAAGTAGAAAACCATGCATCAATAAAACACTGCGGAAATAAGCTTGGCTTTGTTTTAAAAACGCAAAGGTGTTTGAAAATAACTGTTTAAAATATTGCATTAAATAGAGGCTCCTCAATAAAAACGTTTATAAGGACTATTGTACAACAAAAGAAGAGTTGAGTAACAATCGCTACTTAACCCTTCTTTATTAATCATTTAATGAACAGCGTAGTTTCATATGGTTGGCGCCGGTGGTTACCATTTTTCCGAGGAGTTGGTTGAGGTTCCTGAAGTAAGCATCAGCGAGCGTTTGGTTAGCGGCAGTCAGTTGTGCAGTACTATTTTCGGGATTAGCTAAAATTGCGGCGTCCGTTTTAAGTTGAATCTTGCGACAATCAATTAATGCTTGGGCTTCAAAAGCATCACGGAGTCCTTGATAACGATCGAAGTCAGTATCTCCGAGTAGGGCTGTTAGACGATTTAACCAGTAAATGTTATTAGGATCAAAGCTGGTTTGTGTCTCGCGATAAACGGCCGGTGTCGTGTTGGTGTTGGCGTAAAATGGCACTAAACCGTTAAAGGTGTTGGGACCAGATGCTAGCCAGTGAATGCCAGCAAGTGCTTCGGGGACATCGTTGCGGATTTGCAGAATATGTGTTTCTTCATTGCGGTTTAAACCGATTGTTCGGTAACGTTGACGATCATCTTTGGAACCTGTGCCATAAGGATCAAAAGGCGTGTTCTCGAAATGGGAACTGAGGGCCCATTTAACGGCTTCAATCGTTAGTTTTTTAGTAGGAACCATCATGAAGGGCAGTTCTTGGTCTTCATAGTCACCCTCATCAAGGCCACCAAATGCTTTTAAAATAGCATAGGCGCGGGGATTATTATAATGAGCATCTTTGATGGTTGCTGTGCCAAAGATGTGGCGGAGATTCACTTGGTCGTCATCCGGATTGAGATGGTATTGTGCAATTAAGCTTGGTAGATCTTCTGAGAATAGCGTATTTGGTGAAGCAAAATCGAATTCAGCAATGTTGAGACGATTAGGCGCAACGACAAAAGCGTTATCTGGGATGCGAATTGCTGCCCAGTGATGCCCGCCGATTGTTTCTAAATACCAAACTTCATCGTGATCAGAAAAAGCAATGCCGTTGGTTTCATAAGTCCCATAGGTTTCAAGGAGTTGACCCAGCCGTAAAACGGCTTGGCGAGCTGATTGGCTATAAGGCAGAACAAGTGTTACGAAATCCGCTTCACCAATTCCGTCATCAGTTAGCGGATCAATTGCTAAGATATGAGGATTGTTGGTAATTGTTTCGCATGCGGTCATCGCGACGGTGGCGCTATTAATGCCGGCACCAGCCCAAATGCCATATTGATCATCGGCATCGGGTGTCGAAGTGTAACGTAACGGATTTGTAGGTAATTTGATTTTGAGCCCATTAATGGCTGAGGTGTAATCAATGGGTTGATCGGCTGGTTGAATAACGCGGAATTTTTGCGGATTAGGCTTATTGTAGCCATCCTCGTTTCTAGCGATAAGGGTTGAACCATCAAGCGTGGCTTTTTTTCCCACTAAAATGGTTGTACAAGAACTGATTCGTTTATTCAAAAGAAGGACTCCTTCAGGGTTTATTATTTATTATAAGCCAAGTTACCACTCAATCCCTATGAGACATAATAAAAAGTGAGTAACTATTTAAAAATAGCGATTACTTTGGTATAGTGTCAGTATAAAGTTAAAGGGGTTTACGAATAGGATACTTTTGGGGGGGAACAAGATGGCGAAGTACAAAAAGGGGCCAATTATGACGCAATGGGAGTCTGATTTTTCAAAAGCGCGTGCTAAACGTAAGAAGACGCTGATCATCCAGGGAGTGGTTTTAGTGTTGATCGTCGCTGGTGGGTTAACCTGGTTTATCAGAAATAACAATGCTAGCCAAAGTGTTGCCCAAAAAGGGTCAACGCAATCAGGCGTTTTTTATCAACCATCCTCTGAGCGAACGAAAGCGGCTAGTGACGAAGTGGTCATTAATGAAAAAGATTTTAAAGCATCGGCCAGCAGTGCTGCCGCCGAAGCCAACAACCAAGACGGTTGGGAGGGTGTCTACCCAGATAAATACGTTAAAGGGGCACTGACAACCGATTATATGAACTTTATTGCGATGAACAATAGTGGATTGCGCTGGTTACAAGGAAATGGCTACCGTTTATTGACGGAAAGTGAATTCTTCAAAGAAACCGGCCAAGCAGCACAAAAGAAACAAAAAGTGGATATGAAAAAAGTTGTGGTCAGAGATCCAGGCACGAGCTTACCTGCTTTAAATGACGCCTATGGCCATCCACGTCACTCATATTTCTGGGCAACAAAAGCCCAAAAAGCCATTTTGGGCCAAGTTAAAGTTAACAACCAATACCTTTTCTTTGAAGTAGGAAACAGTTTCTTTGATAAATAAGACAACAAAAAAGCCCCGTCGATTTGATCAAATCGACGGGGCTTTTTATTATGATATGTCTATATGCGCCACCCGGGAGTCGAACCCGGATCTCAAGAACCGGAATCTTGGGTGCTATCCATTACACTAGCGGCGCAACCTAATATATGTACTCAACAGTACAATATATTATTTTAGCGGATTTCTAGAAAAATTTCAAGCCCAAATTTTAATAAATCGCGATAAATCAACGTTTTAAAATTATTCGGAAAGAAAACGTATTCATTAAGCGCAAAGCATTGCATGTATTTTACTCACTTGATATAATGGTCTTGTTCAAAGGATAAGTTACTAGTTTTAGTAAGTTGCCTTTTATTTTTTGCCAGACATGGGTCGATTGATGACACAGATGGACATTTAATGTCCCACCGGAAAGTAGGCGAGATCAATGCGCGATGAGTTATCTGCAATAGAAGCGGTTGCGCCTGATTTTGTCGGTGTCGTTAAGAAACGTTACCAAGTCCTACAGCATATTGATTGGCTTGCACCAGTTGGGCGACGCACACTTGCTGAGCAGCTCAAATTAAGTGAAAGAGTCATTCGGACGGAGACGGATTTTTTAAAGGCACAAGGTTTGCTTAATTCGTCAAAATCAGGTATGGTTTTAACTGTCAAAGGACAAGAAGTTCTTGATCAGCTAAGACAAGTAATGGACCAATTCTTAGGATTACGGCAGACTGAACGAGAGTTGAGTCGCTACCTTGGAATTGAGCATTGCTTAATTGTTTCTGGCAATAGTGATGAACAACCAAAAGTCCTCACCGAAATGGGCAAATTAGTCAATAGTACGTTACAGCTATTATTACCACAAGGCCAAAGTGTTGTGGCGGTAATGGGTGGCACGACGATGGCTAAGGCAGCTCATGAACTGTCAACTGATCTTTCTAAAAAGCGCAATTTAATCTTTGTGCCGGCTAGAGGTGGGATTGGTGAGAGTGTTGATATTCAGGCGAATGCGGTTTGTGCCGAGATGGCCAGCCAAACTGGTGGTAAACATCGGGCATTATACGTTCCTGAACAGGTGAGTGAGAAGACTTATGCCCCACTATTAGAAGAACCAAGTGTTCAAGAAGTGTTAAAGCTGATTGAACGCAGTCGCGGCGTGTTGCATAGTATTGGCGAAGCCATTACGATGGCAGAACGGCGGGATATGCCGATTGAAACCATCAAAATGCTGAAAGAAAAGCATGCGGTGGGTGAGGCCTTCGGTTACTTCTTTAACGCGCAAGGCGAAGTGGTGTACAAGATTCCGCGAATTGGATTACAGATTCGTGACTTATTAAATATTCCGTGTGTACTCGCGGTTGCAGGTGGGACTTCTAAGGCCCAAGCAATTGAAGCGTACATGCACCTCGCACCTCAACAGACGTGGTTAATCACGGATGAAGGTGCCGCAAACTCGATTTTACAAGGGGCAACCCTTTAAAATAAAAATTTTCATTTCCTAAAGGAGGAAATTCTATTATGACTACAAAAGTAGGGATTAATGGTTTCGGACGTATTGGTCGGTTAGCTTTACGTCGTATTTACGCAACAAGCAGTGACGTTTTGGAAGTTGTTGCTATCAATGATTTAACATCACCAGACATGTTAGCACACTTATTAAAGTATGATACAGCTCATGGTCAATTCGATCACGAAGTATCAGCTACAGAAAACAGCATCGTTATCGATGGCAAGAACATTCCAGTTTATGCTGAATCAGATGCACGTAATATTCCTTGGGTTAAGAATGATGGCGTTGACTTAGTACTTGAAAGTACTGGTTTCTACACATCAGAAGAAAAAGCACAAGCTCATCTTGATGCCGGTGCTAAAAAAGTTCTTATCTCAGCTCCTGCTGGTGCTGTTAAGACAGTTGTTTACGGTGTTAATGATGACACTATCACAGCTGATGACAACATCATCTCAGCTGCTTCATGTACTACAAACTGTTTAGCACCTTTAGCTAAAGCAGTTAACGACGCTTTCGGTATCAAAGCTGGTACAATGACAACAATCCATGCTTACACAGCTACACAAAAATTACAAGATGGTCCTGATCGTGGTGGAAACGTACGTGCTGCACGTGCTGCTGCTGCTAACATCATCCCTCATTCAACTGGTGCTGCTAAAGCTCTTGGCTTAGTTGTTCCTGCATTGAAGGGTAAACTTGACGGCCACGCACAACGTGTCCCAGTTATCACTGGTTCATTGACAGAATTAGTTGCAACTCTTGACAAAGAAGTTACAGCTGACGAAATCAACGCTGCTGTTAAGAAAGTTACTGAAGGTAACGAATCATTTGGTTACAATGCTGACCAAATCGTTTCATCAGATATCATCGGTACAGAATTCGGTTCAGTATTCGATCCTACTCAAACACAAATCGTTGGCGGTGGCGCAGGCCAAGTTGTCAAAGTTGTTGCTTGGTATGACAACGAATCAGGCTTTACAGCTCAAATGATCCGTACATTAGAAAAATTTGCTAGCTTAATCTAATTTCACTTTTGTGACTTTAGAAATGCAATAGCATTTTATAAGGCGGGAGGAGGTAACCTCCTTCCGTCTTTTTTTATGAAAATCTAGGAGGTTTGTCCACATGGCAAAACAAACAGTTGCAGATTTAAAAGATATTAAAGGCAAAAAAGTCTTAGTACGTGTTGACTTTAATGTACCAATCAAAGGCGGCGTTATCGGTGACGATAACCGTATCGTAGCTGCTTTACCAACAATCCAATACATCATCGACAATGGTGGCAAGGCTATCTTACTTTCTCACTTGGGCCGTATCAAGAGTGACGAAGACAAGAAAGAATTGACATTGAAACCAGTTGCTGCACGTCTTGGCGAATTATTAAACAAAGACGTTGCTTTCGTTGCTTCAAACGAAGGTCAAGAATTAGAAGATGCAATCAATGCAATGACTGATGGTCAAGTATTGGTTATGGAAAACACTCGTTTCCAAGACATCGACAACGACTTTGGCAAACGCGAAAGTAAAAACGATCCTAAGTTGGGCGAATACTGGGCATCATTAGGCGACATGTTCGTCAACGACGCTTTTGGTACAGCTCACCGTGCTCACGCATCAAACGTTGGGATTGCAACCGCTATGAAAGCTAATAACAAACCTGCAGTTGCTGGTTACTTATTAGAAAAAGAAATCAAATTCTTGGGCGAAGCAGTTGACGCACCAGAACGTCCATTTGTTGCTATCTTAGGTGGCGCAAAGGTTTCTGACAAGATCGGTGTTATCGAACATTTATTAGCTAAAGCTGACAAAGTGATTGTTGGTGGTGGTATGACTTATACTTTCTACGCTGCTAAAGGTTTATCAATTGGTAACTCATTAGTTGAAGAAGATAAGATCGAATTAGCTAAAGAATTAATCGAAAAAGCTGGCGACAAATTAGTATTGCCTGTTGATAACGTTGTTGCAGACGCATTCTCAAACGATGCTAAGACAGAAACTGTTGAAGGTAACATTCCTGATGGCTACATGGCATTAGATATCGGACCTAAAGCAATCGCTGACTTCGAAAATGTTCTTAAAGATGCTAAGACTGTTGTTTGGAACGGCCCTATGGGTGTGTTCGAAATGGACAACTTTGCTAAAGGTACATTGGCAATTGGCGAATTCTTAGGTAACTTATCAGGCGCTACAACAATCGTCGGTGGTGGCGATTCAACAGCCGCAGTTAAGAAATTAGGCGTTGGCGACAAGTTAACACATATTTCTACTGGTGGTGGCGCATCACTTGAATACCTAGAAGGTAAGACATTACCTGGTATCGCTGCTATTTCAGACAAATAATTTTAAATTAAGAGGAGATTTTCTCATGCGTAAACCAATCATTGCTGGTAACTGGAAAATGAACATGAACCCAACTCAAACAACTGAGTTCGTTAATGCTATCAAAGCCAACTTACCTAAGTTTGATCAAACAGAATCAGTTATCGGTGCACCTGCTGTTGACTTACCTGCTTTATTAGAAGCAGCTAAAGGCACAGACTTAAAAGTTGCTGCTGAAAACTGTTACTTCGAAGAAGCTGGTGCATTCACTGGCGAAACTTCACCAAAAACTTTGAATGAAATGGGTGTTGATTACGTCATCATCGGTCATTCAGAACGTCGTGATTACTTCCACGAAACTGATGAAGATATCAACAAAAAAGCACACGCAATCTTCAAAAACAACATGACACCTATCTTCTGTTGTGGTGAATCATTAGAAACTCGTGAAGCTGGCAAAGCTGAAGAATGGGTTTCAAACCAAGTAACAGAAGGTCTTAAAGGCCTTTCAGCTGACCAAGTTAGCTCAATGGTCATTGCTTACGAACCAATCTGGGCAATCGGTACTGGTAAAACTGCTTCTGCTGACCAAGCACAAGAAATCTGTGCTGTTGTTCGTCAAACAGTTGCTAAGTTATACGACCAAACAGTTGCTGACAAAGTTCGTATCCAATATGGTGGTTCAGTTAAACCTGCAAACGTTAAAGAAATCATGGGCAAAGAAGACATCGATGGTGGTTTAGTTGGTGGCGCAAGCATGGAACCTGCTTCATTCTTAGATCTTGTTCACTTTAACGACTAATTTTTCGCTCGTATGTATTTACGAATCACTAAAAATTAGCTAAAATAAGATGTGGGCTTTGCCTGACATCCAAAAAAGTGCTGATGAATATCATCAGCCAAAAAAGGAGAAAATTACATGTCAATTATTACTGATATTTTAGGCCGCGAAGTCTTAGACTCACGTGGTAATCCTACTGTCGAAGTTGAAGTTTATACTGAAGATGGCGGCTTTGGTCGCGCAATCGTTCCTTCAGGTGCTTCAACTGGTGAACATGAAGCTGTTGAATTACGTGACGGCGACAAATCACGTTTTGGTGGCAAGGGTGTATTAAAGGCTGTTGAAAACGTAAATGGCCCTCTTGCTAAAGAAATCGTAGGTTTCGACACAACTGACCAACGCGGTATCGATGCTGCAATGATCAAGTTAGACGGTACTGAAAACAAAGGTAAATTAGGCGCTAACGCAATCTTAGGCGTTTCATTGGCTGCTGCACGTGCTGCTGCTGACGAATTAGGCTTACCATTGTACGAATACTTAGGCGGCCCTAACGCTCACGTATTACCAACACCAATGATGAACGTTATCAATGGTGGTGCTCACTCAGATAACAAAGTTGATTTCCAAGAATTCATGATCATGCCTGTTGGTGCTAAATCTGTACGCGAAGCTATCCGTATGGGTTCAGAAACTTTCCAAGCATTGAAGAGTCTTTTATCAGCTGACGGTAAAGTTACTTCTGTTGGTGATGAAGGTGGTTTCGCACCTGACTTCGCAAACAACGAAGAACCTTTACAATACTTGATCAAAGCTATCGAAAAAGCTGGTTACAAAGCTGGCGAAGATATCTCAATCGCTATCGATGTTGCTTCATCAGAATTATGGAACAACGAAGATAAGACATACAAATTACGTTGGTCAACTGGTGAAGAATTCACAACACCTGAATTCGTTAAATACCTTGAAGGCTTAGTTGCTAAATACCCAATCATTTCAATCGAAGATCCTATCGATGAAAACAACTGGGAAGACTGGGCATCAATCACTAAAGAACTTGGCGAAAAAGTTCAACTTGTTGGTGATGACTTCTTCGTAACAAACACTGATTACCTACGTAAAGGTATCAAGATGGGCGCTGCTAACTCAATTCTTGTTAAAGTTAACCAAATCGGTACATTAACAGAATCATTAGAAGCAATCGAAATGGCTAAAGAAGCTGGCTACACAGCTGTTGTTTCACATCGTTCAGGTGAAACTGAAGATACAACAATCGCTGACTTAGTTGTTGCTACAAACGCTGGCCAAATCAAGACAGGTTCAATGAGCCGTACTGATCGTTTAGCTAAGTACAACCAATTAATGCGTATTGAAGAACAATTAGGTGATACAGCTTCATACAAAGGTATCAACTCATTCTACAATATCAAAAAATAATAGGTGCGTTCGAGCCGTTTAGGCTTTGAGGATTAACCTAAAAACAGGCGTTACGGTGGTTTTCACCGTGACGCCTGTTTTGTAGTTAACCGGAAAAGACTGGTTCGAAAAGCCCGTTATAAATATGGCGAAAAAAGCATGTTAAGAAAGGGCATCTCATTACTGAGATGCCCTTTTTTTATACTATCGTTGTAACCGTTTTAAATCAATGTCATAATAGAATTATCAAACATAAGTGAGGAGTAATTTAATGCATATTGAACATGTCGGTTTATGGGTTCACGATTTAGAAGCAATGAAGGCTTTTTATCAAACGATGTTTCAAGCGACTGCGGGTGAGTTGTATGAGAATCACAAAAAAGGATTCCAATCATACTTTTTAACTTTTGCAGATGGTGTGCGTTTAGAAATTATGCACCAAGATAGTGAACTAGCCGGCTTAGCAACTAGGGGCCAATTTGCGCACTTAGCGATGGCTGTTGGCAGTGAAACTGCGGTTGATCAAATTAGTGACTAAGTTTCAAGCACAAGGCTTACCATTGCTAAATGGCCCACGAGTAACAGGTGATGGTTATTACGAGGCAGTCGTTCAAGATCCAGAACAGAATTTAATTGAATTAACGGTTTAAACCGACAAAAAAAGAGTTACTTTAAGCGTAACTCTTTTTTTGTTTGGTTAAGATTTTAAGCGATCAATTTCGTCTTTGAGCGCCTGATTTTCTTTTTGTTTCTTTCGGTAACGCCAGTAGACGTAAGCTAGAATCAGTAGAATAAGTGTTAAACCTGCCAAGATGTAAGGCCAGTAGTCTGTTTCAGGCGTTAAGCTGACATCTTGTTGGTTCCACTTAGCCGCTGCTTGGCGGCTGATTGTAAAGTGACGTGTGAAGTGCCAGGTACGACCTTCTGAACGGACTGTTAAATCAAGGGTGTAACGGCCTGGTTTAAACCGATCATTAAGCGGTAGATAGAACTGCATAACCGAGTTTGGTGCAAATTGAACTTGCTTTTTCTCAGTTTGATAAAGCTTCGTCTTTTGGTTACGCTTGGTGACAAAGGCGTTTAATGAGGTTTGATTCTGGAACTTAGGTTGTACATTGCGAATATTGGCAATGATTTGGTTGGTCCCCATATGTTGACCAGTTTTGACAGTACCGAGTTTGAATTCTGGTGTGACACTTTGGTCATTGCTGCGGGCAACTACTGCAACTGCATACGCAAACTTATTACGCACGCTAATCTGCTGTGTTGTTTTTGCTGTTGTTGGGACTTCAGTCGCGCTAATCCCACCAACTAATTGGCCTTTAAAAGCTTTATCAGGCGCTGTTAAGCGAATATTGACGATTTTTTGTTCATGAGCGGTTAACGTAATGTTCTTTTTGGCCGGTTTCAAATGTTTGCCCAACGGATATTTGAGTGTTTTATCCGATTGATTCACGTTATCGCTATAATTGACGACGCCGTTAATATTGGTAGTCGCTGTGTTAGTTTGCACACGAACCTTAATTGGTTTGTCCTTATGATTAACTAATTTAATCTGGAGATCTTGCTGTTGCTTGGGTTGGACAACTAAATCAAAATAACTTAATTGTTTGTCGGCCTGATTGTCAGGCGGAATAATTGTCATCGCAAAATCTGCTACGGGTTGCGCGGCTTGAATGGCTTGCGCGTGGGCGAAGAGGGCAATTAGGCCAAATAATAGGCCGATAACTAGTCTTTTAATTGTTGTCCGCATATTCAAAAACTCCTTTGTTAGCTATTTGGGCTAGCGATTAAAGTCCATGTGATATCTGATTGGTAATGTGCTTTGTCAGTTGGATTAACAGTTTTTGGTACGTGGAGGAAGATAGCATCACTAGCTGTTCCTGATGTTGGTGCGGTGCCTAGGGTTGCTGCAACGCTCCCGAAGGATGTCGCGCCACCTTTCATAAAGGTACTTGCTTGGTTGTTAACTCGAACGGTTTGATCGCTAGTCGTTGGTAAGGCAGCATCGCCCTTGTTAGCACCATCAATTGTGACGTTTGGTGTTTTAAACCAAATGTTAACGCCGGTTAAGACATCGGAAGCATCTGCGTCACTTGCGTCAGTAGTGCCAGCGTTAGCGAAATCTGTTTGGGCCACTTGTAGGTCCCAACCGTCTAATTTAGCTTGGCTACGATCATCTTGAATTGAAACAACATTACTAGTAGCGAGAGTTCCTGTATCAATGTGAGTGCCACTTTCTACAGCTGCTAAATCTTGATCCGCTGAACGATCAATTTCATGAGAGCCAAAGTGGAAGTCAGGAACAGCAGTAATCACTAATAGATTACTTTTTCAGTAAAGACAACCGCGGCATCGGTCGTTTTTCCATCAACATCTGTCGGAGCGGCTTGAATTTGGCCTGCTGAGAGAAGAGTTGTTGTTGCAAGTAGTGAGAATAAAGTTGTGCTAATCATTGTTTTTTTCATAGTAGGTCGCCTCTTTCTTAATGAGTAGAATAGTAGTTAATAATAGGAGCAATCCGATAAGTTGATAATAGCGTATATCGGTAATGCTGGTTTGTGATAAGCGTTGTGTTAACGGTGGTACATATTCGAGTGGGGTCATGTGCCATTGGCCCGCGTTGTCGGGTGCGGCAATCAAAGGCGGCCGTGGTAGGGGGACGACCGGTAGCGTTTGCTGATTGCTAAATTGAATTGTCGCACTCGAAGTGGCGGGCACGGCCTCTGCACGAATCGGGGTGAATAATAGAAATAGACTACCACCTAGCAGAAAAGTGAAGAAATAGCGTTTATACATCGCATCTAACCTCCTAACGATTTAATTGGGGGCAGTGATGAGCATTAATTCTAATTCAGCCGTATACGGGGTTGCGGCTTGTTTAGGACCAGCCGGAAATTGGGCTTGAACCGTTTCTTGCAGCAGATCCGTTAAATCCGTTTCATCAGCACCTGGTTGAATCGGTGCGTGGGCGGCTTTTAAATAAAGTTGTTGCGGTTGTCCGGCAACCAATGGCTTAGTGGTCTGATCTTTACGCCAAATCAGCGCATTATCGAGAGTGGCTTGACCAGCGGTAAAAGGTTGCTTGAGGTTGACCTGAACGGCCCAGTCCCCCCTGTTAGTGGCTCGTGGATCAGAGACAATCAGGCTGGTATCTGCTGTCTTAGTATAGGGGTAGAGAGGACTTTGACTATTGGTAAGCGGCAGACTACCAAAATCGAGATGAGTCGGTGCTGCTAGAAAGCCTAGCTTGCCAGCTGGAATATCTTTAGCACCTTCCGGACAGGCGTTGTGAGCGTGTATGGCGCTGGATAGTTAGCTTCGACAACAATCTGATTGGGTTGCGTTGGTAAATCAGATTCAAATTGATAGTCGAAAGTTTGGTTGGCAGCCGCCGTTTTAGCAGGGCCTTTTAATAATGATTGCCCCGCGGCACTTAGAAAGTTCAGCGTGAGCTCACTGGCAGGAGTCGCGGTCCCATTTAAAGCAAATTTAAATTTCTGGGCATCATCGGTAGGGAGTCCACCAGTGTTGATAAGGGTGATGATTTCAGGTGGTAGTGGATCGTGCAAATGAAGTTGCACAATATTTTGAGTAGAAGTGAGACTTTCAAATTTCGTTTTAAAAGTCGTGTCAGAACTGTTCGTTGCGTTAGTGGTGCCAATGGTGCTATCGAAGTGAACGAATGGATAAGTTGTTTTGGTTTGGTCCTTTTCAGTTAAACTGACACCGCGATAAATGGTGTGTGGTGATTGACCAGTTGTATTTTCAAGGTTAAGTTTAATATTTTCTAATAATCGGGTTGCCGCAACTGCATTGTTGTTGATAGTGACATCAGAATCACCAATTGTAACCGGACTGTTGCTACCACTGAGGCCGAATAAGACAGATTGGTTAGTAGTTGTTTGATTATTAATAGTGACTTGACTGTCATCGCCAATTTTCATGTAAGAACCGGTACTCGCTAGTGGAATGAGCCCGTTGGCAATATTTTGCGCACCGTTGATGGTGAGGTCAATAATACTGTTGTCACGGAAGTCATGCATAAGCGGTCGCGCACCTGAAACAGCTAAATATTGACCAAAAGTGGCTGATAGTTGACCACCAATATCCAATTTAAGACCATTGGCTTGGATGTTACGGATAAACGCATCTTTGGCGGTTAAGGTCATCTTAGAAGTGGTGTCGGTTGTCATTTGCATGATTGGATTACCACTTGAGGGGTTATAGATATAGGCAAAAATATCTTTACCAGCGTTCAAGTTAACTTCGCTATTGTTAGTGGCACTTATTGGACTATCTTGAACATATACACCGAAGACGTCTGAATTAGAAGCGAGTTTTATCGTACTATTCTTGTACGCTGTAATGGGGCTTTTTTGTAGATAAGAGGTAAAGAGATTAGTGGTTGATTGAATATCGATCGTACTGTCCTGGGTTGCGGACATTGGTGATTGACTTTGTACGTAATAATAAAGACTGCCTGCCAATTTCAAATTGACATGACCATTATTAGTGGCAGTAATTGTGCGGTTAGTCGTACCAGTTTGATAGAAGTTGTTGGCCTTTGTGACATTGATAGTACCACCATCTGAAGCAACTGCTTTGGAGCTACTTGATCCAGTGACACCGAAGATATGACCACCAGCATTGAGTGCTAAATTGGAACCAGACCCTTTTGATTCGATATTAATCTGAGGAATACCAGCGCCTGATGCCGGGAAAATAGCGTTGTTGGCTGTAATTGAAACTTTTGCACCACCGGAAACTTGAATACCGGGGGCAATACCATCAGCTGGGTTTTGATCAATTCGGATTAGGCCATAAGAGCCGCCACCGGCATGATTGATAGTCGTTGTCCCACCTCTAAAGTCTAACCGGCCTGTTTCAGCCAATTCCTGTGACCAAGTACCAGCAGTTTGGGTAATGGTATTGTTACCACTAAAGGCGATCACTTCCTGCATGAAATGAAGTGACTGCGCACTACTGTTGTATCCAACATTTTCGAGCAAGAGCGTACTACCATTTGCGTAAGACTCATTTGTTGGGTGACAGAGACCATAGTAGTTATTATTATTAATTCTTAGATTTGTAAATTTGATTGTTTTCTTTTGCATACCAGTTGAGCCGATGTACAGTTGTGTTGTTGGTGCTAGGACAGCAATATCAGCAATATTTAATAAATGGCGCTGTCCGGTCGTTGGATTGGTGCCATCGATGGTAATGTCTTGAGGGTTATTTTTACCGATTTGAATTCTAGCAAGCAAGCTTTCGAGCACATTCAATGTGATATCAGCTGTTAGTTGGACGCTTTCGCCATTTTCTAAAGCCGCTTTTAATTCGGCTGCATTCGCAACGGGCGTGAGACCGGCTTTGACACCAGGATTTTGTGTCACAAGTGGTTTGATTGGTTCAACTGGCTCTTGCGGCGGTGTTTTAATCGGTTCTGATTCAGATTTTGCTGATTCTTCAGTTGTTGAGACGGATGACGATTCAGCGGATTGTATATTGCTTGGATCGTCTGGTTCAACGAGGACTGAAGATTGGGATTCACTTGGTGGGGCTGATGCTGATTTCTCAGCACGACTAACATGAATAGGAGATAGTAGTGCAGTCGATAGACTTAATAATAAGAGATACGAAACGGGGGTCTTCATCAGCATAGCCTCCTTGGTTGATCTTATATCTTATAATAATCATAAATAATTGAAATTAATAAGTCAATAAATGTGATTCGGTGAGCAAAAATGATTGACGCCCGATATCAGATTTGAAAATGATAGCGCTGTTTGTTAGCCGCCAAAACTGGTATAATAGGGATAATCAGATTCATCGGAGGAGTGATCATGATGAAAAAGGTAGATCGACAGACACGTATTGAACAGATTATTAATCAACAAGTGATAACAACCCAAGAAGAATTATTAGCAACATTAAGAGATGATGGTATTGACGCTACGCAAGCGACAATTTCACGTGATATTCGTGAAATGCAAATTGTTAAGGCCCGGGATGTGAACGGGGAATTGCGGTACACGGTTTTTCATGACGATGAACGGACGCAAGAACAACGGTTAAACGATAAGTTACGTGAAGTCGCCTTGACGATTACGCAGGTTCAGGTGATGAACGTGATTAAAACCGTGCCTAGTAACGGTAATCTACTAGCAGCGTTAATCGACGACTTAGGGTATGAGGATGTTGTTGGGACGCTTGCTGGGCATGATACAATTGTGGTTATCAGTCCTGATGAAGCACATGCGGCAGATTTAAATCAACGTTTTTCAGCACATTTAGCGGGAACTAACCGAAATTAACGACTAAAAATTAATTAAAGGGCGCCAATAAGTTAGGTATTAAGAACTAACTTATTGGCGCCCTTTTTTCAGGAGATTAGGTATTCGCAAAAGCTTATCTGATTGATTTGACCACTATTGAACAAACGATTCGCAATCGATAGTCTAAAAGCTGATTTTTAGCAGAATAAGCGCTTGGTTGTAAGCCTTATCAATTGACACTTGTTGTTTATCTTCTTAACATGAATAATATAAATAAATTTATGCAATGACATTTATTAGGAGGTTACTGATGGCACATTATCTAGAATTTGACCATGTTTCAAAGATTTATCGCGGTGGTAATAAGGCCGTTGATGACATTAGCTTCACAGTTGATCAAGGTGAATTCATTTGCCTAATTGGCACGTCTGGTTCCGGCAAAACAACGACAATGCGCATGATTAACCGGATGATTAATCCCACTCACGGCACAATTACACTGGCTGGTAAATCGTTAGCGGACACGGACCCCGTTAAACTACGGCGCAAAATTGGCTACGTCATTCAAAATATCGGATTAATGCCCCATATGACGATTCGTGACAATATTACAATCGTGCCTAAACTATTAAAATGGTCCGATGAAGACCGTGAAAAAAAGGCACAGGAATTATTAAAACTGGTAGAATTACCTGCTGATTTTTTAGATCGTTACCCAAGTCAATTATCAGGTGGTCAACAACAGCGAATCGGTGTTATCCGAGCGTTGGCTGCTGGGCAGGATATTATTTTAATGGACGAACCATTTGGCGCACTTGATCCGATTACACGAGAAGCACTCCAAGATCTTGTTAAACAACTCCAAGTTGAAATGGTGAAAACAGTGATTTTTGTAACCCATGATATGGACGAAGCACTCAAATTATCATCACGAATTGCGATTATGGATGGTGGCAAAATCATTCAATATGGCACGCCTAATGAAATTTTACGACAACCAGCCAACGATTTTGTTAAGGACTTAATAGGTCACGATCGGTTATTGGAAGCTAAACCAAATGTCGAAACTGTTGGACAAATTATGCTGAAGACACCGGTCACGATTACGCCAGATCAATCACTGAGTTCTGCGATTAAATTAATGCGGCAACGACGGGTTGATACGTTGTTAGTCGTTGACGACCAACAGCTGCTTCAAGGGTTAGTGGATTTGGAAAATATTGACCATCATTACAAAGATGCTGGTACCGTTCAAGATATCATGTCGACGAAGGTCAACTTTGTGAATCAAACCGATCTGGTCCGCGATACAATCGAACGGATATTGAAGCGTGGTTGGAAGTACGTGCCCGTTGTCGATGATGACCATCGCTTAGTGGGGATTGTTACGCGGACAGCGCTTGTCGATGTCGTTTACGACGCCGTTTGGGGCGATGACGAGCCAGACAATGCAACAGACTAAAGGAGGCCAGAGCAATGCTTAATTTTTTAAATCAAAATGGGGCCGACTTGCTAATTAAAACGTGGGAGCAACTTTACATCTCGGCCATCGCGTTATTGTTAGGGGCATTAGTTGCAGTACCGCTCGGGATTGCCTTAACGCGTGTTCCGAAGACGGCTAAAGTCGTGATTGCGATAGCTAGCATGCTCCAGACGGTGCCGTCTTTGGCGCTGTTAGCGTTAATGATTCCGTTACTCGGGATTGGGAAAGTACCAGCGATTGTGGCCTTGTTTATCTATTCGTTATTACCGATTTTACGCAATACCTATATTGGCATGAACGATGTCGATCCGGTGTTAAAAGATAGTGCTAAAGGTATGGGGATGACGCCGCTCCAATCAATCATGCAGGTGGAAGTTCCGATGGCAATGCCAGTTATCATGTCCGGCATCCGGTTATCGGCGGTTTACGTCATCGCTTGGGCAACACTAGCGTCATATATTGGTGCCGGTGGCCTTGGCGATTTCATCTTCAATGGCTTAAACCTATTTAAGCCAGACTTAATCATCGGCGGGACAATTCCAGTGACGATTTTAGCCTTGTTGGTTGATTTCTTACTTGGTCGTCTTGAAAAAAGAATGACACCCGTTGCCATTCGCTAAAGGAGGTCGCTATGTTGAAAAGATTAAAGAAAATCACAGTCTTAACACTGCTTGGTGGCTGCCTTTTGCTATTAGGCAGTTGCGGGTTGCCCGGTCTTGGTGGCTCGGCGAAGGATACGATTCGGATTAGTTCTCAAAGTACGACGGAATCCCAAATTTTAGCCAATATCGTCAGTCAATTGATTGCGCATGAAACGGATAACAAGGTCGAATTGGTTAATAACCTGGGTTCTTCAACGGTGACGCACGAATCGTTAATCCGCGGCGATGCGGATATTGCAACGAGTCGGTATGCAGGAACCGAGATCACGGGGACGTTAAAAATGAAGCCAACGAAGGATCCCAAAAAGGCGCAAACAATTGTGAAGCGCGAATTTAAAGACCGCTACCAACAAACGTGGTTTCCAACGTATGGCTTTGCCGATACGTACGCCTTCATGGTGACGCAGCAAATGGCTAAAAAGTACCATCTTGAAACGGTCAGCGATTTGGGCCGGGTGGCTAAGCAATTAACCGCTGGCGTTGACTCGGTGTGGGTCAACCATGAAGGGGATGGCTACCAAGAATTCAAGCAAACTTACGGCTACGATTTTAAGAAGGTAGCGCCAATGCAAATTGGCTTAGTCTATAGCGCACTTGCGGCCGGTAAAATGGACGTCGTCTTAGGGTATTCGACTGATGGGCGGATTAAGAGCTACAACCTGGAGGTCTTAAAGGATGACCGGCACTTTTTCCCACCATACGATGCCAGTCTAGTGGCTACCGATCAGATTTTAAAACAACATCCAGAACTGAAACCACTCTTAAACCGGTTATCCGGGCAAATCAATCTTGATACGATGCAAACACTCAACTACAAAGTGGATAACGACTTGCTAGAACCCGCTGTGGTGGCTAAGCAATTCTTGACGCAACATGATTACTTTAAGAAAGGAGCCAACAAATGACGCATTTAAACACGTGGCAACAGCTACTTTATTATTTCCAACATAATGGTGGTTACGTTTTAAGCCAATTTAACCGGCACTTCTTAATTTCAATCTATGGGGTGTTACTAGCGGCCATTATTGGAATTCCGATTGGCATTTTGATTGCGCATCGTAAAAAAATGAGCGATGTGGTAATCGGTATTGCCAACGTTATTCAAACGGTGCCGTCGTTAGCGATGTTATCGATCATCATGTTAGGGTTAGGCTTAGGCACTAATACGGTGATTATGACGGTCTTTTTATACTCGTTATTACCAATTATCAAAAATACGTATACCGGGATGATTAATGTCTCACCAAATATTCTGGATTCCGGTCTGGGGATGGGGATGACCAAGTGGCAATTATTGACGATGGTTGAATTACCCCTGTCCTTAGCCGTGATTATGGCGGGGATTCGCAATGCCCTTGTAGTTGCTATTGGGATCACCGCGATTGGCTCATTTGTCGGCGCCGGTGGTTTGGGTGATATTATCATTCGAGGGACGAACGCGACCGATGGCGGTGCGCTGATTTTAGCTGGGGCCTTGCCAACAGCTTTGATGGCAATTATCGCCGATCTCGTTTTAGGGTTCATCCAACGCCGTTTAGAAGCACCACAAGCGCATCATTAAAAGCGCTAAAAAAGGGGCCAAGACAAAAGTGAATTTTGTCTTGGCTCCTTTTTTAGATATCCGAATTCTAATCCTTAGGAGATACCCAACTGATGGCACACTTTCTTTTATTTGGTTATGAAAGATAAGGTTCAAATGCATCAGGAACTGGGGCTGTAACGGTTCGGGGTTGATCCGTGTAAGGTTCTGTATACCGCAACGTCTGACCGTGTAGTAAGAGCCGCGGTGTTGTATCGGTTGGGTTATAGAGTGGATCACCTAGAATTGGATGACCAATACTAGCCAAGTGGACGCGAATTTGGTGAGTTCGGCCAGTTTCAAGGTCGACCGCTAATACTGCAGTTGCGCCCTTCCGACTTAAAACGCGGTAGTGGGTAATCGCCGATAAACCGTTGATGTAATCAACACAACGTTGACGATCATTTTCCGGGTCGATACCAATGGGTGAATTAATTGTGGCGTGTTCTGCCAATTCGTGTTCGGGATCATTGACGATAGCAATGTACTGGCGGGCCATCTTTTTTTGACTGAGTTGACGGTTTAAAATTCCGATAACAATCGGCGTTTTGCCAATCAATAAGACGCCGCTAGTGGCTTCGTCAATGCGGTGGACCATGTAGGCCTTTTTGCCTTGTTGGGCGAGATAAAAGGCGACTTGGTTCATTAATGTCCCGTTTTCGCCAGGGCGGTTGGGATGGGTTTTAATACCAGCAGGCTTGTTGACGATCAATAAATCGTCGCTTTCAAATAAAACACTGAATGATTGTGTCGCATCTAGTTCGTAGTTTTGAACTTTGACGGACACTTCTGAAAAATTCAGCGTGATTTCATCGCCAGGTTCTACGTTGCGGTTAAACGCGCGGTATTGTCCGTTGACGAGTATTTCACGATTAATCCGCAAGAAGTGTTGCATTTTTTGCGGCACTAACCAGTGATTGAGAAGTCCGCGGACTGACATCGGACTAAAGTCTGTTTCTAAAGTTACTTTTTTTTGGTAAATTATCATCAGCGTAAACCACCTTCAAGCTACCAGTTTAGCGAATTTAGCACTAAAAGTAAATTTTAAAAGATTATTAATGTCAACGCACTGGCATAAGGGGCGTACTGGAATATGCTACAATATAACAAAGTACGATGTAAATTGATTAAAAGAGGGATTGTATGAATAAGCAGGATTCGCCGATTTGGTTGGCGATTAAACGTTTTTTTAAACGGGCGTGGCGAGTCGTGAAGTATGTTTGGTATCGACTGCAATTAACGCGATGGTTGATTTTGGGCATATTACTTTTAGTATTTTTCATGAGTAGCTACTTAACCTTTAAAGCAAAAACGGCTAACGTTGGGGAAATTAAGGCCAACTTACAAACATCAACAACACTTTATGATAAAAAAGATGCGCGGGCGGGCACCTTATACACCCAAAAAGGGACGTACGTTGAATTAGATAAAATTTCACCTGAGATTCAAAATGCGGTGATTTCGACGGAAGATCGCTCCTTCTATACGAATCCGGGCTTTAGCGTCAAGGGCTTGGCCCGCGCCGCTGTTAACTTAGTGATTCATCATGGTCAGATTACCGGTGGGGGGAGTACGTTGACCCAGCAGCTCGCCAAAAATGCGAAGTTGAGTCAGAAGCAGACTTTTTCACGGAAGTTTGAAGAACTTTTCCTAGCGGTTCAAATTACGAAGACTTACTCTAAAAAAGATATTTTGGCGATGTATTTAAATAATGCCTACTTCGGTAACGGGGTGTGGGGTGTTCAAGATGCTTCTAGACGGTACTTCGGTAAAAACGCTAGCGAATTAGATGCTAGTGAAGCGGCTGTGATTGCTGCTATGCTCCGAAGCCCAAGTTACTATAATCCGGCTGATCATTTGGATAACGCCACATCACGGCGGAATTTAATTCTCGGTCTGATGGTTGATAATGGTAAATTGACTGAGAGTCAAGCCAAGGCAGCCAAGAGTGAAACATTGGTCGTTAAAAATACCTTGGAACAAAACGATAGTTACAAATATCCTTACTACTTTGATGAAGTTGTGAATGAAGCTGTTAAGCGGTTTGGTCTCAAGGAAGAAGATCTTGTTAAAAACGGCTATAAGATTTATACCGCACTCGATCAATCACAACAAAGCAAGATGGAAAATACCTTCGAGCAAAATTGGTTGTTCCCAGACAATGCGGCTGATGGCACCTTAGTGCAAGGGAGCTCAATTGCCATCGATCCGAAAACAGGTGGTGTATCGGCCGTTGTTGGTGGGCGTGGCGATTACACGATTCGCGGTTATAGTCGAATCACTCAGATGAAACGGCAACCGGGTTCGACGATTAAACCGTTGGCCGTTTATACACCAGCGTTAGAAGATGGCTATCACTACGATTCTTCTCTTCAAGATAAGAAGAAGAGTTACGGAACCAATAAATATACGCCAACCAACCCAGACAATGTTTATACCGGTTCGATGCCGATGTATCAAGCGGTGGCTAACAGTACGAATGCGCCTGCTGTTTGGTTGTTAAATCAAATCGGGCTTAAACGCGGGATTAAGTCGGTGGAAGATTTCGGCATTTCAGTCCCTAAGAGTGACCAAAACTTAGCGATGGCCCTTGGTGGTTGGCAAGGTGGGGTTTCACCTTATCAAATGGCGAGTGCTTATACAGCTTTTGCTAATAACGGGGAACTTTCTGAGACCCACTTTATTCGAAAGATTGTGGATGCCAGTGGTGCCGTTATTGTTGATAACACGACACCATCGAAATCGCGAATCATGAGCAAGAAGACCTCTAAAGAAATGACCAGCATGATGTTGGGCGTTTATAACAGCGGGACTGGTCGATATGCCAAACCAGATGGCTATCAAGTCGCTGGTAAGTCTGGTAGTACCGAAGTCCCTGACAGTTACGGTTACGGGACGAAGGATCAATGGTTAATCGGTTATACGCCGGATATTGTGGTTGCGACTTGGATGGGCTATGATAAGACGGATCAAGAACACTTTATGAAAAATACCAGTATCGACGGCCTAGCGCCGATTTTTAAATATGAAATGCAACAGTTATTACCAACGACGGCCCAAACCAACTTTGATACAGAAGACGCCCAATCGATGGCTAAAAAAGAAGACGATCAGGATTCTGATAAGGTTGTCAATTCGCTGCAATCGGGAATTAAAGATGGTGTAAATAAAGCGAAAGAAACGGTCAATCAATGGTATAATAACTTGAAAGGTTTTTTTAACTAAATTCATGTAAGGGAGTCACTACTATGACAGTCAACATTTATGATGATGCGAACCAAATGGCAACTAATTTACAAACATTACCACAATTTTTAGGCTTGCAAAATGCTTTTGCAGCACTTAAGAAGGATGATATTGCCTTCACAATGTTCAAGAAATTTCAAACACAACAAATGACTTTACAACAAAAACAAATGCAAGGCGAAGAATTAACGGATGACGAAATCAAAGAAATCCAAGAACTTGCTCAAAAAATCGGTGATATCGATGCCATCAAGAACTTGATGGAACAAGAACGCCAATTAAGCCAATTGATGGATGAATTAAACCAAATCATCTCAAAACCAATTGCTGATATCTACCAAGGCTAAACCGTATTTTTTAAGAGAAGTATCGAGTCGCAAATCGCGAACTCGATGCTTCTTTTTTTAGTGGGAAGGCGCCTTTCTAAGCCTTAGTTGCAATGCTATAATAAGACATATTACTAAAATGGGGGATAACGATCATGAAATTTATTCACGCGGCTGATGCGCATATTGATAGTCCGTTTGTGGGACTAAAAAAAGCGTCAACCAATTTATGGACGACGATTCACGAATCAACTTTTACCGCCTTTGAAAAATTAGTGCAGACTGCCATTGATGAAGCTGTTGATTTTGTTTTATTAGTGGGTGATTCATTTGATCAAGAGGCCCAGAGTTTGCAGGTCCAAAACTTTTTGAAACAACAATTTGAACGCTTAAACGCTGTTGAAATCCCAGTTTATCTCAGTTACGGGAATCATGATTACTGGGATCCCAATCAAATTCATTTCGATTTTCCGAAAAATGTCCATGTTTTTACAACGGCTGTTGAAGCTAAAACACTAACAACTAAAGCGCAAGAAACGGTCACGATTGTTGGTTTTAGTTACGGGCAACGGTGGTTAGAAACGGATCAAACGACACAATTTCCACCACGAGCTGCCACAACTTATACAATTGGGACTTTGCATGGTAGCCAGAGTACGACCTCTGATGCGGATCATTACGCACCGTTTACGTTAAGTGAACTCAACCAACTACAATATGATTATTGGGCGCTAGGACATATTCATAAACGCCAAATCTTACAAGAACGGCCTTATGTGATTTACCCGGGTAATTTACAAGGTCGGCATAAGAACGAACCTGGTGAAAAGGGTTTTTATTTAGTGACAGCTCAAGCCGGTCAATTCGAGCTTGAATTTAAACCGACGACGGTGATTGAATGGCAACGGCAACGATTTGAAATCCCTGAAAATCCAAGCTTGAATCAATTGCAAGAAGCGTTGAGTCAGCAATTAGCACAGAGTGAAACGGCGAGTTTGGTGGCTTTGGAATTGACGCACGCTGAACGGTTATCGAGTGATTTGATTCAACGTGTCAATAATGGCGAATTACTCGCTTATTTACAAGCAGCCCTCGAGTCTAGTGCTGTCATGCATTGGCCATACGCGCTTAAACTACAGTTTGCGGCCCAACAACAATTTAGCCAGATTGATCAGGCCTATTGGCAATCGGCGGCTGATAAGATCTTTACGCCAGATTACATCTTGGAAAAGGCCCAACCGCTTCTGAAAGAAAAATTCATCCGAGAAGCACTCGAAGAACCCGATTTTCAAGATGATTTGAAGACCGCGGCCGAAACGATTCTACAAGAAAAGAAGCTGGAGGACTAAGCATGCGGATTAAAACAATTAACATCTTTGGCTTTGGTAAGTGGCACGATCAAACAATTGATTTGCAAACCGATTACCAGGTTTTATACGGTCAAAATGAAGCTGGTAAATCAACCATCACGGCTTTTATCAAAGGCGTTTTGTTTGGTTTTGCAACTGGTAAGCAAAAGTATGAACAATACCTCCCTAAAAGTGGCGCGCAGTATGGTGGCGAGTTAATCGTTGACCACCACGATCGCGAGATTACGATTCGGCGGGTTGCTGGTAAAGCCGGTGGCGAGGTAACCATTATTGATCAGGGCAAGGAGTTTGGTGCGGATTATTTGAACCAATTGATTGCGCCTGCAGACAAAGCCCTCTTTACGCAAATTTTTGAGACCAATCAACAGGATCTAAATCAGATTTTTGGGCTAACTGCCGATGATTTTATGCAACATCTTTTAACGATTGGTGCGGTTGGTAGTCATGAATGGCTCGCTTTTGAAGCTAGCTTAGATAAGGCTAGTCAGCAAATCTATAAACCATCCGGGCGCAAGTGGCCACTTAATAAGGCCTTAAAGCAGTATCCGGAAATCGAACAGGCTGTTAGCCAGGCTAAAGCGGCTAATCAGCAATACGAAAGTAACGACCAACAATTACAACAGGCACTGCAGACGCTGAAGCAAGATCAGGCAGCACTAGCTGAAGTTCAGGGACAAAAAAACCAGCAGCAACAATTACTAGAACGCTGGCCGAAGTATGTAGAATGGCAGGCTTTACAAGCATCCTTAGCGACAACGAAGCCTTTTGACAGCACTTTGTATGCGCAATATCAAAAAATCGAAGAACAACGCCAAGAATCTCAAGCAGCATTAGCGGATGCTCAGCAAGCTGTGGCGACGATTCAAGAAACGCTTGATCAAACGGGTGAATTCCGATTCTATCAAACACACCAAGCTGAAATTGATGGGTTACTGGAGCAATGGTCAACACGGCAAAAGCAAGCGCAACAGTTAGCCTTGCAACAAACCCAGTTGACGCAGTTGACGAGCGAACAAGCGGCATTAGCTGCTAAGTATCAATGGCCGACGACTGAAACATTACCAACTGTTTTAAGCGCCGACCAGCTAGAACAGTTACAAGTTGCCAATACCACCTACGAACAAACGCAAACGACCAACCGCGTTTTAACGGATCAATTAACAACATTGACTGATCAGGTGGCTGAACAAGAACAATTAGTGACCACTTTAGAAACACCCGCGGAAGTTGCTAGTCCAACACCGATGAGCAATATTTGTTTAGGATTAGGGGTTGTTGGTTTATTAGGCATCTTTTTACCGGGGGGCTTGAAAGCAATTGCTTTGTTAGGACTCGGGTTACTTGGTTATGGGTTATATACCAAGTATCAAGGGCAACAAAAACAAACGGCTGATACAACCCAAAAGGCGCAGTGGCAACAAGCACTCGCTAAACTCGATCAGTTACAAGCCGACCTTCAGGAAAAACAAACAGCACTTGCAGATGGGCAACAAGCTTTAAGTACCAGTCAACAACAAGTCGCTACGCTTTTAAGCACGAATGGTTATTCGAACGAAGCAACGGTGACACAAGTCATGAACCAACAAGATGCCTTGGCGCGGATGCAACACTTACAAGCATTAATTGCCCAACAAAGTGCTGAAATTAACGCGAGTCAAGCTGACTTAACTGATTATTTTGAACAGTTTGCGTTTGCGCACGATTGGCTAGGGGCGCTTCAAGGCGAACCACTGCATAATTTGGCGCAAATTGAACAATTTAAGGGCCGGCTTGATCAATTGAAACAAGCTCTCGCGCAGGATAATGAACGTTATGAATATCAACAACAACAAGTGACACGCTTGCAAAGACAAGACCAAGAACGACAAGTGCAACAAGCTGACTTGCTTGAAAAAGCCCAGCTCAAAACGGCCGCTGAACTAGCGCAATGTGCAGCCGCTGAACAGCAACGCCAAGTGCAACAACAACGTCAAACAGATCTTGAACATGAATTGACAAGTTATTTGCCACAATTACAAGCTTTTGAGGACCAAGCAGCCCTCGAAACGGCAATTGCACAATTAACGCAACAAACGGCGACATTAACGGCGGCAATTCAAACACAACAACAGACGATTGCCGAGTTACAAGTTGTTCAACAAAAGTTAGTTGATAGCGATGCTTATCAACGACAAAAGCAAGCACAATTAAACGCTGAAGCCGACATTATCGGTTTAGCACAAGATTGGTTGGCTAAACAATTGGCAATCGATTGGATTCAAGCGACCCTAACAGCAGCTTCACAAGAACGATTCCCACGTTTATTAGCAAAAGCTACGCAATACTTTGCAATTCTAACGCAGAATCGGTATATTGAAATTACTTTCGAAGCGGCAACTTTAACTGTCCTTCGACAAGACCAGGTTCTATTTGAAGTCGGCGAACTTTCACAAGGAACGGCAGAGCAATTATACATTGCATTACGTTTTGCGTTTGCAGAAGAGATTGCCGATGTTGTCTCACTACCATTATTGGTAGATGACGGGTTCGTCAATTTCGATGATCAGCGGCAAGCAGCGGTTTGGCAATTATTGCAAAACCTCAGCGGTGCACATCAAGTCATTTACTTGACGGCTAATCCGCGAACTGAGGCCGCCTTTGGCACGGAACACTGGTTAAACTTAGAGAAGGTAGGGTTAGCAAATGACGACTAAAAAGCTATTTGATTACCAAAATGATGAAAACTTAGCGCTATTTGTTTTAATTAAAGCAGCGGATGTCAGAGTTGCTAAAAACGGCAAGCAATTTATTGCCTTCACATTCCAAGATCAATCCGGACAAATTAGTGGTAAGTATTGGGATGCTTCTGATGAAGATGTGGCCTTATTTACACCGGGGAAGATTATTCATCTCCAAGGTAAACGGGAACTTTATCAAAGTAATCCACAAATTAAGATCTATAAACTTCGGTTAGCGACTGAAGAGGAACCACAGGTCATTGAACAATTTATCCAAAAAGCACCGGTACAAACGGCCGATATGGAAGAAGAAATTAGCCAAGTGCTTTTTGAAATTACCAATCCTAATTGGCAACGATTGGTGCGCCACTTGATTCAAAAGCATCAAGCGGACTTCTTCAGTTTTCCAGCGGCCAAGACTAACCACCACGCTTTTGCGGGCGGGCTAGCCTACCATACGTTATCGATGTTGCGACTAGCTAAAACAATTGCCGCCCAATACCCACAAATTGATGCGGCGTTATTGTATTCAGGGGTCTTGTTGCACGATTTAGGTAAGACGCTTGAATTATCGGGGCCGGTTTCAACGGAATACACAGTGCGCGGGAATTTAATCGGGCACATTGTGTTAGTTGATGAAGAAATCGTTAAGGCTTGTGAGACGCTAAAAATCGACATCAATAGTGAAGATATGTTAGTGCTGAGACATGTTGTCTTAGCTCATCACGGTTTAATGGAATATGGTTCACCAGTGCGACCACAAATTTTGGAAGCAGAAGTACTCCATCAAATCGATGAAATGGATGCTAGCATTACGATGATGACTCAATCCTTGCAACATGCAGAAGCGGGGCAGTATACTGAACGGCTCTTTGCAATGGATGGACGTCATTTCTACCGACCCGTTAACGATCAACAATTAACGCAGGATTAATTAAAAAAAGAGCCTCAACCAAACAGTAATCTGTTTGATTGAGGCTCTTTTTAGATGTGCTTATTTTGATGATGATTTAGCTGATGATTTTTTAGCGTTAACGCCGTAGCTTGAAAGGATATCTGATAAATCTTTATCCTTGATTGTTACGTCGGCTTTCTTAAGAACCTTCGTGTAAACCTTAGCCATCACTGTTTGATCATTAGCCCACTTAGCATAAACTTGGTCAGTTAATGTCTTCTTGTGATCAGCCATCTTACCTTTACCAGGGTTCTTGATCATGCGGATAACGTGGTAACCATATGATGTCTTAACAGGTGTTGTTGTGTATTCGTTTGTCTTCAACTTGAAGGCAGCTGTTTTGAATGTTGGATCTAATGATGTATCTGTGCTATCAAAGACAGGTAATTTACCGCCGTCCTTCTTAGTACCAGTATCTGTTGAGTACTTCTTAGCTAAAGCAGTGAAGTTTTTAGTTGAGTTGTCTTTCTTAAGTTCAGAAATAACTGTTTCAGCAGTATCTTTCTTTTCAACTAAGATATGTTGTACTTCAACTTTTGGTTCGTATGTTTTCCATTGTTTCTTCAAATCAGCGTTTGTAACTTTTTTGTTAGCTTTTAAAGCAGCGTTAGCTAACATTTGAGTTGTGATTTGGTTTTTGAATGAAGAGGTTGTTAAACCACTTTGTGCAAGTACTGAAGTGAAAGATGAACCGTATTGTTTCTTGTAAGTATTGTAAGTCTTGTCGATTTTCTTAGTAAGACTCTTGCTACCATATTGTTCTTGAAGTGCTTTTTGCAAGATCATTTGTTGTACTTGTTGCTTGCCGGCAGAAGTTTCCTTAATTTCTTTGTAGAATTCGTCTTGAGTGACTTTACCACCCTTAAGAGTTGCGATAGTGTTGCTTCCACAACCTGCTAATGTAACTACCATTAATAGACTGGCAGCGGCTAATAGCCATTTTTTCATCATATGACACATCCTTATAAATTATTGTAAATACGATTAATACCGTGAATTCATCAATTAATATAACACATGAACCCGCTGAATTAAATCCGAGAGCGAAAATTTCACAGAACCTTCAAATTTAGCTTTTTTATGAATACGTCCGTGAAAGGTTGATAAACTGCGTTATAGCGCCTTTAAATCGTCCGTAAGACGTTTGATTGATTCTGAAATTTGTGCAACCCGGGGTTGAGCTTCAAACGAAAAAGTTTGAACAGCATCGCTGATATCAGCGAGTGAATCAACAGCTGTTGTTTTGATTTCGTTAGACAGTTGACCGGCCGTGTTTTGTAAATCTACAGCGTTACTTTGAACAGTTTGTGCTTGCATGGTAACGTCGGTTAAATAATGGCTGATTGCTTGTTGACGTTCTAAGCCCGTTTTTTTAGCGGTTAGTAACGCATAGGTTGTGCCAAGAAGGCCACCAATCAGTAATCCTTTTGAAAATGACATCGTTAAGCCTCCAATTGTTGCTTAATCGCGTCAGCAATCGTTTGTAACTTCTCTGGTGTATAATCCGCTGAGTTATCAGCAAATTGCATTGAGAAGCCGTCTGCTGCCGTGTAACGAGGGAGTAGGTGGATATGAGAATGGAAAACGGATTGGTAAGCAACCTCACCGTTATTATTACAAATATTCATCCCTTTAATCGCGGGATTGCTGGCCTTGATTGCATTCGCAATCTTGGGTACTCGGCTGAAAACCGCAGCAGCTAAGTCGGCGTCATATTCGAAAATATTGGCAACATGTTGCTTTGGAATGACCAAGGTGTGACCGGGTGTGGTCTGGGTGATATCGAGAAATGCTTTGACAACATCATCTTCATAGACGACAGTGCTCGGAATTTCTTGACGAACAATTTTACAAAAAATACAATCATCCATATAATTAAATACCTACTTTCTATAAGATTGTGGCGCTGTATACGGTTAATGCTATCATAATAACGCGTTTTCTGCTACTAAATCACGGTCAATTGAGTGAATCGTTCGTTAAAAATGAAAGGGTTTGTTAAAATTAATAATTGATGATAAACTTCGTGTTAAGTGTTTGTCAGAAAAGGGTATCAACTAATTTTTAATTTAAATGAATGAGGCAAGTTAAATGAGTTTAGAAATTAACCAATTAACGGGTGGTTACGCCCACGTACCAGTGCTCCAAGAAGTAAGTTTTACGGTTCCCAATCAACAGGTTGTCGGCTTGATTGGCTTAAACGGGGCTGGTAAATCAACGACCATTAAACATATTATCGGATTATTAATGCCGCAAAAGGGTACGATTACGCTTAATGGCGTCACGTTGCAATCTAATCCGGATCAATACCGCCAAAGTATGGCTTACGTGCCGGAAACGCCAGTCCTTTATCCCGAGTTAACATTACGAGAACATCTGGAACTAGCGATGATGGCTTACGATTTAGATTTCGAGAAGACTTGGGCCAAAGCGATGGTGTTATTGAAGAAGTTCCGACTCGACAATAAGCTGGACTGGTTCCCAGTTCATTTTTCAAAAGGGATGCGTCAAAAAGTGATGATCGTCAACGCTTTTATGACTGACGCCGATTTATTCATCATTGATGAACCTTTTACAGGTCTTGATCCACTCGCCATTCACGATTTATTGGACATTATTGCTGATAAAAAGGCGGCGGGGGCGGCTATTTTGATGTCGACCCATATTTTGGCCACGGCGCAACAATACGCCGATTCTTTTGTCCTATTAAATCAAGGTAAGGTTCGAACAACTGGGACGCTTGAAGAACTGAAAGCAGAATTTAACATGGCAGATGCAAACTTAGATGATATCTATTTGCAAATGACGAAAGAAGGTTAATGATGCGACAGTTATGGCAAAAACGTGTTCGGCAACATATTCAAGAACAAGTTAAATATCTCAAACTGGTTTTTAACGACCATTTCGTCTTAGCTTTAATTTTCCTATTGGGTGCATTAGGCTATACGTATGCTAATGCCGTCAAAGGGCTGGATCCACAAGCGTGGTGGCTTAAATTGCTATTGAGTCTCGTCTTATTAGCGGCAGTTAGCTTTGGGCGCTTTGCAACATTACTTAAAGAAGCGGATAGCGTTTTCTTATTACCTAAGGAAAGTGATTTACCTGTTTATTTAAAAGCGGCGCGGGGTTACAGTGCCTGGCTCCCGGTAATTTTTACCGGGCTAGTAACGGGATTAATTGCACCAACCCTGCTGATTACTAAATCCGTACCGAGCTGGCAATTACTCCTAGTTTGGGCCACATTAATCGCGATCAAAGATCGCCGCTTTTCAAATCAATTATTGAATTGGTACCAGATAGATGCCAAGTTACCTAAGATTGTTTGGTTACTAGTTGATTGGTTGTTAATTGGTAGTCAACTCTTTAGCGGCTTGGCAATCGCTGGGGTTTTAATCGCAATTGGCTTGGCTTATTATCAACGACGTCAATTGACAACTATTCAACAGACAACATTGTTTGATTGGTTGGCAGCGGTCAGCGCAGAAGATTCTAGAATGGGGCGTATTTATCGCTTATACAACCTCTTTACAGATGTACCGGGGTTAAATAGCCAGGTCAAACGGCGCCGTTACTTAGATTGGCTATTGCCAGTTGCTAAGCGTAGTGGTAATCCATATTTGTATCTCTACACACGTGGTTTTATTCGCGGGACCGAGTTTAGCGGATTATACGTTCGCCTAGTGGTTTTAGGAGGCATCATTCTATGTTTCAGCCATCTGTGGTGGTTGAGCTTAGCACTAGGTTTGTTATTAATCTACTTAGTCGGCTTCCAGTTGCTACCGTTTTATACTCAATATGAACAAATTATTTTTACCCATCTATATCCGATTGCTAAGCAAGCTCGCGTGAAAGCTTTCCAACAACTGTTATTAGGTTTATTATTGTGCCAAGCCATCTTGTTTAGCGTGATACTGCTAGTGACGATGGGCTTGGACCTCCAAGCTGGGTTAAGCGTTCTGGCGTTATTCGCCTTAGTTGGTGTTTTTGTTCAGTTCTATTTACCACAACGATTAGTTAAATAATCCCGAATTCAAAGGGGTGCCTACTTGACGTAGCACGTGTGCTTATTATATGATACTGGTAGTTAAAAATCAGTTGAAGCAACGCGGTGCCACGGGGTAGGCACCTTATTTTATTGTAAAGGAGTCGGGTGGATGAATTTCGACTTAGATACCGGTTGGCAAGTACGTTCAGCTGGTGGTGATACGGGTGCCGCTTATTTAGGCGTCCGTGCATCAGAGAAGATATTTTTAAAACGAAATACGTCGCCATTTCTAGCGGCTCTTTCTGCAGAAGGCATTACACCACGTTTAATCTGGACCAAACGGATTTCAAGCGGTGATGTGTTAACCGCACAAGAATGGCTAAATGGTCGTACGCTCAAGCGTGATGAGATGAATAGTCCGCAAGTTGCCAAGTTATTGGCGCGGGTTCATCAATCTCATCTATTAAAGCGCATGTTACAAAAGGTTGGGGGTCAGGTCTGGCAAGCACCAGAGATGTTGCAAACCTACTTCTATGATTTACCGCAAGATTTGCGGCAACATCCTTTTTTAGCACAAACGAGTCAGTATTTAAAAGACACGATGTCAGCATTACAAACACCTTCTTTAGAGGTGTGTCACGGCGATTTAAGTCATAAGAATTGGTTGTTATCTGATATCAATCGTTTGTACCTAGTCGATTGGGATTCAGCAATGTTAGCTGATCCAGCTGTCGATTTCGGAATGATTTTATTTCAATATGTTCCACGTCAAGAATGGCAAGAGTGGCTTGAAAACTATGGTTTAGAGGTAACGCCTGAATTATTGATGCGCGTTAACTGGTACGGTAGTTTGAACCTACTCCAAAGCATTAAGCACCATTATCAACGTGGTCGTTTTACTGAAATGAACCATGACATATTGCGTTTAGAAGAAGTTCTTTCTGAAATAATTAAAAAAAATTAAATGCCAAAGAGTGTGCCAACAGGTGTTAATATTCTGAGGATTAGCATAGTCTGGTGAATGGCCAACTTGTTGGTTATTTGCTAGACGTCGCTAAACGCAGGAATATGCCTGCTGGCACACGTTTATCCTAATCAGATTGCGGGGCCGAGACAAAATGACTTTTGTCCCAGCCTCTTTTAATTGGCAGCAAATGAGGAGTTTATTATGCGTTTAAGAAACAAACCTTGGGCAGCGGATTTGATCGCTGAAAACCCAGACATGATTTTGGTGAGCCCAGAAAATATTGCCAGTAACTGGCAAAGTCGTTTTGCCAAGGAACAACCAATCTATATCGAAGTTGGTTCAGGTAAAGGGCAATTCATTACTCAAATGGCTCAAAAATACCCAGACCGCAACTTCATCGCGGTTGAAATTCAAGAATCAGCGATTGCCGTTATTTTGCAAAAACAAGTTGAATTAAAACTCCCTAATCTTCAATTATTGTTAGGGAACGGCGCAGCATTGACAACTTTCTTCGCCGAAAACGAAGTCGCAGGGGTTTACTTAAACTTCTCTGATCCATGGCCTAAAACGCGTCATGAAAAACGACGCTTAACTTATAAGTCATTCTTGGCTGAATACCAACAAATTATGCAACCAACAGGTTATTTACGTTTCAAGACCGATAACCAAGGCTTGTTTGAATACTCATTAGCCAGTTTAAATGCATATGGGATGGTTTTTGACGATATTTCACTTGATTTACACAACAGTGATTTAGCAGAAGACAATATCCAAACAGAATACGAAGAAAAATTCAGCAAGCGCGGTCAAGTCATTTACAGATTAGAAGCGCACTACAAATAGCGTGTTTTTTAAAATAACCGCTCAAGCCAAATAAAAACACTTACCAATTTCGGTAAGTGTTTTTATTTGTTTTAAAGTTGTGAAAACTCAATGACAACCCCCGTTTTAGCATCAACTTTGAAGTGAAATTGATTTGTGCCTTCATCACGTTCGCAGATGATACCGCCTTGATAAACCGGGAAAGTCCGTTTGTTTTGTGAAAATAGGTGAGGACTTTCTTCAATCCATGAGCCGACGATTTGCCCTTCATGACGAAGGCTTGCTTTGACATCTTCTAAAATCTTGTCGAGCTTAACCATCTTTTGTTGGGTTTTATATTGTCTGGTGCCGGCTGCTGCCGCAACGGCTAGTCCGAAACCAGTTAAGAGATATTTTAACGTTTGACTATTTTTTTTCAAAAAAAAACTCCTCAGTAAATTTATCTTTAAATAGTATAGCACACTTTTTTGAGGAACAAGAGTGGACATTTGACCACAAACCGCTTATATTAAAACGAGTAGTTAAATTGAAGGGGTGCATAATGAAAGAATTCGCAAAGATGGCAGAAACAAATCTAACCCATCTCATTACCAAAGGAAAACATGTCTTATTTTTTACAGCAACGTGGTGTAGCGATTGCCGGTTTATTAAACCCGCAATGCCCGAAATCGAAGCTGAATTCCCAGAATATGAATTTATCGAAATTGATCGTGATCAATACATCGATATTTGTGAAGAATGGGAAATCTTCGGTATTCCAAGCTTTGTTGTGATTGATAATGGCCGTGAAGTTGGTCGTTTTGTGAATAAGGACCGGAAGACAAAACGTGAAATTTCAGAATTTATCCACTCATTAAGTTAATTTTAAAGGAGTCATAAAATGCTAATTGCAAGTATGAACCAAAAATCTTTTCCAAATATTCTCGTTGTGATGACCCAACCAGATGTTGCTAATCAAGTAACGACTGAGAAACAATCAATTGTCAGAATTAGCGACCAAGCAGATCAGACAATTGGCTATAACTTTTTAGCAATCGATCAATTATTACCTGAATTACAATTTAACGGGGTCCAAGCCCTCAGTGTTGCGGATGTCGCAACTTTAAATCAAGCACTTGAAGCTGCTGGCTTCACACCTGATTTAGTTGCTGATGAAACACCCCACATCGTGGTTGGTTATGTACAGGAATGTGTGGTTCATCCAAATTCAGATCATATGCACGTGACACAAACGCAAATTGCACCTGATCAAACGGTTCAAATCGTTTGTGGGGCTGCTAACATTGCTCAAGGTCAAAAAGTGATTGTCGCAACAGTTGGCGCAGTGATGCCAGAAGGTAAAATCATCTGGCCTGGTCAATTACGTGGCGTTCAAAGCGACGGTATGATTTGTGCTGCTCGTGAAATTGGCGTTGAAGGTGCACCTGCTAAAGGCATTATGGTCTTACCAGATGATTGGGAAGTCGGCCAAGCAGTGACGGCTGATGCAGTTGCCGCACTATTAAAATAAATAAGTAACTTACGAATTTGTTATGGGCTTATTAAAAATAAAATAGTATGATAGTAAATAACAATTAATTACCCAAATTGCAAGAACAAATTAGCCACACGATAAATCCTATTAAATCAGTATTT
>ERZ794960.17-NODE-17-length-37515-cov-102.559610_pt1 | contig 37515 bp, 30 predicted proteins | sample MGYA00375737_ERZ794960 | MGnify/ENA primary metagenome ERZ794960 (study PRJEB30138, sample SAMN05968709) | food fermentation metagenome | isolation source: fermented_meat | host: spontaneous_fermented_meat_time_3_second_replicate;sponta... | place: Italy... | reverse complement strand
ATTTTATCAATTAGCTAAAAGTATTTGGCTAACTTGATTATAAAACGCGCGATTGTAATTATTTTTAAAATTTGTTAAAGTATTAACTCGAACACTGTTCGATTATACTGTACATGACTTGTACAGGCTAATCAACTTATAGGAAAAAGAGGGCGCATGTCGTTATTGAAACAGCACTTGAAGCCATATCTAGGCGTTTTTAGCCTATCTATATTAGCCACCATTATGTCTGTTGCGTCTTCACTATGGCAACCAAAACTATTACAAAACGTTTTGGAAGGCATTATGAAAGATGACCAAGATAAAGTGATGCAAATTGGGATTTATCTCATCGTGATTGCCGTTGTCGGTTTAATTGCTGGGGTGGTCAATACGATTACGTCGGCGATTACCGCACAAGGGATGACCGCCGATATTCGGGAGACGACTTTTAGAAAGATTCAAACTTTTTCATTTGCTAACATTGAGAAATTCTCAGTTGGGAATCTTTCTGTGCGCTTAACGAATGATATGACCCAGATTCAAAATGTGATTATGATGTCCCTCCAAACATTGGTTCGGATTCCGGTTCTATTTGTCGGGAGTTTTATTTTAGCGATGAACTCAATTCTGAGCTTATGGTGGATTATCATCCTCTTAGTGGTCCTCGTTTTTGTGATTACCTTTTTATCAACGGGGTCAATGGGAAACACTTTGGTGCGATTCAAAATTTAATCGATAAGATTAACAACCTCGCTAAAGAAAATTTAATGGGCACGCGGATTGTGAAGTCCTTTGTCCAAGAAGATAATGAAATTAATCGCTTTTCAAAAACCAGTGACCAATTAGAAAAACATACGGTGGTTGTTGGGATGCTCTTTTCAGTGATGATTCCATCATTCATGTTGGTCGCTAACTTAGCAGTTGTTGCTTCAATTTATTTTGTTGGCAACTTAGTCGATACAGATCCGGAAGCAATCGCCGCAATTGCCTCATTTATGAACTACTTAATGCAAATCATGATGTCGATTATTATGGGTGGCATGATGATGATGATGGCTTCTCGTGGGGCGGTTTCGTTGAAACGACTCCAAGAAATCCTCGCCACAGATCCTGATATTGTGTACCCTGATGTGCCAGATCAAGACTTAGCTGGGACCTTAGCTTTTGAGCATGTCAGCTTCCGTTATCCAGAAGATGATCATGATACGTTGAACGATATTAGTTTTGAAATTAATACGGGTGAAATAATCGGGATTGTCGGCGCAACTGGTGCCGGTAAATCAACGATGGGCCAATTGATTCCACGTTTATTCGATCCAACAAAAGGTGAAATTCGCATTGGGGGGGTCCCAATTAAGGAATTGAACGAACATAACTTACACGATTCAGTGTCATTCGTACTTCAAAAAGCGATTCTTTTCTCAGGCACGATTGCGCAGAACTTGAAACATGGTAAAAAAGATGCTGATACGGCTGATATGGATCGCGCGACTGGCATTGCGCAAGCCAAGGAATTCATCGAGAAATTAGCCGATACGTATGATGCACCGGTTGAAGAACGGAGTGCTAACTTCTCAGGCGGGCAAAAACAACGCCTTTCAATTTCACGTGGTGTGATTGGCCAACCTAAGATTCTAATCTTAGATGATAGTACGAGTGCGCTGGATGCCCATTCTGAAAAACTGGTAAAAGAAGCCCTTGATCGAGAATTAGCCGATACAACGACGTTGATTATTGCGCAAAAGATTTCATCAGTGGTCAATGCTAATCGAATCTTGGTTTTAGATGAAGGTCGCCTAGTCGGTGTCGGAACGCATCATGAGTTGTTAGAAACAAGTGCTGTTTACCGCGAAATTTTCGAAACTCAAAAGGGAAAGCGAGGCTAAATTATGAAAGAATTTAAACGTGCCATGGCCTTTTTCTACCATTATTTAAAACGCTATAAGCCATCTTTTGCGATTATCCTTGTGATGACCGTCTTTGTCACTTATTTGCAAGTCAAGGCGCCGAATATATTGGGGATGCACTGAATGAACTGGTTAAATACGCCACGAAGTTTCAGGTTTTAAAAGCCCAGCATTTACCAACCAGTGGGGCTTCTAAAGATGCTTTTATTGATGTCATTGTGTCGTTAGTCCTTTTTTATGTCTTGAGTTCAGCGGCAACCTTTGTCTCAAGCGCAGCTTTTTCACGCGTCAATGCGTTATCGACTAACCGGATGCGGATTGGGTTATTCAATAAATTACAAAAGATGCAGATTAAATATTTTGACCGTCATTCAGATGGCGATATCCTCAGCCGTTTTACGAGTGATTTAGATAATATTTATAATGCGATGAACCAAGTGTTAAGCCAATTGGTGTCGGGGACGGCCTTGTTGATTGGTTTGTTAATTATGATGTTTAGAAAAGATACCCAATTGGCGTGGGTCACAATCGCGTCAGTGCCAATTTCGTTTATTTTAGCGTGGATCATTATTAACAAAGCGCAAAAATACGTCAATGTACAACAAGACGAAGTGGGTAAGTTAAATGGTTATATCAATGAAAAAATCACAGGTCAAAAAGTGATCATTACCAACAGCCTACAAGCTGAAACGATTGATGGCTTTGTTGAACATAACGAAAGTGTCCGGAAAGCAACCTTGAAAGGCCAAATTTATTCAGGGATGATTTTCCCATTGATGCAAGGGATGTCACTGGTTAATACGGCGATTGTGATCTTCTTTGGGAGCTGGCTAGCGGTCAATGGGGATATCAAAAAATCCGTTGCTTTAGGGTTAGTCGTAACTTTCGTGCAATACTCACAACAATTCTATAATCAAATTGCGCAACTCTCATCAAGTTATAGCATGATTCAATTGGCAATTACCGGTGCACGCCGGGTCAACGAAGTCTTTGATGAAGATGATGAGATTCGTCCAACTAATGGGCAACAATTCAACGGGATTGAACGTTCAGTAACGATGGAACATGTTGATTTTAGTTACTTACCAGGCAAACAAATCCTGCACGACGTGAATATTGAGGTTGATAAGGGCCAAATGATTGCGTTGGTTGGACCAACTGGCTCTGGGAAAACGACGGTCATGAACTTGATGAACCGGTTCTATGATGTGGATCAAGGCGCCGTTAAGATTGACGGCGTTGATATCCGCGATATGGATTTGGATACGTTATGGTCACACGTGGGGATTGTTCTTCAAGAACCAGTCTTATTTGCAGGGACGATTCGCGATAACATCGTCTTTGGAAAACCAGATGGGACTGATGATGAAGTGATAGCAGCGGCGCAACAAGCGCACATTCATGATTTCATCATGACGTTGGAAGATGGCTATCAAACAAAGGTTAGCGAAGAAGACAACATCTTTAGTACGGGTCAAAAACAATTGATCAGTATTGCGCGGACGATTATCACGGATCCAGCGCTCTTGATTTTAGATGAAGCAACAAGTAACGTTGATACGGTGACTGAAAGCCATATCCAAAAAGCAATGGAAAATGTGATTCAGGGACGGACCAGTTTTGTAATTGCCCATCGCTTGAAAACCGTCTTAAATGCGGATCGGATTATCGTCTTAAAAGATGGCCGAATTATCGAAGAAGGCAATCATCAAGAATTACTAGCACAAGAAGGCTTCTACGCAGAATTATATAACAATCAATTTGTATTTGAATAAGAGTGTGAGTTCAGCCGGTTATATCCTGAGGATTAGCAGTGGATTGCGAATGAGCGATGAAGTCGATCATTTGTGATCCGTAGCTAACCGGAAGGATATGGCTGAAGGAACACGTTTCAAGCCTCCAAAAAATCCCGGTTCAGCCATTTTATATTGGCTGAACCGGGATTTTTTGATTATGCATTTAATGCATTTGGTAAGGTGCCAAGTGCGCTGAGCGTTAAAAGATGGGTCGCTCTTGAAATAGCGGTGTAGAGGCGGTTACGTCCCACTGCTGGTTCAGTGTAGTAGTCATTGGTTAAGTCGTATAACAAGACGTTATCAAATTCCAAACCTTTAGCGAGTGTTAATGGTAGTGTGAAGACACCACTTTCGGGGAGGGTGGTCGTTTCTGTGGATAAGTGGTGGATATCTTTTAATTTTAAAAGGCGCTGGTCAAACTGACCGGCAGGGGTAATAATCGCTAATGTTTGGTCAGTAGGCAGTTGATCGATTTGCGCTTGGATTTGTGCCAGGTAGTCCGCGTCATTAGTCGCACTTAGATGGGTTGGTTGAACACCGTGCGGTTGGACTGCGTGAACATCAGTCAAGTCAGGGAATAACTGACTGAATAACGCGGTAATCGCACCGGATGAGCGGTAACTCGTCCGCAATGCTTGGGTTTTTAGATTAGGAAAAATCGCGGGCAGTTTACTGAATTGAATTTTATGAGGTGTGATACTTTGATGTTGATCACCGAAGACGGTGAATTGTGCCTTGGGGAAAAGCTGTTTAAAAAGGTGCAATGTGCTAGCGTGATAGTCTTGCACTTCATCGATAAAGACCTGTTTAACTTTGGGGAAAACGCGCTGCGTTAAATAACTGTAAACTTGTGCTGCAATCACGGCATCCATAGTTGATTGGCGCGCAATAATTTGGTCAAAGGCCAACCATTGATAGTCATGTAATTGCTCAGATAAATCTTGGTAATCATAGCGGACCATTTTTAAAGCGAGCGGTGTTAATGGTTCGTCCTCGCGAATTAAGCGTCCGAAGGTTTGCTGCTGCTCGGTTTCCGTTAAACTTTCTAAACGTGTTAAAGTCATGGGGGTTTTGGCGATTGTTATTAATTGTTCCTGTAGATAACTTGTGAGTTGTTGTTGGGTGGCTTGAATGCGTTTGTCCAATGGTGCATCCACCGGCGTCTTCAAGAAAAATTGATAACTAGTAGCGGCGTCAATTGTGAAGGGTAAGCCGCTATTTAATGACTGGAAGTCGCTTGCTTCCAATGTTAGTTGGTCAATAGCTAGGATAACCGGTTGTGCTGCAATGGGAAGATCTGCCAACTCTTCTGGCAGCAACTGCGCTAATAGTTGTTGCAAAGTGAGGTTAACCGGTGTTTGTTCGCCGAGATCTGGCAGGACTTGAGCGATATAGTCTTGGAATAAGCGGTTAGGTGAAATCATCAAGACTTCGTTGAGTGCTAGTTCCTTGCGTTGTCGATAGAGGAGATAGGCAATTCGTTGAAAAATAACGGATGTTTTACCGCTACCGGCAATGCCATCGATTAGGAGATGGTCAGTCGTTTGTTGGCGAATAATCGCATTTTGTTCTTTTTGAATTGTCGCGGTAATGGCGCTCATTTGGGTTGTTTTAGCTTCTTTTAACGTTGATAATAAACATCAGCGATTGGTGAACGCCAATCAAAAATAACGGGTTCACCATCTTGATTGGTATAACTAGCTGAACCGAGATAGAAGTCCTCACTGTCGATTTCTTCCGGGAAAGTTAGCGTAATTTTGGCAAAGTAGGGTTGTTCTAAGAGGCGTAACGTTTCGTCTTTTCTAGCGAGCAATGAATCAGTTTTGAGGTTGAGCATATCGATTTCTTTATTGATGGTTTCTAGAGCGGCAAAGGTGTCGAGGTTATCAGCATATGAATCAAAATTGAGTTTAGCTTCACCGGTAATCTGGGCCTTGATGGTGTTGCCAGCCTGATGATTCTGCGATTGGGCATCGTTGATGGCCGCTAAAGTGGCTGTTAGTTGTTGATAAATTGTGGTTAGGTGGGTTTGTTCTTGTTCAAAATCGGTTGTCATACAATCAGCCCCTTATAAAGTTGTTTACCTAGTGTAGCAAGTCCAATATGAAAAGAACAGTCTTGTAATCACATGAAAAAGCGCGCATAATTAATATATGGAAGAGTGGTAATTGCTCTAAAAACGGTAAAAAGAGGTGCTCCCAAAATTAACTTTGGGAGCACCTCTTTTGGTGTCTCTTTGAAAGGAGGCACGCTAGTCGAAACGTGCCATTGAAGCTAGATTTCTGCGCTTAACGACGATTGTCAAACTAGCGATTACATCGCTAATTCGCCATTCTATGTTAATGCTCAAAATCTGACCAAGCTTCAAGAGCACTCTAGCTAAAACGTGTCATTGCAAGTAGATTTCTGCGCTTTGCTACGTCCCGCAAATAATCGACTGCGTCGCTTATTCACTGGCCTAGGCAAATGCTCAAAATCTAAACACTTGCAAAGGCACTCTATTCTAAGTAGTCCTTCTTTAATTGCGCTATTTCTTCTGATTTGAGGGCCATTGCTTGGGCTAAGTAGTTGTCCATATTGCCGTAATGGTGTTCGATTGTTTCTCTGACGAGTTCGAGATGGGCTTTTGAAACGCTCTTGCCATTCATTGCCGCGACTTGGGCGTCATTGCTGCTGATGCGAGTGGGTGCCGTTGTGGTTAAGCCTAGGACTTCGTTTGAAAGGACGAAATCATCTGAAATGGTTGCCCAGTCTACGCCTAATGCGCTGAGGATGAGCATTGTACCAATCCCAGTTCGATCTTTGCCAGCTGAGCAGTGATAAAGGACCGCACCGTCATTGCCATGGTTATTCAATAATACGGTAAATAGGTCGCGGTAAGCTGCTTGTGCGTGAGAGTCTGTGACTAATTGTTCGTGCATTCGGTCCATGCTTGAACGTTCGGGTGTAGCAGGTTCTTTTTTACCGAAGAGATGAAATAATCCCTTTTTCGCTGGTTTTTTAGGGGCGTCTGCTTGATCGGTGAACGGAAATACCGAAAGACGGTGATAGGTTAATTGGCTGTCGTCAAATGGATCTGGGGCAACCTTAATTTCATGACGGGAACGGAAGTCAACATCGTAAGCAACGCCGTAATTTAGGAGGTCCTCAATGTCTGTTGCGGTTAGTGCGTTAAGACTGCCTGAGCGCAGTAATTTATGCCATTTAACGGTCTTACCGTCAACGGTTGGATAACCACCTAGTTCGCGAAGATTATAGCTACGTGTTAAATTTAAAACCCGTTGTTGTTCTTGCATGCCAATCCATCCTTTGTAATAAGTTACTTCTATTGTATAACGAAGATTGATGATATGCACCTTTATTTTGAATGTTCGGAAACTGTTTAAAGACAATTGATCGTAAAATAAGTTTTTAGTAAGAGCCCATTGACCTTTACTGAAAAATCTGCTAATATTTTATCAAATTTTAAATCAGTTAATCATGATGGTTAATACGAACATTTAGTTGATTGATGGCCGATTAAGTTCATGAATGGAGGAAGATTATGTCTGCATGGGAATCAAAATTTACAAAAAAAGGGTTTACGTTCGATGATGTCTTATTAGTACCAGCGGAGAGCCACGTATTACCAAATGAGGTTGATCTAGGAGTGCAACTTGCTAAGAATATCAAGTTGAACACACCAATTATGAGTGCCAGCATGGATACCGTTACGGAAGCACCAATGGCAATCGCTATGGCGCGTCAAGGTGGTTTAGGGGTTATTCATAAGAATATGAGTATCGAACGCCAAGCAGATGAAGTATTGAAGGTTAAACGTTCAGAAAACGGTGTTATTATTGATCCGTTTTATTTAACAGCGGACAAACCTGTCAGTGCTGCTGAAGATTTGATGCGCACATACCGCATTAGTGGTGTCCCAATCGTTTCAAATCTCGATGAGCTTAAGTTAGTCGGGATTATTACGAACCGTGATTTACGCTTCATCTCTGACTTCTCTGTTGAAATCGGAACGGTCATGACTCACGAAGCACTTGTAACAGCACCTGTGGGCACTTCTTTAGAAGAAGCTGAACAAATCCTCCAACAAAACAGAATTGAAAAATTACCTTTAGTTGGTGATGATGGTCGCTTAGCGGGCTTAATCACGATTAAAGATATTGAAAAAGTTCAAGAATTCCCTAAGGCTGCTAAGGATCAATATGGTCGCTTATTAGTTGCTGCTGCTGTCGGTGTCACAAGTGATACTTTTGACCGTGCAGAAGCCCTATTAAAAGCTGGTGCTGATGCCATTATCATTGATACAGCGCATGGTCATTCAGCTGGTGTTTTACGTAAAATTGCCGAAATCCGGGCTCGCTTCCCAGAAGCAACCTTGATTGCAGGAAACGTCGCAACAGCTGAAGGCACAAAAGCCTTATATGATGCTGGTGTGGATGTTGTTAAAGTTGGGATTGGCCCTGGTTCAATCTGTACAACTCGGATTGTCGCCGGCGTTGGTGTCCCACAATTAACAGCCATTTATGATGCTGCTAGTGTCGCCCGTGAATATGGTAAGACAATTATCGCTGATGGTGGCATTAAGTATTCAGGTGATATTGTTAAAGCTCTTGCAGCCGGTGGTAATGCCGTTATGCTTGGTAGCATGTTAGCCGGTACTGACGAAGCACCTGGCGAATTTGAAATCTATCAAGGTCGTCGTTTCAAGACTTATCGTGGGATGGGTAGCTTGGCTGCCATGTCACACGGTTCATCAGATCGTTACTTCCAAAGTGGCGTGAATGAAGCAAACAAGTTAGTCCCAGAAGGTATCGAAGGTCGCGTAGCTGCCAAAGGCGCACTTGGCGATGTTATCTACCAATTACTTGGTGGTTTACGTTCAGGGATGGGCTATGTTGGTGCTGCTAACCTCCGTGATTTACAGGACAATGCACAATTTGTTCAAATCTCAAACGCTGGTTTAACAGAATCACATCCACATGATGTTCAAATTACAAAAGAAGCACCTAATTATTCAGCAAGATAAACCTATGTTAAAATGAAGGCGCTGGGGCAAATTTAATTTTGTCGCCGGCGTCTTTTTTATGGATGGATTTAAAGAATTCTTTACCCTTACCAATCCGATTCTTTGTTACAATAATAGCGAATCACTCAAACGTGTTTAAATTAAATGAGGTAATTAATATGAAAATTCTAATTGTTGATGATGATAAAGAAATTGTTGAACTACTCAGTATTTATGTCAAAAATGAAGGTTATGAACCCATTCAAGCTTTTACCGGCAAGGAAGCTTTGACTAAAATTGCCACTAACCCGGGCATTGATTTAATGATTTTAGATATTATGATGCCTAATATGAGCGGGATTGAAGTTATCAAAGCGGTTCGCAAGGATTCACAAGTGCCGATTTTGGTGGTTTCTGCCAAAACAACGGATATGGACAAAATCCAAGGCCTCATCACAGGTGCGGATGATTATGTGTCTAAACCATTCAACCCGCTTGAAGTGATGGCACGTGTGAAATCATTATTACGGCGCAGCCAACAACAGGTGACAAACGAAGTGCCGGATATCTTAGAAGTTGGGCCACTTGTGATTAAGCGCGATTCACATGAGGTAACAACGATTGCGGGCAAACAAATCCAATTAACGGCGCTTGAATTCGGGATTTTATATCTTTTAGCGAGCCATCCTAACCGGGTCTTTTCAGCGGATGATATTTTTGAACGGGTTTGGAAGCAAGAAAGTATCGTGTCAGCTAAAACCGTGATGGTCCATGTTAGTCATTTACGGGATAAAATCGAAGAAGCAACTGACGGGGAAAAAGTGATTGAAACCGTCTGGGGTGTCGGATATAAGGTCGAGGTCTAATGAACGAATATCAAGTCGGACAAGATTTTAAAAAAGTACAACTCACTGCCAAAGAGAAGAGTGAGCTGTTTGCTGAGGGGATCATTACGGTGATCCTTTTGTTGTTGTTAAATTTATCAATTATGGTCCTATTGCAACAAGCAATCGTTAATAATCCGCAATTGCGCGGTGGCGTTTGGATGATTAAAAATGCGATTGCGATTGGCCCTAATGGTTGGCATATCTGGAGTTGGCAAAACTGGTTTGTGATTTTGATGGGAATTGCGGATGTGCTAGTGGTTTATTGGCGCTTAATTCGCCGCTATCACCAAATGCAGATGTGGCACGTTATTGGTGAATTACATTACATCGCTGATGGTCATCTAGAACACCGCATCAACTTGCGGGTTAATCGCGATTTGCAACGCGTGATTGATAGTGTCAATACACTGGTTGATAGCACGGTCCGCTCAATGGAAGAAGAACGCAAAATTGAAAAGAGTAAGGATGAACTGATCACCAACGTCAGTCATGATTTACGCACACCATTAACGTCCATTATTGGTTACCTAGGTTTAATTGAAGATAATCAGTATCAAACCAAGGATGAATTAACCAAGTACACACATACGGCCTATGTGAAGGCCCAACAAATGAAGGTCTTAGTTGAAGATTTATTCGAATACACAAAGGTTCGGCAAACTTCAACGCCAATTGCTAAAACGACTTTTGATATGGAACAAATGCTAGAACAACTAGCGGCTAGCTTTGAATTAGAAGCCCAGAAGAAAAATATGCAGATTACAGTAGAATGCCAACCTGCACCATTGATGATGGAAGCTGACACCGAAAAGTTGGGCCGAGTTTTCAATAATTTGATTGCCAATGCATTGAAGTATGGCAAAGGTGGCAAGCAAATCATTTTATCAGCCGAAAAGGTTGGTCAAGAGGCAATCATTAAAGTCTCCAATGATGGGCAACAAATTCCAAGTGACTCATTAAATCAATTGTTCGATCGTTTTTATCGCGTGGAAGCATCACGTTCACAAGAAACGGGCGGGACGGGGCTCGGTTTAGCGATCACGCAAAGTATTGTAGCCTTGCACGGCGGTTATATTTATGCAGATTCCACCCCAGAACTGACTAGTTTTGTGATACACTTACCTTTAAAACTAGGACGTCAGATTGAACCTCAAAATGGCGCCGCTAAAAACAGTTAAGGAGTAGCATTGTGTTTAAAAGAATATTACAGGTTTTAATGACTGGCCTTTTATTAGTGACCCCAGTGGCTGTTGCGACAAGTGCAACGCAACAGGGTGTTCAAGCGGCTACGGCCACTAGCGCACCGCAGGTTGACGCTAGCGCCGCAATTGCAATCGACCCCCAATCAGGACAGGTCTTGTATGAAAAGAATGCTGACCAAGTCTTACCGATTGCATCGATGACTAAGATGATCACCGCCTATATTGTCTTAGATCAAATTAAACAAGGTAAGTTGAAGTGGGAGCAAACCACTAAACCAGACGCTGCCATTTATAAGTTGAGCCAGGACAAGGAATTAACAAACGTCCCACTTCAAGCTGATAAGGCGTATAGCGTTCGTGAATTATATCAAGCGATGTTGATTGCTTCAGCAAATGATGCAGCAATGATGCTAGCCAATTTAGTGGCTGGTTCACAAAAGAACTTCGTTGATTTGATGCGCCAAAAAGTCAGTCAATGGGGCATTAAGGATGCTAAGTTATATTCCGTTTCAGGGTTGAATAACCAGTATTTAACAGGAGAGACGTATCCAGGTAGTGCCGCTGATGCGGAAAACGAAATGAGTGCTTCAGAAGTCGCAATCGTGGCCCAACACTTATTGAAGACTTTCCCAGAAGTGTTAGAAACAACTAAACAAACGGCCTTTACGTTTGGTCCTAAGACGATCGACGAAACGAAGATGGCCACTTGGAACTTAATGTTACCAGGCCAAAATAATGCGCCCAAAGATTACGTTGTCGACGGTTTGAAGACCGGGACAACTGATAAAGCTGGCGATTGTTTTACCGGGACGGCTACTAAAGATGGCCAACGGATTTTAACCGTTGTAATGCACGCTAATGGTAGTGACAAAGGGCGTCGTTTTATTGAAACCAATAAAGTGATGCAATATGTTTTTGATAACTGGCAACAAACGCAACTCGTCAAAAAAGGGGCAACCATCAAACCTTTTGCAACGGCTGATGTGAAGTATGGTCGGACGAAGACTGTCGCACTTGAAACACCGCAAGCAATTGCAATGTGGGTTCCTAAAGGCACACAAGTTGCTAATGTTGATTGGGATTATCAAGTGGTTCAAGGTGGTCAAAAACGCCAACTAACGGCTCCTGTTAAGAAGGCGGCCGTCATCGGTAAAGTGACACCGAAGATTGCGGGCGTGACAAACCGTTACTTAGGGACGACACCGCAATATACAGTACAAACCAAGACGGCTGATCCAAAAGCTAATGTCTTTGTCTTAATAGGTACGGGTGTTCGTGAATTTTTCACTAATTTATTCTAATTAAATCAGAGGAATGCTTAAGCGAGAATCGATCGTTTAAGCATTCTTTTTTTAGTGATAATAACGCCGATTTGTCAGCATTATTCAATCGGTTTAGGCTTGAATATGCTATAATTAAACCAATTCATAATGAGTCTAGGAGGACGAAAATGGCTTTAACATTGGATGCATGTACATTAATTTTAAAAGAGCATCATTTACTAAAAAGTGTAGCCCTCAACGGGGATTCAAACTTGAATATGACAGGGATTGCCTATGATTCACGTAAGGTGACAGCAGATACCCTCTTTTTCTGTAAAGGAAACTTCCGCCCCGTATTCTTAACGAACGCTAAAGAAGCGGGTGCGGTCACTTACGTTGCAGAACAACCAATTGTTGAAGGCAATGGGATGAACGCGTTAATCGTGACGAATGTGCAAAAGGCGATGGCTGTCTTGTCAGCTGCCTTTTACGATTACCCACAAGACGACCTCTTCATCGTGGCGTACACGGGGACTAAGGGGAAGACGACTGCTTCTTACTTTACACAATCAATCTTACAAGAGGCTACTAACCAAAAAACAGCACTCTTTTCAACAATCGATCGGGTACTGGGGCCTAAACCTGAGGACCGGTTTAAGTCAGACTTAACGACGCCCGAAAGTTTGGACTTGTTCCACGATATGCGCCAGGCTGTTGAAAACGGCATGACGCATTTGGTAATGGAAGTGTCATCACAAGCCTATAAGAAAAATCGGGTTTACGGTTTAACATTTGATGTTGGCTTCTTCTTGAACATTTCACCAGATCATGTTGGTCCTAATGAACATCCTAACTTTGAAGATTACTTACACTGTAAATTGCAATTACTCGTTAATTCACGGCACTGTGTGATTAACGCGCAAACACAAAACTTCGGTGATGTGTACGCTGCAGCGACAACGACAACTGAACCAGAAAATATCTACTTATTTGCGGACACGAGTTATCAACCAGCACAACCGGTGGACATTGATTTCCGCTTTGAAAATCAAGCCATGACCTTAGCTGAAAGTCGCTTTAAAGTGACGGCCGTTTCTAAAAAAGCGATTCAATTAGGCGTTTCTGGAGATTATCAATTACGGCTGATTGGCGATTTTAACGAAAGTAATGCGACGGCGGCCATTATTGGTGCAGCCTTAGGCGGTGCTGATTTAATCGCTGCCCAACAAGGTATTCGTCGTTTGCAGATTCCAGGCCGGATGGAAACCCTAGCGGTTGAAGGTCATGGTCAAGTTTACGTGGATTACGCCCACAATTACGCTAGCATGAAGGCACTATTGAGCTTCCTTCAAAAGGAATACAATCAACCTAAGTTACTAGTGGTTGTTGGGAGTCCTGGCGATAAGGGGGTTTCAAGACGGGCTGGTTTTGCGCAAGTCTTAAACGAATATGCAGATCGCGCGATTTTAACGACCGATGATCCGGGTTATGAAGATCCAGCTGCCATTGCGGCGGAAATTTTAGCCGGTATCGATCAAGATAAGGTTGCCACGACGGTTGAAATTGATCGTGCAACAGCGATTAAACAAGCTATCGAAGAAAGCCAACCAGGGGACATTGTTGTATTGGCTGCTAAAGGGGCGGATGCCTATCAGAAGGTGCGTGGTGTCGATACACCTTACCCAACTGATATGGTGATTGCCAAACAAGTGGCACAATACTTAAGCTAAAAAAAGAATGTGGAGGGTTTATGATGAAAAAATCAGTTGTAATGAGTACGGTGTTAGTTTCAGGATTGTTATTATTGAGTGCTTGCGGTCAAAAGCAAGAAGCAAAGAGCTCATCTTCATCTGAATCAAAAGTGACAAGTGTTAAAAAGACAAGTCATTCAAAGAAAGCACAAAGTCAATCGTCAGAAGAATCTGTTTCAGAATCAACAAGTGATTCTGAAGTGACGAGCCAAAGTAGTCAAACACCAAGTGCAACTGATTCGACATCAGCAGGCAGTCAATCCGCTTCAACGCAAATTAGTCAAGCAACAACTAGTCAAAGTAGTCAAACGAGTCAATCGCAGGGCACACAGAGTCAAAGTGCGCAACAATCAAGCGCACAGTCATCAGCTAATAGCCAATCATCAGCAACGACTAACCAACCACAAACAAGTCAACCAACAACTGTGGATGGCAATCAAGCGATTCGCTTAGTCATGCAACAAGTTGGTCAAACACAAGCGCATTTATCTTACTTAAATAACGGGTTGATCACACGTAATGCACAACAAGGTTATTTAATTAATTGCTACGCCCCTAACGAAGATTCACCTCGGGCAGGCTATTTTGTAACCCAAGACGGTCAGGTTGAACAAATTTGGTAATCGACTAATAGGAGTTGAGGCAGAAATTATTTTGTCGCAATTCCTATTTTTTGATGACGTTCTTTTCTGAAAAAGATTGACAAACGGGCGGACTCCTGTAAAATAATTCAAGTAAAGCGTAACTATTACGATTTAAAAAGGAGAAAGAGATGAATAAAAAACGATTGGGCATAGTCGCTCTTTTATTAATGGTCGCAATGGTGATTGCCGGTTGTGGTCAGACTAAACAGACCACCAAAGGCATTCAGGTGGTCTCGTCACTAGATTTCTACGGTGAAGCTGCAAAAGCGGTCTTAGGCAAGCACGGGCAAGTAACGTCAATTATTAACAGCCCTAGTTTAGATCCCCATTCATACGAACCAACAACTCAAGATGCTAAGAAGGTTGCACAAGCCGATGTTGTGATTGAAAATGGTCTGGGCTATGACCAGTGGTTATCCAAGGTGGCAGCCAGTTCGGATTCAGATCAGCAAACAATGATCACGGTCAATAAACTAATGAAACGAACAGATGGCGACAATGAACATTTATGGTATGATTTAGAGACCATGCCAACACTCACTAAACAATTAATCACGCGTTTTAGTAAGATTGATCCAGCACATAAAGCTGATTTTCAAAATAACGGTCAAGCTTACTTGAAGAAATTAGCGGGTTTGAAAACACAATTGGCAGGGCTCAAGGCGCAAGCTAAGGGCCAAAAAGTGGCGGTCAGTGAACCAGTCTTCGATTATGCGTTGAAAGAAATGGGTTATCAAGTTGCTAACCAACATTTTGCTAAAGCTATCGAAGACGGTACGGATCCATCACCACAAGATATCGACGCTATGCGTCAACTCATTAAAAAACATCAAATTGCCTTTTTAGTTGTTAACAAGCAAGAAGAAAGTCGGACAATTAAAGAGATGCACCAATTAGCAACGAAGGAAAAAGTGCCAGTTGTTCAGGTGACAGAAACACTACCAGCTAAACAAACCTATTTAACTTGGATGCAGCAGCAATTTGATGCAGTAGGAAAGGCTCAAAACGTAAAATGACAGAATTAGTAAGTGTCAAAAATTTAGGAATGACCTTCAGTAATCGTCAGGTTCTAAAGGATCTTAATTTTAAAATTGAACGTGGTAGCATGACGAGTTTGATTGGCCCTAACGGTGTTGGCAAAACAACCCTCGTGCGAATCTTAATCGGTAGTTTGCAACCGACCGCCGGCGAGTTGACTTTTTCGCCAGACAAGCAAAGTTTAAATATTGGGTACGTGCCGCAATTTCGGAATTTAGAAGCGGAATATCCGCTCTCTATTCGGAGCTTTGTCAGCCTTAATCAATTAACCAAGCATCTGCCTTGGCATACGAAGTCAGAGCGCCAAGCGTTAGATAAGATTTTGGCCCAGACGCATTTAACGGCCCTTCAAAAAACAACGGTTGGCAATGCTTCTGGTGGCGAAAAACAAAAGGCGTACCTCGCGCAAGCTTTAATCAGTGAACCGGATCTCTTGATTCTAGATGAATCAACAGCCAGTTTGGATATTGAAACTAAAGAAGAAGTGATGGCGCTAGTGGCAGAGCTAAATCGTCTGCATGGCTTAACCGTGATTTTTGTCACTCATGATTTAGATTTAGCGCGTAAGTATACGGATCAATATTTATTCTTAAAGCGCGGTCAATACGAAATGGGGCCAATGAGTCAATTAGACCCTAACCTAGAATTAGATTAAAGCGGAGGACGGTTGAGTGTTAACTTTTGATTTTATGCGGCATGCGTTTGTCGCCAGTACGTTTATTGCAATTACATGTGGTTTAATCGGGGTCTTTGTTGTCGCTAGAAATATGTCGTTTTTAGCGCATACGCTTGCCGAGATTGGCTTTGCAGGTGCTTCATTTGGTGTCTTCTTAGGTATCGCACCGCTAAACGGGATGTTATTGTTTACGATGATTAGTTCGATTACAATTGGCCAGATGAGTGCCAAGGAATCAAGACGAGAAGCGTCGATTAGTGCGATTTCAAGTTTGTTTGTCGGTCTAGGCATTTTATTCTTGTCGCTATCTAACCGCAATGCGAGTTACGCAACAAATATCTTATTTGGTTCAATTATCGGGATCAGTTTAACGGATGTTTACCAGTTAATTACGTTGTCAGCAGTCATTGTGGTTGGCATCTTACTCTTTTACCGCTACTTGGTCTTTGATTCATACGATTCAATTGGCGCCCAAGCACAAGGATTAAAAACCAATTGGTTATCGATTTATTTCCTAATCCTCTTGGCTATTAGTGTTAGTATCGCGGCCCAAATCGTGGGTTCGTTATTAGTCTTTATCCTAGTGACCTTACCAGCCTTTATTGCAAAATATCTTGCGAAGAGTGTACCGGCGATGTTGGCAGTTTCTGTCGGAGCGGCTTTATTAGGCGTTTGGTTAGGTTTGTGGTTAGGGTATATTACCAATTGGCCAGTGACCTTCTTCATCGCAACGCTAGAATTCATCTTTTACTTTATTGCACTTTTATATCATCAACATGTTAGTCATTAAAAAAAGTCTGGCCACTGGCCAGACTTTTTTTAATAGTTACATATCAGCAAGTAATGCTTCTAATTGATCGAGGCGTTGTTCAAAAACATCAAAAGCGTGTTCGAGATAATCGGCGTTAGTCATATCCACACCGGCTTTTTGCATCGTTTCAATTGGGTAACTGGCACTCCCATTTTTGAGGTAGGCGAGATAATTGTCGAGTGCACCCGGTTGGTTCGTACTGATTTGATCAGCGAGCGTCGTCGCAGCGGCAAAACCAGTTGCATATTGATAAACGTAATAGTTCATGTAAAAATGGGGAATCCGAGCCCATTCTAAGGCAATTTGAGGATCTTTGGCGACGGCATCGCCATAGTAGTGAGCGTTTAAGTCAGCGTAGTAAGTTGACATGAAGTCAGCCGTTAGAGGGGTTCCATTGGCTGCTGCATCGTGAATATAGTGTTCGAATTCGGCAAATTGTGTTTGACGGAAGACAGTCCCTTTGAAACCATCAAGGTAGTAGTTCAACAAGTAGGCTTGAACTTTGGGATCTTTTTGGGTCTTCAAAAGATATTCAGTAAGCAGGTTTTCATTCGTTGTTGACGCAATTTCAGCGACGAAGATTGGATAATCGCCATAAACGTAAGGTTGATTGTGACGTGTTAAATAACTGTGGACACTGTGGCCGGTTTCGTGGACCAGTGTGTATAAGTTGTTAAGATCGTCTTGCCAATTCAAGAGAATGAACGGATTGGTATCGTAAGCACCACCAGAGTAAGCGCCGCTGCGCTTGCCTTTGTTTTCAACGACATCAATTTGCCGTTGATCGAAGATTTGGTCCACAATTGGGGTGTATTCAGGCCCTAAGACGGCTAATGCTTCGCGCGCTGTTGTTTGTGCTTGTGGATAAGTGTAGCTCAAAGCGGGTTTGCCTAAAAGTGGTGTGTATAAGTCGTACATATGCAATTGCGGTAATGCTAATTGCTTTTGACGTAATTTAACATAACGATGTAATAATGGCAAATGTTGGTTCACTTGGTCGACTAAGGTCGTGTAGACTGATTCAGGAATGGCTTTAGGTGCGAGGGCTGCTTGGCGCGCACTGTCGTAGTGATGGACTTGAGCGAGGTAGTTGTGCCCTTTGATCTCAGTCGCAAGGGTTGTCGCAAATGTATTTTTGAACTGATCATAAGTGCTGTAGAGTGCTTCAAAGACGTCTTGGCGGACCTGGCGATCGGTTGATTGTAACAATTGGCTATAGAGGCCGTTTGATAATTGATGCGTTTGGCCGGTTTCATCGACAACGTCTGGGAATTGAATATCTGAGTTATCCAAAACACTGAAGGTTTGGCTAGCAGCACCAAAGATATCGCCAGCAGCGGCAATTAGGGCTTCTTCTTGACCTGATAAGACATGTTCGCGGCTATCAGTGATAGTCTGGATAAAATGTTGATAACTTTTAAGTGCTGGCTCATTGGTCTGCCAGTCAGTTAATTGGTCAACGGGAATTTCGAGGATAGCGGGTTCTAAAAAGGCGGCCGCCGCTGAAACGTCAGCTGCTAAAGCATCGACCTGAGCTTGATAACCTTGATAAGTGGTATTAGCTGTATCTTGATCGTTTTTCATGCTAGCGTAAACGTAGACCGTTTCTAACTGTCTAAAGAGCGTTAGCACTTGTTCAATCGTTGTTACGAGTTGATCAGCCGTTTTAAACGGTTGGTTGTATTGTTCAAGTGCTGGTAGTGCCTGTTTGAGCGTTGCGACAGCTACTTCGAAATCTGAGTCGCTTTTGAAAATGGTACTGAGGTCCCAGGTTAAGTTTTCAGGGACTTCAGAGCGTGTGGGTAATTTGTGAATTGTCATAATAAACCTCCATGAAATATGAATAATTAAACATATTCTAGCATATTTCAACGATAATTAAGCCGTGAAACCTTTCAGAATAAATATTAAAATTGTATAACTTTTCTTAAAAATGATTGTTTGCTTTGATAATTCGTCTATAATGACAACATACATAACATTCGCGCTAGTACGACGTAGAAGGGAACGCTTATGCAGAATTCTAATTTTTTTGGCTCAAGAGAAGATAAATATAAAAAAGGCAAACGCCATCGGAAATTAAAAATATTTCTACTAGTCATTGTGGTGCTCGTCTTTTCTGGCGGGGCATATGCGATGCGGGTCAGTAGCCAGTTGAAGTCTGCAGCCGATAAAATTAATAAATCGGAAGCCACTTCTAAAGCGATTAAAAATAAAAAGGCCTTTTCAATCTTATTGTTAGGTGTTGATACCGGTGCTGAAGGTCGAATTGACAAAGGTAATTCAGATACAATGATTGTTGCAACCGTCAATCCTAAAAAAGAACAAGTGAAGTTAGTCAGCATTCCGCGGGATACTTTAGCGGAATTACAAGGGACTAAGACGTTTGATATGCAAAAAATCAATGCGGCTTACAACGTTGGTGGTTCCAAGATGGCTAAAAAGACTGTCGAGAAGATGTTTGATGTTCCTATTGATTATTACGTAACGATTAACATGGGGGCCTTGTCGAAGATTGTTGATGCCGTTGGTGGCGTTGATGTCAACGTCCCATTTTCGTTTAAGTACAATACGACTTTTACAAAAGGCAAGATGCATCTAACCGGGAAAGAAGCCTTAGATTATTCACGGATGCGTTATGATGATCCGGAAGGTGATTATGGTCGGCAAAAACGGCAACGCCAAGTCATTACCTCGCTGATTAAATCAGCGGTTTCCTTCAAGTCCCTCACCAATTATGAATCAATCTTGAAGACGTTAGAGGATAGTGTTGCAACAGATCTAAGTTTCGATGATATGGTGGCCATTCAATCTAATTACCGGACAGCGGCTAAATCAATTAGCTCTGATTATCTTAAAGGGCGCAATGCAACAATCGAGGGTTCTTCATACCAAGTGCCAACAACCAGTGAAATTCAACGCGTGTCAGATGTTTTACGGACGTCACTTGGATTAGAGAAAACGAATATTGATAATGCAGAAACAAAACAAAATGCGTTAAACACGAACTTTGCGACAACGGAATATCAAGATGAATTTACGATTTATCCAGAAAGTGTCCTAAAAGATGGCACGACAACCAGTGAAGCCGCCAGCACAACAACCACCCAAGATAATACGACCCAATATTCCCAAAGTGCACCACAGTCAAACTGGCAACAGCCCCAACAGGAGCAGTCTCAGTGGCAAAGTAGTTACTAAGATGGTTTGATAAAATAACAGTCAAAAACAGCGTCATCAAGTTTACTTGATGACGCTGTTTTTGTTATAACCAGTTTACTTTTAGTGCCGATAACGGGATTATTTGTAATGGTACAAAAAGACAAACAAAGGATGTGGCGGAACGTGTATTTGCTTGTAAATGTGATAGGGTTATTAGTTTTTATTGGAGTCGGCTTTCTTTTTTCAAAGAAAAAGAAGGATATCGATTGGCGCTCAGTTTTAATTATGTTAGTGATTAACCTTGTATTAGCTTGGTTCTTAACAAGTTTTTCAGTTGGTCGGGACATCGTTTTAGGTGCTGCCAACGGGTTTAATTGGCTCGTTCAAGTTGCTTACACGGGGATTGCATTCGCATTACCAAGTTGGGTAAATGTTAAACAGATGGATTTCGTAGCCAGTGTGTTACTCCCCATCCTAATGATTATTCCATTATTTGATATCTTAACTTATATCGGTGTCTTACCATGGATTATCAAATGGTTAGGTCGTGGTTTAGCTAAAATCACGGGACAACCTAAGTTCGAATCATTTTTCGCAGTTGAAATGATGTTTTTAGGGAATACAGAAGCATTAGCTGTTTCAAGCTTACAATTGAAACAAATGAAGGCAGAACGGACATTGACGCTTGCGATGATGTCAATGAGTTGTGTGACGGCTTCAATTATCGGGGCTTACACACAAATGATGCCAGGACAATTTATCTTAACCGCTATTCCGGTCAATATTATTAACGCTATTATTGTGACCAACATTTTAAATCCGGTTAAAGTGACGCCAGAAGAAGACACAATCGCCAAAATGGGTGGTAGTGGTTCAGCAATTGGTGAAGAAGAAGCCGCTGACGGTAAGATTGAACGCGAACCATTCTTCTCATTCTTAGGGGATTCAATTTTAAATGCCGGTAAATTAGTTTTAATCATCACAGCTAACGTCATCGCCTTTGTTGCTTTGGCAGCGTTGATTGATAAAGTATTACAATTATTTAACCCTTGGATTACCCTTGAACATCTTCTAGGAATCGTGATGTTCCCATTTGCCTGGTTGATGGGCTTAGATGTCAGCCACGCCTTTGAATTTGCACAATATATGGGCACGAAGTTAGTGACGAACGAATTCGTTGTCATGGGTAAAGTTCAAAATTCAATCACAACTTTTGCACCACATTATCAAGCAGTTTTAACCGTTTTTGTCACATCATTTGCCAACTTCTCAACAGTCGGCATGATCATCGGCGCCTTCAAGGGCTTAGTTGATCGTGAAAAGAATGATATGATTGCTAAAAACGTCGGCTACATGCTCTTATCTGGGATTTTGGTCTCATTACTCTCTGCCGCAACGGTTGGTTTATTCGTTTGGTAGAAAAAATAACAAAAAAACTGGATTTGGTAGTGACAAACTCAGCATAAAATAGTATTATAGTAGGGTGCTATTGCGAAGTTGCAATAACATCATACTTTATTGGGCTATGGCCAAGCGGTAAGGCAACAGGTTTTGATCCTGTCATGCGCTGGTTCGAATCCAGCTAGCCCAACTCAAGAATCGTTGAAGAAGTGTTAAGTAGATAACTATTTAACACTTTTTTTGTACGCTAAAAAAGTAGACGCCCGGACAGAATCCTGTATAATGAGGCAGGAACTAAAAAGGACTTAAAAGGAGTTTGGCATGGCTGATTTAGTTTATCAAACAATTATTGCAGATTTAAAAAAGGCAATTAATGCGGGTGCTTATCCCAGCATGAAATTACCCGACGAAAGAACGTTGACGGAACATTATCAGGTTAGTCGTAGTTCGGTGAAGCGGGCGTTAAACGTTATGGCTAATCAAGGTATCATTTTTAAGAAACGCGGTTCAGGCACCTTTATTAATCCTTTATACTTAAAGAGTGGTTCATTTTTTAATTACAGCGGCTCTAATCTAGGGGTTACCGATAGCTTTAAGGCTGGCGATCGAAAACCGGGGATTAAATTATTAGACTTCCAAGTCATCAAGCCCAGTGCAGAATTGCAACGGGACTTATTTTTGGAACCAGATGATTTTGTATACGAAATTAAGCGACTCCGGTTGTTTGATGACGAACCATTCATGATTGAAACCGGCTTTATCCCCATCAAGATTATGCCGGGACTGACTGAAAAGATTATTTCTGGGTCAATTTTTAATTATTTAGAAACGGAAAAAAATCAAGAAGTGACGCGCGCCTTTTTATCCATTTTTGCTGAACCTTCTACGCAAGATGATCAAGACAAGCTGCAACTAAAGCCAACTGAACCCGTGGGTATCATGGAAGGCATCTTCTTTTTGGATGATGGCACGCCATTTGAATTTTCAACAATGCGACTTCATTATCAGTACATGAAATACAATACTTTTGTTTCAGTCAGCGGTCGGGAATAGACCGTTATTTTTATCTTTTTAAAATTGGTACGACCCAATATAATAAATGGTTGACTTTTAGTTTTTATCTAGTATAATAAGTATGTAAGCAGAAACATAAAAGTTGCAAATCACGCAACTTATTCATAAAGTGAACCTATCAGAAGCTTTTTTAAAAAAAGGAGTGCTATTACGATGACAGATTATTCAAGTAAAGAATACCTTGCTAAAGTTGATGCATTTTGGCGAGCAGCTAACTATATCTCAGTAGGCCAATTATATTTAAAAGACAATCCATTATTACAACGTCCCTTAGAAGCAAAAGACGTTAAAGTTAAACCAATCGGACACTGGGGCACAATCTCAGGACAAAACTTCTTATACGCACATTTGAACCGTGCCATTAACAAGTACGACTTGAACATGTTCTACGTTGAAGGCCCAGGTCATGGTGGCCAAGTCATGGTTTCAAATTCATACTTAGACGGTAGTTATACAGAAATCTACCCAGAAATTTCTCAAGATGTTGAAGGGATGAAGAAATTATTCAAACAATTCTCATTCCCAGGCGGCGTTGCTTCTCATGCTGCTCCTGAAACACCTGGTTCAATCCACGAAGGTGGCGAACTTGGTTATTCATTATCACACGGTGTCGGTGCAATTTTAGACAACCCAGACGTCATCGCAGCTGTTGTTGTTGGTGATGGGGAAGCTGAAACTGGCCCATTGGCAGCATCATGGTTATCAAGCACATTTATCAATCCTAAAAATGATGGTGCTGTCTTACCAATCTTGAACTTAAATGGTTTCAAGATTTCTAACCCAACAATCCTTTCACGTAAGAGTGACGAAGAATTAACAAAATACTTCGAAGGTAACGGTTGGGCACCAATCTTTGTTGAAGGCGACGATCCTGAAAAAATGCACCCAGCAACTGCTGCTGCAATGGATGAAGCCATCGAAAAAATCCAAGCGATTCAAAAAGCTGCTCGCGAAAACGGCGATACATCACGTCCAGTATGGCCAATGATCGTCTTCCGCGCTCCTAAAGGCTGGACTGGTCCTAAGACATGGGATGGCGTACCAATCGAAAATTCATTCCGTGCACATCAAATTCCAGTGCCAATTGATAGCACTGACATGCAACATGCCGATGCATTAGTTGATTGGATGAAGTCATATCGTCCAGAAGAATTATTTACAGCTGAAGGTCAATTAAAACCTGAAATCGCTGCAATGGCACCTAAGGGCGACAAACGAATGGCTGCTAACCCAATTACAAATGGTGGGATTGATCCTAAACCACTTCGCTTGCCAGATTACCGTGACTACGCTGTGGATAACACAGAACATGGTAAAGTTGTTGCGCAAGACATGATTGTTTTAGGTGAATATGTCCGCGATATTATTAAAGACAATGATCAAAACAAAAACTTCAGAATCTTTGGCCCTGACGAAACAATGTCAAACCGTTTGAACCACATCTTTGATGTAACAAACCGTCAATGGATGGAACCAATTAAAGAACCAAATGATCAATTCATGGCAACAGAAGGCCGTGTCCTTGATTCACAATTATCAGAACATCAAGCTGAAGGCTGGTTAGAAGGCTATGTCTTAACAGGTCGTCACGGCTTCTTCGCAAGTTACGAATCATTCTTGCGCGTTGTGGATTCAATGTTAACACAACACTTCAAGTGGTTAAGAAAAGCAGACGAACAAGCATGGCGTAACAAGTATCCTTCATTGAACGTGATTGCAACTTCAACTGTTTTCCAACAAGATCACAATGGTTACACTCACCAAGATCCAGGTGTCTTAACGCACTTAGCTGAAAAGAAACCTGAATTCATCCGTGAATACTTACCAGCTGATGCCAACACATTATTGGCAACAATGAATACTGTCTTCCAAAGCCAAGAAAAGATTAACTTAGTGATTGCTTCAAAACACCCACGTCAACAATGGTTCTCAATTGATGAAGCAACTGTCTTAGTTAAAAACGGCTTGAAGATTATTGATTGGGCAAGTACAGATCAAGATGCTGAACCAGACGTTGTGATTGCAGCTGCTGGGACAGAACCAACACTTGAAAGTTTGGCTGCTATCTCAATCTTGCACAAACAATATCCTGACATGAAGATTCGTTTCATTAACGTTGTTGATCTATTGAAACTTCGTTCACCTAAAGTGGATCCTCGTGGCTTAACAGATGAAGAATTCGATATGTACTTTACAAAAGACAAACCAGTTGTCTTCGCTTTCCATGGTTTCGAAGGCTTAGTGCGTGACATCTTCTTCGATCGTCACAACCATAACCTCCATGTTCATGGCTATCGTGAAAATGGTGATATCACAACACCATTCGACATGCGTGTCTTGAACCAAATGGATCGTTACAACTTATCTAAAGAAGTCGCAATTGACGTGCTTGGTGATCAAGCTGGCCAATTCGCACAATCAATGGATGATATGGTTGCTAAACACAACCAATACATTCGTGATGAAGGTACTGATTTACCTGAAGTTGAAGAATGGCAATGGACACCACTCCGTTAACAGAGTGAGAGTGCGTTTGAACCGGTTATCTTCTGAGCATTAACTGGATTTGACGAATTGACGATGTAATCGTCGATTCGGTAAATTTGGTTAAGCGCAGGAAGATGGTTCAAAAAGCACGTTTAAACTATAGAATTCTGCTATCAGAAGAAGGGTCTGGGACAAATCAATTTTGTCCCAGACTCTTTTTTTATGGATTCCTAGTGACTGAGCCTTTATTTTTAGGGTTAATAACGGTAAACTAGAAGACAAGTATAATTTTAGAAAGAGGCGTTTTTATTTATGGCAAAGAACAAAATCCGTGTACGATATGCACCAAGTCCAACTGGGCATTTGCACATTGGGAATGCTAGAACCGCATTATTTAACTACTTATTTGCACGTCACAATAAAGGAACTTTCGTTATCCGGATCGAAGATACAGATACGAAAAGAAACATTGCAGACGGTGAAAACAGTCAGTTAGATAACTTAAAATGGTTAGGCATGGATTGGGATGAAGGTCCAGACAAACCTGGTAACTATGGTCCTTACCGCCAATCAGAACGTCGTGAAATCTATACACCCCTTATTCAAGAATTAGTTGAAAAGGGTCTTGCTTACGAATCATATAAAACAGAAGATGAATTAACGGCAGAACGTGAAGCACAAAAAGCTGCTGGTGAAGCACCTCGTTATGTTTACGAATACGAAGGTATGAGCGAAGCAGAAATCAAAGCGAGCCAAGAAGCTGCTAAAGCAAAAGGCTTGCAACCAGTTGTTCGTCTTCGTTTACCTAAAGATCACGTTTATAAGTTTGATGACATCGTTAAAGGTGAAATCAGCTTTGAATCAGATCGTTTAGGTGGCGACTTTGTCATCATGAAACGTGACGGCATGCCAACTTATAACTTTGCCGTTGTCGTTGATGATCATTTGATGGAAATCACACACGTTTTACGTGGGGACGATCATATCGCCAACACACCAAAACAATTGGCCGTTTACGAAGCCTTTGGCTGGGAACCACCAATTTTTGGTCACATGACATTAATCATCAATACTGAAACAGGTAAGAAACTAAGTAAACGTGATGAATCTGTGCTTCAATTTATCGAACAATATCGCGAATTGGGTTACCTACCAGAAGCGATGTTTAACTTTATTGCTTTATTAGGTTGGTCACCAGTTGGCGAAAGCGAATTGTTTAACCGTCAAGAATTCATCAAACAATTTGATCCAAAACGTTTGAGCAAATCGCCTGCTAGTTTCGATCAAAAGAAACTCGAATGGGTAAATAACCAATACGTTAAACAATCAGATCCTAACAAGATCATGGATCTTTCATTGGACAGCTTGATTAAAGCGGGTAAAATCGCCGAAAATCCTGATAGCAAGACTATCGAATGGGCGCGTCATTTGATCGCGTTATACCAAGATCAAATGAGTTACACAGCTCAAATCGTTGAAATGTCAGATGTCTTCTTCGAAGAACCTGAACAATTAGATGCAGAAGCGCTTGAAGAATTAAATAACGAAACAGCACCGGTTGTTTTGAAGGAATTCAGCGAACGCTTGAAAGATTTGACATTATTCACAGCACCACGGATTATGCAAATTATCAAAGGCATCCAAAAAGATACGAAGATCAAAGGTCGTCTATTGTACATGCCAATTCGGATTGCAACGACGCGCGAAATGCATGGCCCATCATTACCAGATTCAATCGAATTACTAGGTAAAGATCGTGTCTTAGCACATCTTGAAAAAACATTAGCCGAAATTAAATAAAGAAAAAGTGTCACGGATAATTAATCTGTGACACTTTTTTTGTATCAGATATTAAGATTTTACAAGCACTTTGTGTAACCCCTTACATTTAGCTGTATACTAGAAATAAAATAGCGTCAGTAGGGGGATTTAGGATGAAAGTTTTAACTTTTGGTGAAATGTTAATGCGTTTGAAGACGCCGGGGAATCAACGTTTATTACAAGCGGATAGTTTCGAAGCCTCATATGGTGGTGCAGAAGCGAACGTCGCTGTTTCGTTGGCACTTTTAGGGGATCAGGTCGCTTATTTAACGAAGTTGCCGGAGAATCTATTAGGGCAAAAGGGTATGCAAACTTTGCGGGGATACGGTGTTGATACGACTAAGATTCAATACGGTGATGGCCGCTTGGGTTTATATTTCTTTGAAAAAGGTGCCAGTGTTCGTTCAACTAATGTTGTTTATGATCGGGCACATAGTAGTTTTGCGACAATGACCGCTAGTGAATTCGATTGGGCAACGATTTTTGAAGATATTGATTATTTCTATTTCTCAGGGATTACACCCGCCATTTCGGCTGAATTGGCGCAAGCAGCCGAGGCAGCTTGCCAATATTGTCAAGCACACGATATTCCAGTAGTTTGTGATTTAAACTATCGTGGGAAGTTATGGTCACCAGAACAGGCACAAGCAACGATTAAACGCTTAATGCCGTATGTCACAATTTGTATTGCTCATGATGAAGACTTTGAAGCAACACTCGGAATTCAAGCCTTTGATGGCGATGAGAGTCATGGCATCGCGCAAAAAGAATCCTTCAAAGCAGCAATGCAACAAGTACGGCAAATTTTCCCTAACTGCCAAATGGTTGCCAGCATTTTACGAAATATTCGTTCCGTCGAAGATAGCGAATGGTTAGCATTGTTATTGAAAGATGATCAATTCTTTGAAACGGGCACTTATCAAATGCACGTTATGGAAGGAGTCGCTGCCGGAGATGCTTTTGGCGCAGGCTTAATGCATGGGTTATTAAATAACTTTACGCCTGATAAAATGTTGCAATTCGGATTAGCGGCTAGTGTGGCCAAATTGACAATTGCCGGCGACTTTAATTTAATGAGTGAAGCAGAAATTGAAGCTATCGCACAAAGTGGTGGCGGTGCCCGCTTATCGCGATAAATAATAGATAGCGCTATCATTGTAACCGTTTTAATTGTATAATTAACTTATACAATTAGGAGGTACTGATTATGACAAAAAAAGTAGCGTTTATTACAGGTGCAGCACAAGGAATTGGTAAAGCAATCGCACAGCGTCTTTCAAACGACGGTTTTGCAGTTGCCATCGCTGATTTCAATTTAGAAGGTGCCCAAGCAGTTGCAGCTGAAATTAACGAAACGGGCCGGGCTATCGCAGTTAAGGTTGACGTTTCTGATCGTGATCAAGTATTTGCAGCAGTTGAAACAACGGTTGCTGAACTGGGTGGGTTAGATGTTGTTGTGAATAACGCAGGTGTTGGCCCAACAACCCCAATCGAAACTATTACACCGGAACAATTTGAAAAAGTATATGCGATTAATGTCGGTAGTGTTTACTGGGGTATTCAAGCAGCTGTTAAAGCCTTCAGAGACCTTGGCCATGGTGGTAAAATTATCAATGCTTCGTCACAAGCTGGGCAAGTCGGTAATCCAGAACTTGCTTTATATGGTGGCACTAAATTTGCGATTCGGGGGATTACGCAAACCGCAGCCCGTGATTTAGCTGACCAAGGGATTACGGTTAACGCTTATTGCCCAGGGATCGTTAAAACACCAATGATGATGGACATCGCACATAAAGTTGGTCAAAATGCGGACAAGGATGATGAATGGGGCATGCAACAATTTGCCAAAGACATCACGCTGGGCCGCTTATCAGAACCAGAAGATGTGGCAGCTTGTGTTGCTTATTTGGCTGGACCAGATTCTAACTATATGACTGGCCAAGCTTTAATTATCGATGGCGGCATGGTTTTTAATTAAAGATATTAAAAAAAGGCACGTACAAGCTGACTTGTACGTGTCTTTTTTAGGTTAGAGTTGAATGATTTTTAAAAGTGCAGCCGATACTTCTTCACGCTTATCTTCAGGGAGTTGTGTTAGGTAATGTACCAACTTTAAGGTTTGAGCACCTGATAGTGCTGGATCGCCAAAAAAGTCAATTAGCTCAATCCCCAATGCTTCGGCGATATCGTTGAGTTTTTTGATTTTTAAGTTATCAACTTCACCGCGTTCAATCCGAGAAATAAAGCTGTAAGAACTGCCAGATTTCTCGGCCAGTTCTTCAATGGTTAGCCCTAGTTGCTTACGGTGTTCGCGAATCATCTGACTAATTGTATCTAGCATTCGGTAAGCTCCTATCATGATTATCTAACCTTAACGATAGAGGTTTGTTTAAACTGTTAAAAGAGCTAGAAAGCTACGTTTTTATAAAAAAAGCAGCAATAATGATTCGTTAACGGTATAATACAATTATTAATTATCAGATTTTAAGCAGGGGACTGTCAATTTTAAGAACTGGTGGTTAAAAATGATATTGGGGGATATTAATCATATGAAACGACAATGGTTACTTTTTTGGGGGCTTGCACTGGGGCTGATACTTTTTCTGAGCGGGTGTGGGGCGCATTCATTATTGGACGGTGCCCAATTTAACTACGAGGGCTACAACGGACATGGATTAGCTGAATTGACGAAGGCTAGTGAGTTGGCGGTCTTTAAAAAAGTTGCCCTTTATGAAGGGCATGAAGCCAAAATTAGTAAAAAGGTTATGACTGCGTTTGTCAATAATGCCGGGAGCGTCTCAGATTTGGAAGACGGCAATGGCTTTAATAACTTATCGCTCGAACAAAAAGATATGGCAGGTATCAGCGATTATCTTTCGCATATGAGTCGAACGGTCCTCAATGGTGAGATGGCCAGTGGCTTGAAGAACGGTCAAAAATTTAAAGTGACATTGACTGACAAATCGGACCAGCCCTACTTTAAAGAGGTTACGAAAACTTTTAAAGCGAAGGGATTGGGTAAACAAACAAGAATTACGACTTTTAAGCGAAGTGATTTTACTAAGAAGTATACGGGTACCAACCATCATGCGATGATTCAGATTTTGTATACTGCACATGGGCGTCACGAGAATGTGACTGATTTGTTTGTAAAAGAAAATAAAAATATTAGCAACGGCGATCAGTTTACAGCGACAACAGCAGCGCTGGCTAAAGCATTAAACGATGGCGGTCAGTATTTGTACAGTGGTCAAAAGAATCAAACAGTGACTTTTAAAATGGCCGGATTGCCATCAGATCAAATCACAATTAAAAACATTAAAGCAATTGATCAAGCGGTGAAGAAACAATCCGCTGCTCAAATAGCAGAATATGGGGCCACTAACCATTTAAATCCGCAAGAGGGACAGTTAGTCCACGCGTTATTGGTTAACGGGCAGCGGTCACTTAGCCTCTATTATCAAATGGGGAATAAATACTTAAGATTCGATTTTAATGTGCGGGTTAAAAAGCACGTGCTCTATGAAGGTGATAAAGAAGAAGATGGTAGTCGCAAGCGTTTAGAAGATAGTTTGCGAATTGCAGTGAGTGATCTAAAAGAAAATTTCACTATTACCGGTGAACCATTTGTAGATAAAACGACCTATCAAACCGATATACAAGGGTACGATGTCGTTAAAATAAAAATAGATTAATTGGGGGCTTGTTCAGTCAAGGGCGAACAACAAACCAAATCAACGAGTACCAGTCATTCTAAAAAAGTGACAGCAGTAACTAGCAGTCAAAAGCAAGTCCGTAAAGAAACGACTTCGAGTGTGTCACAGTCAAAAAAACAATCACAACCACAGACGCAAACTAAACAAGTAAAGGCGTTGTGGGATAGTAACAAGAAACAAGCTTTGGCGACTTTTATGAGTAGTTGGGGAACGACGATGGGGCAAACGTACCAATCTTACGACTTAACGCGGGATACTAATTATGCTGGTATTCATTTTCCCAGTAAGTTAGCGCAGACCGATTTAGCAGTCGACGATACGCCGGTGACGGCCGCTTGGAGTACTGATGGGACCGGCAGTGCGGACTATAATGTCGTTGCAATCTATTGCGATGTCGATGGCGGGACAGTTGGGGGCCACTTATACTTATTTACGTTCCATAATGGGCAACCAATGGTCTTGATTACCTCTCAAAATCAGGGGACACCAGATAACCGACTTCATTTCAGCGTCACAGCTAATACGGATTTGAAGACGGGCTTTGCCAATATTGTTAGTGGGCAAGGCAGTGGACAAGCCAATACGAGTCAACCGACGACTAGTGCGGTGAGTCCTATTTCGGCAGCTGAAGCACAGGTGATAGTGGCCGCGCAAAACATCCAATACAGAGAAGAACAAGGAGAACCTGCGGGGAATAAAGCAAGTCTAGCAGGTGGCGGTATTGTTCTAAAGCAATACGCTGGCGCACAAGGTATCGATATTATTAAACTAACTCCTAAACCGGGGAATAAGGTTAATATCACCGTTCAAAATGGTTCTCTTAGAGATGGTCAAGCCGGTGAGACGGCACCCATTTCCCAAAATATTACGGTTGATCGCTAAAAAAGAAGAGGTACCGACAATTTTCTTGTCGGCACCTCTTTTTTTGATAATTCTCGTTTTATTGTCTGGTTCGATCGATTTCGGCTCTGATTTCCTTAAAGCTTTGTTCTGTTTCTTGACCATTATTGACGGCCACCATCATGAAGAGGCTGTCGATAAGACTAATTTGAGCGATTAAAGCATGCAGCGCTTCGGCCCGGTAGTTAGTTTCTTCTGAAATTGAAAGTAAGGTGATATTGCCGAGCTTAGCAAGGCTTGAATTACCAAAACTGGTGATGACGATCAGTGGGACTTGGCGCTCTTTTAAAATGCGGGCGAGTTCTAAAGCGTCCTTATTTTGACCACTGTGTGAAATGATAATCGCGCAATCTTGATTAGTTAGTTTTGTCGCTTGCATGAGTTGTAGATGATAATCTTGGTTGAAGACGGTGGGGATGCTAGTTCTGAGGAATTTGTGGTAACCATCTTGGGCCACAATCCCAGAAGCCCCTAAGCCAAATAAACTGAGTAGGTGGGCGCGGTTGATTAAGGCGACTGCTTTTTGAAGCTGTTCTTCAGTTAATAACGACCAAGTAGCTTTTAGCGCGTTGCTGTTAGAAGTGAAGATTTTTTCGGCCATCGTTGTAAAAGTGTCGTTTGCATTGATTTCATGAAAAAGTGGTGAGGTGTTGGCTTCTTTGGCCAGGAGTGCCATCTTGAAGGCTTGAAAATTATCGAAGCCTAATATTTTAGCGAAACGTGAAATTGTCGCGGTGGAGACCCCACAGTTGGCGGCGAATTCTTGAATCGTTAAACGCTGATTGAATTGTGCTTCTTGGAAGATGTAGTCAGCGATTTGCTTATATTTTTCGCTAAAATTATCATAATAAGATCGTAATAATGAATCGATTGCTTGCGCCATTGTCGGGACCCCCTAGTAATGATTAGCCCTAGTATAGCATAAAAATAAAAATACGAAAATAATTTTCTCTAAAACGCTTGCATTGTGAAAAAAATTTACATATAATGAGTTTGTAAGATAAAAGGATAAGCAGATAGGGGACTTAAAAATGAAATTAGCAATGGTCGGTTTAGGCAAAATGGGTATCAACTTAGTAGCCAACTTACGACGGAACGGTCACGAAGTTGTGGCTTTTGATTTAAATCAAGCAGCGGTTGAAGAAGCCGTTAACTTAGGTGCCACAGCGGCAACGGATTTAGACGATGTTTTAGCACAATTAACGAGTCCTCGAATTGTGTGGGTCATGTTACCAGCTGGTAAACCAACAGATGCCACGATTCAAACATTAAGTGAAAAAATGAATGCCGGAGATATGGTGATTGACGGTGGTAATTCATTCTTTGAAGATTCAGAACGCCATAATGCACTTTTAAAAGAACAAGGGATTCATTTCTTCGACGCTGGTACTTCAGGCGGGATGAGTGGTGCCAACGCTAACGGGAACTTCATGATTGGTGGCGACAGCCCCGAAGCCTTCAAGACAATCGAACCCATCTTTAAATCAATTGCCCAAGAAGATGGCTACCTTTACACAGGTAAAGCTGGGAGTGGTCATTACTTGAAGATGGTCCATAACGGGATTGAATACGGGATGATGCAATCAATCGCAGAAGGTTTTGATGTCTTAGAACACGGCCGTTTCGAATATGACAACGAAGCAGTTGCCAAGGTTTGGAGTAACGGTTCAGTAATTCGCGGTTGGCTAATGGAATTAGCACAATCAGCCTTTTCTAAAGATCCAGAATTAGAATCTTTAAAAGGCATTATGCATTCTTCAGGTGAAGGCCAATGGACATTGGATGAAGCCTTGAAATTACAAGTACCAACGCCAGTAATTGGGTTATCATTGATGATGCGTTATCGCTCACTTGAAGATGATACCTTTACAGGCAAAGTTGTTGCCGCTTTAAGAAACGAATTTGGTGGCCACGCTGTCGATAAGAAATAATTCGGTTTTAAACAACAAACAAACGAGGTAATTAATGATGAAATATATGATTGGTGCCGATATTGGAACAACAAGTACTAAAGCTGTCCTATATGATTTAAAGGGAAATGTGAAGGCCTACGCTAATGTTGGCTATCCACTATACCAAAATGTACCTGATATGGCGGAAGAAGATCCAGATGAAATCTTCGAAGCTGTTGTAGAAGTACTGGGAAAAGTAATGCGCAAAGGACATGTACAAGCTGGCGAATTACAAGGTGTTAGTTTCTCAGCTGCAATGCATAGTTTAATTTTGATGGATCGTAATCATCAACCGTTGACACGGGCGATTACTTGGGCAGATAACCGCGCTGCTAAATATAGTAACGAATTAAAAGCCAATGGATTAGGGCACGAGATTTATCAACATACCGGAACGCCTATTCACCCGATGGCACCATTATCAAAAATCATTTGGTTGCGTCACGAACAACCAGACCTCTTTAAACAAGCAGCACAATTCATTGATATTAAAACATATGTTTTCCAAAAATTATTCCATACTTATAAGATGGAATATTCAATCGCTTCAGCAACTGGCTTGTTTAACATCTTCAATCTAGATTGGGATCAACAAGCCCTTGAAGTTGCCGGAATTACCCGTGACCAATTACCAGAATTAGTTGAACCAACTGCACAAATTACAGGTTTAGATACAACTTACAGCCAAGAAACGGGAATCAGTAGTGATGTTCCATTTATCTTTGGTGCGAGCGATGGCGTTTTATCTAACTTAGGGGTTAATGCAATTGATCCTGGTGTTTTGGCAGTGACAATTGGGACGAGTGGTGCAGTTCGAGTGGTGGTTGATAAACCAGTCGTTGATCCAAATGGTCGATTATTCTGTTACGCTTTAACTAAGGACAAGTGGGTTGTCGGTGGACCTGTTAACAACGGTGGGATTGTCTTCCGTTGGGTTCGTGACCAACTCTTTGCGCCTGAAAAATTAACGGCCGAACAGATGCAAGTGTCAACCTATGATCTCTTGACGCAAATTGCTGAAAAGATTCCAGCCGGTTCAGATGGATTATTATTCCACCCATACTTGGGCGGTGAACGAGCACCAATTTGGGATTCTGATGCACGTGGTTCATTCTTTGGCTTAACACGTCAACATACACGGGCTCACATGGTACGTGCAGCACTAGAAGGGATTGTTTATAATCTCTACATGGTGATGTTAATGATCGAAGGGGTTGCTGGCAAACCTAAGAGTATTCAAGCAACTGGTGGTTTTGCCCGCTCAGAATTATGGCGTCAAATGTTAGCTGATATCTTCGAACAAGATGTGACAATTCCAGAAAGTTTTGAAAGTTCATGTTTAGGCGCCGCAGTTTTAGGGATGTATTCATTAGGTTTAGTGGATGATCTCTCAGCTGTTAAAGACATGATTGGTGTGACAAATGTTCACGAACCAAAAGCAGAAAACTTCGATGTTTACCGCGAACTAATTCCAATTTGGATTCGCCTCACTCGGGAATTGAGTCCAGAATACAGTGCAATTGCTGATTTCCAACGCAGACATATGCAAGTTAAAGAAGCAACTAAGGATTAAAGATTAAACGTTCAATCACCAAAAGTGGGATTGAGCGTTTAATTTATTAGTTCAATGTAAACGCAAACAAAATAGAAAGTGGGAATGGTTATGGAACTCTTAGTCTTATTATTAGGCATCATGTTATTATTACTACTCATTATTAAGTTCAAACTGAACACGTTTGTTTCGTTAGTGTTAACAGCAATGGTTGTGGGTGTCGGTTTAGGGATGCCACTGACTAAAATTGCAACTAGTGTTCAAAATGGGATTGGCGGACAATTAGGTGAATTATCAATCGTCTTTGGGTTTGGTGCCATGATGGGCCGGCTCGTCGCTGATGCTGGTGGGGCGTTTAGAATCGCCCACACATTAATTGATAAATTTGGTAAGAAACGACTCCAAATCGCGATTATGTTGGCGTCATTTATTATCGGGATTGCCTTATTCTTCGAAGTTGGGATGGTCCTATTAGTCCCAATCGTCTTTGCGATTGCCGTTGAAGCGAGCGTACCGATTTTATACTTGGGGATTCCAATGGCTGCCGCTTTATCTGTGACTCATGGTTTCTTACCACCACATCCAGCACCAACTGCGATTACATCTGCTTTAGGTGCTAATGCGGGACATGTTTTATTGTACGGTGTCATTATTGCGATTCCATCTGTGATTATTGCAGGCCCACTTTTTACAAAAGTGGCGCGGAAAATGATTCCAGACGCCTTTGCACGTCAAGGGAACTTGACGGCACTTGGTCCTCAGAAAACGTTTAAATTAGAAGAAACACCTAGTTTCGGTATTAGTGTTGTGACCTCATTATTCCCAGTAATCTTAATGGCGATCACAACGGTTTACCAAATGTTATTCAACGGTGGTTCGCTACCAAAGAATCCAACCTTATTAGATTCAATCATTGGTTTTATCGGGACACCAGCGATTGCGATGACCATTTCATTGTTATTAGCGATGTACACAATGGGCTGGGGTCGTCGTATTAAGACACCAGCAATCATGAAAACAATTGAAGAAGCGGTTAAATCAATCGCTATGTTACTCTTAGTAATTGGTGGGGGCGGGGCCTTCAAACAAATCTTAATCGATGGCGGTGTTGGCGATAGCGTGACAACATTATTCGCGCATGCGAGCTTATCACCACTTGTCTTAGGTTGGTTAATCGCCGTTGTCTTGCGGATCGCGCTTGGCTCAGCAACCGTTGCTTCATTAACAGCAGCCGGTTTAGTATTACCATTGATGCAATCAGCAGGCGTGAACCCTGCTTTGATGGTGCTTTCAATCGGTGCTGGTAGTTTAGCAGCATCACACGTTAATGATGCTGGTTTCTGGATGTTTAAGGAATACTTCGACTTAAGCGTTAAGGAAACATTGGCAACGTGGACCGTCTTAGAAACATTAATTTCAATTGTCGGTTTAGTTGGCGTCTTACTATTGAGTTTAGTTGTCTAAAAAAGTTATTATTCAAAAGAGTTGCGGCAAAATTCATTTTAGCCCAGCTCTTTTTTTTACGATTAAGCGGTAGCGCTTGCAACGAGTGGCACGCTCCCCTATAGTTAAGGAGAAGTAAACTCAGGAGGGTTATTGTATGATTGAAAAAAGAGTACTCTCAGCAACTGATGAACCAGCATTTTACAACCTCGCCCAATACGCCTTTAATAAACCGGATAGTGAGCAACGGCGGTTATTCTTCCAAAAACTGTATCAGAACAGTGTCGGTTTTGGCGTTTTTGATCAGGGTCATTTGAAGAGTAGTTTATTAGCGACGCCGTTTAATGTTAATTTCAAGGGACAAACATTTAAGATGAGTGGTATTGGTTATGTTGCCAGTTACCCAGAATTTTCGGGCCAAGGTGGCATCTCTGATTTAATGCACTTAGCTTTTGAGCGGATGCAAGCAGATGGCGTCACGTTATCTTATTTAGCGCCTTTTTCGTATCCTTTTTATCGGCGGTTTGGTTATGAACAAGCTTTCGAGCAAACTTGTTATCAGATTAAAACGGCGGACTTGCCGCGTCTTAAATTTGCGCCGGATCAAGGGCACGTTGAACGATTATCGTTAAGCGCCGCTGTGCCATTAATCAGTGTCTTCCAACAGCAACATCCGCATAACCAGGTTGGCGGTATCCAACGGGCCGCGTGGTGGTGGCAGTATAATTGTTTGAAGCATATTGATTGGGAAGTAGCCGTTTATACTGACGGCGACCAAAAAGTAGCAGGCTATGTGATTTATAGCCGTCAGGCGACAACTTTAGAGATTCAAGAGTTATTGACATCAACGGTTGCCAGTCAGGAACAACTGGTTAAGTTCATTTTTAAACATCAATCGGCCTATCAAACCATTCGCTACGAGAGTGGTTTGACAACTAACTTGGGTGATTTGTTACCGGATCCGACAATTGTTGAAACAACAACGATACCCTATATGATGGCGCGGATTGTGTCGTTGGCTGATTTCTTAGCACGTTATCCGTATG
>ERZ794960.8-NODE-8-length-42378-cov-70.990856_pt1 | contig 42378 bp, 46 predicted proteins | sample MGYA00375737_ERZ794960 | MGnify/ENA primary metagenome ERZ794960 (study PRJEB30138, sample SAMN05968709) | food fermentation metagenome | isolation source: fermented_meat | host: spontaneous_fermented_meat_time_3_second_replicate;sponta... | place: Italy | collected... | reverse complement strand
CAAAGATGGCAAGCTTACAGAATCAATTAGCGCAAGCTATGATGCTTCTCGTCCTACCGGCAAAGAATACAGCGTTGCTGATTTCTTCGCTGAATATGATGGTCAATCACTTAAAACATTGCCAGAATTATTCGCAGAAAATGGCGTTAAACTCTAATATTTTCAAATTAAAAAGCATCCTAACACATATTAGGATGCTTTTTTGATACTTTAATTTTCAGCAATCGTTTCTTTGGGATGGAACCAAACAACGTTCTTATCGAAAAATGACACTAAATCGTTTGATAAGTACAAGATGTAGGTAAAGAATAGGACCCAGTTAGAACCGCCTTGCATCGCTGTGATGCCCCATAACGTAATCGAAACAATACTTTGAATAAACCAGAAGTAGTAACTTTCTTTAAAACGTAACGTTGTCAATAACGCACCAGTAAAGCCAACCGAAGCGGCAACACTATCAATCAACGGCCGTGGGCTATCTGTCATATTACTTTCCCAGAGATATAACAACCCTACTGAAGCAGCGAAGAATAATAACGTCAGTACCCAGTTACGAAGACCCTTACCGCGACTCGCAAGACCACGGACTTTTTTATCGACATTTTGTGCCCAATCTGGCATCAATAAGACCGGAATATCTAACATAATAATGTAGACTGTTTGTAATAACATATCATTATAGTTTTTAGCGTTGTAAGCCACAATAATGTAGATTAACGCAGAAATAATCCCAAAAACACCATTTAAGGGTTTGGTATTAGTGATACTAATCGTACATGTAAAACCTAACATGCCCGCAAACATCGTTAAGATTGAAACACTGTTAATTGGTCCACCTGAAACTGTGGCAGCTAAAATAAAACCCAAACCAAACATTAATAAGCCATAACTGGCTGTTGTCCAGCCCTTCATTTGTTGGATATACCACTTTGGATTAAATACACTGGCGATTGCACGACTATCTTGCATTGATCAAAAACCCTCTTTATGTCAAATTAGTTATTTATTCAGATCGTCAACACCATTTTCTATATCTTGGTGCCTTTAAAGAATTAACAACACTATATATAGTACACGCAGACTTTTTAAATTTAAACTCTTGTATTTAATTCAAAATATGGTAGCTCTCAAATCATAATTTTTAGAATACCTGGTAATACGCCAATGCAAGCGCTGAACTAGTCCAATTAAAAAAAGATAGTTGTCCACCTTATCAATTCGCTCAAAAAAAGTGTCGCTCAATTTAATTTGAACGACACTTTTTAAATACTTTTTAAGCCCGGTAAATTGTTTTAGCGGCGTTCATTGCCGACCAAGCTTTTGGCCAACCCACATAAAAGGCCAGATGCGTGATAACTTCGACAATTTCTGCCTCGGTAATGCCGTTTTCCTTGCCAATTTTTAGATGTGCTGGTAACTGTTCGAAATTACCACCAGAAATTAATGCACTAATTGTAATTAAACTCCGTTGATGCGCTGGTAGTTCTGATTCTCGTGACCAGACTTGTCCAAATAAAACATCATCATTTAATTCAGCGAATTTAGGTGCAAAATCACCTAATAAATCGCGACCTGCCGTCTGTTTTTTTGCCATTTTAAAAACCTCCTTTTAATTTGTTAATACGTCATAATCAGCATCAGAAACAGCCTCTAGCCATTCAGGTGTTCCAGCTGTGATTGCGATGTGGCTAAACCAACTGTCCTTAGTGGCACCATGCCAATGTTTAATCCCGTCTTTAGTGACAATCACATCACCAGGCACCAAATGTTGGGCTGCTTTCCCGGCTTCTTGGTACCAGCCTTCACCACCAGTAACTAATAAAATTTGATAACCATCATGATGAATGTGCCAATTGTTACGACAGCCCGGTTCAAACGTGACATTACCAACATTAGCATTCACATCTGGTTCGTTAACCAACATTGATAAATAGCTTTGCCCAACAAAAAAATCTTGGTAAGCCACATTCGGTTCCCCTACTGTAAATAATTGTTCTGTTTTTAATCGTTCATTTTTAACCATTTCAATAACCTCACTTTATTATGATTCGAATCGCTGTAAATAGGTTTCAAAGCTTTCTAATTGACCTATCGACTGGTCTAATTTGCCATCATACCAGTCTATTTTACGGCCCATTATCACCAAGTTCGCTTGTAGCTCAGCGACTTCGGCTTCAGCGCGTGCTTTAACCTGCTGCAATAGCGCCTTGCGCGCCTCAATCGTTGGATCACCTTGCGCTCGCAATTCAACATAGTTCTGTAATTCGGTAATCCGCATCCCCTTCCCTTTTAGATGGAGGATAAAACCGACCCATTTAACATCCTCTAACGTGTAATAGCGTAACCCGGCTGCATCCCGTTGTGGTTTGATTAAACCTTGTTCCTCGTAATAGCGCAACGTATACGTTGATAATCCTACTAGCGTTGCAAATTCACCAATCTTATAATGTTTTTCTGCCAAGCTAACCGCCTCCTTTTAATAAACCGGTCGATCACCGTCCGTATTAGGCTGATTAATCCCCCAACTTGCGCGAATACCAAGGGTTGGTTGATCAATTAGGTCTACCACCACCTTGGCGATACTCTGTCGTGAAATGATCGTCCCTTTAAATGGTGTCCCTTTTTCCGTTAATTCATAATCAACAATCGGTTCGTCGGTCATATAAGCACACCGTAAAATCGTGTAGTCTAATGGCGATTGTTCAACAACTGCTGCTGCTCTGCGCGTATCTTCCATGACATCGTGACCCACAGCACGTTCATTCCACGCACCAAATTCTCCCGGCACTTCATGATAAAGACCTCTAGCCCACTGATATAAATCAACCGTTTAACACCGGTCGCTGTCATTGCTTTGACGACGGTCTTCATTAAAGGTTCAAATTCGCCACCTAAATTAGCATAAACGATATCGATCCCCTTCAAAGCTGCCGTTAATCGCGCTTGATCCAAAACATCGCCTTCGATAATCGTCACATGCGGATTTGTTTTTAAAGCTGCCAATCGTTCAGCATTCCGCAGATATAAAACTAATTCGTGTTGCTTAGCTGCTAATAAATCTTGAATAACCAGCTGTGCGACTTGGCCTGCCGCACCCAATACTAATATTTTGCTCATGATCGTCACTCCTTCACTTCAGTAACTGTAGAATACACCTTCTAGTGGACTATAAGGCAAGCTTTAATTTAAAAAATATTTCAATTTTGCGCAATTTAAAAGTAATCGGTTGAAGTATTACAAATCGTAGTTTATAATGGTTATAAAGTAATAAAGGTTATTGGAGGCTTTACTGTGACTAAAAAATTATCTCTTGCTCAAAAAATTAACGTCATGCGAGCCAGTGTGATGGGCGCCAACGACGGGATTCTTTCCGTTGCTGGTATTGTTATTGGGGTTGCCGGTGCCACTAGCGATCACTTCGCCATCTTTATCTCAGGGATTGCCGGCATGTTAGCCGGCACCATCTCGATGGCGATGGGCGAATACGTCTCTGTCAGCACACAAAAAGATGCGCAAGAAATGGCCATTTTCAACACACAACTCAATCTAAAAAGTAATTATGAATCTCAAAGCGCTTTTGTCCGTCAAAAATACATTAAAACGGGTATCGCACCGGAATTAGCGACTAAAGCCACCCAAGAAATGATGACTGCTGACCCACTAACAACTGTTATCCGGGAAAAATACGGCTTTTTACCTAACGCCTTCACAAATCCTTATGCAGCTGCGATTGCTTCATTTATTTCATTTCCTATCGGTTCTATTTTGCCACTAGCAGCAATTACCCTTTTCCCTAATCGCATTAGCGTTATCGCAACTATCATCGCGGTGATGATTGCCCTAGCTATTACTGGTTATAGCGCCGCTGCCCTTGGCAAAGCTAATCGTTCCAAAGCCATTATTCGAAACGTCGTCTCCGGTTTATTAACAATGATTGTCACTTACGCAATCGGGACATTGTTCAAACAATAAAACCCTGCTAACTAATTTTTAAAAAGCACAATTATTTTTCCTCGAAAGGATCCTTTTCTATGTCGATTTCAAAAACAACTACCCCTTCAATTGAAAAGCCCCACCAAACAATGGAAGAAAAGATGAATACCTTACGGGCTGGTGTTTTAGGTTCCAATGACGGGATTTTAACCGTCGTTGGCGTACTTTTTAGTGTTGCCGCCGCCACAACTAATAATTTCACGATTTTTATCGCTGGCTTAGCAGACCTACTAGCCTGTGCCTTTTCAATGGCCGCTGGCGAATATGCCTCCGTTAGTTCTCAAAGTGACACTGAAAAGGCTGCCGTTGCCATTGAACAGCAACGCTTAATTCATGATAAGGAAGGCCAAATCAAAGAAGTGCAAGCCTTCTACGAATCAAAAGGCGTTACACCAGAAACCTCACTAGCGATTGCCAAAGATCTCATGTCGAAAAAACCTTTAGCGACCATCGTCAACGTTAAATACGATTTAGAACTCGGCCATTATATGAATTCTTGGGCAGCAGCCTTTGCTTCTCTTTTCTCCGCAGCCTTCGGTGGTGTTTTCCCATTATTTGCTATGATTATTCTCCCTGAAGCCTACAAAATGACGGGGACCATCATCGCCGTTACTGTGGCGGTTTCCATTACAGCTTATATCAGTGCTAAACTTGGTGACGGCAAGGTCAAAGTTTCGATTATTCGGAACATTCTAATCGGCCTAGTCACCATGGCTATTCACTACGGCATCGGCCAACTTTTCTAAATTTAAATAACTAAAAAAGCCTCGGGACAAAATAATTTTTGTGCCAAGGCTTTTTTTAATGATTAATTTTATTTATCAGAAACCGTGCGATTTTTTCATGACCGGCATCATTGGGATGCAAGCTATCGAGACTAAGAGCTTCTGCTTGTTGCGCATCGGCAAAAGATAATGCCTTTTGATTAAAGAGACTGATATGCGCAATTCCTAATAATTCAGTGACTTGATCAATTGCCTTTTCGTAATCGGCTTGTCGATAACCACTTTGATTGATGGCTGGGAAAAAATCCGTTCCAATTTTGACATGCGATATAAAATAAATCGTTGCTTGCGGATAATGTTTACTAATCTGGCCAAGCATTTGCTGCAACGCGCCGTAAAAAGTCACGGTCGTTTGGTCGCCAAGTTGGCCTAACGGGACATCGCGACCAAAATCATTGATACCAGCATAGATTAATAATAAATCTGTTTCAGTTGGTATCTGTTGCCAGCGATTGACCATTGGATCGTACGGTTGGGCAATCGTTGAGCCGGAAATACCGAGATTGGTGGTCTTAGGAATCGCTAACCAGTCCGCCAACCATTGGTAATACCATTGATGCGCATAGTGGTTTCGTTGATCGGTGATACTATCTCCTAAAACCGTTAAATGTTGATAATGTCTCACCTGTCATTCACTCCTATTACCGAATAATCTATCAATTGCCAGTTATTTCTTTGCCAATAAGCCATCGCTTGTAACGTTTTTAGCGTCTCAAGCTCAACCAAGCGGTTAGTCGTTAGACTACTTTTTTGCCTTAAGGTACTGGATAAATACCCGACATGACTTAGAATGACTGGTGGCACTGTTTGATCAACTAACAGTAATTGTTGCTGAATATCAGCGGGTGTTAAGTATGGCCCTTGTTGCGCCGTGATTAATGCACCTGTCGTTTTAACCGTGCTCTTTTGCCACAAATCTTGATAAGCTGCTTGCTGTTTAAGGGGTAACTTAGTCACTTCATGACGCAGTGGCACCTGGTAGGTCTGGGCCAACTCGAGCACTACCGCATAAATGGCAGGCGTTAAAGTGGCGACAAAATGATGTGAGGTCAGATGGGTCAGTTTTAAACCGCTCGCTAAAAAGCAATCAATCTGGGCCTGAAACTCACGTCTGACCTCATTGATATCAAGTTCTTGTTCACGTGCTTGTAAGTTCGCATAGCACATCAATCGGCCAGCTGTTGTCACCAAACTTGGGATGTTTTGCGGGTCACAGATGGGTACATCCTTATCAAGTACAAGATGGAGCCCCATTCCCTGAATCCCCATTTGCTGAGCCAAGACCGCACTCGCCGCAAAATCTGGTGACGTCACTTGTGCATTGGTTGCCGAGAGCAGTCCCCGCTTTAAAGCTAATATAATCGCCCGTGAAATTGGGATGGTCATCCCAAAATCATCAGATTCAACAATAATTGATTGCATATGGCACCTTATTCTGCGCTCAAATCGAACTGTCCAATGACACTGTCCGTCGTCACTGCTGCTGGTAGTGGTTCGGCTGGTGTAAACGTCGCATTGCTGCTGACGACCATGATTGTATTAGCTTTATCAGCTGCTTTTAATTGTGCCCAGTCGATTGTCACAAGTGGTTCGCCAGCTTTTACTTTAAAATCAGCTTCCACTTGCATTTCAAAAGGTGCACCTTGTAATTCAACTGTATCAATCCCCATATGAATCAAGACTTCAACACCTTGTTTCGTTTTAATCAAGATAGCATGTTTTGTTGGAAAAATTGAACTAACCACACCATCAACTGGCGCATTAATCGTATTCGTCATTTCGTCCGGCACGATGGCAAAACCATCACCAACTGCCTTACTAGCAAATACTTCGTCTGTCACTTGTTCGATTGGTAAATAGTGACCTGTAACGGGCGCTGTTAGTTGGCCCGCAGGTGCTTTTTTCATAAATTTAAACATCATTCTTATCCTCTCTTTATTCAATTTCTAGCATAACGGCTTCATATGGTCGTAATGTAATTTGGTCGGTCGTTAATTGTTGGTCTGGATAATTACTCATCATCACCGCTTTAACGGCCGCGTTAGCGCGTTGTTGCGTTTGATCTGTAAAGTTTGCGATCACACGGACTTTTTTATCACCTAACTGTCGTTGATAAGTATAAACCGCTTCATCTTCTGGTGCCAATAATTGATATTGGCCTTCAATAAGGACAGGTTCAGTCTTACGTAGCGCTACTAATTGTTGGTAAAAGGCAAAGACACTATCTGGTGCTTGTGCTTTAGTCGCCACCGAATAATCATCCGCAACAACTGGTTGCAACCAAGGCATACCAGTTGTAAAGCCGTGATTGGCAGTCATATCCCATTGCATTGGAATCCGACAATTTTCACGCGATTTTTGTTGTAGGATTTTAATCGCCAAATCTTCACTAATCCCATCAGCTAACATTTGATGATATGCGTTAATCGATTCAGCATCTTGATATTGATCAATCGAAGTGAAATTAGCATTCTTCATCGCAATTTCTTCCCCTTGATAAATATACGGTGTGCCTTGTAACCCAAATTCAACTAATGCCAATAACTTAGCGGATTGATCACGATACTGACCATCGTCTAAGAACCGTGAAATCGCCCGTGGTTGATCGTGGTTTGACCAGAATAATGCATTCCAGCCACCACCTGCTGCCATTTCAGTTTGCCATTGACTTAAAATCCGCTTCAAATCAGACAGACGGTACTGCCCTAGCGTCCACTTTTTACCACCCGTATAATCGACTTTAACGTGGTGGAAGGTAAATGCCATCGAGAGTTCTTCACGTTCTGGGTTCGTATAACGAATTGCTTCTGAAACCGGCGTTGATGATAATTCACCAACCGTCACAAAGTTGTTAGGGCCAAAGACGCGTTCATACATTTCATGAATATATTCGTGAACGTGCGGACCGTTGGTATAAAAGTTACGGCCATCGTCACTCGGTGTCTCGAAAGTATCATTTGGAAAATCTTTATCCTTCGAGATGTTATTGATCACATCTAACCGTAAACCATCAATCCCTAAATCAGCCCAAAACTGCATCATTTGATAGATTTCTTCACGCAATTGTGGATTTCGCCAGTTTAAATCAGGCATCCGCTTCTCGTATAAATGTAAGTAATACTGATTTAGCGCGGGGACATACTCCCAAGCACTACCACTAAACTTAGATAACCAGTTATTCGGTTCATGACCATCAACTGGATCACGCCATAAATAATAATCGTGATAAGGATTGTCCTTGCCCTTCAAACTTTCTTGGAACCAACGGTGTTGATCTGAAGTATGGTTGACCACCATATCCATCATAATTTTAATCCCCCGTTGATGAGCCTCTTTCAAAAGCCGTTCAAAATCAGCTAAGTCACCAAAAATTGGATCGATTTGATAATAATCCGCAATATCATACCCATTATCCCGACCTGGTGAGACATACATCGGTGTTAACCAGATTAATTCAATCCCCAAATCTTGTAAATAATCTAAACGTTGGATAATCCCGTTGATATCACCGATACCATCACCATTTGAATCTTGAAAACTCCGCGGATAAATTTGATAAACTGTTGCTTTTTGCCACCATTTCATATGACGATCTCTCCTATGCCGTTACTTTTTTAGTCGTACCTGGTTTTTGTGGTTTAGCCATTCCTTGCCCTTCTTGCATTTGGTCGTTATAACCCCAAACGTAAGTGACGATGAATGGCACAATTGTCGCAACCGCTGAAGCGGCAATGAAGATCCAGAGGTTTGATAAATCTGCTGGGTGTTTTGGATCTAAGAATGATGCAAATCCAATCCATGAACCGGCAAAACCAAACATATTGCCATGTAATAAGCCGCTGACAAAGCCACCAGCTGCTGAACCGATTAAACCAGAGATGAAAACCCGTTTGTATTTCAAGTTAATCCCATAAATAGCGGGTTCTGTTACCCCACAGAAAGCTGAAATTGCACCAGCAAATGATAATTCTTTTAAAGCTGTTTTCCGAGTTTTAATCGCAACTGCTAATACCGCAGCCCCTTGCGCAACCATTGTCGTACTTAAAATAGCGTTTAAATAACTGTGCCCGGAAGTGGCCACGTCGTTAGCAATGATTGGTAAAATCCCCCAGTGAAGCCCGAAGATAACGAGCACTTGATAGAAGCCGCCGATTAATAGACCGGATAACCAACCACTCTTCAAGAGTAAGAACTGAATACCAAATGCTAAGCCGTTTGATAACCAAATAATAGCTGGACCTGTAATATAAAGTGTAATGGCTGCAACAACTGCGATTACAATTAGTGGTGTAAAGATAATTTGTAAGTAGCCTGGTAACCAATTCTTAACCCATTTTGTTAATCTAGCAACCAACCAGGCTGCTAAAATCATTGGGAAAATTGAATACGTGTAGTTCACCATTAGGAAGTTTAACGAACCAATCTCAAGGAGTGATTTACCGTTTAAAGCGACTAATGATGGGTGGACTAAAACGCCCCCGATAACCGCTGTTAAGACCGGATCGCCTTTTAATTTCTTAGCAGCTGTAAACCCAACTAGCATTGGTAAGAAGTAAAAGACGGAATCGCCCATCGCACTTAAAATAATGTAGAATTCACTCTTTTGACTCACTAACGCGCCTAATTGCGGCATCGTTAACATTGCTAAAACACCTTTTAAAATCCCGCCGGCAGCCAAGATTCCGACGATGGGACTCATTGCACCAGTGATGACACCGATTAATTGACTAAAAGCTTCTTTCACGTGCCCCCATGGTGTTAGGTTCTGTTTTCTTTTAGTTTTTGCGACCACTTGGGCTGTTTCATCTTCATCGGCAAAGTCTGCGCCAATTTCAGCAATCACAGCGTCATAAACGGCCGTTACCTGATTCCCAATCACAACTTGATATTGACCAGATGCTTTTTGAACATTAATAACGCCATCCAAAGCTTTGATCGTTTCTGTTTGTGCCTTTGATTCATCTTTTAAATAAAACCGAAGTCGTGTAATACAGTGAATTAAACTATCGATATTTTCTTTGCCCCCGACACCGGCAACAATTGCTTTTGCGAGTTGTGAATAATCTTTTTGTGCCATATTAAATCCTCCCTTGATTTCTTTTTATAAAAGCGCTTTCTGTTTATGGACTCATCATACAACATGTATAGACAAGTTGTCAACGAACTTCTTAAACCGTTTTCAAATTGCACTTGCAACTTCGCCATTTAATTTATATGATGGAATTAATCAAACAATTGAGGTTTAGTCTATGTCGAAAAAATATGAAATAATCTACCGCGAACTCGTCCATAAAATTACGAACCATGTTTATCCAGCCAACTCATTCTTACCCAGCGAAAACGAACTCGCAACAGCGTATGGTACCTCACGCGAAACAGTCCGCAAAGCACTCGCTAGCCTTTTAGAAAATGGCTTCATTCATAAGATCAAAGGCAAAGGCTCTTTAGTCCTTGATTTTGATAAATACGCCTTTCCCATTTCCGGCTTGACCAGTTACCGCGAATTGGATAGTCTCTTTGAAATGCACACGCAAACAACAGTCCTACAACTCCAAAAAGCAACCGTCCCACAAGCGCCTTTTCATTTAGACCCCACAGAGATTCTACCCGCGACCTATATTCAACGGTTACGGACCGTTGATGGTGAACCAATTGTTATCGATAACGACTACGTTCTAACCAGTGTTGTCCCAGAAATCTCACGGGCAGTCGCTCAGGATTCACTTTATCACTACTTTGAACAAGAATTGGGTCTAACTATTGGTTATGGGAATAAAGAATTCACTGTTATCCCTGCAACCGAAGAACAGTGTGCCATTTTAAAACTCGCCCCTAATAGTGCGGTCGTTAGTGTTAAAGGTATCACTCATCTTCAGGATAATACCTTAATTCAATTTACCGAATCCATTCACCGGGCTGATAAATTTAAGTTTATTGAACACGCGCGCCGCCAATCAATTTAAAACAATCATAATCAAAAAGGGGGGACCGATTTTACCATCGGTCCCTCCTTTTTGATGACGCCACTAACTGTTTAGTGCACCAATGCTATTTAAGAGTTGATTTAATTTTAGTCGTTGCTGTTTTTGAATCGTTCGACATTGATTTAATTGTTGTTCCACTTCCGACTCTTCAGTCAATCGCATCGCATTGACAAAATCCTTTGCAGCAGTCACATAATGCTTAATAACCATCTGTAATTGCTCATGTAATGCGACAAATTCCGTTGGCGGTTGAATACGCGCAATTTGATCAACAAATTGATCGAGGACAGTTAAATTCTGTCTGGAATAGTGATTAAGTAATTGTAAATTTTCATCTACCAATCCTTTACCCCGCATAACATTTTTACTAGTTTGCGCATATTCACTAAAAACCGTTTCGAAGACAATAAACCGCTCTAAAAACCGATTCCATTGGATCACATAAGCTTGTGCCGATAGCTGAATTGTTGGTTGTAACATTCTAATCGCCTCCTTGACTATACTTTAAAATTTATTGTTATTATAATCGTATATCACAAGGAGGCACCTTGTCAAAGATAGTGCATTTATTCACATTTATTTAATTAAACCCGCTTTCGCCATCGTGACCCGATCAGTATTATTAACCAGATCAAAAGTGTGCCCAAACTAATCAGTTGTCCAAGCAGCAACCCCGGTGCCCGATACCGTAACTGTACCTGATTGGTGCCACGTTTTAATGGCACTGCTAGCATGTTGGCCATTACCTTTTTAGGTTTAATCATTTGCCCGTTAACCTTAGCTTGCCAACCAGCATCATACGGAATGCTGAGATACAGTAGCTGATTAGATGCCATTGTTTTAATATCGCCAGTGACATGTCCGTTATCTTGCCATAAAGCAGTCGTCGTTAATTTTTGCTGATCAAGTTGTTTGACAGCTTGATTAAACCGTTCTTGATTGAGTGTCGCAACTTGGAAATGATTAATATTCTGCCGTTTAGGGCTAATCACAGTTAATCGTAGCGGTTGCCCTTTATGCGAGTCCTCAAGCGGGATAATTGCAGTACTCGTCACTCTAATCGGCGTTTTCTTCTTACGTCCGTTAACAAATAATTTAATTCGCGCTAAATTTTGATGTGGTAAATATAAATACGTAGGACCTTGCGTATCTCTTGGAATTTCTAGCGTATACCGGTAGCTATGGGCCTTAATTTCTTCATGGACCATATTAACCCGATGATTTGTATAAAATGCTTGGTCAGTATTTACCATTGCTTGTAACAACCGATCCTGGTTGTCGAATGGCCGATGCTTTTTCAAAGTAACATGCGCTAATTGCCGATTAACCGCAAAACCCAATCCAAGCGTTTGATGTCGTTGAATAACCGTTTGCTGATTTTTTGGTTGTAAATCATAGCGATTGGCAAATAACAGATCCGTAATCGCTGTATGTCCGACCCCATTAATTCGCCGGACGTTCTTACTGTAAAAACCAAGGTCCACCAGCATACTGCGCATTTGTTCGTCCAAAGTTGATGAGTAATTATTTAACGTATATTGGCCAAATAACAAGGCATCGTTGTAGCCATAATAAGGTTCGCGATACGCCGATTTTAATAAGATCGACTGGTTATTGACCCGATAAAAATCATTATCTTTTTCACTGAGTTGTTCATACAGTGCAGCTTGGCGTTGATATTGTTGCGCATATTGTTTTTGATAACCCAATGGTATTTTATGCGTCATTAATTGAAAATTAGTGACTAACTCGCCAAATGATACCAAAACAACGCCTGTTATCAGTATTTTTTGATAGTGACGGTTTGTTTGACCCCAATAATAAAATAATAACCCGAGAAATATTGTGTAGCCACTTAATAATATCCATGATTGTGCTGTAACTTGCGGATAACTCTGATTACCGTGTAATCTCAATTGACCAATCACCAATAAACCACTCACTAAGGCAATGGCCCACCCTTTGGCCTTTTTATTTTGCCTCTGTACTAGGCTTGCTTCGTAGGCAATTTTAATTAAGACAAATGAGAATAAGTAAGCATTCCGGTAGAGAAACCCTTCTGGCTGCTGAAACATATGCCAAATAGTATTAAACGTTGTTACCCAAAAACTAAGGGCTAAACTAATCACTAAAAAGCCATTAGCGTACTTCGCCTGTTTTCGAATTTGTGGCAACATAAAATATAAAACCGCAAAAAATAATGCCAATGTGCCCACAAAAAGTGTTGGTTCGTGCGTTAATCGTTGTGTATAGCGACTACCACCGACCTGAAATTGCGTAAACACTTCCCAGCCAAATTGTGGTGTCGGGTAAAAACTGGTCATGGCAATTGTCTTTTTTCCAGTCTTTAACATGCCTAACAACGCTGGGAGGAGGATAATGGCGCTTAAGCCACCAACAATCAGTGATGACCAAATAAACTGCCAGATAACTCGTGCTTGTTGCTGTAATAAATGCCCCCACTTTTGCTGTGGTTGCCGTTGCTTAATTACAAGGCTAATCATATATAAGGCGGCAAATAAGCATGTCATGTAACCCAAATAATAATTGGTTAGAATCGAAATCGTCAACGTCACGATGTAAAATGTCGGCTTTTTAACTGAAAATAAGCGTTCGAGGCCGATGACAATCAGTGGCACTAAGATTAATGCATCTAACCACATCAAATTATAAAAATTCATGGCTACAAAGCCACATAAACTATAAGCCGTTGAAAAAATCAATGCGGCATAATGATAAGTCGTTGTCCGTGTTCTCAGAAAATAACTCATTGTCACGCCCATCGTACAAATTTTAAGCGCAATTACGTAACTCACCATAACTGGTAACTGACTATTCGATCCTAAAAGTAACAATAGATTAAACGGGCTAATCAGATAATAGGCCGCTAGCGGCACTAAATTGCCACCTAGCGATAATGAAAACGAGTAGGCACTGAAGTTAAGATGAGCGACTTGCCGCTTGAATTCAGCCAAAAATGGCATGTACTGTGTCCCTAAATCACTAAACAATAAATTGTGATTACCAAAAGGCACTAACCCCATGATGGCAAAGCCGATCAAGACCAATACTAACGGCAATCCGAAACTGAGTCCGTAATAGCTGATCACCTGTTTATGTTTTGTTTGCATCAAATTTCAACCCTCTCTTGTTTGAAGCACAAACTAAGCATAGCATGCTGCTGAGCTAAAACACCACCAAACAACTACGCTACTTTGATAGCACAGTTATTAAACAAAAAAGCAGACTACTACCTGTCATTAAGGTATCAGTCTGCTTTTTAATTAATATTAAGATTATTTCATCATTCCAAGTGTCACGCCACCGACAATGACTAGTAAACAGCCAAGTGTGACATACACCATTTCTTTTTTCGTTTTACGTTCACCCAAGAGGTAGATACTACCAATTGTTGAAATGATAATCCCACATTGTGAAAGTGAATAACTGATGGCAAGACCGATATCTGACATTGAAATCAACATGAACAAGTTTCCTAAGCCCCATAATAGACCTGTTATAATGTTCAAACCTGTTTTCTTATCAAAGACTGCTTTACCAATACCAACGCCAGCAAAGATAGCAGCGCCGATAAACATCCCAATCGCTTGTGGTAAGACGATTGTTGTTGCACTAATTCCTGACCAGTTAACAATGATTGTGTAACCACCATAACCGATTGTTGAAAGAATCAAGGCCCGGAAGCCACGTGCAAATTGTGTATCTTCTTTAGCGGCTAAGCTACTCTTAGGATCTTTCATTGATGTTAATGTTGCACCAGCGATTAAGATCACTAATGCTGTAATCCCGAAGATATAATCATGGGTTGTTTTCCATTCGTGGAATAACAAAGCGCCCGCTAAAGTGTTTACAATCAATTGCATCCCTGTTGATAATGGGACGGTTTTTGAAACACCCATTGCTTGCATTGATTGGAATTGTTGCCCTTGACCAATACTCCAGAATAATCCGGAAATGACACCGATTACCATGATGAATAAATCGATTTTAGGTTGAATAACCAAAAAGGTACCGATTCCAAAAACCAACGCACCAATCGTCATCCCAAAAGTTTGTTGATAAGCGTTACCACCTAATTTACCACTTACCAATCCGATACTACCCCAGGCAAGTGCTGGGATTAATGCAATTAAAATAGCCATTTTTAAATTCCTCTTCTTCTCTAAAGTACAAGAATCCATTATACAGACAAACGTAATCGATTTCTAGAGGGAAAACGGCACCATTAAGCGCCTTCCAAAATGGTCTGTTTATGAAAAAATGATTACACCAACCATGTTAACGGTTACCGTTTTTTTACGTATAGGTTGAATTTTTTTTACTTTTTTTTAGTAAACCCGCTAATCTTTTTTAGTAAACCCATTAACCTATTGTTTTGACGTAATTAAAAAGGTATCAAAGACCAATCATTCGTCTTTGACACCCACAATTTAATGTTTTAAAATTCGGTAGCCCTTGTACAAAGTCACCCCGATAATCGCGCCAAGTGTATTGAAGATTAAATCATCAATATCGGCCATTCCTGTTCCTAAAATAAACTGGGCGGTTTCAATCCCAAATGAAAATAGTGCGCCTTCAATAATCGTTAATAGCCAGGTCCCTTTTCGATCTGTTAATGAACCACGCAACCACCCAAACGGCACAAACCACAGAATATTACCATAGAAGTTATACCAGTAATCTATTTGTGCCGGCGCATTCCGTAACTTAAACGTCTCGACAAACGGCGTTAAGTTAATTTGGGTTAGAGAGCGGTTGACATATAGGTGCATCTGCCAAGGATAATAAATATGGCGTAAAACCGTTAACGATAATAGTAGACATAGATAGAAGACAAATATAAAAAGTTTCAATTCATACTTAAATTGAATCCGACGTTTTTTAAGGCCTAAATACAATAAACGCAGTCCGATAAAAATAAAACAATACAAAATTGTCTTATCCAAACTCTCTACCGTTAATTTAATTAAGGGCAGATGATTATATTTTGTCCCCCAAGGAAGGATGATGTTGTTATAAAGACCACCTAGAAATAACAAATGATAACCCCACTTATCTGATTGATTTAAGCTATTACGTCATACGTCTATTATATACACTTTGACGACTAAATGACATATGCCACCCCGCTAACTAAAGTGAATCTTAAACTTCTAATCAAGATACACCTAGCGTTGGAGGAGAGATTTAACGAGCTATGCTATAATGGTGTGATTAGTTACCAATACAACGTGTCATAAGGAGCCATTTAATGAAAGTTTTATTGTATTTTGAAAGTCAAAAACTACTCGCTAAATCAGGTATCGGCCGCGCACTAGATCATCAAAAGCGTGCGCTAACTGCCATGGGCATCGACTACACACTCGATCCTAACGATACTGATTATGATATCTTACATATTAACACATACGGTTTAAATAGCCGGCGAATGATTAAAAAGGCGCGCAAGGCTGGTAAAAAGGTGATTTACCACGCACACTCAACCGAAGAGGATTTCCGTAATTCCTTTGTCGGTTCCAATCAACTTGCCCCTTTTGTTAAACATCGCTTGGTTAGTCTCTATTCAAAGGCTGACCATCTCATCACACCTACCCTCTATTCAAAGGCGCTTTTACAAGGGTATGGCATTCAAGTACCGATTGCACCGATTTCAAACGGGATCGATCTTGCTAAGTATCAAGCAACGCCGGATAAAGAACAAGCCTTTAGAGCTTATTTCAACTTGAAGCCCGATCAAAAGGTAATTATTTGTGTCGGTTTATTCTTCCAACGTAAAGGCTTGCTAGATTTTGTTGAAATTACTAAGCAATTACCCGAATATACCTTCATTTGGTTTGGTGATGTGCCGATGTACAGTATTCCACGCAACATTCGCCTGATTGTTAAAAAGGACCATCCTGCAAATGTGCGCTTCCCCGGTTATATCAAAGGTGACATTATCGAAGGCGCTTATGCTAACGCTGATTTATTCTTTTTCCCTTCTTACGAAGAAACAGAAGGGATCGTTGTGCTAGAAGCCCTTGCCAGTCACCAAAAAGTCTTGGTGCGCGATATTCCAGTCTACCACGGCTGGCTCAAAGATCAACAAAATTGCTACATGGGTACCGATAATACGGAATTTAAGCGATTGATTCAAGACATCGTTGAACAACGCGTCCCCGACTTAACTGAAGCGGGTTATCAAACTGCTGAATCGAAACATATTACCGCAATTGGCCATGAATTAGCGGCCGTCTACCAACATGTCTTAACCCCTGATGAATCAAATCCAACCTACACGCAAATCATGCAACACACTTTAAAACTTTAAGTTTCCGTTTAAATCATGTCATGCACTTTGCGCTGTCTTCATTTGGGCGGTAAAATGAGTCAATGACGCGCTTTAGATTGATTTTGAAAGGATGTCACATTTCTTGAAACTCACAAAAATAAAACAATTTATGGCCTCTAAGCTTGGCTTTTTAAGCCTATTAGTCTTTTTATTTTGGGTTAAAACCCTCTTTGGTTATTTCACCGATTTCAACCTCGCAGCTAGCGATCCGCTTCAAATGGCCATTTTAATCTTTAATCCACTCGCAACTACCTTGCTTGTCTTGGGGATTTTATTGTACATTAAGCAACCGATTATCAGTTATTGGACCGGGCTGGTGATTTACACGGCCAACACGGCCCTTTTGTACTTTAATGTCATCTATTACCGGCAATTCACCGATTACATGACAATTAACACGATCCTCGGTTATTCAAAAGTTTCCGCGGGCCTCAGTAAAAGTTCGCTGGCCCTAATGAACTGGCACGATGCACTCTACTGGCTCGACATTATCATCTTGGCCGTTTTAATCCTATTAAAGGTCATTAAAATTGATCACCGCCAATTCCCTAAAAGGTGGGCATTTAGTATTACGTCCCTAGCCGTTTTGTTATTCGGTGTTAATCTTGGTCTGAGTGAAATCAGCCGGCCACAAATTCTCTCACGGACTTTCGATCGAAACTATATTGTTAAATACCTCGGTATTGATACTTTTACCGTCTACGATGCCGTTAAAACCACCCAGAATAATCAAGTCCGGGCCCAAGCCGAAAGTTACGACTTAGATTCCGTCTTAGATTTCACCAAGCAGCACTACGCCGCGCCCAATGCCGATTATTTCGGCGCTGCTAAAGGTAAAAACGTGATCGTCATTCATCTTGAAAGTTTCCAACAATTCTTAATTGATTTCAAGTTTGAAGGTCAAGAAGTCACGCCATTTTTAAACAGTCTCTATCACAACCAAAATACGCTTGCCTTTTCTAACTTCTTTAATCAAGTTGGGCAAGGTAAAACCAGTGATGCAGAAAACATGCTTGAAACTGGCGTGTATGGCTTACCACAGGGTTCCGTCTTTACAACGCTTGGTTCCGACAACACCTTCCAAGCAGCCCCTTCAATTCTTAAACAAAATGGCGATTATACCAGCGCCGTTTCCCACGGGAATGTTGGGACGTTCTGGAACCGGAATAACGTTTATAAAAACTTTGGTTACAACTATTTCTTTGATTCTAGCTATTTTAATACAAGTCCTGATAACGTCTTACAATACGGTCTCAAAGATAAACTCCTCTTTGGCCAATCGATTAAATATTTAGAACAACTACAACAACCGTTCTATTCCAAATTTATTACCGTTACTAACCATTTCCCATTCCCACTTCCTAAGACAGATGGTGATTTCCCACGGGCAACAACCGAAAATTCCGCTGTTAATAACTACTTCGCAACCGCTCATTATCTCGATCAGTCACTCGCTGAATTTTTCAATTATTTGAAGAGTTCTGGTCTCTATGATAAATCGATGATTGTGTTGTATGGGGATCATTACGGCCTCTCAAATTCCGATAATAAAGCTTTATCTGGCGTTTTAGGCCGTGATTATGACACTTGGACCGATAACGATAATGCCCAATTACAACGGGTTCCTTACATGATTCACATGCCTGGTTTAAAAGGTGGTATTCAAACCCAATATGGTGGCGAAATTGATGCCTTACCAACCATGTTGCATCTATTAGGGATCAATAGCCAAAATTACGTTCAATTTGGGACAGACTTACTTTCCAAGCAACACGATCAAGTCGTCGCCTTCCGAAATCATAACTTCGTGACGCCAGAATATACCGTCCTCGATGGCACCATCTATCAAAATCAAGATGGTACAGAAGTCACCCAACCAACAGCTAAATTGCAAAAGCAAGTCGCAAAATGGCAAAAGCAGGTCAATCATGAACTTAGCCTTTCTGACTCAGTTAACGAGAAAAACCTCTTACGCTTTTACACACCAACTGGTTTTAAACCGGTTGATCCTGCCGATTATAATTATCAAACCGGCTATCAACAACTCGTTGATATTGAAAATAAACTAGGCACTAAATCAACAAGTGTCCTTTCCCAAAACAAAGGCAAATCAACAGTCCCATTATTTAAAACAGATGCCCCTGAGTTAGCAGATGATCAATCTAGTTTAACTGAAGTCCCTAAAAGCAAAGCACTAAAAGATAGTGCAGCTACCTCGTCAAGTAGTAGCTCGGAATCCGGTCAATCAACATCAGAATAGTCCCAAATAAAAAGTGCCATTCCGAATTTGGAATGACACTTTTTTGTATTTAACGCGTTAATACTTGTTTCTTAAAGCTCTCAAAAACAGATTCTTGTACCGTTGTAAAGATAATAATTAGTTCATTATCGGCCGCAATCTTGCGGACATCGTTTAATAACTGACGCGCATCTCGAGGTGCTAGTTGATCTAAATAACGCGCTAAGACGAAGACCTGTTGCCGATTTGCTAAACCACGAATAAATTGAATCCAAAACTGATCGATTGGTTTCAACGCGCTTCCTTGTGTCGTCCGCACTTTTTTGACATATTGATCAGTCAAGATGCTAATGACTGACTGATCAGCATCCTTAGGTAACAATAGATTATCCCACCCCGATAAGAACGGTAGGATCTTTGGTTGCGCATAATCAATCGTAAAGGGCTGATTAGGGAGTTGTAATGCTGTCTTCAACAACTCTGGTTGACTGAAATAAATCTGCCCGACTTCTAATGGTTGTTTGTTCAACATACCGACTCACCTCTTAAATATTTTTTCTTAAAACGACTGACTTGTAACCCACCAATCATTAAAATCGGTGCGGCTAAGCTAATGATTGCTTGCCATAATTGCCCAAAAATTTGATTGGTTAATGTTTGTTTGACACTATTGTGCAGTGTCGGATTCAAAAGAGAATGACTACTAAAATCTGTCAAATGATTTTTAAAGAGTGGATTGAGCGTTTTAGGTGCTTTTTGCATTGCTTGCAGTGGTCGATGCCAATAATGGTTGATCGCTTCTAATCCTCGCCAGAACGGCTGATTAGCGACTAACAACAAAAGGCTGATCGTTACGACAGCAAAAAATAGTAAGCAAAGCGCCGTTAAGCCGTAATACAACGTCACTCTCGTTCGTGTCCAATTGGCACTAAAGAAGGTCTCGATATCACGCGTCAAAATTTTAAACGCCAACCAACTAATGATTACTGTGGCGATGATTCCAATAATAATTAGTAATAGATATGCGGTTTGATACCGCTCTAAGACTGTCTGGTTAGAATGGAGTAATGTCTTTAACGGATGATCCGCTGCAAACTTTTCTTCAGCTGTAAAATTAGCTAACTGACTCTTGAGTTGGGTTAATTTATGTCGTTCTAACCGAATCAAGCCCAAAATAATTGTCGCCAGGCCTAAAAATAAACAGTCCAATAAATAAATCGCTAGCGACTGCCGCCAATAATAATGAATATTGGCCGGAATCGATTTTAAGAAAAACATTAACTCACCCCCTTATAGAAACAGTGTAAAGCTAAAGTGTGAAAAATATATGAACTATCTGGTAAAAAATAAAAAAGCCAGCATAAAATAATTTTATACTGACTGTCATAACGATTTAAATCACTTTTTTAGTTTGTAGTTGAACAGCTACCCCATAAAAAAGCGCTGTGATCAACATGGCGATAAAGGTTGCCCCTGTATAGGCGTGCACGATTGCGAATTGATTTAAGATTAAATAACTGATAACGCCAATCACCCAACTGAATAATGCCGTTAGATGATAGCCCTTCGTATACCAGTATGGCCCAGCAATCGTATTAAGCGCGTCTACTTGATAGTGTCGGCGTCTAATCCAGAAGTAATCGACTAAGAAAATCGCAATCTCTGGTCCTAAGAACATCCCAATACTGTCTAAGAAGGTTTCAAAGGTGGTCAAAAATGACGCGACATAAACTGGAATAAAGGTGACGACCGTTGCTAACAAGGTGACACACCAGAGTGCTGGCGTTAACTTGAGCTTTGGAAAAATGTTAGTGAGCGCTGAACCAGCAGCCATTAAATTAACAGCATTCGCGGTTGTACTGGTAATTACAATCACCAACAAGGCTAAAACGCCGAGTCCTAATTTAGCGGCAATCGTACTTGGATCAGCGTTATTAGGATCAAAATGATTCAACGTAATCGCGGTCGCAATTGTCGCCGTCAAACCGATGAAAGCAAACCAGAATAAGCCGATATTAGCCCCTAGGAATGAATAAACAGTTGCGGCCTTCTTACGCTTGGCAAAACGACTAAAGTCAGCAGCTGCTGTGACCCACGCTAAATTAAAGGCGGCTAAAATATCGATTGCTCGACCGGCTTCAAGACGAAACTTGGCAGCTGGACGCCAAGCCACCAGATCCTTGAACGGTACCATTTTGAAAACAATGATTGATTCCCATGTCACTAAGATAATCACGAGTACAATCCCAATCCGTTCGATCCAACGAACTGATTTTTCACCTAACGAAATACTGATAAGATGCAAGATGGACATGATGATGATCCCAACAACCAAGCTCAAGCGATTCGTAGCGGCATCATTGCCCGACCAACCCATAATTTCTTTCAAAATAAAGCTCACAGAAGTCGCCGCAATATAGGTATTAACGGCTGCCCAACCGATGAATTGCACGACGTTAATGAGTGACGGTAAGACTGAACCTTTAACGCCAAACGAAGCACGCGTTAAACCCATTGCACCCACACCAGTTTGATAGCCCATATAAGAAGCAAGTGCTAATAAGACATAGGATAAACAGCCGATGGCAATCAACAGTGTAGCGCCTTGAATAAGACCAGTTGCGGCAATAATACCGCCGATGTACCACGTCCCATTATTAGCGTTGGCACCTATCCAGGTCGCAAATAAATCCCAATCACCCATCGTTCCTTCAGACTTAGCGACTGAGTGAATCGTATGTTGTTTTGCCATTTTCTCTCCTCCAACTTCGACTATCACAAACAAAAAAGGCCCACTCCAAAACAGAGCGAGGCCATTAAATCCCGATAGTCGCTCCTTTGTCAGCCTCTCTGGACTGCACTTAAAAGGAATTATATTTATAGGCATTGTATTAAACCTACTTGCCAAAGTCAACCCAGTATTGTTATACTCACTATTAAAAAATAGCGAGGATGGATTCAGATGCTTATTCAAAACGTTCATATCGAGAACCAGACAGCTTTAAAATCAATTAGAATTGAAAACGGTCTTATAACAGCGATTGAATCACATCTTGAGCCCCAACAAAATGAAAAAATAATTGACGGCCAACAACAGCTAGCGCTCCCACCGTTTGTTGATCCCCACGTTCATCTTGATTCAACACTAACTGCCGGACAACCAGAATGGAATGAATCTGGCACACTTTTTGATGGTATTCGAATCTGGTCCGAACGTAAGAAAACACTGACACACCAAGATGTTAAAGACCGAGCCCTCAAAGCACTTAAAATGCAGGCTAGTCATGGGGTCCAGTTTGTTCGCTCACACGTTGACGTCACTGATCCTGAACTAGTCGCCCTTAAAGCACTGATTGAGGTCCGCGAAGAAGTGAAAGACTGGATGACATTGCAACTTGTTGCCTTCCCACAAGAAGGGATTCTCTCCTTTCCAAACGGTAAGGCGCTAATGACTAAGGCCGCTCAACTAGGGGTGGACGCCATTGGAGCAATCCCCCACTTCGAGTTCAATCGGGAATACGCTGTCGAATCTTTGAAATTTGCCTTTGAATTAGCGCAAGAATATGATTTATTATTCGATGCCCATACTGATGAAATCGATGATCCTAATTCACGGAGCCTCGAAACAGTCGCTACACTCGCCTTAGAAACTGGCATGAAAGATAAGGTAACAGCCTCGCATACAACAGCAATGGGCTGTTACAATGATGCTTACATGTATAAGCTAATGCGCTTATTAAAAATGGCCGATCTTAATTTTATCGCTAACCCCTTGGTCAACTTATTCTTGGGGGGGCGTTTTGATACCTATCCCAAACGCCGCGGTCTCACCCGGGTCAAGGAATTAACAGCTAACGGATTGAATGTTGCGTTTGGTGAAGATGACATTCAAGACCCTTGGTACCCTATGGGCGATGGTAACATGTTAGACGTCCTCCATGCTGGTTTACACGCCACTCAAATGATGGGTTATACAGAAATCATGAATGCTTACCGCTTCATTACCCACAATGGCGCTCGGGCAATGCACGTGACTGACCAATACGGCCTTGAAGTTGGGAAACCCGCCCACTTAATCTTAATGGCTAGTGATAATTTCTATAACGCAATTAATCAACGGGCCGCTGTTACGCTATCAATCCACGCTGGTCGTATTATTAGCGAAACACAACCGGCTACCACTCAGTTATTTATTTAAAAGCTAAAAAAACGCAACCTTGTAGGCTGCGTTTTTTGTTTGCGTATTTATTAATTAGCATCAGTTGTGACGGTTTCGTCTGGGAAAGTTAATGTAAAGGTTGTCCCTTGATCTGGTTCACTTTGAACCTCGATGGTCCCATGATGTAATTGGACCAGTTGATGAACAATTGCTAAGCCCAAACCAGATTCACCGTATTTTGTGTTCTTCCGGGAAGGATCAGCCTTATAGTACCGTTCCCAAATATTCTTAACTTGCTCAGGGGTCATCCCAATCCCAGTATCACTAACCGTCAGAATGGTTTCGTGGAACCCAGCTTCTGCAGTAACCGTAATCTGTCCGTTATTGGTAAATTGGATGGCATTTTGCATGATATTAAACATGACCTGAACAAAGCGGTCATAGTCGGCATAGATAGCCACTTCTTCTTGTGCTTCAAGCACAATGGTGTCACCGGCATCCGCCGCTTTTTTCTGAAGTTGTTCTTGAATGTTTTGCAACGCTTCTACCGCATTAAATGTTTGTTGATTCAATTTAATTTGGTTTGTTCGAATCTTTTCATAATCCAAGTTCTCATTAACCAAGCGAATTAAGCGATTCGTTTCGTTTTGCATTAATGAAATACTCTTTTCTCGCATTTCTTCTGGGATGGCATCGTAGGCTAAGCCTTCCAATAGCCCTTTCACCGTCGTTAATGGCGTTCGCATTTCGTGTGCAGCATCGGCCATAAATTGACGACGGCGATCTTCTTGCCGCTTAATTTCGGCCTCAGATTCATTAAGCGAGTGGACCATTTCGTTAAAGTCGGTCGCCAAATCATCCAATTCATCCTTACCAGGGTTATCGATATGAACATCAAAATCCCCTTCGGCAACCAGATGCGTTGCATTTCGTAAACGGCTAATCCGATAAATCTGGTAGCGCGCTAGGACGTAACTGAGTAAAATGCCACCAATCGTCGAAAGTAAGAAGGCAATCAATAAATTCTTGCGCATCGTCACTAAGCCCGACTTAACGTTTTTAATGGAGGAACCAACCCCAATAACATAAATCAGCTTATCATTATAGAAAACCGGTTTAAAAACAACCAGTTGATCTTGATCATTATTAAATTGCCGGGAGTCCTTGCTCATACTGAGTCGTTGGACCTGCCCCTTCTTCAGGTATTTCCAATACTTTTTCTTAACAGAAACGTTCGAATTAGGCGCTGGGTAAACCATTTCATTTTGCGCATTAAAGAAATTAAAACTAACCCGTTGTTGCGACAGGATGGCTTGGCTATCATCAATAAACTGCTTGGATAGTGTTGCCTGTGAGCCCTGTTTGAATGCTTCACGTTCAATAACTGATGCGTAACCTTCCAACTGATCCCACGTATTATTATAAGCCGTCTTCGTTGAATACTGCGTAAACGCAATTCCAACGATCACGATGGTCGTCATAATAACCCCAAAAAAGGCTAGCATCCACTGATAGATCAGTTTCATTAGTGTTTATTGACCGCTGAATCATCAAATTTGTAGCCGACACCCCAGACCGTCTGGATCACTTGGGGACCAACCTTTTCGATCTTTTGACGGAGTTTTTTAATATGGGCATCGACTGTTCGTTCATCACCAAAATATTGGTAATCCCAAACAAGTTCTAATAACTGTTCACGTGAGAAAACTTGGCGTGGATTCTTCGCTAAAGTCTTCAATAAATCAAATTCTTTGGGCGTAAGATCTAAAATCGGTTCGTCCATTAAATAGGCCTCGCGTGTCTTAGAGCTCATCTTGAAGTGATCTGTTTGTACATCGTAATCGGAGTTATCTACTTCTTCAACTTGCGCGTCTTCCGCGCCAACTTGTTCATCAACTAACTCAGCACGGCGATGAAGCGCCTTAATCCGGGCAATCAATGTAATTGGGCTAAAAGGTTTCGTCACATAATCATCCGCACCCAATTCGAGCCCCAAGACTTGATCACTCTCTGAATCGCGAGCCGTTAACATAATAATCGGCACCACTTTAGACTGCTCCCGAATTTTTTGGGCGACCTGCATCCCATCCATTCCTGGTAAATTCAAATCTAACGTAATAATATCCCAACTATCAGGATCAACACTAAATTGTTCAACCGCTTCATTACCATCATACGCAAAGTGGGCATCCCACGCTTCTTTTTGAAAGAACATGCCCATCATTTCAGAGACAGACTTATTATCTTCAACCATTAATATTTTCATTAGAATTCCTTCTCTTTTGTGTGATTATATTCTTATTATACAGTATCTTAACCAATGGCGGATGAATTAAATATGAAGAAGCTATGAAATTTACCACGTTGAATTGACGAATCTTGACACGCTTGTTAAAATTAATTTATAATTTAAGTGATTTATACGCAAGTCAAAAATTAATTTCTAACGCTCAACTAGTCTTTTATAAAATTAAATCTCCTGTAAGCTAGGGCTTAACCAATTGGTTAGGCCCTTTTTTTATGGCCAATCGGATTAGAGGAGGTGGTCAACTTGATCGAACACGAAGCACTTTTTTTCAAAAACCTGAAGATTCTTCAAGATTTGAAGTTCATGATTTATGAACGAACTTCACCTGCAATCGATTTTCATTGCTTTGGTATTCTCTATCTCGAAGTTAATCAACAACAGATTGACCTCGCAGCGGAATATCAGGCTTTAAAAAGCGATCATTCATTGGGTGAAATTGCCCAGACAATCATCAATCACTATCAGTTATAGCAGTTTTACTCGGGGGAGTATTAATCAAACACATGAACAATTTAGCCATCTTGTAAACCGGAAGGACGTTTATTTGCATGCATGCTGAAACCATGCTAGCATGGAGTTTATTATGATATTAGGAGGCACTTATTTTGACCTATAAAGGACTTGTATTTTTTGATCTTGACGGGACACTTTACAACGAACACTCTCGCGTAGACCCAGCAGTCGCCATCGCTGTTAAACAACTACGCGCCAACCATTACCTCCCAATCATTTCTACCGGCCGTTCACCACTTGAAATTCAAGAGGCATTAGCAATTACCGGAATTGACTCATTCATCGCATTAAACGGTAGTTACATTCAATTTGAAGGCCAACCGGTTTACCAAGGCACTATTCCAACTAAGACGATTGAACAAGTGGTTACAATCGCTCAAGAAGCTGGCGAAGCAGTTGCCTTTTATGATGATCAAGCCATTCGAATTACCAGTGTTACACAAGCAGCTAAAGATGCTTATGCTGAAGTCAACGCACCAGTACCAAGTGTTGATCCAGAATATTACTTAAACCATCCAATTTATATGCTGTTAATTTTGACGAACGACAATGATGCGGCTTATGCAACAGACGATTTAACATTCTACCGGAACACACCTTATTCAATCGATACTGTTGAAAAGAACGGTTCTAAACAAACTGGTATTAAGCGACTACTTGCTTCTCAAGGATTAGAAGACATGCCAACTTATGCTTTTGGTGATGGTCGCAACGATATCCCGATGCTTAGTTACGTCGATTATCCAACAGCCATGGGCAACGGCATTCCAGAAGCTAAGGCCCAAGCTAAATACATCACATCAGCCAACGTAGAAGGTGGCATTATTGAAGGCTTAAGACACTGGAAATTAATCTAAGCTAGTGCTATTTAAACACCATTCCGCTCGCACGGCATAGTGTTTTTTATTGCTTATCCCTATTGACTGTTTGCTCCTTCACAGCTTACAATAATAACTATTTACTACTAAATGATTAATCAAAGGAGTCCTATTATGTCCAAACATTCTTTATTTGCTAAAAAGAAAATCGATGCAAGTCAATTTAAAAATGGCTTACTTGAACGAAACTTAACAGCGGTCGGCTTAACCGCTATGGGGGTTGGCGCCGTTGTGGGGGCCGGTATTTTCATCACACCCGGAATTATTGCGGCTAAATATGCCGGTCCAGGGGCAATGTTATCTTACTTATTAGCGGCCGTTGTTTGTGCGCTAGCAGCCCTTTGTTATTCTGAATTTGCTTCTACCATTCCACTAGCTGGTAGTGCCTATACTTACGTCTACACCGTCTTTGGCGAATTAGTCGCTTGGATTTTAGGCTGGGCACTGGTTTCAGAATATCTATTTGCGGTTGCTTCAGTTGCGGTTAGTTGGTCAGCTTATTTTCAAAATTTAATGGCCGGCTTTGAGCTTCATTTACCAACTGCTCTTTCAGCAGCGTGGGAACCTGGTAAACCAGCCGGTGTTAATTTAATTGCCGGAATTGTTGTTTTAATTGTCGGTTTCTTACTCTCAAATGGTATGCGCGAATCTACCCGGATTAATACCATTATGGTCGGCGTTAAAATTGCCGTCATCGTCATTTTCCTTGGCGTTGCCATTTTCTACGTTAAACCAGCAAACTTCCAACCATTCCTCCCTTATGGTGCCTCAGGTGTCTTATCTGGTGCTGCCCTAGCCTTTTACGCTTATATTGGGTTTGACGCTGTTTCAACGGCCTCTGAAGAAGTTATTAACCCCCAACGTGATATGCCAATCGGGATTATCGCCTCATTGTTAATTGCTTCATTACTATATGCCGCTGTCGCAACAGTATTAGTGGGTGTTGTTCACTATACAAAATTAAACGTTGGTGATCCTGTGGCTTTCGCATTACAATTGATGCACCAAAACTGGGTGGCCGGCATTATCTCATTAGGTGCCGTCGCTGGGATGACAACCGTTTTACTCGTGATGACTTACGGTGGAACACGTTTAATCTTCGCAATGAGTCGCGATGGTTTATTACCGGCCGTCTTTGCCAAGATTAATCCTAAAACACACGTGCCAGTTGCCAATACTTGGATTTTTGCAGTCGTTACCAGTATCGTGGCTGCCCTCGTACCGCTTGATAAAATTGCCGAATTGGTTAATATCGGTACCCTCTTTGCCTTTGCAACTGTCTCATTAGGTGTGATTTTCTTAAGAAGAATTCCAAACTACAATGAGTTGCCTCAAGGCTTCAAAGTACCGCTCTATCCTATCGTGCCAATCCTCTCATGCATCCTCTGCGTCCTCTTAATGACGCAACTGCAAATGACAACTTGGATTGTCTTTGTCATCTGGCTCGTTATCGGATTGGTGATTTACTTTAGTTATAGCTATCACCATAGTCAACAAAGAATGTAAGGTATTAAAAAAAGCGTAACAACTCAATAATCAATTGAGTGTTACGCTTTTTGTGTGGCCATACTATATTTTAAACGCTCTAAGAATATCCCTAAACTCAATAAATCAGCGGTTCCACCTGGGCTGAGGTGCGCTTCAATTAACTGAGCATCAAATTGCCGTAATTTTCTTCTAACAAGTACCATATCATCTGTTTCTTGTAAAATTTCAGCTGCTACTTTTTGAACCATTTGCCAACCATCAATGCCACCTCGATGAACAAGATTCATATCCTGGACCTCAGTCATCAGCGTTAACATCAATAGTAAGTGGCGATCATCTTCTGGCAGCATTCTATATTTTTGTAAAGTTGGTAAAGCGATATATTCAAGTGATGGATAACCCGCTTCTGCTTCGCCCCGAATTCCTGTAAAGCCGTATTCTACATAAAGTTGCTCACCGTAACTAAGCTGTGTTTTATCTGTAATTTGACTAAAATCCCGACTCACAAGTCCCTTGGTCATATTGCGAATAATCTCGAAAACCGGTTTAAAGTTTTGCTCAACTAATTTAGATAGTGTCAAAGTCTGTCCAGCTCGTCCTATTGCGCCTAAAATAAAAGCATAGGAAAAGTTAGCACCTTTATGCGTATTGATTTGGCTCGTTGCCAGTAACATCTGCTTTTCGGCGTCTTGACCAATTTGTCTTAATGTTAAGAAAAGTTGCTGATCAGAGGTGCTTTGGTAACCAGCTTCAATATACGCCAATAAATATGCTTTTAGAGCAGCAATACTCTTTAAAAAAAGCGGATAATCCATATCATCATGGGCGCCATTTGATTCTGGATCGACTAATCCTGGCTTAGGCGCTAATTGCACTTCTGCAATTAGTGATTGGTATGCAAGTATCGCAATCGCTTTTAAATCGCTATTCAAGATGACGATGCCTCATTTCCTTAACAATAAAATCTAGTGAATGATTCAAATGCTCGTGGGTGATTAGATTAATTTGGTTAACATCCTGATTCAACATACCACGATAAATTAACCAATGTTCTGCTAATGCCAAATCACATCTATCAGTACTTCTAATACAGATATCTCGAAAATAAACTAGGTATTCCTGTAATTCAACAACAATTGATTTTAACCGATACATCTGACTCTTATCATAAATAAACTGATTGAATTCAGAAAATTTCTGTAAAACAGCGGTTACGTCGCCCGCTTCATTCAAACGCCTAGTCTCTAATAACAATTGGTTTAATTGTTCAAATTCAGCCGTTGTCATTAACCGCATCGCCTGGCGCGTTGCCAAAGCATCAAGTTCTTTGCGAATTGCATAAATTTCATAGGCATCCTTCACAGAAATCCCCTTAACAATAACACCGATGCCTGTTTTTCTAATCACTAAATCTTCATCGGCTAATCGTTTTAGCGCGTACCGAATTGGTGTCCGACTAATATTCATCATCTCTGAAAAATACTTTTCATTAATTCTAACACCTGCAGGAATATCCCCTAGAATAACCGTTTTTCGAAGAGCCTCATAAATTAATTCTTTAATGGGACGATTTTGTGAGAGGTCAAGATTCTTAGCGACTGCATTAACGATTTTATCCATGCCAATACACCCTTCTTGTTTTTAGCCTCATTATATACTAAATTGCTTAGCACTTGTTAACTACCAGAACAAAACGTATATTTAAAATTCCGTCTCAAATTGAATATCTATTTTTTGAACTGGTACATCATAGAAACGATCTTCACGACGACCTAAGAAATCACGCGCCTGTTCAGGAAATAGTGCATACATCAAAACATCTTCAATATTATGTGCGTATTGTTGAATCTCTTTTTCAAATTCAGGTAATTGCGGTGCTAATAAATCAGCTGGCCGTTGTGTAATAGGCTGTTGGTCGCCAATAATCTTAGTAACCATTTCCGGTTTAATAGCTACTGGCGGATGCCCATATAATCCCTTAACATAGTCCTTGATTTCGTTAGGTACCACTTGATAGCGTTGACCAGAAACTATATTCATTAATGCTTGCGTCCCAACCATTTGTGACAACGGCGTTACCAATGGTGGATAGCCTAAATCGGCGCGTACTTTAGGAATCTCTTCCAGTACTTCTTGGTATGCATCTGCCATATTTTGGGCCTGTAATTGTGCAAGCAAATTAGAAAGCATCCCGCCAGGCACTTGGTAAATAAGCGCCTTAGGTTGAATATCTTTCACCTTAGGATTAAGGATTCCTTCTTCTCGAAAACGATCTCGGATAGGTGCAAAGTAATCCGCAATTTCTGATAATTTAGTTTGATCTAAATCCACTTCACTTCATAACCTAAATTTTGCAAACTAATTAGCATTGATTCAGTCGCTGGTTGACTTGTCCCGCCAGCAAATGGTGAGATTGCTGTATCAATAATATCAGCACCGGCCTCAACTGCTTTAAGATAGGTCATTTCTGCAATACCACTTGTTGCGTGAGTATGCACTTCTAAAGGTAAATCAATCGCTGCCTTTATTTTAGCAACTAGGTCAAAAGCTGTTTGAGGTGTTAAAATACCAGCCATATCTTTGATGCAAATCGAATCAGCACCCATGTTAGCCATTTTAACGGCTAACTCAACGTAATAAGGCACAGTATGAAAAGCACTCGTTGTATAAGCAATTGTCATTTGGGCATGCCCACCGTATTTCTTAGTTGCTTTTAAAGCTGTTTCTAAATTACGAGTATCATTTAAAGCATCAAATAAACGAATGATATCAATACCATTTGCCAACGACCGCTCGATAAAACTTTCAACAACGTCATCAGCATAATTTTTATATCCTAATATATTTTGGCCCCGTAATAACATCTGTAGTTTTGTGTGTGGTACTTGTTTACGAATCTGTCGTAATCTTTCCCAAGGGTCTTCATTTAAATAACGAATACAAGCATCAAAAGTTGCACCACCCCAAACTTCGAGCGCATGATAACCAACCTGATCCATTGTTTTCAAGATTGGTAGCATATCCGCAATTGGCATTCTAGTTGCAATCAGACTTTGCTGACCATCTCGTAAAACAGTTTCCGTTATTTCTACTTTCCGATTCACCATCTAGCATCCCAACCTTCTTCGATTATTTGTTCAATTTTTAGTTGGACTTCTAACAGACCATGCTGCCGTGAACGACTACAATTTTTTGCATCCTGACCACAAACTAGACAGGTTCGTCTTGGTGCCCCTAAAGCTACGCGACTGACTTGTACTAATTGTTCCGACTCCCAATACAAGACATCCAAGTCCCAAATTGCCCCTAAGGGATTGCCTTGCTCAAAGCAAACCATCTCTTGCTTAATCTGTTTTGGTGCGATATTTAAAACAAAATAAAATTCTGGACCTGTTATTGCTTCAAGCTTGATTAACTGGTCAACAAGTTTATCCTTATATTGTTTTTGAATAGTTTCACAAAATTGTTGAACCAGTCCTTTTAATTTAGGTCCGGTTTTTATCGGGCCCGGAATCCGCATCGTACCACATAGTAAAGTCGCTTCTGGATATTTTTTAAGCAATCTTGTTTGATTAACAACACGCTGCTCACGTGCTGTTAACATCTGACCTAAATCGATGGCTGGACCTGTTAGTTGCCGGAATTCAGACATTTTTGACCACATCGATCAATGTACCGTCACGGTATTCAATTAAGGCAACTAGCCAATCCCCATATTTAATAGGTGCCGGTTCACCCGTAATTGCATAAGCTTTTTCTTTTAAGGCCTCAATTGTCAGTTGTGGGATTTTACTATCTTTGAAAGCAGCAATTAAATCCGTTCGCAGTGGATTAATCGCAATCCCAAGTTCGGTAACGACCACATCGATACTGCTGCCAGGCGTAACCACCGTTGTCACTTGGTCAACAATCGTTGGAATTCTTCCTCGAACGATTGGCGCAATAACCATACTCATCTTGCAAGCTGTACTTGTATCTGAATGGCCACCTGACGCGCCTCTCAGTACACCATCTGATCCGGTAATCACATTCACATTAAATTGCGTATCAATTTCCAATGCCGATAAAATTGCAATATCCAATTGGTTAATTACCGAACCTTTGCTCAAAGGTGAGGCATACATGGCAGCGTCAATTTCGTAATGTTCACTATTTTTACCTAACGAAATCGCTGATGGATGATCAAAATCTTGAACATCAATTACTTTCTCTACTAAGCCATCTTCTAATAGTTCTGCCATTGCATTCGTAATACCGCCTAAGACAAAACTTGCTTTAATATTTTGATCAATCATTGCCTGTTTTAAAAAGCGGGTCACTGCTAGTGCTGCCCCACCTGTTCCAGTTTGAAATGAAAAACCATCTTTGAAATAAGTTGATTCTGTAATCATTTTAGCCGCATACTCAGCAATTAATAGTTCCTTAGGATTCTTCGTAAAACGAGTTGCACCTTTGGCAATCCCCTCTGGATCTCCAATCGCATCAACTTCAACAACATAATCTACCAATGTTTGCGGAATACTGATTGGTGTATTAGGATAAGGCATCAAACTATCAGTGATGATTACCACCTGATCTGCATATTGTGCATCAACCATCGCATAACCTAATGAGCCACACGTTGTTTTACCCTTCACGCCATTAGCATTACCATACTCATCGGCACTAGGTGCACCTAAAAAGGCTACATCAATATGAATATCCCCCCGTTCGATTGCTCTAGCACGGCCCCCGTGAGAACGAATAATAACGGGATCAGCTAGAATACCTTCTGAAATTGCCGCACCAACTTTATCACGCAATCCGCTAGAGGTAACGTGGGTCACAACACCTTGTTTAATATAATCAATTAATGGTTCATGTACATTTGCAATTGAACTCGGTGCAATTGCAAGATCCTTAATGCCCATTTTAGCAATTTCAGCTAATACCATATTCATGATATAGTCGCCTTCTCTAAAATGATGATGGAATGAAATCGTCATACCATCTTTTAAACCAGTTTGAATAATAGCATCATGAATACTTGCTAATAGCTTACTATCTCTTGGTTTAACAGGATGTACTTTTTTAGTAGCACGTTGATAATCTTTAATGTTGGTTAATTCGCCAGCATAAACGCCATATTGGCTTGCGTATTGATCTGGAATATCCCGACCGACTTGATTAATCGTCATTATTTTACCTCCATATTAGCTGCTTTTGCCATTGCCAAAACGCGATATGCCCGTTCAACAATTGGTTTATCAACCATTTTTCCGTTAATCGCAATTACACCAGAACCCTTTGATTCTGCTTCTTCAATTGCGGCTAATACTTCTTTTGCATTTTGAATTTCAGCTTGCGTTGGTGCATAGATTGCATTAATAATTGGAATTTGGCGTGGATTGATAACAGATTTTCCGTCAAATCCTAATTGTTTAATGAGACTTGCTTCTTGTCGTAAGCCGTCTTCATTATCAACATCTGAATAAACAGTATCAATCGCGGCAATCCCTGCTGCACGTGCTGCATGTAAAATATAATTTCTAGCAAAAAACAACTCTTGACCATCTGGATAACGTCTTGTTTTTTGACTAGTAACATAGTCTTCGGCCCCAAGTGCAATCCCAATCATTCGATTTGAAGCGATAGCAATTTCACGTGCATTTAATACCCCTTCAGCTGATTCAATCGCAGCCATCATTTTAGTTGTCCCAACTGGTATTTGATAGTGACTTTCAACTGATTCAATCGCAGCATCTACAGCTCTGATATCATCGGCTGTTTCAGTTTTAGGTAGTCGAATAACATTAATACCGCCTAAAATCATGGCTTCGATATCCTGACGACCACCACTAGATAATTCATTAATTCTAACAACAGTTTCAACACTCTGATAATCAAATGTCTTTAAAGCTGAGTAGACTAACAAGCGTGCTGAGTCTTTTTCCTTCATTGAAACAGCATCTTCTAAATCAAACATAATCGAATCTGCACCATATAAAATTGCATCCCGTAACATTGCAGGGTTAGCACCTGGTACAAACATCATTGTTCTTCTTAAGCGATCCATTTGTTAATCTCCTCCCAATCGTAATCTTCTTTACCTAGGCCGCGATAAACAGCAACAATGGTTCTGGCCTTAATCGTACAATCCAAAGCACCTTTATCAACTGCATCTACCGTAACGTTTGTAATCTCAAATTGCTTTAATACGGATTCAATCATCGTTCTAATCTGTTGACCAAACTGTTTTTCAACATTACTTTGTAGTTTAATTTCTAAACCTGTCTTATTGGGACTTAAGGTAATCATAATATCACTTGATTCCATCGTCCCCGCTGTTGCAATTTGCTTTAATTCCATTAGCCCTAACTCCCTTTCAAAATTGTATAAGTCTGTTGTGGTACTAATTTTTGAACCGTTTCCCAATCATCCTGCTCAATCGCGGCCCGAACGCGAGTTGCACTAATCACCGTGCCATCTTGTGTGAGCCTTGGGATGATTTTTAGTTTAAGTTTATTCCCAAAAACGGCCATCATTTGTTCATTATAAATTTGCGTCACTGGCGATAAAGGTTCTTCACCCACCCAACGCGTTTGAATTGATAAAATAGGTGCAATAATTTCTAGAAATAAAGTGGCATCAACTTTAGCTTGTACCTTAGCAATATCTTGATTCGCTTTTTCCTTTAAAAAATAAGTTGGAAACGTCATATTGGAAACAATATAGTTATCGGTTGGCAATACCACGATCTTAGGATTATCTTGCGTCACTTGACGAACGATCTCAAGGCGTGTCGCTTCTGAAAAAGTCGAGCGATTCTCAGAAACGACAAACAGATATAGTACATCACTAGCGGCAGCCGCTGTTTCAATCAAATATTGATGTCCCAGAGTCAGTGGATTAGCGTTCATTACAATAGCGCCTATCCGCCGGCCTTCTCTTTTGGCAGTTAGTAATTTCTGACGATAAGTGTCAATATTAGGAAAACCTCGTTCCAAAACAACAACAGTATCCGTTTTTACAATGACTTTAAAACCTAATGATTCAAAATAGACAGCTGTTACTGGTTTTGTATAAACAAAACTATGATATTTTTGAAGCTCCTCCAGATAGGCCAACAAATCTTGAACCACTAATGCTAGCAAATTCTGGGACTGTTGATTATTCTTAATCGCAACACATTTGATGATATTATCATAAACTGAACCAGTGGCGATTAATTCTTCACCTTCAAACAAACCAACCGTGTAATCAACTTGCCAATCTGTAGTTAAATCGGATTCATTTAATAGCACTTGCCATTTTTGCGCTTCTTCTTGATTAATCGTTAACCAAATCCGCTTACTCGTTACCATTTTTAATTAACCGGGAAGAACTTGATTAATAATTTAGCTGCGACGAAAAGGATAAAAAGTACTAGAAAGACGCCACCCATTCCGAATATCATTAATTCTAAAGCAGTTTCTAGATTAGTCCACATTAAGCTTCTCCTCCTAGCTGAAAAATGATAGTAATAACCCACCGGCAATTACTGAGGCAATCTGCCCAGAAACATTTGCACCAACTGCGTACATTAATACAAAGTTTTTAGGATCTTCTTCTGATGCCATTTTCTGAATAACTCGACTTGACATTGGAAATGCCGAAATACCAGCAGCACCAATCATTGGATTAATTTTTTCTTTTCTAAAGATATTTAATAACTTAGCGAATAACACGCCACCCACTGAATCCATAATGAATGCGACTAAACCAAACGCAATAATCATTAATGTTTGAACATTCAAAAATAGACCAGCTTGCATCTTAACTGAAATTGTTAATCCTAATAAAATACTGACAATATTCACTAATTCATTCTGAGCTGTGTTGGATAACCGATCTAGTACACCACATTCTCGCAATAGATTACCAAACATTAGGAAACCAACTAATGGTAATGAAATTGGTGCGATAAACCCAGCCAAAATGGTGATAATGATTGGGAATAAAATTTTAGTCATTTTTGAAATATTTTCTGCTTTATAGGTCATCCGAATCTGACGTTCTTTTTTAGTCGTCACAGCTTTAATTGCCATCGGCTGAATAATGGGCACTAACGCCATATAGGAATAGGCCGCCACTGTAATTGGTCCTAGTAACTTCGGCGCTAATTGATTAGAAACAAAGATAGCTGTTGGCCCATCGGCTGCACCAATAATACCGATTGAAGCGGCTTCTTTAATATCAAAGCCGAACAACACAGCGACAACAATGGTGAAGAAAATTCCAAATTGAGCCGCCGCACCAAATAATAACATAAATGGATTCTGTAGTAACGGTCCAAAATCAATCATTGCACCAATCCCGATAAAAATTAATAACGGAAATAATTCGGTATTAATACCAGCATTGAATAAAACATCTAAAACGCCTTCTGTTTTGGAACCACCCACAACTTGTGTTAAAACCCCAGTCCCTGGGAAGTTAACGAGTAACGTTCCTAATCCCATCGGTACTAATAAGGTAGGTTCATATTCTTTTTTAATCCCTAAATACATCAATAAACAACCAATCAGCATCATCACAATTTGACCGATCGTAATACTTGTAATGCCTTGAACTAAGGCCGCCATAATAAGCCCCCCTATTTAATCGTAATTAATGCATCACCTGCATTAACCGATTGATTTCGTTCTACAAATATTTGTGATACTTGGCCAGCACGGTCAGCAACGATTTCATTTTCCATTTTCATTGCCTCTAAAACTAATAATGGTTGATTTTCAACAACTTGATCGCCTGGTGCTACCAATATTTTGATAACAGTTCCGGGCATTGGTGCTGCCATCGCATCAGCATCAGCTGCTGCTTGATTCACAACTGGTTGACTCTCTGATTTTGCTTCAGGTGCCGGTGCTGCAGGTTGTTCTACAGCTTGTGTGACTGGTGCCACCGGTGTTGGTGTGCCACCAATTTCTTCCATTTCAACTAAATATTCTTGACCATCAATTGATATTTTGAATTTTCTTAACATTATGCTTCCTCACTCACTCTCTTTTTAATTGAACGTACAACGTATTGTTGCTGTTCTTGTGTCGCCATCAAACAACTGGCAATCATGCTAACCCGTTTTGCCTCTGGATTAGGCACTAATAATCGCCGAACAATAAATTGACTCTGAGGATTCTCACCACTAGCGATACTGGTCGCAATTAAGACCACCTGTGGATATGCCTTAGGATCAACCGAGACATATTTAGGAACCGTTAGCCATTCTTCAATTACAGGTTCTTCTGGCTGTTTAAGCGGCTCAGGTACCGCTTGCTTTTGTTTTTTGAACCAACCAAACATCTCATCATCTCCCCTTTCAATTAAGAATCTTTAATTTTGTGGAATATAAAGTGGCATATGGCCTGATAAAATAATTGTAATCACAAAAATTATAAAGACACCTAACGCATACTTAGCAGCTTCTTTTTGCCATTGCCCCATATCCAATCCGGTTAATCTTAATAATAGATAGATAAAAGCAACCAACGGGCTAAGTAAATGGAAGGCTTGGCCCATTAATGATGCTAAAGCCATATCCATATTACTGAAGCCGTATGCACGGCACGACCCGCCTGTGCTAGAACCGGTAATACCCCAAAATAAAAACCATCATTTGAGATAAAGAACGCACCTGGTGCAGAAATAACAGCAATGACTAAGCCCCAGAAACCAGCTAATTGGTGCGGAATAATCTGTGTGAAACTTTGTGCCAATGCTTCAGCCATTCCGGTACCTTGGAATAATCCCATGAAGACCCCAGCTGCAAAAACAAGGATAACAACTTGAACGGCGTCCCCTCCGTTTTCACCAATTCGTTTAGATTGATCTTTTAAAGATGGATAGTTAACCATCAAAGCAATACATGTCCCAACAAGGAATAGTAGTAATGGTGGCATTTCAATCGCTGAAATAAATGACCCTGCAACTAACCAACCAATTAAGACAATTGTCAAAATACCATTAAAAACGAAATTTTGTGGTCGACGCATTTTTTGGACTTCTGGATCAGTGACAGCCGTCATTTCTTCGATTTCGGCGTCTGTTAATTGCTTGACACCTAATCGTTTACGTTCTTGACGTCCCATATGTGGTGCAACGTAGAAAATAACATAGGCTAATGCTAAAATCATTCCTGGTGCTAGATACGCCAAAATACTAGCGTCAACATTTAAAACAGCCATTGCTCTAGCCGTTGGTCCGCCCCAAGGTAGTAAATTCATAATCGTATTTTGTAAAATAACTAAAACGCCTAAGTTCATTAATTTCATATCAAGTTTTTTATAGATTGGAATAAAAGCAGAACAACAGATTAAAGTGGTGGTTGTGCCGTCCCCATTTAGAGAAACAGTTGCCGCAACGACTGCTGTTGCAATTAAAACTTTCATCGGATCACCTTTAGCAAAGCGAATCATCTTCTTAGTAATCGGATCAAATAATCCCGCATCTAACATTATTGAAAAATATAATATTGCAAATAACAACATAATACCGGTGTTCGCTGTGGTTTTAATACCCTCTAATACGAAATCACCTAGAGAACCTTTTTTGGCAACACCTGTCAGCATTGCAATGATAGCAAAGATTAGCGGAATAATAACTAGTGCTGTGAACGGTGACATTTTTTTCTTCATGATGATATACATAAAAACAATAATCATGGCATAAGCAATAATAGTTAATAGCATGTTCTAACCTTCTTTACTTTATATTTTGTCTTTCATTTCGAAATCCCTATCATCATAATAGCCTGTTATAAAACACAATGAAAGCACTTGCAGAATAAAGAACATTTAAAATACAATCGCTAGAAATATCAAATAAAAGAGGTATTAATAAGTCCTAGCAACTTATTAATACCTCTTTATTATTTTATATTTATCACCACGATAAGACACGCTCTACCTCTCCAGCTCGGATAATTTGAAGTCGCTGTCCCACCGTTTGAATCACTAATTCACCATTGTTTGTAATATCTTGAACGTATCCTGTCAAAGTTTTCTCTTCATTTAATCGGATAACGATCTTTTTTGTTATTAATAAGGAAACTTCGCGATATTCTGCCATAAATTCTTTCTGACGATACGTTGGTAATAATCGATCAAATTCTAATAAGATTTGACTAATTAGTTGATTACGAGTAATCGGACTTGTATTAGGCAACAAAACGCCTGCTTTTTCTACCAACTGGCTTAATTGACCGTCATCTTTAAAGTCAATGCCAATCCCAATGACAATGCCATGATGTGGAATTGACTCCGCTAAAATACCAACCACCTTTTGACCTTCGTAATAGATATCATTAACCCATTTAATCTGCGTTTCAATCTGACAAACTGCTCGAATAGCACGGACAACCGCTACTGCGCTCAAGGGCGTTAGCAATGTCGCTTCTTCATTCAATGGTATGTCAGGTAAGAGAAGACTCATATAGATTCCTGTTTGCTGCGGAGAATAAAATTTACGCTTTAAACGACCATACCCTGCTGATTGTTGATTAGCAATGATCACATCTGGCATAACAGATGCGTTCAATAAATATTGTTTAGCTAACTGATTAGTTGATGTCACAAGATTATGAATTTCAAGTCTCTTAGGCTTAGCTAACCCTCGATTAATAAGAGCGGCTTCTAATTGATCAGCTACCATGCGCATACCCTTCTTTCAGTCTACCAATCGCCAAATTTCGTATCTTGAAGTTGTTGTAATAATTTCTGATACTCCTGACTTGTGCTTAGTCCTGAAGTAAAGGTTTCATCTTGCAAATTGTTAAATTTTTCAGCAAGATAATAAGCCGTTAAATAGATCGTCAGTTTTCGTTTAACAATTGCTTCTGGATCAAGTTCATCTGATACGCGGTGTGAATTAACAATCATTTTTGCAAATTCTTTTTGATCTAATTTTAAATTATCATCTGATGATTGAGTTGTCATATGATGACCTCCATTTTTATGATTTACATTTAGAATAGCACAACCAATTCATAAAGAAATTGAATGTTGGCTTTTTATTGTTCTTTTTACAAAAAAAGGCCACCAATCAACATTTTAATCTGTTGATTGGTGGCCTTAAAGTTGGCTAACCTAAGTCAGTCCCTTTATTTTTTATGTTTTTTATTCAAAATCTTGTCGAACAAGTTGTTGTCTTGTGGGTTAACTGAGTCACCACTAGCCACCGCAAATGCTTTTAAGGCATCACGTTGTTTGCTGTTTAAGGACTTTGGTGTTACCACGTTGACTGTCACTTTTTGATCACCATTGCCTGTTCCGTGAAGTTTAGGCGCACCCTTACCACGTAGACGGAAAACAGTGTTCGTTTGTGTACCAGCAGGAATCTTCAACTTAACTGGACCATGGACCGTGTTAACTTCGATTTCGTCCCCTAAAGCGGCTTGGACGAATGAAATTGGTACTTCAACAAAAATCTGAGCACCATCACGTTCGAACTCATCACTAGGTGCAACGCGGAAGACGATAAATAGGTCCCCATAAGGGCCACCATTTGAACCGGCTTCACCTTGACCTTGAAGACGCATTTGTTGGCCATCTTCAACACCGGCAGGGACTTTCACCTTAACGGTATGACGTTCTTCTTCGCGACCTGTCCCATGACAAGTATCACATTTTGACTTAATTTCCTTACCAGTCCCACCACAGACATCACATGTTTCGCGTGACATCATACGGCCAAGTGGTGTTTGACGTTCCACTTGGATTTGACCAGCACCGTGACATTTATGACACGTTTCAGCACTTGTGCCAGGCTTAGCACCTGAACCGTGACAAGTATGACATTCGGCTTCACGGCTGTAAGAAATCTTTGTTTCCTTACCAAAGACAGCTTCTTCAAACTTCAAGTCCATTCGATATTGTAAATCAGAACCTTGACGTGGGCCATTAGGTTGTTGACGAGCCCCGCCACCGAAGAATGAACTGAAGATATCGTCGAATCCGCCGAAACCTTCTGCGCCACCGCCGAAGCCACCAAAGCCTTGCCCAGCACCAGCGCCGCCACCAAAACCGCCATTCATGCCCGCATGACCATATTGATCATAGGCTGCTCGCTTTTGAGGATCGCTTAATGCTTCGTATGCTTCAGTTACTTCTTTAAATTTTGCTTCTGCATCAGGTGCTTTATTGATATCTGGATGATATTTTTTAGAAAGTTTACGATAGGCTTTTTTAATCTCATCGTCAGAAGCGTCGCGTCCGACACCTAAGACGTCGTAATAATCTCTTTTTTCAGCCATTGTGGGCCTCCATTCATTTACTTACGGGTTAAATCTACCCTAACAAGAATAGCATAACTGATTGATTAAAAAAAGCCAAAGCCCTAGACCATACTAGGTTTTGGCTTTTTTTAACGTTCTTATTCTTTATCGTCTTTAACTTCTTCGAAGTCGCCGTCAACAGTACCGTCATCAGTCTTAGCATCAGTTGCGTTACCTTCAGCACCGCCAGCAGCTTGTTGTGCTTCTTGGGCTTGTTGATATAACTTAACTGTCAATTCTTGAACAATTTCACTTAACGCATCGCGTTTTGTCTTCATGTCTTCAAGATTGTTTTCTTGTTGTGCTTTAACTAATTCTTCTTTAGCATCTTTTGCTTTTTGTAATTCTTCGTCAGAAACTTTACCTTCAAGTTCTTTCAAAGTCTTATCTG
>ERZ794960.6-NODE-6-length-45154-cov-92.875674_pt1 | contig 45154 bp, 42 predicted proteins | sample MGYA00375737_ERZ794960 | MGnify/ENA primary metagenome ERZ794960 (study PRJEB30138, sample SAMN05968709) | food fermentation metagenome | isolation source: fermented_meat | host: spontaneous_fermented_meat_time_3_second_replicate;sponta... | place: Italy | collected... | reverse complement strand
AAAACTTCGGCCTCCGAAAATTAAATTAAGTAATTTAAATTGAAAGTCAAATTTGCTCGTACTTTTATGTCCGGATTCTTGACATAGGAGCCTTAATTAAAGTTGTGAATCATGATTAAAATAGCTTATAGATAAAGGAGTTTTTCAAATGACAGACAGAATCGAGTTATCCGCATGTACTTCAATGATGGTGGGCAAGAATGCGTCAATTGATGGCTCTACGATGATTTCGCGTAATGAAGATCGCTTTTATGCGATCCACCCTAAACGTTTCTTCGTACAACCAGCAGTGCACAATCGGCATGAAACATATGTTTCTAAATATAATGGGTTAACCATGCCCTTACCAGAAGAAGGGTATCGTTATACTTCCACTCCTAATGGTGATTTAAGCGATGGTTTGAATGAAGAAGACGGCATTAACGAGAAAAACGTCGCACTTTCTGCCACAGAAAGTGTCTACGCTAACGAACGGGTTTTAGCATATGATCCGTTGATTAAGAATGGTTTAGCAGAAGACTCAATGTGTTCACTCGTATTACCCTATATTAACTCAGCACGCGAAGGGGTTAAGTTGATGGGCGATATCGTTACAAAATATGGCTCAGCCGAAGGTAATGGTGTTCAATACAGTGACGAAAATGAAGTTTGGTATCAAGAAATCGTAACAGGTCATCACTGGGTAGCTGTTAGAATTCCAGACGACTGTTACGCAGTTGCAGCAAACCAAGTTGCAATTGAAAATATTGATTTTAATGATCCTGATAACTACATGTGGTCAGATGGTATTCAAGAATTTGTTAGTGAAAATCATTTGAATCCAAGTGACACAGAATGGAATTTCCGGAAGATTTTTGGAACGGATACCGAAAAAGACCGTCACTACAACACACCACGTGTTTGGTATGCACAACGTTATCTCAATCCAGAAATTAAACAGGAACCAGAATCAAGTGATTTACCATTTATCCGGAAAGCAAACCGCAAATTAAGTGTGGAAGATGTTCAATATGTGTTAAAATCACATTATAACGAAACAGAATATGATCCGCTTGGTAATGGGACGGAAGAACAAAAGACGACTTATCGCGCAATTTCGCTTTCACGGACACAAAATTCCCATATTTGTCAGATTAGAAATAATGTGCCTGATGCGGTGAAAGGTGTTCAATGGTTAGGTTTTGGTGTACCGACATTCTGCCCTCACGTACCTTTCTTTACGAATGCAAATGATACGGATGAAACTTATCGGGAATTGCCTGAAAAGATGACTTTAAAGAATGCTTATTGGTTACACGAAGCTTTAGCAATGGTTGTAGAATCACACTACGGTGTGTTTAAACAAGCTGATATCGATTATCAAAAGGCATTATCAGAATGGGCAAGAACTAAGATTGCTGCAACTGATAAAGCTGTTGAAAATCAAACTGATGCGGCGGCCTTCTTAACACAACAAAATCATGAGATTGCAACGCACTATAACGAAGCAACCACTGATTTGTTAGCACAATTAGTTACTGAAGGGACACAACTGTCTAAGTTAACGTTTGTAATGGATAAGAATCTTTAGGTCTAATCGGGCTTTTAATTAATTTGTCACACTTCCAAGGGGGGAGTGTGACTTTTTTGGTGGAGGTGCTGAGAATGACTGATTTAAAAATGAGTTCCAAACGAATTGTGGTGGCAATGATTTATGGGTTTTTAGCAGCGGTCAGTGTGAATCTATTCCTGATTCCTGCTAAGACGTATTCCAGTGGTGTAACGGGGGTCGCACAATTATTAACGGCGCTAGTGTCACACCTTGGTGGTTCTTTGAGTGTGGCGGCCTTAGTGTTTATCCTGAATGTGCCGCTGTTAGTATTGGCATGGTTTAAAATCAATCATCAATACGCAATTTTCAGTATTGTTGCGGTCTTTACGAGTGTTATTTTTTTGAAGATTATTCCAGTACCGGTTCAACCGATTATTACTGAACGTTTTGCAGGGGCCTTATTTGGAGGGGCCTTGATTGGTTTAGGCGTTGGACTTTGTTTTAGAGCGGGCTTTTCCACTGGGGGAACTGATGTTATTGTGACCCTTGTTGGTCGGTTAACAGGCAAGCGAGTGGGTGCCGTGAACAACGTCATTAACGGCATGATTATCCTCGCTGCTGGTATTTTCTTTGGTTGGGGTGCTGCTTTATATAGTATCGTTGAAATCTTCGTATCGAGCTTATTAATGGACTATATTTACACGCAACAACAAAAGGTGACAGTAACGATTTTTACGAAGCAGCCTGAAGCGTTAAAGAAACGAATGCGCGAATTTATCCATGGTGCGACCGAATTGGATGGGACGGGCTTATATACGAATCAGGAGACATCTGTGATTATGACAGTTGTTTCTAAATATGATTTGACCGCCCTTAAATTAGTGGTGCAAGATGCAGATCCAAATGCGTTTGTTAATATTCAATCGACAATGAATTTATGGGGTCGCTTTGAAAGTAATGAATAAAAAAGAGCCGATTCAACAAGATTAATTGTTGAATCGGCTCTTTTAGGACTATTTTGTTTTAGCGGCTTTCAATTGTTTAAGATTAACAACAATTTTGTTGTTTAATTCCGAAACGTTAGCTTTATCAACTGCGTCGAAATCCGTGATGGTGACTAAAGCTGAGTTTTCATATACCTTTTCGACAGTTCCTGTAAAAGCTGACTCTAGATCTTCGTTGACTTTACCAGTGACAATATCACCGATATTGAGATTTTCTTTATCCATCGTAAAAACTCCTTTAGACATAATAAAATTACCAAATAAGGTGATAATAAACTATGTCACTCTAAATAGCAAGCTCTAACCAAGTAAAAAGAAAATAAATCGGTGACACAATTGCTGATAGCTATTTAATTTATAAAGTAAATAGGCTAGAATAGAGTTATGTTAGCGATTACAAAAGCGGCTGAAAAAGGAGTTATTATGGAACCTTACTTAGTTTTTTCAGATATTGATGGGACATTAGTCATTGATCATCAAATTGTCACACCATTTACGAAGCGGGTTATTCGAGAACTACAGCAACGAGATGTGATATTTTATATTGCAACCGGACGAATGTATAATCTTGGAAAAGTAATTGCACGTCAAATTAATGATGATGCACGAATTATTGCCTCTAATGGTGCTGTATTTGAAAATGAGCAAGGAAGTGTTCAACATCATTTAGGCCACGCGGCCTTAAAAGCGGCTTATGAAATCACGCAATCAGATCTCAGATTATCAGCTCACTTTTTTACAACTGATGCGGCCTATTATACGCGTGAAATCCCACGGTTCGTCGCACGCGATGCGGGGAACCTCACTAGTATGGGGGCTGAAATTAACTATGATTCGGTCGCTGATCTAGACAGCTTGTTGGCAATGAGTGATCAAATTATTAACGGCATCATTGTTTGCCAAGGTACACTCGCATTATTGGCTTCAGTCAAGCAACGTCTTGGTGAACAAGATGTGATGAGTTTATCATCATCTGGTCCGGATAATATCGAATTAATTCCTAAGGGAATCGATAAAGCGACGGCGATTCGCCAAATTCAAACCTTACATGGGATTGATGCAGATCATACCTTTGTTTTTGGGGATGGTCAAAATGATCTTGGCATGTTACAAGCGGCTAAGTATAGTGTTGCAATGGGAAATGCTTTACCAGAAGTAAAAGCAGTCGCTAATTATGTGACGGAGAGTAATGTTAACGATGGTGTCGCTAAGTTTTTACAAAAACATTTTGAATTATCATTATCAGATTCAGAAGTTGGCCTTTAGGGACTTGACCCGCTTTTTATTTTTCGATATACTTATATCACGGTCATCAATTAGCCGTGATTATGCTGTTTTAGCTCAGTAGGTAGAGCATCACCATGGTAAGGTGGGGGTCGTCGGTTCAAATCCGATAAACAGCTTAATAATCATTCGAATTAAAGACTGTTGCTGATGTGCAACGGTCTTTTTTTGTACCAAAAAAGGAAACGCTTAGGCAATCGTTTCCTTAGTGGTTGTAATGTTTTGGTAGTATTGAGGATCGAGGCTAGTAATGAGTGGGCTGAGGGTACCAATTCCCAACAAGGTTAAGTCGTGCATGGCACGCGTCATCAGTGTGTAGAGTAAGTCAACGTCACTTGATTGGCCAAAGGTGGTTGCTGAAATGTCGTAACCAATGACAGCATCGAATTCGAGACCTTTAGCGAGATATAACGGTAATACTAAAACACCTTTTGGCAATGAGCGGGTGGTTTCGGAGATGAGTGTTACCTGATCATCGGGAGTCAGGCTGGCGAAAAGTTGGCGCGCCGTTTGTTGATCCTTGGTTAAAATGGCGATAGTTGCATGCCGTTTTTGTAGGTGGAAAATTTCTTGCGTTAAGGCATTTATACTAGCTTCCTTAGTGGCTGTGATGACACGAGGGAGCCGTCCATCACGACTAAAGGCTTGCAAGGCTGTTTCTTTAGACAATAAGGCTTTTGCGAAATTCGTGATGGGGGCAGTCGCGCGATAGCTCTTCGTCAAACTAATTTGGTTAGTTTTTAGTTTTGGAAAAGCCGCGCAGAGGCGTTCAATGAAATTACCGGCTTGATAAGTAGCGGTAAAGACGTCCTGCGCGTAATCGCCGAGCACGGTGAATTTAGCGTTCGGGAAAGCATGCTGGAGATAAACGAATTGCGCAATGCTATAATCTTGCATCTCATCGACGAATAAGTATTGAATGCTGTGATTTTGACCACTATCGGTTAATAAATCACGGAGATACAGAATTGGCGCTGCGTCACTTAAACCGACGAGGTGGCGTTCATTATTTTGAGCGACTGTTTCAATCATTGCTTCCCAAACGGCAACCGGAATTATAGCCGGACAAGCTGTCCGTAAGAAGTTTTGATATTCAGTATACACATCCAAAAAGTAATCGTTATAAATAGCATCGTATAAATCGGCAAAATAATTTTGAACAATTTCCCGGGCAATAAATGCTTGTTCTAAATCGCCAGAATCAAATTCGCGATCACCGACGATGGCACGGTAGTCATCATCTGATAAGGTATCAATTTTTTCAGCGACCCAATCAAGGTGCACTTCTAAATTAATTTGGCGTTTGAGTCGTTTAATGAGGGTATTTTTAGTGGCAATAAATTTATCACCGGGACGCATATTATGTGGGAGATCGAGATAAATTTTATTAATTTGCGCTTTTGTGAAGAACGGACGATCTTCAAAGTAGAGGTCATTGAAGGCCAATGGCTGTGTAGAAACCTGTTTAACATAATCCGTAATTTGTTGCATAAAGGGGGCACTTTCTTTAAAGCGGCGTATTGCTTGCGTCATTTCTGGGAAACTCGCTTGGTCTTTTTCAAAACGATCGAAGAGTGTTTCAACTTGAAGCCCCGAGAAACGATGACTTAAAAATTCAGCCATCGTCACTTGGCGCATATTCTTTTCCCCTAAACTAGGCAGCACCTCAGAAATATAGTGACTGAATAAGCGATTAGGTGAAAAAAGGACCATTTGATCGGCTTCTAAGTGACTACGACTGTGATAGAGTAAGAAAGCGATGCGTTGTAAAACAGCGGAGGTTTTACCGCTGCCAGCGACGCCTTGGACAATTAGTAAATCGGCAGTCGTATCACGGATAATATCATTTTGTTCTTTTTGAATTGTTGCAACGATATTTTGCATGTACTCATCACTTTGTTGGCCGAGGACGGCTTGCAGGAGTTCGTCGCCAACTGTTTCGTTTGTATCAAAAAGATGTTCAATTTGACCGTTTTTAATCTTGAACTGTCGTTTTAGTGTTAAATCAACTTTAACGGGGCCATTAGGCGTGTCGTAACTGACGGTTCCTAATGTGCCATTATAGTAAATACTAGCAATGGGTGCTCGCCAATCGTAAACCAAGAATTGGTCTTGCTCGTTGATAAAAGTGGCGGTCCCGATGTAGAGTGATTCTTCCTCACCGTCTTCATTGATATCAATCCGACCAAAATAAGGAGAGTCGACTAAATCCGTTAGCCGTTTTTGTTGTGACGTTAGGAGTTTTTCGTTTTCAACGGCCGCTGCGACTAGTTGTTTTTGCTGTTGGACGGCGGCATTGGTTTCCATCCGGTCATCGACCTCCGTAATATTGACCTTGGTAGTATCACCATAACGTTGTTCAATATCTTTAGTTTCATTATAGGCATTGTCCAATTGCTGGTTGATAACCGTTAGCCGTTGATTGACTTGGTCAACCGTTAAATCAACACGGGCTTGTTCTTGTTGTTGCGTATCTTCTTGTAGCATGGCGACCTCCAGATGTTAGTTGTTATATTATAGTCGTGTTATTAGAAAAAAGCGACCGTTTGACATTCATTTTAAAATCCGTTAGTATGACAGTAATTCAACAAACAGAGTGAAGGATAAGTAGCAACTTTAACTTTTTGTACAGGAAGCGGCGGTACTGAGAAGTCGTCAAAAGCAAGTTGTGAATGGGCCTTTAATCGGGAGCTGGTGATAAGCCAGTTCGGGTAGCGCCCTTATCGCATAAGTGGCACGATTTTTTCGTGCAATTTAGGTGGTACCACGTCTAAGCGTCCTAATTGTGAACAACAATTAGGACGCTTTTTTAGTTGATAAGTAAAAATTGGAGGACTTTATTATGGCAAAAAAAATCATCTTAACCGGCGATCGACCAACTGGTAAATTACACATTGGGCATTACATCGGATCATTGCGCAACCGAGTTGCGATGCAAGACTCAGGCGAATACGAAACATTCATTATGATTGCTGATCAACAAGCCTTAACGGATAATGCGCGCGATCCTGAAAAGATTCGTAACAGCCTTTTTCAAGTCGCTTTGGATTATTTATCAGTGGGCATCGATCCTGCTAAAACAACTGTCTTTGTGCAATCGCAAATTCCAGCTTTAAGTGAATTAACAATGCATTACTTGAACCTTGTGACGGTTTCGCGGTTGCAACGCAACCCAACTGTTAAGGCTGAAATTCAACAAAAGAACTTTGAACAAAGTATTCCAGCTGGTTTTTTAATTTACCCTGTTAGTCAAGCTGCTGATATTACAGCGTTCAAAGCAACAACCGTCCCAGTTGGCGATGATCAAGAACCAATGTTGGAACAAACCCGCGAAATCGTCCGGACGTTCAATAACGTTTATGGCCAAGAAATTTTGGTTGAACCAGAAGGCGTCTTCCCACCAAAAGGTGAAGGTCGCTTACCTGGCTTAGACGGGAACGCCAAGATGAGTAAGTCATTGGGCAACGCCATCTACCTATCAGACGACGCTGAAACGCTTGAAAAGAAAGTCATGTCAATGTACACTGATCCATTGCATATCAAAGTAACCGATCCTGGTCACATTGAAGGCAACACTGTCTTTACTTATTTAGATGCTTTTGATGATGATCATGAAAAAGTGGCTGAACTCAAAGCACAATATCAAGCTGGTGGTTTGGGTGATGTGAAGATTAAACGTTACTTAAACGAAGTTTTGCAAGCTAAATTCGCACCAATTCGTGAACGTCGTGCTGAATTCGAAAAGAATCCAGCAGCCGTTTATAAGATGTTAGAAGAAGGTAGCAAGAAAGCAAATGCCGTTGCAGAACAAACGCTTAAAGAAGTACGCGATGCAATGGGGATTAATTATTTCAACTAAATTTTGTTAATGAAAGCTTGATTGAACGCCAGTTAGGAGATCAATCAAGCTTTTCTTATGGCATTAAAAAAGTGAAAAAAGTTAAGCCTTTTTATGGTAATTTACTAGTGCATATGAGAAACTTAACTCAATTTATTGAGTCTGAAAATGCTCTTTCAATCAACCGCAGTGGGTTATATTTAGCGCGTGAGAAAAAGGGGGAATTCATATGCATGATTTTACTAAGGGTAATCCATTAAAAGTGATTATTTTGTTTACCGGACCATTGTTGATTGGTAATATTTTTCAACAATTATACAGTGTTATTGATACTCTAATTGTTGGACGAACAATTGGTGTCAATGCCTTGGCAGCTGTTGGGTCGACTGGTGGCTTAAATATGCTGATTATTGGTTTTTGTACAGGGACGACAGCTGGTTTATCGATTTTGACAGCCCAACGTTATGGTGCACAAGATTATCGCGGTGTGAAGCGTAGTTTTGCAACCAGTATCCTAATTAGTTTGGTGATTACAGTAATCTTAACCATTTTGAGTATGGTGTTTTCGCGGCAGATATTAGTTTTGATGAAGACACCAACGGCGATTATTGCTGATGCCCAGCAGTTTATTATGATAATTTTCGCTGGTATTTTTGCTTCCATGGCTTTTAATTTATTATCGAATATTATCCGAGCACTGGGTGATAGTCGAACCCCACTTTTTTTCTTAATTGTGGGCGTGGTGGTTAATATCGTTTTAGATTTTATCTTTATTTTAGGATTTAAAATGGGTGTTGAAGGGGCTGGATTTGCAACAGTTTCCGCGCAAGTGGTTTCTGCTGTATTATGCTTAATTTATATTTATCGACGGATTCCAGCCTTGGTTTTACGGCGTAAAGATTTTCGGATAACGCCCAAAGAAGTTCGTGAGCATTTAAAAGTAGGCTTACCGATGGGATTTCAATCCTCAATTATTGCCATTGGGGCCATTGTTATTCAGATTATGTTGAATACACTAGGTGCAAGCGCAGTCGCAGCCTATACGGCAGCTGGCAAAATAGATCAACTTGCAAACCAAGTCGGTAATTCATTTGGTGTTGCACTGGCGACCTATGCGGCTCAGAATTATGGGGCTCGGCAGTACGATCGAATCCGGGTGGGCGTGCGGCAAACGTTATTGGTGTCGATTACCTTTAGTATTATAATGGGGGCTTTAATTATTACTTTTGGCCGACCATTAGTGAATATCTTTATCGGGACGCAACAGCCGCACGTAACGGCGTTAGCGCAAATTTATTTCCGCTATAATAGTAGTTGTTACTTTATTTTAGCGATCCTGTTTGCGATTCGCTATACACTACAGGGCTTAGGGCAGAGTGTGATGCCAACGCTAGCAGGATTGGCTGAGTTATTAATGCGGATTTTTGCAGGCATTATCTTAGTGAGGATGCTTGGCTTTACCGGGGCTAGCATGGCCAATCCATTAGCTTGGATTGGTTCATGTTTAGTCTTATTGGGATCATACTTTAAGACCATGCGGCAGTTAAAACGAAGAGCAGCAAAGCAAACGAAAAAAAAGGAGTCCCCAAATGTTTAAAAAAAGATTCATTGGCGTTGTTGCGCTATTAGCACTAATGTTAGCGGGGTGTCAGGTTCAACCAGCGACGCCCCATAAACCAGCACAAACAACGACGACTCACAAGCAAGCCAAAACAACAACGGCTTTAGCCGCTAAGACGTTCAAAAGTGGGGACGAACCTTATCTGGTAGTTAATCACAATAAATCGACGTTAGATGTGCGCCAATGGCAAACTGAACGCATTAAATACGGGGCGTTGGATGATTTGAATCGAACGACGACCAACACGGCCTATTTATCAAACGAAACGCTAGGCCATTCGCATACACGGGCGCGTCAAAATTGGCGTCCAACCGGTTGGCATAACCAGCCTGTAATGATTGATGGTCACCGGGTAATACCACAAAATCGTGGTCATCTAATTGCTTATGCGATTTCATTTAATTTTGATGAAGATGGTGTTTTTAAAAAAGGTCAACCAGGCAGCAATGATAATCCTAAGAATTTGGCCACCCAAACTGAATTCAGTAATCAACGGACGATGTAGATTTTTGAAGATCAGGTCCGGCAGGCTTTAATTCGCCATAAAAAGGTGATTTACCAAGTAACGACCGTCTTCCGCGGATCAGAATTGATGCCTCGTGGTTACTGGGTACAAGCCATTTCAACGGATAAGACATTGAATTTTAATGCGTATGTTTGGAATGTTGAACCTAAGATGCAATTTGATTATGCCACTGGTCGCGGTCGCGTTGATTCAGCAATGAAAGTTAGTGACCGTTACCAAGGTAATCGTTATACAAGATAATAAATTAGTAAGATTGGCAACCAAGTTTGACTGCCAATCTTTTTTAGTTAGAGGAGTAGTAATGATGACAATAAAAAAAGCACAGGCACCGATTTTAATGGCGGCTTTAGAGCCATATCAGGAAAATTATTTTGAAACGGACGAAGCCTACGAGAACCAGTTGGTTACGGAGATGCCGTTAAAAGAAGTCACGATTAATATGGCTTATTTCAAGGGCAGCCACTTTAAAGATATCCAATTTGAGCAGATGACGTTTGATAATTGTGATTTTCAAGACGTCCTGTTTGAGCATTGCGCGTTATTGAACTGTTCATTTATCGGTAATACTTTTCAGCGAGTGGCTTTTGACGGCTGCCAGTTAATTGGAGCCGATTTTGCCGAAGCTGGTTTGCGGGATGTTCGCTTTGTTGCTTGCAAACTGGATTATGCGGGTTTCAACCAAACCCGCATGCGCCATGTGGATTTTGAAGAATGCTCGCTACAAGAAGTGGCGTTTGAATATGTCGACTGGCAGTGGTTGATGATGAGTGGTAATGATTTGAACGGGATTGATTTGACGGGGACTAATTTAAAAGCATTTGATTTGAGTCACAATACGTTTGAAAAGGCAGTCTTCTCACTCGATTTATTGCGTGGCGCAACCGTTAGCTCTGCCCAGACGTTAGTCATTATGAGTGCTTTACGGATTAATGTGCGTTAGGTGTAACTAACATAATTGTCATTTTGCTGAGTTTTTCTGTTGGATAGCTTATAATTAAGGTATCTCATTATTAAGAGGAGACTAAAATGAAAAATTTGGGTAGACGCATTTATCAAGGAATCCAGCGCCATTTAACACTATTAAAAGGCCTCTTCATCTTATCAGTCTTAGTATTTGTGATCTTTGAAATCGGTCGTATTTTTCGAGATCTCAACGGAGAACAATTACGCGCAAGTTTGACCACGCAGAGTCCGGTAACGTTACTAGCGATGCTCGTAATTGGTTTTTTAGCGATATTACCAATGCTCAATTACGACTTTGTCATTGCGGAGTTGTTACCAGAAGAGTATTCGTTTTGGTATAAGGTCAAATCAGGCTGGATTGTTAATACATTTACGAATATCGCCGGCTTTGGCGGCTTTTTAGGTGCTAGTTTACGGGCTAACTTCTACGGTAAAAAAGCTTCGCAAAAAGAAATCTTAATTGCAATTTCAAAGATTGCACTCTTTTTATTAGCGGGTCTTTCGATTTGGTGTTTAATTAGTATCGTCTTAATCTTTGGCTTTGGCATTGGTCAAATTTATGCCAACTACTGGTTATGGTTAGTCGGCGGGGCTTGTTATTTCCCAGTATTGCTCGGAAGTACTCGTCTGAAGAACGCGGCATTCTTTAGCGATTTATCCGTTAAACGGACTTTGCGCTTAACGGCAGGCTCATTCTTTGAATGGGGTTTTGCTGGCGGCTTCTTCTTGCTGATCGGTTATTTCTTAGAAATCAAAGGTGACTTATTACAAGTTCTACCATTATTCATGATTGCCAACATCATTGGGGTCATTTCGATGGTGCCTGGTGGTTTAGGGACGTTTGATTTATTCATGATTTTTGGGTTGAGTGCGATTGGTGTTGGCAATGCTGATGCCGTTGTTTGGTTATCATTCTACCGGGTGTTCTACTATATCATGCCATTCTTGGTGGGGGTTGGCTTATTTACCCACGATGCGGGTAGTCGCTTAAATCACTACCTTCAAGGCCTACCACGGCAGATTATGCAAAAAATCGCGCACCACTTTATCGTCTTTTTCCTCTATATCTCGGGGATTATTTTACTATTAGTAGCGACTGTGCCAAACTTTGCGATTACCAATACCGTGATCGGTCAACTTTATCCTTACACGTTCTTTTTCCTAGACCGGGTGACGAATATTATCGTGGCCTTTGTCATGCTAGGGTTAGCGCGCGGGGTTGCTAACCGGGTAAAACGGGTTTATTGGCCATTGATGATTTTATTGGTGATTGCGATTGCCAATACCCTATGGCGTGACTTCTCGATTAAGTTGGCTGTTTTCTTGATCCTTGTCTTATTAGCTAGCCTCTTATTGAAACGGGAACTTTATCGTGAAAAGATTGAATTTTCATGGAATGATCGAATCGTCGATGGTGCCATTTTTGTCGGCGTCTTCTTGCTATATAGTTTTGTCGGAATCGCGAACTCACCACACTTGCATCACCGTAAACCAGTACCAACGGCGTTATTATTCCCGTCGGAACGAATTTGGCTTGTCGGGTTTGTTGGCTTGTTAGTGGCAGCGGCAACGTTGTTCATCGTTTTCCGTTATCTAAGTCGTGGTGGGCATAAGATCGCAACACCATTTGATGAAACGCGAATTAGCAAGGTGATTGCGGAATACGGCGGCAATGAAGTTAGTCATTTGGCTTATCTAAAAGACAAATCAGTTTACTTCTATCAAGAAGATGGCGAAGATCAAGTCTTCTTGTTATTCCGGAAAAAAGCGGATCGGTTGATTGTGATGGGCGAACCCGTCGGGAATCCAGATAAGTTCATAGATGCGATTGAAGCATTGATGCACGAAGCCGATTTGATTGATTGTCACTTGGCGTTCTACGAAATTTCGGCTGAGTTAACGATGCAATTACATGAAATCGGGTTTGATTTTATCAAGTTTGGTGAAGAAGGTTACGTGAAACTCGCCGACTTTACGTTAGTTGGTAAGAAGCGCCGTGCTGAACGGGCCTTGATGAATAAGTTCGAACGTGAAGGCTATCAATTTGAATTATTGACGCCACCATTTTCAGATGACTTAATGGCTGAATTGAAGGCCGTTTCGGATGATTGGCTTGATGGGCGGGTTGAAAAAGGCTTTTCACTGGGCTTCTTCGACCCTAATTATTTACAACAGGCAGCCATCGCTGTGATTTATGATCCAGAGCATCGGATTGTGGCTTTTGCCAATGATATGCCAACTGGGACGAAAGAAGTTTCAAGTATTGACCTCATGCGCCACAGAAAAGACGCGCCATCTGGTATAATGGATGAAGTTTTCATTAGTCTTTTTGAACACAACAAAGCAGAAGGTTATGAGTACTTCAATTTAGGGATGGCGCCACTGGCCAATGTGGGGACGTCAGAATTCAGTTTTATTGAAGAAAAAATCGCGCATTTGATTTATGAATATGGCTATCACTTCTACGGCTTCCAAGGCTTACGGACGTATAAGAAGAAATATACGACGAAGTGGATTCCTAAATACATTGCTTATCAAAAGCGGACCTCAATTATCTTTACGATGCTCCAAATTCTATTAGTGGTGAACCAAAAAGTGACGGAGACACCACAACGAAAAGGACTCGCAGGTCATTTTATGCGTTTTGTTCAAATCGGCAACTTAACTAACAATCAAGACAAATGAGGTTCTTAAATGACAGATTATTATTATTCAAAAAATCCGGAAGTTGAACACGCTGAGAAAAATTGGACGTTTGAACTACGGGGCTTTAATTTCAAGTTCACGACTGACAATGGTGTGTTTTCCAAAAATACTGTGGATTACGGTTCACGGGCATTGCTAGATGCCGTTGATTTAAGCGAGACGCCAGCAGGTCCCATCTTAGACATGGGTTGCGGTTACGGGCCAATTGGGATGACACTTGCTAAACTAGCACCTGAGCGTCAAATCGACATGGTCGATGTTAATGAACGCGCGCTTGGTTTAGCACAAAAAAACTGCGATTTGAATCAAATCCAAAATGTTGCAATCTTTGAATCAGCTGAATATCAAAATGTGACGGCGCAATACGCTGCGATTTTGACGAACCCACCAATTCGAGCTGGCAAAACAGTTGTTCAAAATATTTTGAAGGGTGCCTACGATCACTTGTTACCAGATGGTGAATTAGACGTCGTGATTCAAAAGAAGCAAGGCGCACCTTCAGCTAAGCAATTAATGGCGGATACTTTTGGTAATGTACAAATCATCCATAAGGATAAAGGCTACTATATTTTACAAAGTATTAAGTTAAAATAATGTTGAGCCGATAAGACGTTAAACAGGCTGGGATATGCTAAAATAGGGCTATAGTGTAAGGAGGTTGATACAATGAAAATGAGATATAAGATTCTAATTGGTGTTGGTGTCACAGCGGGGGTCGGTGCAACAGCCGCTTTCGTTGGTTCTAAGGCAATCATCGAGAAAGTTGAACGCTACCGTAAACGTTTGGCAGTTAAAAACTTTGTCAAAGATAAACTACATGGTAATCAAAAGGCATTGGAATTGGTTGATCAACTTTCCGATGCAGACGTGAATAATTTATTAGGGGCGGCTGATAAGCTCAACCAATTAAAGGATAAGCTAGGCGAACAAACCGATAATATTCCAGAAATGATGGAAGACTTACGGCAAACGTTGACGGCTTATGCGACGAAAGTCAAAGAACGGCTATAAAAAACGACTAAGAGTGTTTCTAGGACAAAGATGTCTTTTGTTTTAGGGACACTCTTTTGATTGGTAAAGGGGTTAGTGAATTGGGATATACACAAACTGAGATTGATCAGTGGATGCAAGTTGCAATTGATGAAGCGAATCAGGCACGGATTATTGGTGAAGTACCGATTGGGGCGGTCATCGTGAAGGATGGCCAGATTATTGGTCGGGGGCACAACATTCGTGAACACGCACAGGATGCAACGTTACACGCGGAGATCATCGCGATTCAAGAAGCTTGTATGGTTGAAAAGAGTTGGCGCTTAGAAGACACGGCGATTTTTGTAACGTTAGAACCCTGTCCGATGTGTGCAGGGGCCATTATCAACAGTCGGATTCCAAACGTTTATTTTGGCGCCAGCGATCCAAAAGCCGGCGTGACCGGTACCTTGATGAATCTTTTGACGGACAAACGGTTTAATCACCAAGCGACAGTGGTGGCTGGTGTGCGCGAAGCTGAATGTGCCGCCTTATTACAGACCTTTTTCAAAAAAATTCGGGAAAATCGACGAAAAAAGAAGAAAAAAACTGGTAATTTTAAACCTAATCGGGTAGAATAAGAGTTGCCGTAAGGCCTTGAGACAATGATGAGCCTACGAATCGTGTCAGGTTCGGAAGAAAGCAGCACTAAGTTTGTTTTATCATGTGTCTTAAGTTTTTTAGAAATTAACCAGGATTAGGTCAATATGACTTAATCCTTTTTTAGTGCCTAGTGTGTTTCAGGTGGTCATGTTGTATAGGATTAGCCTCGTCGCGTGAATAAGCGACGAGGTCGATTGTTTGCGCGGCGCCGCTAACCGTAACAATATGCCTGAAAAAGCACGTTGATTCAGAAGATGCAGGGAGACTGAAGCTAAAATTATTTTTGGAGCAGTCTCTTTTTTAGTGCCCTTAGGCCCTAAAAAATACTGTAAAATATGCTAAAATGGAACAAGTAGTTTTTTTAAACAATAGGACGATTAGGTGAAAGGCGGAGGTCATTAAATGAGCTATCAAGCTTTATATCGGGTTTGGCGGCCACAACGGTTCGATGATGTCGTTGGGCAAGAAACAATGACCCAAACATTAAAAAACGCCATCATCACAAAACAGACGAGTCATGCCTATTTATTTACGGGGCCGCGGGGGACTGGGAAAACGTCCGCTGCGAAGATTTTTGCCAAGGCGATTAATTGTCATTATCAAAAAGATGGTGAACCTTGTAATGAATGTGAAACGTGTCGGGCGATTACTGCCGGTGCGTTAAATGATGTGATTGAAATTGATGCGGCTTCAAATAACGGGGTTGAAGAAATTCGGGATATCCGGGATAAAGCGAAGTATGCCCCGACCCAAGCCGATTATAAAATTTATATTATTGATGAAGTCCACATGTTATCCACCGGTGCGTTTAATGCGCTGTTGAAAACATTGGAAGAACCACCAGCCAACGTGGTCTTCATTTTAGCAACGACCGAAGTTCACAAGGTGCCAGCCACGATTATTTCGCGGACCCAACGCTTTAACTTCAAGCGGATTACGGCTGCTGATTTATTCAAACGAATGGCCTACATCCTAGAACAAAAAGAAATGACCTACGATCCAGCTGCGTTAAAAGTGATCGCTAAAGCCGCTGAAGGTGGGATGCGGGATGCACTGAGTATCTTGGATCAGGTCTTATCCTTTAGTGATAACCATGTTACTTTAGAAAACGCGTTGGACGTGACCGGTAGTTTGACGGAAGCTTTATTAGCCGATTATGTGCAAACAATTCATGATCACGCGCCTAAAGCAGCGTTGCAACTATTGCAACAGATATTAGCTGAGGGTAAAGATGCACAACGGTTTGTTGAAGATCTAATTGAATATGTACGTGATTTATTGATGTACCAACAAGCACCCGAATTGGTAATGGCTAATGAAATGGATCTATTGGACGAACACTTCAAACAACTTAGTGATGCCTTGAGCGCCGAACAATTGTATACGGTGATCGATATTTTAAATGAAACGCAACAACAACTACGGTTCACTAATCATCCAGAAATCTATTTGGAAGTTGCAACGGTGCGTTTGACGCAACAACCAGTGGCACCTGCGGCCGTTAGCGCCAATGTTTCAGCCCCAGCTGATAATGGGCAAGTGACCCAATTAAGTCAACAAGTTGCTCAATTACAAGCTGCCTTACAGAAATTAGAAACGGCCGGACCAAGTGCGCCTGTTCAACAGGCAAAACCTAAGCCAGCTAAGAAAATTAGTAAGAAGGTCAACCGGAAGTTGATTTATCCGGTACTTGCGGATGCGACGCGGACTAATTTAGAAAACTTAAAAGAAGTTTGGCCGAACTTATTAAATATGCTAGATGTTACCAAACGGGCGATTATGCGGGTTTCTGAACCGGTGGCGGCAAGTCAAAGTGGCGTCGTTGTCGCTTTTAACTACGAAATTTTATTCGAACGAGCTAATAACGATCAAGATTTATTAACGGTCCTAGAAAACGGCTTAAACCGGTTAACGGGCAATCCGTTTAAAGTGGTCTTAGTACCGCAAGATAATTGGCCAGAAATCCGGAAAGAATATTTGCAAAATCATGCGGTTTCAGGTCATAATAATGAGGACCAACCAACGACGACTACCGAAAAAGCACCGGCGCCTGAAGTTAACGAAGTTGTGCAGCAGGCCCAAGCGTTATTCGGGGATGCAGTCGTTGTTCAAAAAGATTAATTTAAAAATTGAGAGGATGTTTTAAAATGCGCGGAATGGGTAATATGCAAGGTATGATGAAACAAATGCAAAAAATGCAAAAAGAAATGGGTCAAACACAAGACGAATTAAACAGCACTGAATTCGTTGGTAAGGCTGCTAACGATGCTGTTGTTGTGACAATGACTGGTGACAAGAAGATGAAAGATATCGCCATCAAACCAGAAGCTGTTGATCCAGATGACATTGATATGCTTCAAGATTTAATCATCATGGCAGTTAACGAAGCAATGGTTGATATCGATAAACAAACACAAGCTAAAATGGGCAAGTTCACAAAGGGCCTCCCATTCTAAGGTAACCGAATAAGGAAGTGCACATATGCAATATCCAGAACCAATTGTGAAGTTGATCGAAAGTTATATGAAGTTACCAGGCATTGGTAACAAAACAGCAACGCGATTAGCTTTTTATACGATTGATATGAATGAAGATGACGTGACTAACTTTGCCAAGAATCTGATTTCAGCACGCCGAGACCTCCATTATTGTAGTGTCTGTGGCAATATCACTGATGAAGATCCTTGTGAGATTTGTCGGGATACCGCGCGTAGTCAGGAAATGATTTTGGTGGTCGAACAACCTAAAGATGTGATGTCGATGGAACGGATGAACGATTATCACGGTCTCTATCACGTCTTGCACGGGGTGTTGTCACCAATTGAAGGTAAAGGGCCAGACGATATTAATATTGCTAATTTAATTAAACGACTCCAAAAAACACCAGCTAAAGAAGTCATCATCGCCACCAATGCAACGCCAGAAGGGGAAGCAACGGCGATGTATATTTCACGGCTAATTAAGCCGGCCGGGATTAAAGTCACTCGCTTAGCCCATGGTTTAGCGGTCGGGAGCGATATTGAATATGCGGATGAGATGACTTTATTAAAAGCTGTCGAGGGTCGTCAAGAAATCTAGAAATGGTGGGGTTATAATGTTCGGTAGACGAAAACCAACGCTAAGAGAAGCTGGCGATGAAGCGTTACTTGATTTGATTTATCAAGTGAAAGATAAGTGGCGCTCAGCACAAAAAACGCAAGCAAACGTTAGAGGACTGGATCAAACGTTGGAGATGGAAAGTAAGATTCAACAAGCAAAGTTCGAATTTTTATACCGACAAGCACGTCAGCGCAAGGTGGCCAGTGATGCCGTTTCGCGTGAAGTAGCCAGTCGTAATGCTTTAAGATAACCAAAAAAAGATTGGACCCTTGATAAAAGTGATTTTATCGGGGGACCAATCTTTTTATTAGCGAACTTTTAACCCCTTCCCTTTACCTTGTTTGCTCAATCAAGTAAAATAAGAGTAACTCTATTGATGAAGAAGGTTGTTGTGTGGTAGGCAAATTAATTACGTTTGAAGGACCAGATGGTGCCGGTAAGACCAGTGCACTCGAAGCAGTCGTGGCACGCTTACAAAAAGAAGTGTCCCAAGAAATTGTCGTGACACGTGAACCAGGTGGCAATCCAATCTCTGAACAGATTCGCCAGATTATCCTGGATGTGAAGAATACGGCGATGGATGATCGAACAGAAGCATTATTATACGCAGCAGCTAGAAGACAACATATTGTTGAAAAGATTCAACCGGCACTTGCAGCCGATAAACTCGTGATCTGTGATCGGTTTGTGGATAGTTCAATTGCTTATCAAGGTGCTGGGCGCGGGATTGGGGAAGAGGCAGTGGCGCAAATGAATTTATTTGCTACTGACGGCCTCACGCCAGATTTAACGTTATACTTAGATGTGCCTTCTGAAGTCGGGTTAGCCCGGATTAAGCAGCATCGTCAAAATCAATATGACCGCTTGGATCAGGAAAAATTAGCATTCCATCAAAAAGTGCGTCAATCTTATTTGAAACTAGCACAGGCGCACCCAGATCGGATTAAAACAATTGATGCCTCACAACCCCTTGAAGCGGTTGTGACACAATGTTTACAAGTCATCGCACAAGCAAATCCGCATTTATTTGAAGTATAAGGGGAGAGATTAAGATGAAATTATTATTAGCAATCGTCCAAGACAAAGACAGTAACTTATTAAGTAGTGAATTAATTGATGCCAACATTCGAGCAACGAAGTTATCAACAACTGGGGGCTTTTTGAAATCTGGCAATACAACGTTTATCGTGGGGATTGAAGACGAACGGGTCCCAGAAGCATTGAAGATTATTGAAGAAACGTGCCAAGCACGCGAACAATTCATGACACCTCCTATCAATATGGATGCCACAATGGACAGTTCAATGTCTTACCCTATTGAAGTACAAGTCGGTGGGGCAACCGTCTTTGTGATGCCAATCGAACAATTCCACCGCTTCTAAACAATGGCCACTTTAACAATTGAACAAATGCAACCCAAGCTTGTCCAGCAGTTTGCCCAGATTATTGCGCGTGGGCAGTTAGCACATGGTTATTTATTAGCCGGTGCACAAGGTGTGGGTAAGATGCAATTGGCACAATGGTTAGCACTGCGTCTTTTTTGCCAACAGGTCAATGAAGACAGTCAACCTTGCTATCAATGTCCTGAATGCCAGCGGATTTTAACTGGGAATCATCCCGATGTCGTCGAAATTAAACCAGACGGTAAGAGCATTAAAATTGCTGATATTCGCTATTTGAAGCAAGAAGTTGCTAAGAGTGGGATGGAATCGAGTCAGCGGCTTTTCATTATTGAAGCGGCAGAGACATTGACGGCTAGTGCGGCCAACAGTTTATTGAAATTTTTGGAAGAACCGGCGCCAAACGTCTACGCAATTTTATGTACCAGCAATAAGAATCTGATGTTACCGACGATTTTATCGCGGCTTCAAGTGATTGACTTAGCCAATCTGCCGAAGGAAATGGTGCGTCAACAATTTGAAGAAGCGCAGATTTTACCAGCGCAGGCACAGCTGTTGAGTCACTTGACGAGTGACTTAACGCAGGCCCAACAATTATTGGCCGAAGACTGGCTGATGCAAGTCGTTGCTAAAATCACGAGTTGGGCCCAAAAAGTTGCCCAAAAGGATTTGGAGAGTTTTGTAACGATTCAAACGCAACTACTACCGTTATTGACAGATCGGTCCCAACAAAAGATTGCCTTAAACTTAATTGGTTTGTGGTATCAAGATCTTTTAAACTGCCGGTATGATTTGGCGGGGGACCTTTGTTTTAGTGAGTATCGCACACAGTTAAACACCATTAGTCAACAAATGACCGCAGCTGAGATTGTGGCGCAAACAGAATTCGTTTTAACGGCCCAACGAACGTTTGAACAAAATGTGAGTTGCCAAAACGTCTTAGAGAGTTTAACGTTAAATTTAATCGCAGTAGCATAGCGGATCGTAGTTCAAAAATTAGCTTAAAAGGCCATCGGGAGGATGTAAACGTTGAGTAAAACAGACTTATACGAACAATTATTAACTATTGAGCAGCAGGCCAAGTTAACGTTTGACGGCATCACTGAAATGAAGGCAGTTTTATCTAAAGTTCTGGAAGAAAATGCAGAATTAGAGATTGAAAATAAACACCTCAGAGAACACCTTCAGGAATTACAACAAACAACTGAGGAAACTGACACTAAAGATTTATCACAAGGTTTGTCTAAGTCTAAACAAAATTTACAGAATCTGTATGAAGAAGGCTTTCATATCTGTCCTTATTTCTATGGTTCGCGACGTGAAAACGACGAACCATGCGCCTTTTGTAACGACGTTATTTATGGCGAACGGACAGCTGATTAATCATTAAGCAACGCAAACAGGGCGCTGAGGCAAGATCATTTGTCGCGGCGCCCGCTTTTATAAGCTCGAGTCATTACGGCGTGAAGGGATAATTAAACATGCAAACACAATCTAGTTTTAAAACAACCACTCAAGGGACGCTCTATTTGGTGCCAACACCAATCGGTAACTTGGGTGATATGACGTACCGCGCGATTGAGACGTTAAAGGACGTTCAGTTAATTGCGGCTGAAGATACACGCAATACGCAAAAATTATTGAACCACTTTGAAATTGAAACCAAACAAATTAGTTTCCACGAACATAATACGCAACAACGGATTGAAACGTTGATTGAAAAATTGGAAGCAGGCGACGATATTGCCCAAGTTAGTGATGCGGGGATGCCATCGATTAGCGATCCGGGTCATGAATTGGTCAAAGCTTGTATCGAAGCCAATATCGCAGTCGTACCACTACCAGGCGCAAATGCTGGGATTACGGCGTTAATTGCTTCCGGGATTACACCGCAACCCTTTACGTTCTTTGGCTTTTTACCACGCAAAGGCAAAGAGTTAACGGAAACGGTCGCACAACTAGCCTTAAAGCCGGAAACAACCATCTTTTACGAAGCACCTCATCGTTTGAAAAAGACGTTACAAGCGTTGATCAACGGTTTTGGTGGCGAGCGCCAAGTTACTTTGGGCCGAGAGTTGACGAAGAAGTTTGAAGAATTTATTCGCGGTGATTTACAAGAAGCCTTAACTTGGGCAACTGATAATGAAATGCGCGGTGAATTTGTGATTATCGTAGCGGGCAACCCAACACCTCAAAACCTAAGTGTGGTGGCCACTGACCCGACTTTATCACTATCAGAACAAGTCGAAGCCCAGATTCAACAAGGGGCTAGTCCTAATGTTGCCATTAAAACGGTCGCTAAGGCCAATGATTTGAAGAAACAAGTGGTCTACAACGCGTACCACGATTTAACAGAATAGAGGAAATAAGATGGCAGGCAAGCAGTATACAGAGGAATACCGGATTCCGTATTTTGAAACGGATATTAAAGGCGAATTGACTTTGGCATCATTGGTCAACGTTTTAATTTTGGCCTCAGAACACCAACTCAATGACCTCAATGTCGGCGAAGAAACAATGCACAGTTTAAATCTTGGATGGGTTGTCACGCAATATCAAATGACGATTAACCGGATGCCCAAAGTGGATGAAAAGGTGCGGATTGTGACGGAAGCAGAGAGTTATAATCGCTATTTCTGTTATCGGAATTTTTGGTTGTACGATGAAGCGGGCAACGAGTGCGTCTTTGTCCAAAGTATTTTTGTGATGATGTCTTATGAAACGCGCAGTATGGTGCCCGTCGTCCCAGAAATCATGGCACCGTTCGAATCAATGGCGATCAAAGGTAGCAAACGATTCCCACGCATTAAGAAGATAGACTCAGAAAAGGCATCGCAAAAAGAATACCGCGTGCGTTATTTTGATATTGATGGCAATCAACACGTCAATAACGTCCATTATTTTGAATGGATGTTAGACGCCTTGGATTACGATTTCTTGATGGATCATCGGGTGACAAGTGTTAATATCCGTTATGGTCATGAAATTCAATACGGTCAAATGACACAAAGCCAGGTCGAACAAGTGATGGTTGATGACATAATGACCACGCGCCATAAGGTAGCCGTGGATGACCTCAGCGCAGCAGAAGCCGAAATAGCATGGACTAAAAGATAAGCGTATTGCTAAAAGTACGTTTCAGATACAAAAAAAGGGAGCTGGGACAAAAGTAATTTTGTCCCAGCCCCCTTTTTTGTTATCCAAATATTGATGGTCTAAACGTGTTCTATAAGTCATATCCTTCCGGTTAACCCTGAATCTCAAGCGATTGCTTGCAGCAATCATTCGCCATTCTGTGTTAATCCTCGGGATATACCCGACTTATGATACACACTCTTTTTTAAACGTGTTCTATAAGTCATATCCTTCCGGTTAACCTTGAATGTCAAACGATTGCTTACAGCAATCATTCGCCATTCTGTGTTAATCCTCGGGATATCCCGACTTATGGCACACTCCTTTTTTAGTTAGTTTTCTTATGAAACGGCATTGCTGACGAAGTTCACGAGGTCAGCGCCTGTTTTACCAGCACTTAAGCCAACTTGAAGTTTCAAGCGGGCTTTGGGACCGTTTAAGCCCTGGCAGAAAGTAATGCCCATTTTTTTCAATTTAACGCCACCACCATCGTAGTCGTAGACGTCTTCGGCAATACCGTTGAAACAGCGTGATACGAGCACAACGGGAATATTGCGGTCCAGTAAGGCTTGGATGGCAGGTAGTGTTGCGGGTGGTAAATTCCCAGCACCAAGAGCTTCGATCACAAGGCCTTTAGTAGTTGGCTGATTGATGGCTTCAAAAAGCGTCCCGTCCATGCCGGCATAAGCTTTTAATAAGAAGACCGGTTCAACCAATTCTTGGATATCGCAGATTTCAGAACGAATTAATTCTTGGAAGAAATTAGCATCGTGCTTGCTGACCAAACCAATTGGGCCAAAAGTTGGTGTTCTAAAAGTAGCGACATTTGTCGTGTGCGTTTTTGTTACATAACGAGCGGTGTGGATTTCATCGTTCATGACGACTAAAACACCCTTATCGTGGGCATCGTCAGAAGCCGCGGTCCAAACGGCACTAATTAAGTTATGAAGACCATCTGAGCCGATTTCATTAGAAGAACGCATCGCACCTGTGATGACAATTGGCACGTTGTTAGGCAAGGTCAGGTCTAAGAAGTAGGCAGTTTCTTCAAGTGTATCGGTCCCGTGAGTGATGACCACACCGTCGATACCTGTTGCTTCAGCCTCTTGAATGCGATTCTTGAGTGCTAACATCACGGTTGGTGTAATGTGCGGTGAGGGCAGATTCGCAAATTCTTCACTAATAATTGTGAGTTGGTTATCGAATAATTTTTCAAAACCGGCCATTGGATTTTGACCAGTTGGTGCGACTGCACCGTCTTGATCAGCGGACATGGCGATTGTACCACCAGTGTGCAAGACGAGGATTTTTTTCATAGTTGTCAGTCCCTTTCATAATCAGGCTTAATTAGTTCCAGTATAGCAAATTTTGACCATCTTGAGATGATATATTTTGAAGTGGACAAACTGAATAGTTGTATCCTCAGGGAATCGGTGGTACATTTAATAAGTTCTAAAAAGATTCGGAGTAGGGATTAAAGCGTTAAGTGCTGGCGGAACGGAATGTGAACACCAGACGAAGAGCAGTAATGCTCGCGGTTTTAGTCCCGCATTCGCCGCAGTGTTATTTGTGGCAACTCCAAAAGGGAGATGCTTTTTTTATGGTTAATCAAGATCGGTTATTTGGTGTGAAGCTAGACACCAGACGCGTTGTATTACTAGCTGTTCTAATCGCTTTACAATTAGTGATTGCTCGCTTTGCGATTTCGCTAACGATTTACAGAATTAGTTTTGGGTTTATCGTTACCGCCTTAATGGGTTGGTGGTTTGGGCCAGTTTGGGCGGGCTTAGCGGCCGTCCTTGGCGATCTCATCAATAGTTTGATGATTGGTGTCCCGGGCGGCTATTTCCCCGGTTTCACGTTATCAGCCTTCTTAGGCGCATTCATTTACGGCTGTTTCTTCTACCGGCAAAAGATTACGTGGTTACGCGTGATTTTAGCGGTATTAACGGTGGTTGTCGTCGTTAATCTTGGCCTAAATTCATGGTGGGTATCGATTTTAAGTCAGACCCCAATCAGTGTCCACTTTGCTACAAGAGCAGTGGGCGAGGCCGCCACAATGGTCATTCATCCGATTGTGATTTACCTCGTGATGCATTTTGAACCAATTGTTCGTTTGAAAGACAGAATTCAATAATTTTAAAAACAACGACCACTTTGATAAAGTTATTCTTTATCAAGGTGGTTTTTTAGTGCAGCTAAAAGTGACGCGTGTCGATTTAATCGCTAATTTATGCTAGAATAACAAGGATTATAAGCAGAAGAAGGATGACATTAATGAAGCTATTGGCAATGGATACCTCGAATCAAGCGGTGAGTGTGGCGCTACTTGAAGACCAACAAATATTAGGCGAAATGACCGTCAATATTCGGCAAACCCACAGTCAAACATTGTTACCAATGATTGATCAACTTTTAAAACAAACCAAGACACCGATTGAAGCAATCGACCGGTTTGTAGTCGCACAAGGACCAGGTTCATATACTGGCTTGCGGATTGCGGTCACAACGGCCAAGTCTTTTGCCTGGACAATGGCCAAGGAACTAGTTGGGATTTCCAGTTTGGCGCTCTTAGCGGGGAACGTTCAAGAAACAACCGCTTTGATTGTGCCGCTATTTGATGCGCGCCGGGACAACATTTTTGCCGGTGTTTATCAATGGCAAGACCAGCACTTACAAAACGTGGTCGCTGATCAACATTTGGCACTAACCGACTTATTAGCACAAGTGGCGTTACTAAATGAACCTGTCTATTTTGTTGGCGATGACGTACAACAGTTTAACGCACAGATTAAAGCCACTTTAGGTAGTCAGGCCCATTTTGTCGATGCCAACCATAACTTGCCACACGCAGCTGTTCTAGGCCAATTGGGGGCTAATGCTGAACCAGTTGCTGACATCCATGGCTTTGGGCCACATTATCTCAGAAAGACAGAAGCAGAGGTCAACTGGGGTAAAACACATGACGATCAAGGATCGGCAGCTTATGTGGAACAAGTTTAGGGAATACCTACGCCCACGTGTTTGGTTAAAAAAAGAGCTCCCCTACGTTACGCGGCAAGTCATGATTGATGATCAGCCGTTTTACTTGGCGCGTGCCAGCCAGAGCGATATTCCAGCGTTGATTGATATTGAACGCTCGGTCTATGGCGGTAAAACACCTTGGGATCGGTGGGCCTTTGCTAGTGAACTCAGCAAGCGCCGGACATCGATTTATTTAGTATTATGCCAAGGCTCAGAAGTGGTCGCGTTTGTTGGTGCTTGGTTTTCAACTAATGAGGCCCACATCACGAATATTGCGGTCCGTCCTAGCTTTCAAAAACGAGGGATTGGCCACTTTTTAGTCCACGAGGTGGTCGCACTTGCGCGGGATTATCCGAGCCAAAAAATTACCCTTGAGGTCCGCACTGGTAACACAGGCGCGCAGTCTGTTTATCGACGGATGGGGTTTAAGGTCGTTAAAACCAGACGCAATTATTATGTTCAGGAAAAAGAAGATGCATTCAGTATGTGCCGCATACTGAGTCAATAGGAGTAACAAAATGACGGAGAAAAAAGAATTAATTTTAGCCTTTGAATCAAGTTGTGATGAAACGAGTGTGGCGGTCATTGAAAATGGTCAACGTATCTTAAGTAATGTCATTGCAACACAGATTAAGAGTCATCAACGTTTTGGCGGGGTAGTCCCAGAAGTGGCTAGCCGCCATCATGTTGAACAAATCACACTTTGTACACAAGAAGCACTGGAACAAGCTGGTGTGACTTATGATGATTTAACAGCGGTCGCCGTCACTTACGGTCCCGGATTAGTTGGCGCTTTATTGATTGGGGTCACAGCCGCTAAGGCAATCGCCTACGCGCATCATTTGCCACTTGTACCGGTTAATCATATGGCCGGGCACATTTATGCGGCCCGCTTTGTTAAACCGTTAGAATACCCTTTGTTAGCCCTATTGGTTTCAGGTGGTCACACAGAATTAGTTTATATGCCCGCTGCGGGTCAATTCGAAATCATCGGTGATACACGGGATGATGCGGCTGGCGAAGCCTACGATAAGATTGGACGGGTATTGGGTGTGCCATATCCAGCTGGTAAGGAAATTGACCGCCTCGCACATTTAGGCCAAGATACGTTTAATTTTCCACGCGCAATGTTGAAAGAAGATAACTTGGACTTCAGTTTTAGTGGTCTCAAGAGTGCTTTTATCAATACGGTCCACCATGCTGATCAAATCGGTGAAACATTGGACCAAGTGGACTTAGCGGCAAGTTTCCAAGCAAGTGTTGTTGAAGTATTAGTCACTAAAACCCTTCGCGCAGCACAATCACTAAAGGTTAAACAACTAGTTGTTGCCGGCGGGGTTGCGGCCAACCAAGGCTTGCGAGAAGGCTTAGCGGCTGGGATTGAATCAGCAGGATTAGATCTTGATTTAATCATGCCACCACTACGCTTATGTGGCGATAACGGCGCGATGATTGGCGCTGCTGCCCACATTGCACTTGCGCAAAATACGCTGGCCGATTTAGATTTAAACGCCGTCCCTAGTTTGGACTTTCCATATCAAAACGAACTTTAAAAGTAAAAAAGAGAGTGTGCTATAAGTCGGGTATGTCCTGAGGATTAACACAGAATGGCGAATGATTGCTGCAAGCAATCATTTGAGATTCAGAGTTAACCGGAGGGATATGACTTATAGAACACATTTAAAAAAGAGAGTGTGCCATAAGTTGGGTATGTTCTGAGGATTAACACAGAATGGCGAATAATTGCTGTAAGCAATCGTTTGAGATTCAGGGTTAACCGGAAGGATATGACTTATAGAACACGTTTAGACCATCAATATTTGGATAACAAAAAAGGGGGCTGGGACAAAATTTACTTTTGTCTCAGCCCCCTTTTGTCAGGCTTCACTTTGATGTAGTCGCGCACCTTGGCTTTGGTGCTGCTCACGGCGTGCTTGATGATGTTGACGGTATTTTTCTAAGCCTAAGACGATGCCAGTAGCAATAATACCAACCCAAAAGAGATTAGGCGGTAAGAATAAAATAACCATAATCAATCCAGCTACCAGTGGGGCTTCAAGAATGGCACTGCCCATACTGATGGCAATTAACCCAATGACAAAGAGGGAATCAACTTGCGGAAATAACTGGCTGATTGCCATCCCTTGAGCGGTTGAAGCAAACAATACCGGGAAGATATCCCCACCAAGCCAACCGGTGTTCAAACAGATTGTTAATAAAATTAGTTTTAATAGGGAGCGGCTCATTAAAAAAAGCATTGATTGATCTTGCCAAATCGTGGTGAATAAATGAAAGTTATGTTGACCGGAAAAGAGAATGTGTGGAAAAAAGAGGCTGGCTAAGAAAATCGCCAGACCACCGATTAAGACGCGGACCTGATCGTTGGTGAGGCGGGCTTGCATAATTTTGCGTAAGCCCACCATGCCGGCCAACCAAAGTTTTCCGAGTAAATAACCTCCGAGCACTAATGGTAAAAACCAATAGAGATCGCGCCCTTGCCAGTGTGATTGGCCAAGCCGAATAATTAATGACGGTTGACCAGTTAAGATGAAGACACCGCTAAGCCATGCGGTCCCGTTTAAAAAATAAGTGACAATGAGGGCTTTCTTTTGATAGGTTGCTACTTTGGTAAGTGAGGTGGTTGGTTGTTGATAATGCAATAGATAGCGGTGCGGTGTCGCGAGTACTTTTAATCTCGTGCCTATTGATTGTACACATAAGTCATCAAAATGCGCGGCGACGTAGCGTTGCTTATCAGCAAGCCAAATACTATAGAGGAAGGTTGAGCTAACCAACGTTGCTTCAGGGCCCAGACTTGTTCCACTGACTAAAATAACAGCTGGAATCAGCATTTGTAAGAGGACATAGCGATAATTAGCAGTGCCCGCTTGTTTGAGATCAGCCTTAATGACCCCCAAATTTTGTGGGAGGGGCCCAAAATAGTGTCGTGAAATAATAATGACTAGGCCCACCACCACCAGCATAATGGCGTCTAAGAGGCCACCAAAGGTTGCTTTTTGCCAGAAAATTTCAATTAGGGTACTTTGCAAGCTGTAAAAAAGGCCGAGCAAGATACCGACGATGGCGCTCAGAATAAGGCCGTAACTGAATAGATAAAGTGATTTAAATTTAAACATGATACCTCCGAAAAAAAGTGTCTAAAAGCCATTTAACCATAGTTGACAGGAAAAGTCAGGTTAAAAAAATCAATATAAAATAACACTAGTTATTAGTTAATTTATTAACAAATAGTCAGTAAAGGGGAATCAGCAATTATTTAAATTAAAAAATAACATTAATTGACAATTATTTAGAAAGCGCTTATACTGAATTTACAGCAGTGATGAAAACGCTTCATTTCACTTTCTGTACAATTTTTTCATTTCAATCTAAAAAAATTAAGGGGTAATTACTATGGCAGAAAAAACAATCATGTTATGTTGTGCGGCAGGTATGTCAACCAGCTTGCTCGTTTCAAAAATGCAAAAGGCAGCAGAAGCACAAGGTGTCGATGCAGAAATCTTCGCAACTGGCGCATCAGATGCAGATAACCAATTAGAAAACAAAAAAATTGATTGCGTCTTATTAGGCCCTCAAGTACGCTTTATGGAAGGTCAATTTAAAGAAAAATTGGCACCTAAAGGCATTGGTGTTGAAGTGATCGATATGAAAGCCTACGGGATGATGGATGGCGAAACCGTCTTGAAACAAGCGTTAGCACTAATCGGTTAATGATTTAAAACAAAGCCCACCTAAGTAATTAGGCGGGCTTTTTGATTAGGGTTAGACAAGTCTGTATAATCGGAGAAAAGAGTAGAGGAGGAGAAGCTAATGAGTCTTTTAGGCACAATTATTTGGTGGATTTTCGGTGGCTTAGTGAGTGCAGTTGGTTGGTTTTTAGCCGGCTTAGTGTGGTGTGTCACAATCGTGGGGATTCCAGTTGGCTTACAATGTTTCAAAATTGGTGGTCTGACGTTAATGCCATTTAATGCACGAGTTGTTTCGAGCGGTGGTGCGGGCTCCTTTTTATTAAATATTGTCTGGTTTATCTTTGGAGGCTTCATTTTATGGGCTAACCATATTTTCTGGGGCTTGTTATTAACAATTACAATTGTCGGCATCCCATTTGCCCATCAACATTTTAAATTAGCAAGCTTATCATTGAGCCCATTTGGCAAACAAATTGTTGGCTAGAAAAAGCGCGTATCGTAGGATACGCGCTTTTTCTGGTTTTTAATTAGTCAATTCTTCGAGTGCCATCGCTTGTTCTTCCCAATCAGCTTCTGTTTGGGCAAGGTCTGCTTGCACTTTTTCTAAATCTTGTTGTAATTCCTGCAAGACCAATGGTTTAGTGATGATATCGGCTTGCGTCATTTTTTCTTGAATGGCAGTTGCTTGTTCTTCGAGTGTTGCCATTTGTTCTTCTAAAGCAGCGACTTCCCGTTCTAACTTCCGTTGTGCCCGTTGTGTTTCCTTGCTGGCTTTATAATTATCTTGAGCAGTAACAGGTTGATCACTGACTTCAACTGGCACTTCAGCGGCTTGTGCGAAGGCTTCTTCCTCAGCTTTTTTAGCGAGATAGTAGTCGTAATCGCCTAAGTAGCGCTTGCTGCCAGTGGTGGTTGACAGTTCAATGATGCCGGTTGCCACTTGGTTGATAAAATACCGGTCATGGGAGATGAAGAGGACGGTACCATCGAATTCGCGTAAGGCTTGTTCTAAAACTTCCTTACTATCGATGTCTAAATGGTTAGTCGGTTCATCCATGATCAAGAAATTATCATGGTTCATGGCTAATTTAGTCAGTAGTAGTCGTGCTTTTTCGCCACCACTTAATTGTGAGACGACTTTCAAAACATCGTCGCCGGTGAATAAGAAGCTACCCAAAAGCGTGCGGATTTCTTTTTCAGGGGTGGTGCGATGTTCATCCCATAATTCATTAAGAACAGTTTTGTTAGCGTGGAGGTTGCGTTGTTCTTGGTCATAATAACCGATAGAAACATTGCTACCAACACGTTCGTGACCTTTTAAGAATGGAATTTGATGAAGGATACTCTTTAAAAGTGTTGATTTACCAATCCCATTAGGTCCGATAATCGCTAAGCGTTCTTGCTTGTTGACTTCAAAGTTAATGGGTTCGACCATTACTTTGTCGGCTGAGTAACCAACAGCTGCGTCAACGACTTGCAAGACTTCGTTACCACTTGGTTGATCGATATCAAAATGGAAGTGGATTTTAGAGGCGTCGTTGGTTGGGCGTTCTAACTTATCCATCTTTTCAAGTTGACGACGGCGGCTTTGGGCTTGCTTAGTCGTGCTGGCTCGAACTAAGTTTTTGTCGACGAATGTTTGGAGTTTCTCGATTTCGGATTGTTGTTTCTCATAAGCCTTCCATTCGAGTGATAGGTTGGCTGATTTTTGCGTCAAGAAGTGACTGTAATTGCCGGTGTAGTGCGTTAATGTGTGGCGACTCATATCGTAAACTTCTTTAGTAATCTTGTCTAAGAAGTAGCGGTCATGAGAAACGGTTAAAAGTGCGCCGGGATAGGTTTGAAGATAATTTTCAAGCCATGTTAAGGTTTGAATGTCCAAATGGTTAGTTGGTTCATCCAAGATTAAGACGTCTTTTTTCTCAAGTAATAGCTTAGCAAGTGCTAAGCGGGACCGTTCGCCACCAGATAGCGTGCTGATTGGTTTGGTGAAAGTTTCTTCTGGGAATTGGAAACCGTGCAATACACCACGAATTTCGGCTTCGTAACCATACCCGTTTGCTTCAGAAAAGTCGTGTTGAATCTGATCGTATTGTTTTAAGAGGGCTTGGTAGTCCTCATCTGAACGATTAGCATCTGGATCGGCAATTGCTTGTTCCAACGTATGCATCTGAGCTTCCATTTGGCGAAGGCCTTCGAAAATCGTTAGCATTTCGTCATAGATGTTCCGTTCAGAACTAAGACCGCTATCTTGGGCTAAGTAGCCAACTTGGACATTTTTACCCAGAATAATTTGACCATCATCGGGCGTCGTAATGCCAGCAATCATCTTCAAAAGTGTTGATTTACCAGCACCGTTAGGGCCAACTAAGGCGACGCGGGCGTGATCTTGCACTTCCAATTGTGCATTTTTAAATAAGTAGTCACCGCCAAAGTGACGAGCGACTTGTTGAACCTGTAATAATATCACAATGTAAAATCCTTTCGATGTCGTGTTTTTAAGGTACCATTTTAAGGAATCGTTAAAGTCCGTTTCAACTATCATAACAGATTTAGGGCAAAGACAGTCAAAATAGTAAATTAATTGCTTTTCACAAGAAAATTCAGTATCATTTCAATATAGTGTAGGGATATTTTCACAAGTAAAAGAATGAACGGAGGTTCCAAATGGCTGAAAATAAAATTCCAAGAGCCACAGCGAAGCGTTTACCTTTATATTATCGTTATCTAAACTTTTTAAACAATTCGGGTAAGACCAAGATTTCGTCAACTGAACTATCTGAAGCTGTTAAAGTCGATAGTGCGACAATTCGCCGTGATTTTTCATATTTCGGTGCGCTCGGTAAACGGGGTTATGGCTATGATGTTGAGTCTCTCTTGAGTTTCTTCAAGAAGACGTTGAATCAAGATCGCTTAACGAATGTTGCTTTGATCGGTATCGGTAATTTAGGACATGCTTTGTTAAATTACAACTTTAGACAAACGAATAATATTCGGATTAGCGCTGCTTTTGATGTTAAACCTGAATTAATTGGCACAATCCAAACAGGTGTGCCGGTTTATTCAATGGACGAAATGGTTGAACAATTGAAGTTACAACAAATTGAAATCGTCATCTTGACGGTCCCAATCGAAGTTGCTCAAAAAGTAACGGATCAACTAGTTGATGCAGGGATTAAGGGCATCATGAACTTTACCCCAATTCGAATTTCTGTACCGAATACGATTCGGATTCAAAATGTTGATTTAGCGAAAGAGTTACAAACGTTAATTTATTTCCTTGATAATTATAATACAGAAGAAGCGTCAAAATAAATAGAGCCTCATTAACCAGCAATGATGTCGGTTGATGGGCTCTATTTTTTTAATGACTGAGATAAAAGAGCGTCACGACGAGATTCATTCCCGCATGACTGATAATCGTTGTATAAATGGAACCCGTTTTGCGATACAGCCAACAAAGGAAAAGGCCGATTGCCGCGTAGATAATTAGATGACTGTCTTGATGAATCACGGCAAATAATAAACTAGAGATGAGTGCGGCTAATACCGAATTTAAGCGGCCGCTAAGACCGCCAAAAATCGCCTTTCGAAAAACGAGTTCTTCCATTGTTGGCGCAGCAATCGTTAGAATAATGATCAACCACGGTTGGGCTTTGAGGGCCGTCATGAGAGTGAGCGTATTGAGTGATTGCGTACTATTTTTAAAGAGTAGATGATCAATTGAACCAGCGATAATTTGGACGATTAACGCGAGTAAAATACCACTAATGCCCCAGATGATGGCTTTCTTAAGCGGCAAGGGGTGTTTCTCAAGACTATTTTTTTGGCCCCGATAATTAAAATAGAGTAATAAAAGTGCGCCGAGGCTGTCCGTGATTGTGGTGAATAAATAGAATTGATCCGACAGGCCAAAAAAGCGGACGAGGGCACTCGGGATTAATAAAATGATGAGATAGCTGATAATCAGCCTAAAATTTTGTTGGCTTTGAGTCATGATTACGCTCCTGAAAGTTGATGTGACCATAGCGTAGCGCATTGACTACTAAAATGCAAAAGGGGATAGCAAAATACTTGCAATGTTCTGAAAAAATGCTATGATAAAAAATGTGATTAGCACTTGAGTGTTTAGAGTGCTAAAAAAGAAAAAGTGATGGAGGGATTTTAAGTGTTAAAACCATTAGAAGATCGCGTAGTGATCGCCGTTAAAGACGAAGCAGAACAAACAGTAGGTGGCATTGTCATTGCAAGTAACGCCAAACAAAAACCACAAACTGGTAAAGTCGTTGCCGTTGGTGCCGGCGCAATGACCAGTGACGGTCAGCGAATCCCACTTGATGTCAAAGAAAATGATGAAGTCATTTACGATAAATATGCTGGTTCAGAAGTTGAATACGAAGGCCAACAATATTTGGTATTACACGCAAAAGACATTATCGCCATTATTGAATAATAAACTGAAACGTTTAAAAACAAACTAAAAAATTTTTTTGAGGTGAAATAACTATGGCAAAAGAACTTAAATTTTCAGAAGACGCACGTTCAAAAATGTTAGCAGGTGTTGATCAATTAGCTAACACTGTTAAGACAACATTAGGACCAAAAGGCCGCAACGTTGTTTTGGAAAAAGCTTACGGTTCACCAGAAATCACTAACGATGGTGTGACAATCGCTAAAGCAATCGAATTAGAAGATCATTTTGAAAATATGGGTGCCAAATTAGTTTCTGAAGTTGCTTCAAAAACGAACGACATCGCCGGTGACGGTACAACAACCGCTACTGTTTTAGCCCAAGCCATTATTCGCGAAGGGATGAAGAATGTGACAGCCGGTGCTAACCCAGTTGGTATCCGTCGTGGGATTGAATTAGCCACTAAAGAAGCTGTTAAGAAGCTACACGAAATTTCACACAAAGTTGAAAGCAAAGATGCGATTGCCCAAGTTGCTGCTGTTTCATCAGCTAACGAAGAAACGGGTCGTTTAATTGCTGATGCTATGGAAAAAGTGGGTAACGACGGTGTCATCACAGTTGAAGAATCAAAAGGGATTGATACTGAATTAAGCGTTGTTGAAGGGATGCAATTTGATCGTGGTTACTTGTCACAATACATGGTGACTGACAACGACAAGATGGAAGCTGACTTAGACAACCCATACATTTTGATTACAGATAAGAAGATTTCAAATATTCAAGATGTTTTACCACTTCTACAATCAATCGTGCAAGAAGGTAAAGCCTTATTAATCATCGCTGATGATGTTGATGGCGAAGCATTACCAACACTTGTCTTGAACAAGATTCGTGGGACATTCAACGTGGTTGCTGTTAAGGCCCCTGGTTTTGGTGATCGTCGTAAGGAACAACTAGAAGACATCGCGACATTAACAGGTGCCACAGTGATTACAAGTGACCTTGGTCTAGAATTGAAAGAAACAACAATCGATCAATTAGGGACAGCTGGTAAGGTAACTGTTACAAAAGATGATACAACAATCGTTGAAGGTGCTGGTAGCAAATCAGCTATCGCAGAACGTGTTGAAAACATCAAGAAACAAATTGCTGAAACAACATCAGACTTTGACCGTGAAAAATTACAAGAACGCTTAGCTAAATTAGCTGGTGGCGTTGCAGTGATTAAAGTCGGTGCTGCCACAGAAACAGAATTGAAAGAACAAAAATATCGGATTGAAGATGCCTTAAATGCAACGCGTGCAGCTGTTGAAGAAGGCTACGTTGCCGGTGGTGGGACAGCATTAATCGATGTCATCGAAAGTGTTGCCGCTCTTGAAGAAGAAGGCGACGTTCAAACAGGGATTAACATTGTGCTTCGTGCATTAGAAGAACCTGTTCGTCAAATCGCAACAAACGCTGGTCTTGAAGGCTCAGTCATTGTTGAAAAAGTAAAATCACAACCTGTTGAAGTTGGCTACAATGCAGCAAACGGCAACTGGGAAAATATGATTGAAGCGGGTATCTTAGATCCAACTAAGGTAACACGCTCAGCATTACAAAACGCAGCTAGTGTTGCTGCTCTAATGTTAACAACTGAAGCAGTGGTTGCTGACAAACCAGAAGACAACCCAGCACCAGCAGCAGGCATGGACCCATCAGCAATGGGCGGCATGATGTAATTAAAATGAGTGTGTTCAAACCGGGATGTTCTGAGGATTAGCCTAACAAGGCGGATGATTGCGCAGCAATCGTTTGATTTGTGTAGCTAACCGCAGGAACATGGTTTGAAAAGCACGTTAAGTAAAGAAGTGTGACTCGAGCTGATTAGGCTTTGAGGATTAACGGTGAAATGGGCATTATGGTGATTCTTGCCATAATGCCCATTTTGTAGTTAAGCGGAGGTTGTTGCAACCAAAAAACACGTTAAAGTAGTACGTCCAACCAAGGCCATCCCCAGCATTTTACTGGGGATGGCCTTTTTTACTGTTGTTTTCAAAATTAACGCTGGTTATTATCATTTTTTAGCTTATAATGAATGCAAGGCGCCCGTCGAAATAGATTTTATTTAGCTAATCGACGCTATAACTAACGGTCAATGATGGTTAGAATAGATAGGTACCTAAGTTAAATTCTTGTAGTATTTTAGTGTCAGATATAGTAGAATACCTTTTGTTCGAAAAAACAGCAATTATTTTTAAGTAGGATATTATATTCAAAAGTCACCGTGTGAAATGGTAACAGGCGATTATCACATGAGGGCTTTTTATGTATAGAAATACGATTAATTAAAGGAGTTATATTGCAATGCAACAACTAAAACGGATTTTCATCGGGAAACCATTAAAGTCTTCCGATGAAGGTAACCAGAAATTAGGGCGCTTCAAGGCCCTGGCAATGTTGTCTTCTGATGCTTTGTCATCAGTTGCATACGGGACCGAAGAAATCGTTGTTGTTTTAACAACGCTTTCTGCAGCAGCAATTTGGTATTCAATTCCAATTGCAGCGTTCGTATTGGTGTTATTGATTTCTTTAACCCTTTCTTATCGGCAAGTTATCCACGCCTATCCAGGTGGTGGTGGCGCCTATGTCGTTTCAAGTGAAAACTTGGGTAAGAATGCGGGTTTAGTCGCAGGTGGTTCACTGCTTGTGGATTACATGTTAACAGTTGCGGTTAGTATTTCGGCTGGTGCTGAGGCGATTACCTCGGCAATTCCGGCAATGTACGGGCATCAGGTGGGAATTTCCTTTGTCATCATGATTATTTTAATGGCGATGAACCTCCGTGGGATGCGCGAATCGGCGTCGTTCTTAATGGTGCCAGTTTACTTATTCGTCTTGATGATGACCCTGATGATTATCGTTGGATGTTACAAAATTTTCACAGGTGCGATTCCATTCCACGCAACAGCAACAGTTGGGGCCGTTGTACCAGGGATTTCAATGGCATTGATCTTTAGAGCTTTCTCATCTGGTTCATCTTCATTAACCGGGGTTGAAGCAATCAGTAATGCGGTACCGTTCTTCAAGAAACCACGGGCCACAAATGCTGCTGAAACATTGGCAATCATGGCCGCTATCTTAGGGTTCTTCTTTGCCGGCATCACATTCTTGAACTACTGGTACGGCATTGTGCCAATGGAAAAAGTAACGGTCTTATCACAAGTTGCACAACATACTTTTGGTAAAGGATTCTTCTTCTATATCGTTCAATTCGCAACGGCCTTCATTTTAGCTGTTGCCGCTAATACTGGTTTCTCAGCATTCCCAGTGTTGGCTTATAACTTAGCAAAAGATAAATATATGCCACATATGTATATGGATCGTGGCGATCGTTTGGGTTACTCAAACGGGATTATCACATTGGCAATCGGTTCAATGGCGTTGATCTTCATCTTTAACGGTGACACATCACGTTTGATTCCGTTATACGCCGTTGGGGTGTTCATTCCATTTACGCTTTCTCAATCAGGGATGTTGCGTAAGTGGTGGGTTGAACGGCCTAAGAATTGGTTTGGCAAATCAATCGCTAACTTTGTTGGTGCCTTGATTTCATTTGCCATTTTAATCATCTTATTCGTTTATCGTTTACCTGATATCTGGCCATTTTTCATCATCATGCCAATTATGATCTGGATTTTCTATAAGATTCATGATCACTATAAGAAGGTTGCACGTCAATTACGAGTGAGTGCCAACGAAGCTGTCTTGCATGATTACGATGGGTCAACCGTCATTGTCTTGGTCAGCAACGTGACTCAAGTTACCCGCGGGGCGCTTGATTATGCACAATCAATCGGTGATTACGTCATTGCGATGCACGTGTCGACAGATGAAAATCCGGAAAAAGAACGTGAAATTCAAGCTGAATTTAAGGCTGATTTCCCGAACGTCCGCTTTGTCGATGTGCATTCATCATATCGTTCAATTCAAAAACCAATTGTTCGTTTTGTGGATATTGTTAGCAAGAATGCCCAAAAACGAAACTTCACGACAACGGTCTTGGTACCACAATTTGTGCCAAGAAAACCATGGCAAAACATTTTGCATAACCAATCAAGTTTACGCTTAAGAACAGCTTTTGCCAGCCGTGAAAACATCATTATCTCAACATACAGTTACCACTTGAAACACTAGAAGTGCTTTTGGTTGTGGTTAGCAACTGAGCATTAACAAAAAAACTTGCCCTAGACTGTTTTAGTTTAGTGCAAGTTTTTTTGTTTCATTAAGCACCGGCCAAAACTTTTTATTCATGGTAAAAATTGCTACAATAGAAGCTATTAAAGTTAGTACACAACATTAAGGGGCGCGACATGCGAATATTATTTATTGGTGACACAGTTGGCACAATGGGACAAAAAATGGTGAACGAGTATTTACCACTTTTGAAACAACAATATAAACCACAGGTTACCATTATCAATGGCGAAAACATCGCTGATGGCAAGGGAATGACACAAAAGGATTACAAGAACTTATTGCAAGCCGGTGCGGACGCCATTACGATGGGCAATCATACTTGGAATAAACGGGATATTTTGAACTTCATTGATGATGCCAAAAAGTTAGTGCGGCCAGCTAATTTTCCTAAGGGAACGCCAGGTCAAGGTATGACGATGATTAACGTCAATCAGGCTAAATTAGCCGTTATTAACTTACAAGGTCGCGCATTGATGGGTGAATTGTTGGAAGATCCATTTGCAATGTTAGATGACATGGTGGCCCAAGTCAGCAAGGAAACCAATTGTATTTTTGTCGATTTTCATGCTGAAACAACGAGTGAAAAATTGGCCTTAGCTTGGTATTTAGATGGTCGGATTTCAGCGTTAGTTGGGACGCATACGCATGTGCAAACAAACGATGCACGTGTTTTACCAGACGGAACGGCAGTATTGACGGACGCCGGGATGACAGGTCCTTATAACGGGATTCTTGGGGTGAAACGTGAAAAAATCATTTCACGGTTTATGACGCAACGCCCAGAACGATTTGAACTAGTGACAGAAGGTCCTGGCCAATTGAATGGCTGTTTAATTGAAATTGATGATCAAACGGGTCATGCCAAATCAATCAAACCCATCCATATTTCACCAGATCATCCATTCGGATCACGCTTTTAAGAGATAGAAAGGGGCTTGAAAATGCCGCAAAAAACAAAAGAAACGCCAATGATGGCCCAATATCAAAAGGTTAAGGATCAATATCCAGACGCCTTTTTATTTTATAGATTGGGTGATTTTTACGAATTATTCAATGACGATGCTGTTAAAGCATCACAACTTTTAGAATTAACGCTGACAGCGCGTAATAAGAATGCAGCAGACCCCATTCCGATGTGTGGTGTGCCCCATCATGCAGCGCAAAACTACATTGATATTTTAGTGGATCAAGGTTACAAGGTCGCCATTTGCGAACAGATGGAAGATCCTAAAACGGCTAAGGGCATGGTCAAACGCGAAGTTGTCCAATTAGTAACACCTGGGACTGTGATGGACGAAAAAGCCGGTCACGCTAAACAAAATAATTATTTAACGGCAGTCGTTGCACAAGGCGATCAATTTGGCTTTGCCTATACAGATTTATCCACAGGTGAAATGAAGGTTAGCCAAATCAGTAGTTTAGATGTGTTATTAAACGAAATGTTGAGTTTACAAACCAAAGAAGTGGTTGTGAATCATGATGTCCCAAGTGAAGTCGTCCAAGCCTTTGTCCAACAACAAATCTTGGTTTCTTATCAAGGTGAGGGGGCCGATACGGCAGAGGTCAGTTTTGTTTCTCAAAACATCTCACAACCACTAGCGTTAGCCGTCATTAAACAATTAGTTGTTTATTTAGCAACGACGCAAAAGCGGCACTTGGGTCATTTACAACGCGCCCAAGCCTATGAACCTTCTCAATACTTGAAGTTGGATCATTCAGCTAAGATGAACCTCGAATTAACGGCTTCATTACGAACTGGTCATAAGAGTGGGACGTTATTGTGGTTATTGGATGAAACGAAGACTGCGATGGGTGGTCGTTTATTAAAACAATGGTTGGAACGACCATTGTTGGATCTAAACCAGATTAAGAACCGGCAAAACCAAGTCGCTAGTTTCTTACAGCATTATTTTGAACGGACGAACCTTCAAGAAGCCCTAACCAAAGTTTATGATTTGGAACGTCTAGCAGGCCGCGTTGCTTTTGGGAGCGTTAATGGTCGCGATTTGATTCAATTAAAAACATCCTTAGAACAGATTCCAAAGATTAAAGATGTTTTGACGGGCATTAACGAAACGCAGGCTTTTGATCAAGCGTTAACGCGTTTAGATCCAGTTGATGATGTGCGGACGTTAATTGAGACAGCGATTAACCCGGATTCACCGATTTCAGTGACTGATGGTGGGATTATTCAAGATGGTTACGACGAACAACTTGATCAATACCGCAATGCGATGTCTAACGGCAAGCAGTGGTTGGCGCAATTAGAGGCGCAAGAACGAGAAGCCACGGGCATTCATAATTTGAAAATCGGCTTTAACCGCGTCTTTGGGTATTATATCGAAGTCACGCGTGCTAACTTGAGTTCATTACCGGAAGGGCGGTATGAACGGAAACAAACGTTAACCAACGCCGAACGATTCATCACACCGGAATTAAAAGAAAAAGAACAACTGATTTTAGAGGCGGAAGAACGCTCAACCGCTCTAGAATACGAATTATTTACCCAAGTTCGGGAACAAGTGAAGTTACAGATTGAACGGCTCCAAACATTGGCTAAAGGCGTAGCGGCTCTAGATGTCCTACAAAGTTTTGCGGTCGTCAGCGAAAGCTACCACTATGTCCAACCAACATTAAGAACTGATAGTCGCGAAATTGATTTAGTCGATGGCCGTCATCCTGTGGTTGAGAAGGTATTGGGACGGCAAAAATATATCCCGAATGCCGTTCAAATGGGCAAAGAGACGGATATGTTATTAATTACCGGGCCTAATATGTCTGGTAAAAGTACCTACATGCGGCAATTGGCCTTAACGGTCATCATGGCGCAAATGGGTTGTTTTGTACCTGCCAAGTCAGCGAACTTGCCTGTATTTGATCAAATCTTTACCCGCATTGGCGCGGCAGATGATTTGATTTCAGGACAAAGTACGTTTATGGTAGAAATGATGGAAGCTAACCGTGCGATTATGAGTGCGACCGCCAATAGTTTAATTCTCTTCGATGAAATTGGTCGGGGAACGGCCACTTATGATGGGATGGCCTTGGCACAAGCGATTATCGAATATATTCATGATCATGTCCACGCTAAGACGCTCTTTTCAACGCATTATCATGAACTGACGGCTTTAGCCGATACGTTGACCGCCCTTCGTAACGTGCATGTTGGTGCAGTTGAGGAAAACGGTGAGTTGGTCTTCTTACACAAGATGTTGGCCGGACCTGCGGATAAGTCTTACGGGATTCATGTCGCTAAACTAGCGGGCATGCCAGAAACCTTATTACAACGGGCCGATGTTATTTTAGGTCAATTAGAAGATAAACCAAAAGCACCGGTGCAACCAGCAACAGTCGCGCCAGCACAACCGGCTGCAGCGGCTGTCGAAGAACAGATGGCGCTTTTTGAACCAGAAGTGGCGGCTCCGGTCGATAAGAAAACAGATAAAGTGGTAGCAGCAATTAAGAATTTTGATTTGATGAGCGCCACACCACTAGAAGCCCTCAATCAATTATATGAGTGGCAAAAGCAATTAAATAAACATTAATAGTGAACTGAGAGGATTAGATGATGGGGAAAATTCATGAACTGTCGGAAATTCTAAGTAATCAAATTGCGGCGGGGGAAGTGATTGAACGCCCTGCCTCAGTGGTCAAGGAATTAGTTGAAAACGCGATTGATGCTAATAGTACGCAAGTCGATATCGTTGTTGAACAGGCCGGTTTACAGATGATTCAAGTGATCGATAACGGTGACGGGATTGAACCAGAAGATGTGCCAGTCGCCTTTAAGCGGCATGCCACCAGTAAGATTGCGACTCGGCAAGATTTGTTCAAGATTCAATCGCTAGGGTTTCGGGGTGAAGCGTTAGCTAGTATCGCGTCCGTTTCCGATTTAACGATTGAAACGGCAACTGCGGACTCTCTAGGAACCTTTGCTCATTTTAAGGGTGGTCTGTTAGAGGAACAAAAAACAAATCCGATTCGACCGGGGACGGCGATTACGGTGCGGGATTTATTCTTTAATACACCGGCACGATTGAAATACGTGAAGACTTTTCAAACCGAATTGGCGAATATCGTCGATATCGTCAATCGGCTAGCAATGAGTCATCCACAGATTGCCTTTACGCTAACCAATGATGACCATCTACTTTTAAAAACGGCCGGCAACAATGATTTAAAACAAACGATTGCTGGTATTTATGGCGTCACCATGGCCAAGAAACTCTTAGCCGTGAGTGCTTCGGATTTAGATTTTAAACTAACGGGCTACGTGTCATTGCCGGAATTAACGCGGGCAACGCGCAATTATTTGTCGATTTTAATTAATGGTCGGTTTATTAAAAATTACCAATTGAATAAGGCCATTATCAAGGGCTACGGTTCTAAATTGATGGTCGGACGCTATCCAATCGCCGTCTTAGCGATTGAGATGGATCCGCTATTGATCGATGTCAACGTGCATCCAACAAAACAGGAAGTCCGCTTAAGCAAAGAAACTGCCTTGATGACCTTGATTGAAGGGGCAATCAAAGAAAGACTGGCAACCGAGAATTTAATTCCAGATGCCATGCAGAATTTGAAACGGACCAAGACGGTAGATGTTGATCAGCTCCAGATGAATTTAAACCAAATTACACAAGAACGACGGCACCCAAGCGGTACGGTGCGACCAGTCAGTCCAATGCCAATCCCAGTAAAAACGGTGACACCCGAAATTGCGGAAACCGAAACGCCGTTAGCCGCACCAACTGCTAAAGCGCCGGCGATTACACCGGAGCGGCCCTTATTTGAGCAACCCCAGGCATTGGCCGAGTGGGATCAGAAGTACGCGACAGAAGCGGTTGGAAAGCCGTTTGGTGATCAAGTGGTAGACGAAACGGACGAAAGTGAAGAAAACGTAGTCGAACCCACTGTTCGGTTCCCAGAGTTACGCTACATTGGGCAACTGCATAGTACTTTCTTATTAGCGGAAGGCGAAGATGGCTTTTATATCTTGGATCAACACGCTGCGCAAGAACGGATTAAGTACGAGTATTACCGAGAAAAAATTGGGGAAGTCAGCACCTCTGTGCAAAACTTGTTAGTACCACTTGTTTTGGAATACCCGAATAGTGATGCGCTAAAGATTCAGGAAAAAACTGAACTCTTGGCGTCAGTCGGAATTCAATTAGAAAATTTCGGGCAGAATAGTTTTGTGGTCCACAGTCACCCAACTTGGATTGGACAGGGACAAGAGGAAATGACGATTCGTGGGATGATTGACGATGTTTTAAAAGACGGTCGCATTAGCATTGCCCAATTCCGTGAGAAGACGGCGATTATGATGAGCTGTAAGCAATCGATTAAAGCGCACCATCATTTAGATGATGCCCAGGCCAAAGCGCTTTTAGCCGATCTAGCGAAGACCGAGAATCCGTTTAATTGTCCCCACGGACGCCCGGTTTTGATTCACTACACGCAAAAAGATTTGGAAAAGATGTTTAAACGGATTCAAGAACCACATCATAGTTGGGAGGGCGAATAATGTTTATTTTAGCATCGCAATCACCGCGCAGACAGGCACTATTAAAGCGCGTTGTAAATGACTTTGAGGTACAACCAGCACAGATTGATGAACACGAAACACCGCTAACGGCACCGGGCGATTATGTCCAAACTTTAGCGCAACGCAAGGGTGAAGCAGTCGCGGTTCAATATCCAACGGCGACCATTCTAGCGGCGGATACGGCGATTAGTTTTCAAGGGACGCTTTATGGCAAACCCAAGGATCGCCAAGATGCCTATGAAATGCTGCGCCAGTTAAGTGGTCAGACACACCAAGTTTATACTGGATTGTGGCTAATGAAAGACGGTCTGGTGCAACAAAAGGTTGTCCAAACCGACGTTACATTTTGGCATTTAAGCACCGCCGAGATTGAACAGTATTTAGATCAGAATGAATATGCGGACAAAGCAGGTGCCTATGGGATTCAAGGCGCGGGTGCGCTATTAATTAACAAGGTTAATGGTGACTTTTACAACGTGGTTGGCTTACCAGTCAGCACCGTTGCAAGAATGTTGCAGAATTAAGAGGAAATAAAAATGGTGAATGTGGCAGTTTTTTGTGGGGCCAGCAGTGGCCGTCGCCCGGTTTATACACAGGCCGCCAGCGATTTAGGCCATTGGTTAGTCAAACGACAAGATCAATTAATTTATGGTGGGAGTCGGGTTGGCTTGATGGGTACGATTGCCGATACCGTTTTAGAAAACGGTGGTCGGGTAGTCGGTGTGATGCCTGAATTTTTAAATCAACGAGAACCAGCGCATGCTGGCTTAAGCGATTTGGTGATGGTTGACAGTATGGCCGAACGGAAATCAAAAATGATTGAATTAGCCGATGTCTTCATCGCTTTACCCGGTGGACCAGGTACGTTAGAAGAAATGAGCGAAGTGATTTCGTGGGCGCGAATTGGCCAGCAAGATAGCCCCTGCATTTTCTACAACGTAGCGGGTTATTATGATTTATTACAACAATTCTTAGCCCACATGGTTGAAGAAGGCTTTTTAACACAAGGCGATTTTGAAAAATACTTGTTTACCGATTCTTTAACTGAAATTGCGACGTTTATTGCGACTTATCAACCACCAAAAATACGAGAATATTAATCATTGGGATTAGGACCGAGTAGGGCGGGACTGATCCCAATTTTGGTGAACAGATGAGACTAAAAATGACTTGCATAATGTCCGAAACGTGCGATTAGTACTAGCTTTCTGCGCTTAACGACGAATGCCAAATAAGCGATTGAATCGCTTATTCGTCACTCTTTGTTAATGCTCAAAAGCTAAACAAGTACTAATCGCACTCTTAGCCAAATCGCTTTGTATCACACCTTAATTTGAAACGTGTTCTTCAAAACTGGCTGTTGTGCTTTGCGCCGCATCGCAAATAATCGACGGGGTCGCTTATTCACGATACTAAGAAAATGCTCGCAGCCAAATCGTTTTGAATCACACTCTGTATTTATGGTACAATTTAGCAAGCAAAT
>ERZ794960.3-NODE-3-length-53059-cov-71.065014_pt1 | contig 53059 bp, 56 predicted proteins | sample MGYA00375737_ERZ794960 | MGnify/ENA primary metagenome ERZ794960 (study PRJEB30138, sample SAMN05968709) | food fermentation metagenome | isolation source: fermented_meat | host: spontaneous_fermented_meat_time_3_second_replicate;sponta... | place: Italy | collected... | reverse complement strand
AACACCAGAAACACCAGAAACACCAGAAACACCAGAAACACCAGAAACACCAGAAACACCAGAAGTGCCAGTCGAAGAAGAACCAACTGAACCAGTGGTCGCAGAGACACCAACACCAGTTGAAACAGAGTCAGAACCGGAAGTTGTTGAACCTGAAGTAACAGCGGCGCCTGAAGAGGCAGTTGTTGCTACCGATGAACCAACAGCTACGGAAGAAACAACGGTGGCAGATGATGTAGAAGCTGAACCCGTTCAAGCAGCTCAAACTGAAAAATATGATCAAGGTTTAGAAAAATCACGGAAGACTTTTGGACAACGGTTGAACGCTTTGTTCGCTAACTTCAGAAGTGTCGATGAATCTTTCTTTGACGACGTTGAAGAAATGTTAATCGAAGCCGATGTTGGTTACGAAACAGCAATGAAAATTGCAGACGAATTACGTGAAGAAGTGAAGTTACGCAACGTTAAGAAACCAGAAGCCGTTTCACAAGCGATTGTTGAAAAATTAGTCGATTTATACGGTCAAGAAGGACAACAAGAAGATAATGAATTACATTTCGCCCCAGAAGGTGAATTGACAGTCTTTCTTTTCGTCGGCGTCAATGGTGCCGGCAAGACAACCTCAATCGGGAAGTTTGCTCACCAACTAGAAAAAGCCGGTAAGAAGGTCTTACTTGCCGCTGGTGATACGTTTAGAGCGGGCGCAATCGAACAGTTGCAAGAATGGGGCCGCCGTGTTTCAGTACCAGTGGTCGCTAATAAAGCAGGCAGTGATCCAGCCGCCGTTGCTTTTGATGCCGTTAAGCGGGCTAAAGAAGAAAACTTTGACGTCTTATTAGTTGATACGGCTGGTCGTTTGCAAAATAACGTCAACTTGATGAAGGAACTTGAAAAGGTGAAACGCGTGATTACGCGTGAAATCCCAAGCGCCCCTCAAGAGGTCTTGTTAGTATTAGACGCAACGACTGGGCAAAACGCCTTGGTTCAAGCTAAACAATTTAAATCAACCACTGACGTCACCGGAATTGTGTTAACCAAACTGGACGGCTCCGCTAAAGGTGGGATTGTCCTTGCTGTTCGGACCGAGTTACACTTGCCAGTTAAGATGGTTGGTCTAGGTGAACAAATGAATGACTTACAATTATTCGATCCTAACCGCTTTGTTTACGGTTTATTCAAAGACATTATTGTCGGAGATGGCCCACAAAGTGAGATTGATACGGATGTTAGTCAGGCGATTAAATAGAAAATTGAAAAGGTGTATTAAGTGGGCTATAGGCCTACTTGATACACTTTTTTAATAAGGTGGTTTTTGAAAATGGAAATGGATAAAGTGCTGGCGCAAAAAGTCGTTGCGCGGTTACATCGAGAGATTCCGTACAATATTAATGTGATGAATCAGCAAGGAACGATTATTGCTAGTGGTGAACCCAGTCGAGTTGGTCAAAGCCACCCGGGGGCGATTGAAGCGATTCAAGGTCAAAAGACTAATATTATTGAACAGGATCAACCAGATGGGACGTTACGTGGCTTTAATATGCCGATTGTGGTGCAAAATGAAGTGATTGGTGTCGTTGGTATTACAGGTGCTCCGGAGAAGCTTACTTATATTGCACCACTGGTCAAAGTGACGACCGAGCTCTTAACAGAACAGGCACTCGCTGATCAAGTGTTATCACGAGCAAAACGGCGCTTAGAGCGGTTTTTATTTGATTGGTTGGCAATTCAAGATCCAGCTGCGTTAACACCTGATTTTGTGCAAGAAGCCAATGCATTGGGCGTTAATATTGATGAGCAATATCAGGCGATGGTTATTAAAACACCGCATTTATTACCGGAAACGGTTGAGGTTGGTAGCTATAAATTGCGAATAACGCCGGATGAATTATTAATCTTAACGCGCCAAGCAGAAGTATTAGCACACTGGCATCAAAATGCGAAAGAAGTCCAAGCCGCTGTGGGCATTAGTCAACCACAGAAGCTAGTGAGTGAGGCTTTAAAGCAAGCCCGCGAAGTAATTAAGTACAATCAAGGCACGAATCAAAAATTACTGTACTATACAGCTGAAGTTAATTATGCCTATCGATTATTATCGGCGGACATAGTCGTGGATGAGTACGTTGAAAAGTTTAGAGTGCTTGCGCAGACGGATTCAGGACAGGTATTGATTACTACTTTTCAAAAATACTTCAGGAATAATGGCAATATTGTGGAAACGGCCCACCAATTGCATATCCATCGTAATACGTTGAATTATCGGCTAGGTCAGATTAAAGATAAGTTAGGTCTGGACCCTAAGCGATACGATGAACTTGTTATTTTATATACGGCTTTTTTGAATTATGAATTACAATAGTTGTGCAAGTGCCCAATAAAGTTAGCTATTCTGTCAATGTTATATAGCAGCGTTACCGATTACAATGATTGTGTTATATAACAAAACGGGAGGGTAATTTAGAAATGACAATTATTTGGTGGGCAGCTCTGATTGGGCTTGCAGTAGCGATTATTTTGATTTTAAGTCGGTTAAATCCGGTTTATGCATTATTGATGGGTACAATTGTGGGGGCGTTAGTCGGCGGTGCTAGTTTAGCGCAAACCGTTGACATTATTGTTACTGGTGCACAGAGCGTCATGGGAACGGTCATCCGCGTTTTGGCGGCCGGTGTTTTAGCCGGTGTGATGATGGAATCCGGTGCAGCGGATGCAATTGCGCGGGCGATTGTCGAAAAAATGGGTGATCGTTTTGCAATTTTGGCGTTAACCTTAGCAACAATGATTATCACCGGTGTCGGGGTTTTTATCCCAGTTGCCGTTTTAATTGTGGCACCAATTGCATTAGAGGTTGGTCAAAGAATGCATATTTCTAAATTAGCCTTGCTAGTGGCGTTATCTGGTGGTGGTAAGGCTGGTAATCTGATTTCGCCTAACCCCAATACAATCGCTGCAGCTAAAGGATTTAACCTTGAATTAAGCCAAGTGATGGTGGCAGATTTTATACCTGCACTTTTTGGCTTAGCAATGGCAGTCTTGTTAGCGACGTTGCTACGCCACAAAGGCACACAGGTTACAGAAGCAGATATTGCACAACAACAAACGACAACTAAAGATATTCCTAGTCTAAAAACGGCCATTGTAACACCGCTATTGGCAATTATCTTGTTACTCATTAATCCAATGGGCAATATTTTACATCTCAAAGCGCTACAAAGTTTTCAAGTTGACGCTATGTACATCCTCCCAATTGCTGGGATTGTCGGAACACTTGCGATGGGAAAAGCTAGCCATTTATTAGATTATATGAAAGCCGGAATGAACCGGATGACAGATGTTGTCTTAATCTTAATTGGTGCCGGTTCAATTGCCGGGTTAATCGGTGCTTCAAACTTACCAAGTCAAGTGGTTTCATTGGTTAAAGCGAGTGGGATTTCTGGGACATTCTTAGCACCAATTTCAGGAATTTTAATGTCGGCTGCGACAGCATCGACATCAACAGGTGTTATTTTAGCAACTGGTTCATTCAGCAAACCAATTTTAGCCTTTGGGATTCCTGCTTTAGGAGCGGCTGTTATGGTACACGCTGGTGCGATGGTCATTGATCAATTGCCACATGGTAATTACTTCCACGTAACAGCTAATGCGATGCAGATGAGTTTTAAAGAAAGAATGCAAGCCGTTATTTGGGAAGCATGTGTTGGTTTGACAATGACAATTGTGGCCGTTGTAATGTACGGCATACTATGAGGTGGATAAAATGAAAATTGTATTAGCACCAGATTCATTCAAAAATTCAGTGACGGCCATCGAAGCGAGTCATGCGATGCGGGCCGGGTTTGAAAAAGTTTTTCCAAAAGCGACTTATGTTGAAGTCCCCATGGCAGATGGCGGTGAAGGAACTGTTCAATCGATGGTTGATGCCACAGGGGGTCGTTTTCTAACGGCTGAAGTTGTGAATCCTTTAGGACAAAAAGTCACTGCGCAATATGGGATTCTAGGCGACCAAGAAACGGCGGTCATTGAAATGGCAGCTGCTAGTGGGATCCAATTTATTAATGAACAAACACGTAATCCGTTAGTAACGACGACATTCGGCACGGGTCAGTTGATTGAAGCGGCTGTTAAACAAGGTGTTAAAACGATTATTATTGGTCTTGGCGGTAGTGCTACCAATGACGGTGGTGCCGGAATGGCGCAAGCACTCGGTGTTCAATTGTTAAACGCCGACCAGCAATCCTTAGGGTTTGGTGGCGGTGCTTTGGCTGACTTAGCAAGCATCGATGCAACTGGGATGTTACCAGCCTTAGCGGACGTTAAAATCGTCATTGCGTCGGACGTTACTAATCCTTTAATCGGTGAAAAAGGTGCCTCAGCCGTCTTTGGTCCGCAAAAAGGGGCAACATCTGAAATGGTCGCACAGTTGGATCGAAACTTAGCGCACTACGCGGCCATTATCGAACGTGATTTAGGCATCAGTGTTGCGCAAACACCAGGTGCCGGTGCGGCTGGTGGCTTAGGCGCTGGTTTGTTGGCCTTTACGAAGGCACAATTACAGCCAGGCGTTGAAATTGTGATTGAAAAAACGCAACTCAAAACGGCTGTTGCAGACGCCGATATCGTCGTCACTGGTGAAGGTGGGATCGATTTCCAAACCCAATATGGGAAAACCCCAATTGGTGTCGCGCAAGCGGTCAAAGCGGTTAATCCGCAAGCAACCGTGATTGCGATTGCCGGTAATATCGGTGAAGGAACTGACGTGCTCTATGATTTAGGCATTGATAGTATCTTTTGTTCAACACCGGGGGTCATGTCATTGGAAAAAGCGTTGGCTAATACCAAGGCTAATTTAACCCAAACAAGTATGAATATCGCACGCTTAATTCAAAAAACAAAGACACACTAGATTAATTTAAAACACACTCAATTTAGAGTGTGTTTTTTAGTGCGCTAATCCGGAATAAAAGTTGACTAACCCCGTCAAAATAGGTACTCTAGTACTTAGGTCAATCTACTATTTGGAGGCGTCAAATGGAACTCGCACAAAACGCACGAATGAATTCACTATTTGAATTTTATGGCGCACTTTTAACGGCGAAACAACATAGTTATCTCTCATTATATTATGGCGATGATTTCTCATTAGGCGAAATTGCCGAAGAGTATCAAGTCAGTCGACAAGCGGTTTATGATAATATCCGCCGGACTGAAAAAATTCTTGAGGGCTATGAGGCTAAGTTGCATCTGTTTCAAAATTACGAACAGCAAAACGCTAGTGCAGACGCGCTCCAGAAGTATATTCAAGCTCAGTATCCAAATGATCAGCAATTAGCCAAACTCTTGGCAGACTTGCTGAATCTCACTGAACAATAAATCAATTTAAAGGAATGATCATTAATGGCATTTGAAGGACTAACAGAAAGATTACAAGGTGCATTAAGTAAATTACGTCGTAAAGGGAAGGTTACTGAAGCTGACGTCAACCAAGCGATGCGTGAAATTCGCTTAGCGTTATTAGAAGCCGATGTTAACTTTAAAGTCGTTAAGGACTTCATTAAAGTCGTTAAGGAAAAGGCAATCGGAACGGAAGTGTTGGAGAGTCTCTCACCAGCACAACAAATCGTTAAGATTGTTGATGAAGAATTAACCAAGATGATGGGTGAAACGGCTGTACCGTTGAACAAATCACCAAAAATTCCAACGATTATTATGATGGTCGGGCTTCAAGGGGCCGGGAAAACCACGACTGCTGGGAAATTAGCCACTTATTTAATTAAAAATGAAAAAGCACGGCCGTTGATGATTGCGGCCGATATTTATCGTCCAGCCGCTATCGATCAATTGAAGACGGTTGGGGAACAAGTTGGGGCCCCAGTCTTTGAAATGGGGACGGATGTTAATCCGGTTGAAATCGTACGTCAAGGGTTGGCACAAGCTGCTTTACAAAAGAACGACTACGTCTTAATTGATACGGCTGGTCGTTTACAAATCGATGAAGCCTTAATGCAAGAATTGGCTGATATCAACGATTTAGCCCATCCTAATGAAATCTTGTTAACAGTTGATGCAATGACTGGGCAAGCTGCGGTTGACGTTGCTGAAGGCTTTAACAGCCGCTTAGACATCACAGGGGTTGTCTTAACTAAATTAGACGGTGACACACGTGGTGGGGCTGCCCTTTCAATCCGTGCGGTAACTGGTAAGCCAATCAAGTTCACTGGTCAAGGTGAAAAATTAAACCAATTAGATGTCTTCTATCCTGATCGGATGAGTAGCCGAATCTTAGGGATGGGCGACATGTTGAGCTTGATTGAAAAGGCGCAAGAAGATTACGATGAACAAAAAGCGGTTGATATGGCCGAAAAAATCAAAGAAAATAGCTTTGATTTTAACGATTTCCTCGATCAAATGGACCAATTGCAAAATATGGGACCATTGGAAGATATCATGAAGATGATTCCGGGGATGGCTAATAACCCCCAACTTAAAAATATCAAGATGGATCCTAAGGATATGACCCACATGAAGGCGATTGTGCAATCAATGACACCGCAAGAACGGGAAAATCCAGACTTATTGAACCCAAGTCGTCGTCGTCGTTTAGCCGCTGGTGCTGGCCGGCCAATCGTTGAAGTTAATCGGATGATCAAACAGTTTAATCAATCCAAGAAGATGATGAACCAAATGTCAAAAGGTAACTTTAATGGCATGGAAGGTTTAATGGGCAACGGCATCAAGGGTAAAATGGGCAAGATGGCCATGAACTCAATGATGAAAAAGCAAAAGAAGAACAAGAAAAAACGTCTTAAGAACGCACGTCGTTTTAAATCTTAAAAAAATTCGCCCTGTAAAGAAAAAACACTTTACACGGCCTTTAAAATTTGGTATATTATGACATGTTAAAGAATTAATAGGAGGTGGCATTAATGTCAGTTAAAATTCGTATGAAACGTATGGGTTCTAAAAAACGCCCATTCTACCGTATCGTTGTTGCAGATTCACGTTCACCACGTGATGGTCGCTTTATCCAACAAGTAGGTTACTACAATCCATTAACAGAACCTGTTGACTTGAAGTTAGAAGAAGAAGTTATCATGGACTGGTTACAAAAAGGCGCACAACCTTCTGATACAGTACGTAATCTTTTATCAAAACAAGGGATTATGCAAAAATATCACGAAGCTCGCTTCGCTAAAAAGTAGGGATTTGTTATGACAGACGTGAAAGAACTAATTATTGCAATTGTTCAGCCACTTGTCGAACATCCCGATGATGTCAAATTGACTGAACATGAGACGGAACGTTTTATGGAATTTGACTTACAGGTTAATCCATCAGATATCGGGCGTATTATTGGTAAGCAAGGCCGGGTAGCGCAGTCAATCCGGACCATTGTCTATAGTGTGAAAACACCTTATCAAAAACGCGTTCGCTTAAATATTGTAGATGCCTAATCAAACGTTTAAATGAAGCAGAGATGTTTTGTTTAAGCGTTTTTTGTTGAATAAGGAGAAATTAAATGCCAGAAAAATACTATCAAGTCGGTAAAATTGTGAATACGCATGGTATTCGTGGTGAAGTCCGCGTCATTGCGACAACCGATTTTACAGAAGAACGGTTTAAAAAGGGAACGCACTTGGCGGTTGAAATGCCTAATGGCTTAACACCAGTCACGGTTTCTGCAATGCGTCAACATAAGCAATTTTACCTATTACAATTCGAAGGCTTAGGAAACATTAACGACGTCGAATTATTTAAGGGACACAACCTCAAAATTGCGGCAAGTGAACGTGATGATCAACTTGAAGACGATGAATATTACTACGGCGATATCATTGGTTTAGAAGTGATTGAAGAATCTGAGGGGACAAGCTATGGTAAGGTCTCAGAAATCATCGATCCCGGTCCTAATGACGTGTGGGTTATCAAACGTCGCGGTCGCTCCGATTTATTACTACCATTTTTGAAGTCAGTCATTAAAAAAATTGATATTGAAGCGGGTAAGGCCTACGTTGAAGTACCAGAAGGATTGATTGATAATGAAGATTGATGTTTTAAGTTTATTCCCAGATATGGTTCAAAATGGTTTATCGCAATCAATTATCGGTAAGGCCATCGATCGAGATTTAATTGATCTAGAAGTCACTGATTTCCGTGATTTCTCAGTCAATAAACATAATTCGGTGGATGATGCGCCTTATGGTGGTGGTGCGGGGATGTTACTCCGGCCACAACCTATTTTTGAAGCGATGGACCAGGTGAATGCTAAAAATCCCGGTCATAAACGCGTTATTTTATTAGATCCTGCTGGTGTTACTTTTAATCAGAAGGTTGCCGAAGAATTTGCACAAGAAGACCACCTCGTATTCATTTGTGGCCATTATGAGGGCTATGACGAGCGTATTCGGACCTTGGTGACGGATGAAGTCTCATTAGGCGATTTCGTCGTCACAGGAGGTGAATTAGGCGCCATGGTGATGATTGATGCCATTTCACGGCTAGTGCCAGGTGTTTTAGGTAACGAACAGTCAGCCGTCACCGATTCGTTCTCAACAGGCTTGTTGGAACACCCACAATACACACGACCACCGGAATATCGCGGCTTAAAAGTACCAGAAGTATTGATGAACGGTAACCATAAGCTCATTAATCAATGGCGGGACAAGATGTCTTTGAAACGGACTTATGAACGCCGGCCAGATTTATTGGAAAACTTTGATCTAACCGCAGATCAACAAAAATGGTTACGTGAAATTAAACAAGAGGCCGCTGAAAAATAAGCCTTTTAATTAAGTTTGATTTATGCTAAAATTGATAGCTGTGATGATAAGTCATAAAACAACGGTATTCCGCTGGCGCAAGACGTTAATGAATATCTGTGAAAAAGGAGAGATTCAGATGAATCTATTAATTCAAGAAATTACTAAGTCACAATTACGTTCAGATATGCCTAACTTCCGTCCTGGTGACAGCGTACGTGTTCACGTGCGTGTTGTTGAAGGTACTCGCGAACGTATCCAATTATTCGAAGGTGTTGTTATTAAACGTCACGGTGTTGGCGTTAGTGAAACTTATACTGTTCGTAAGATCAGTAGCGGTGTTGGTGTGGAAAGAACTTTCCCATTACACTCACCTCGTGTTGCTAAATTAGAAGTTACTCGTCATGGCCGTGTACGTCGTGCTAAGTTATACTACTTACGCGCATTACGTGGTAAGGCAGCTCGTATCAAAGAAGCTCGTCGTTAAGATGACATTTAAAAAGGCCGACTCATTGCGAGGCGGCCTTTCTTTATGTGGTTATTTTGTAAGTTAGGTGATGAAAAATGAACCATTGGATTTATATTGTCATGTATCAAGCAAACCCACTCTATTATGAGAAGAGTAAGATGATCCGCGCGTTTAGCTCGGAACAACGGGCTAAGGAATACGTTTCGCTATTAAATGAAACGCCCTATGCCAACCAATCTTTAAAAGAGGGCCATTACACCTATCAGAAGTTGAGTCTCAACTAACTTAATAAATGGCGCTTATAAGACGCAATCTGTGGTTTCTTCGGAACAGCCGGTTGCGTTTTTTTGATAGGGACCGGTTTAGGGGTCGCCATCAAAGCAAGTAGCGGCTGACATAGTAGGGTAATGATTGAAAGACCAAGGATGATAAGTAATGCATGCAGCGCACCAGGTGATTGTTTTAATTCATCGAAGTAGGCCTCGAAACGATTGTTGAAGTTATTGAGGTTTTGTTCGGCATTATCGCTAGGAGTCGCATGATGAGCCTTAGGGCCACGGTGTGTTTCAAAACTAACCCGGCTTTGAGTCTGATTGCGCGCGATGCCTCTATCGAATAAGTAAGGGCTTACAAAAGGGAGCGCAAATAAACAGATGAGATTTAAAATAACAAAATACCGTTTCATGATGAGACCTCCTAATAGTTTTATCTTCAAACTAATTATATCACAAAATAATATTTAACAGGGTTTTGATTGGGTGAAATGACACGTTTATAACGATAAAAAAGGGGTTGAGACAAAAGTATTTTTTGCCTCGACCCCTTATTGGTTAATTACGAGCGATATATGATTTGAGTGCCAGTACTAAACCGGCGAATAAGAAAATAATAGCGAGTAATAAATAATTAGGAATGATAATTAACGTTAAATAACCTAAGATCGCCAGTAAGTTAGTGAAAAGTGCGATATTTTGTTCTAATGACAACAAGTAGGCGATGACATGCAAAAGAATCGCCACCAAGGCTAACCACCAAACCTTACCGATAGCGTCCATATAGGTCGGTAAGAAATTAGAAAATGGTGGATTCAGGATCAAAATTAAAGCCGATTGGAACAGCGTCACGACTAAAAAAATAAAATCAAAGAAGAAAGGAAACTTGTAAGGTGATATTTTCATCTGAGAGAACCTCTATCGTCAAAGTATAAGATAGTATTAGTATAGCGGAGTTGGGGGGAAAAGGGAATAGGGGGAACCATGCAACTTTAATAGAAGATAAAACGTTGCTTATTTTTAGTAAGTGATGTATGATGAATTTGTCAAAGATGAGCAACTCATCAATGAGTTTAAAAGTTGAAATGGAGATGAAGGCAATGTTAGTCATTAAATATGTAAATGGTCAAAATAGTGCCGAAAAAATTTATCAAAAAGCTGCTGAGTTTGTGGCAAATCAACAACTAGAAGTGCCATACTTTGAAGACTATGTTCAAATTACGGAAGTCATATTGGATGGTAAACCATTGACGCTAGCCGATGCGACCATGCGTGGACTATATAATTATTTAAACCAATAAAATAAGAAAATAAAAACGTCGCTTGGAAAAAGCGACGTTTTTTAGAAGATCATAGGGTCAGTGGCATAAATATGTTCTAGTGGGTGATAGGTTAGAATAATGCCTTTTCAGTTTGTTATAAATCTGGTATAATAAGGACTGTTATGGAGAGTTGGCAGAGTGGTAATGCAACGGACTCGAAATCCGTCGAACCGGCTTATACCGGCGCGCAGGTTCAAATCCTGTACTCTCCTTCAAGTTTATCTCATAGTATCACATAGTTGCTAAAAGGCTGTTAAAAAGCCATTTAGCAACTTTTTTATTGCAATCACAAATCCTATATTTGCCCATGTTTGCTATCAAAGGTAAGTCAATTTATTTTAAAAACACATAAATCGCTCTTGAATCAGGTTTTTCAACTTTTTAGGAGCCTGTACAGGACTCGTTGGTTGGTAGGACTCGTATACCTTTATACTTTTTAACTTATCTTGGTAATCAACGTCTAAAGCAGGTTGTAAAATGTATGTTTTATAATAGTCATTTATCCTGTATTTTAATCCCCATTCACGAATCGAACGTGATCGAACTCACCAGAGTGGGGGAAGACTTCACCAATTAATGAAGCCTTTATATATTTAGCTTAGTTTCCTGTTTGCCAATGATATCCTGCTGGTAATGGATCGCTGGCATTTAATATATGAGAGTGCCCTTTTCGTTTGGCCCAAGTATATCCGTCTTGAATAGCCCAGCGTCTGCCACTATTGGTACTTGTTGGTGCATTATAAGTAGTTGTGGCAGCTGCTTGGGATGCAGCCGCTTGAGCATTGGCTTGTGAAACAGAGTTTTCCTGTGCTTGTCGGGTGCTTTCCGAAGCTGCTTGTGCGGCTGAGTTACTTGCGGCAACTGAGTTAGAATCAGCAATCCGTTGTGCTGATTCTGAACTAGCTTTTGCAGCGGACTCACTAGCAGCCACTGATTCTGATGCTTTTTTTGATTCCTCAGCTTTACTTGATTCAACAGCCTTGTTTGATTCTTCTTTACTTGATTCAATCGCTTTTTTATGACTTTCGCTTGCTAATTTAGAAGAGGCGACGGCTGATTCGTGCGCTTTATTTTTCTTGAGAACAGTCCATAATTTTTCAGCTTTCAAAATATCTTTTTCGAGCGTATCTTTAGTTTTTGAATCTTTTAAGGCGTCGACATCTTCAGAAACGCTCTTAATATCTTTGTGTGATATACCATGAACTAATTTGGTGTGTTTTGAATCCGAGAATAGTCCGTCAACATTTAATTTAGCATCGTCTAACTTTTTGGCCGCATCTGATTTTTCAGACTTGGCTATTTCAGGATGGTGGCTATGAGCAGCAGTTTTGGTTGGTGATTGTGTTGCCAGGACCCCAATGACACTGACAACAAATACTGCAGTAGCGTACCAAACCCTTTTTTTGATTCTTGAGTAAAACTCAGGTTTATTCTTTTTTAATACTGTTCGGCGAATGCCATAGTAGGGAATGGCAAAAAACGAAAGTACCATGATGATACCGAAAATTGTATTCATAAAACTCCTCCAAGGTGCATACAGCTTTTATTGTCATCAGTATCTGGACAGATTTATCATGAAATTTGTTAATAATGTGATGAGAACGTAGCACAATTTTATTCATTTTTGTTTCTTTAAAATAGTGAATTTTATTTTTATATGGCAGAAAATTTAATTAGTTTTAAACGTATAATATATATATGAGAAATTAAATATATGTCAATGATAAATAGTATATCAAATATTTAAGTAAATGCTATCCGATTATGTGCATAAATGTACGAATGCTAAATTTGAAATATATAGACAAAATTAGAGATTTTCCTAGTTTACGATAAAAAGTAAATAACCATGAATAAAAATTAACAAGTGTAATCCCGCTTCCTCCCCAATGTAATCGTTCTCCGAACACATAGTTTTACCTTATTGTACAATTAGTAATTTGTATAAAACGATTAACTGTGTTATCCTTTTTACAAGGAGATGAGTGACCGTGAACAAACATTTTTATGGGAAATACGAGATTACCGAAGCGCAAGATGAGGGACAGTATGTTGCAACGATCAAACTATGTCAGTCGATTAAGAAGGTAGTGGTAAAATCCGATGCACTAACAACTTTAGCGCAAGCGGGTGTGACCCCACAAACGGTCATTCACAATATTGTGAAGACGCCAACCTTGTTGAAGGATAAGGTGATTGTTTCTAATCACAACTTAGCAGGCTATTTAGATTAATATGAATTAAAAAAGGACATCGATTCGCAATGTTAAATCACTCGTTGTAGTGATTACATTGGCAAATTGATGTCCTTTTTTTAGTCTTCGCTAATATCTGCGAAAGTGCCTGAGACCACCCGGCTCAGGTCTTGGGGGTTAATCTGGATTGAACGGCCAATTTTACCTGATGAAACAAAGATTAAAGGTTCTTTTTCGGCTTGTTGGTCGATATAGATTGGAAAATGTGCTTTTTCCCAAATACCAACGGGCGTATTGGCGCCATGTTCGTACCCGGTTGTTGCTACGAGATCCTTTAAAGGGACCATCGCGATTTTTTTATTACCGGAAATCTTGCTGAGTTTCTTTTCGTCCAAATGACAATCGATGGGGACGACACCGACAATTGGGCCGGTTTGTTTGCCCGAGAGCACGAGTGTTTTATAGATGAGATGTTCATCAATATCCAAGTGATCGACCTGCATTTGTGCGACGTGATGTTCTTCGTGTGTTGGAAACTCAAATTGTGTATAGGCGACCTTTTGTTTGTCTAATATTTTTTCGACAAGGGTCTTTGCGAGTTGTCCTTGTTTTTTCTTTTTACCCAAAATAGATGCCACTCCTTTAGTGATTATAGTTAGTTTACGGCAATTTGTTAAAAATGTAAATTTAAGGACCGCCATTAATGTTGAATAGGGGTATAATGACTTTAAATAAGGAGTTGATTGTGATGAAATGGTTTAGAAAACGGCAAGAAACAGTAAGTGGTGTTCAAGCACATGATTTTACGCAATTGGTCAGTCAAGCAAGGGATAACGATGCGCATTATCAGAAGATTCGGGTGGCCTTTTCGGGGTTAACCAAACCATATCAGCAACCAATTCACAAAAAATAGTGATTCGTATGAGCTTATTCTTTAATAAATTCCAATTATTTTGATAATCTATGCTTAAGTCAATTATTGACTAATTGAAAAATTAAAGGAGCGGATATCGATGACAACCAAGACAATACCGGCTGTAAGCTATGTGGTTCAGGTGAACCAACTGCTCGAGAGATTCGTTGTATTTGAAACGGTGTTTTTCGAGTGTACGCAAACTTGTAGGAATATTATTTTAGGAAGATGCACAGTCGGTGAAACGTTAGCGACCCTGGATCATTACGTTGACCAAAATTTAACGGTCCTGCGGGCATTTGTTACTCAAGTCGCTGCGGTGCAACCACCAACTGCGTTTGTCACGATTAATCAGCAATTAATTACGGCACTTGAACACTACGTTGATGCAACAGAAACGATGGTTCATTCTTTTGAAGGGCCTTCTAAAGAAGTTTATGCGCAAGTTTTAGCGGCGCGTCATGATCAAGAAACACAACGTGAACAAATTAACACAGTTTTACATGCGATTTCTATGGTTAGTTTTTCAACCGCTGATATGGCATAATAAAGGTAATTTAAATTTGAGCAGGTGACATTATGAATAGACAGACTTGGCATTTTCTTTTTTATAAATCAGGCTTTACCAAAGAACAGATTGATCAGTTACTAGCCTATTTAGGACAGCGACAGAATTTCGGCGGTTTTCCACTTGTTTCACTCACGCAAGATGGTGATAGCAACGAGATTCGGTTCGTAACGATGGTTTTTGATCCTTTGTCAGAGATTATCCCATCGGTTCAAGAAGAAATGGCGAAGTTTATTTTAATGCACGCGATTCGACCAGCGGATAATACGGAAGAAGCTGATATGCGTTTATACGGGCGGGTTATGAGTCACTCGCTTGAAGATTTAGGCATTGAATTTCACCGTTATGATGCTAATACAATGGATATTAATTATTGGGGCCAAAAAAAGGCCGACTAAAATTGGACGTTTCAATCAGAAATCGATTAAGCCGGAGACAATTGTCACGGCTTTTTTTGTGTTTCAGATGATAAGTGCTTTAGATTCATTGCGTAATCAGGTATGATATTAGCAGGTGTTCGGCTGTTATTGATAGCCGATGAATGAACAAATTAAAGGATACGGTGACAATTATGGTCGAAAAAAACATGTTAGAATTTTTTGAAGCAGAATTAGATGATTTACAATTTAGCGGCGATATCAACATCAACTGGGATAAACAATCACGGGCGATCGAATTAGAATTCACGTTAAATGTGACGAAGAGCCAAGAATTGGCTGTCGAAGATCAAAATGGCGAATTAAATGAATCAGATGAAATTAGTTATGAAGATGCAATTTTATTCTTCGATGAAAGCAAAATCGACGGTTTTGAATATGCTGATAACTATTTAGCTGTCATTCCATTTTCTGGCCGCCAAGGTTTGAATGCCCAAGTCGGGCGTGGTGTTTTCAATTATCTCCAAGACCTATTAGATGATGGTGAAGATCGTTTAGCTGCCTTTGTAAACGATGAATCAGATGACGAAACATTTATCTTGGACTGGGATGACACGGTTTTCCAAGCAACCGTTGCTCAAGCCAGTGATGACTTAGCTAAAAAATACTACACTTACCCTAAATACTAAGAATAGATTTCAGCGACAGGTCAAATTCTTTTGGCCTGTTTTAATCATTAAGGAGCAGAATACATGGAATGGACGAAAGTCACAGTTGCAACTGTCAATGAAGCAGTTGAAGCGATCGCAAATATTTTAACCGAAGCTGGCGCCGAGGGCATTCAAATCGAAGACGCCTCAATTAACGATACTTTAGTCGGAGATGTGGCAGCAGTCAGTGCCTTTTTCCCAGAAACGGTTTTTGTTCCTGAAAAGTTACCGTTGATTCGTCAACGCGTGTTACAACTCACGGAATTCGGCTTATCAATTGGTGAAGGTAGCGTTAATCTACAACAGGTGGCCGATGATGATTGGGCAACTGCATGGAAAAAGTATTATCAACCAACTCGTCTAACCCGTTTCTTAACGGTTGTGCCCAGTTGGACGGATTACCAACCAACAGATGAACGTGAAGCTTTAATCCGAATGGATCCAGGGATGGCTTTTGGTACTGGGACGCATCCTACGACGCATCTTTCAGTACAAATGTTAGAAATGGTTTTACGCGGCGGTGAACAATTGATCGACGTTGGGACAGGTTCTGGTGTCTTGAGTATTGCGGCAGCTCATTTAGGTGTTCAAGATATTCGCGCGTACGATGTAGATCAAGTCGCAGTGGATGCCGCGGTGGCTAATTTTGATTTGAACCCCGTTACACAAGGCATCATTGCCAAACCAAACGATTTATTACACGGCATTACTGGTGCGGCTGACGTAATCGTCGCCAATATGTTACCAGTGGTCTTAGTGCCCCTGATTCCACAAGTGCCGGCCTTATTAAAAGAAGGCGGCCACTTATTATTGGCTGGGATTATCACTGAAAAAGAAGCGGTCATTCGCGAAACATTGAGCGCTAACGGTTTAATGGTTGAAGAAAGCCTTCATATGGGCGATTGGGTCGGCTTGATTACCCGGCTAAAGACGGACGAAGATTAGAGGTCAAATGAATGCAACGTTATTTTATTGAAGAAACCGTGACGGTTGGTCAATCATTACAATTAACCGGTGAAACGGCGCATCATATGCTCAAGGTGATGCGGATGCAAGTTGGCGATCAGATTGAAATCGTGACGCCAGAAGAATTAGCTTTTATCACACAATTGCAATCAGCAGATGCGACGCAAAAACAAGCGACTGTGACAGTTGAATCAGCCGTGGAAACAGATGTTGAGCTGCCGATTGAAACGACGATTGTCTGTGGCCTTTCTAAAGGTGATAAGACCGATTGGATCGTTCAAAAGGGGACGCAATTAGGCGCACATCGCTTTATCTTTTGTAATAGTCAATTTTCAGTAGCGCGTTGGGATGCTAAAAAGCAGGTGAAGAAACTAGCGCGTCTGCAAAAGATTGCCCAAGAAGCGGCTGAACAAGCGCATAGAACCCATGTGCCGGTGATTGAATGGCGCGCGAGTTTAACGGCAATTGCTGAAGAATCAGCGGACATTAAATTAGTGGCGTACGAAGAATCAGCCAAAGCCGGTGAACACGGCCAATTGGTTCAAAGCCTACAATCAGCGCAACCAGGGCAAAGTTTAATCTGTGTTTTTGGGCCAGAAGGTGGCATTGCACCAAAGGAAATTGAGGCCTTACAAGCAGCAGGTTTCTTGTTAGCTGGTTTGGGACCACGAATTTTACGGGCCGAAACAGCACCGCTATATCTACTAAGCGCAATTTCATATGTGACAGAATTGAGTACTTTATAGTATGATAGGTAATAATAATTTTTATAGAGGGGCTTCACAATGGATAAAATTAAAAATAATCGCTTTTTAAAGCAAGTTTGGGTCCGTTACTTCTTAGTAGCGTTACTCCTTGCCGTTGTATTGCCACTCGTTTTCGGTTGGTTATCAATTAGTAAAACGTGGCGCATTGGGTTGCTGTTTATGGCAATTAATGGCTGTGCAGCCTTTTTCATCGGCTATCGCATTCAGAAAACACACGCCCCTTGGTATAATATTTTTTATCTGCCAGTTTTATTTGCCTTAATGGTTGTTGTCCGCTTCGCAGATTATAATTATTGGTTTGTCCCAATTTACTTCTTATTAAGTTATTTGGGTATTAATACTGCGTACGAACGTCGCAAATAAAACTGACTCGACAAACTGTTGAGCCAGTTTTGTTGTTTAAAAAACAAATTTTAGTAGAGTCGGAATTGGAGTTGGGCAAGATGTCAGAAGAAAAAGTGATTTCACAGCAAGAAGTGATCCAGCTATGTCAGAAATACATGAATGCTGAGCATCTTGCTTTCGTGCAAAAGGCGTATGATTTTGCAGCGTATGTGCATAAGGAACAAGTACGTCAATCAGGTGAACCGTACATTATTCATCCGGTTCAAGTCGCAGGTATTTTAGCAGAATTGAAGATGGATCCGGCGACAGTTGCGTCGGGCTATTTGCATGACGTCGTTGAAGATACCAATATTACCTTAGGTGATGTGCAAGAGATGTTTGGCCAAGATGTGGCAGTCATTGTTGATGGTGTGACGAAATTAGGGAAAATTAAGTATAAATCGCATCAAGAACAACTCGCTGAAAATCATCGGAAGATGTTGTTAGCGATGGCCAAGGATTTACGGGTCATTATGGTAAAACTAGCCGATCGTCTGCATAATATGCGCACGTTAAAGCATTTGAAACCCGAAAAACAACGGCGGATTGCTAATGAAACGTTGGAAATTTATGCGCCATTAGCTGATCGTTTAGGGATTAGTAAGATTAAGTGGGAACTAGAAGATATTTCGCTACGCTATCTTAACCCACAACAATACTATCGGATTGTTCATTTGATGAATTCTAAGCGGACACAACGTGAAGCTTATATTCAAGAAGCAATTGAAGACATCAAGGATTCAGTTGCCGATTTGGACATGAACTACGAAATTTACGGTCGTCCTAAACATTTATATTCGATTTACCGCAAGATGCGCGATCAACACAAGCAATTCGAAGAACTCTATGATTTACTCGCAATTCGGGTAGTGGTTGACTCGATTAAAGATTGTTACGCTGTTTTAGGCGCCATTCACACTAAGTGGAAACCAATGCCCGGTCGTTTTAAAGACTATATTGCAATGCCCAAAGCGAATATGTATCAATCGATTCATACAACGGTGATTGGTCCTAAAGGCAAACCACTTGAAGTACAAATCCGGACGCAAGAAATGCACAACGTTGCTGAATATGGGGTTGCGGCACATTGGGCTTATAAAGAAGGCGTTAAGGAACAAATTAAGATAGATGAATCAGGCCGTAAGTTAGATTTATTCCGTGAAATTCTAGAAATTCAAGATGCCTCAGATGATGCATCAGAATTTATGGAAAGTGTCAAAGGCGATATCTTCAGCGACCGCGTCTACGTTTTCACCCCTAGAGGCGATGTTTACGAGTTGCCAAAAGGCTCGGTACCAATTGATTTTGCCTATCTCGTGCATACGGAAGTGGGTAATCATGCGGTTGGTGCTAAGATTAACGGCAAAATCGTCCCATTAAATTATCAATTACGTAACGGTGATATTGTGGAGATGTTAACCTCAACTAGTGCGACACCAAGTCGGGATTGGATTAAGTTAGCTTTCACAGCCCGTGCTCGTAATAAAGTAAAACGGTACTTTAAAAAAGAAGATCGTGATGAAAATGTTGAAAAAGGCCGGACAGCAATTGAACATTTGTTGTTAGAACAAGGTCATACTGTGAAGGCACATCTGAACAAGGATAGCTTAGCAATCATTTTGCCGCACTTTAATTTTAATTCAGAAGAAGAATTATTTGCAGCGGTGGGCTTTGGTGAAATCTCAGCACAAGCGGTCTTGAACCGATTAACACTTAAGGAACGTCGTGAAAAAGAAGAGAATGAACAAAAGGCACTAGAAGCTGAAATTTTATCGGCCAAGGATTCTCAAAAACCAGGTCAAAAGGCTGCTGGTAGTCATATTACGATTAAACATGAAGACGGCGTCATCATCGAAGGTGTCGATAATGTGTTGATGCGCTTAAGCAAGTGCTGTAATCCAGTGCCTGGCGACGATATTGTTGGCTATGTGACAAAAGGGCGTGGTGTTTCAGTCCATCGTCGTGATTGTCCCAATATCGTGGATCGTGCCGATATGAACAGTCGACTAACGGAAGTCAGTTGGGAAAATACGTCCGCTAAACATGATCAACTCTACGATGCCAACTTAGAGGTCTATGGTTACAATCGGGGCGGTTTATTAAACGATGTCTTACAAGTGTTGAATGCACACAGCAAACAACTCAACAATGTCATGGGGCGGATTGACCATGATAAAATGGCTGATATTCATGTGACGGTTGGGATTCGCAATATTGATCATCTCGAACGGATTATGGAAGCCGTTAAAAATATTCCAGATGTTTACGAAGTTAAACGAGTGCAAGGATAGGAGTCGTTAACCATGAAAGTAGTCTTACAACGTGTCAGCCAAGCAAGTGTCACAATTAAAGAACAAGTCGTTGGTCAAATCAACAAGGGCTTTTTACTGTTAGTCGGCATTTGCGATGACGATACAGAGGCCGATTTGGATTACCTCGTCAAAAAAATCAGTCAATTACGGGTTTTTGAAGATGAAGCAGGGAAGATGAATTTGGCGTTAGGGCAAGTCAATGGCGCCATTTTATCAGTATCGCAATTTACGTTATATGCCTCAACCAAGAAGGGGAACCGGCCTAGTTTTACAGGGGCAGGGCAACCTGATTATGCGCAAAAAATGTATCATTTATTTAACCAAAAACTAGCGGCTACTGGAATCACTGTTGAAACGGGTGAATTTGGGGCGGATATGCAAGTCGCCCTTGTCAACGATGGTCCGGTGACGATTTTATTTGATACGAGGGATAATTAATGGCTTATCAAAATGCAATTTGGGACTTTGATGGGACACTCTATGATACCTATCCAGTAATGTTAAAAGCGCTCGTTGCGGTTTATCAGCAACAACAAGTACCAGTTGATCAGAATGCTTTGTACAAAGCGATTAAACAAACATCAATTAAAAAGGTGTTACAAGCATTAGCCGATCAAACGGGGACTGCATTTGCGACATTAGACCAACAATATCATCAACTCGAGGCGAAGACGCAAATTGCACCGCAACCTTATCCAGGGGCGGCGGCTATTTTAGAACGGGTTAGTCAGACCGGGCGTAACTTCTTGATGACGCATCGTGATACAGCGGCTCAAAAATATTTGGCGGAACATCATCTCGACCAGTATTTTACGGAGATTGTCACTAGCCAAAACGGGTTTGCGCGCAAACCGGCGCCGGACAGTTTGAATTACCTCTGCGATCGTTATCAATTAGATAGAGCGAAGACAGTTATGATCGGCGATCGCGCGTTGGATATTGAAGCCGGGATTAACGCTGGACTTCAAACGGTTTATTTTGACGTTGATTGCTTACTAATTGCGGCGCAACCGACAGTGACGATTACTGATTTATCGATGCTGATTGATTATTTCAATAAATGATATCAAAAAAGTCGCATGCCAATTTGGCGTGCGACTTTTATTTTACAATCAATGCGATAACGAGAAAGGCAAGGTACCAAGCGCCTGACATTAATAAGACATAGCGCCACCAGCTTTTGAAAAACTTGCGGGGATAAAGCGCATGGTCGTAATAAAACCGCGTTAGACTCCAAATGATGCCCCATACGCAGATGACCAAGCAGAAATACCAACCAGCTTTGTTGAAAAATGGTTGGCTAAGCGCGATGGCACTTATTAAAAATGGCACGGGTAGCCAGTCGACAAAGTGAAGTTGTTTTTTGAAAAAGCGTTGCAATACAAGATTTAAGCCGTAACCGATGGCTAAACAAATTAACGGTAATAGAATAAAGAATAACGTAGCCGTAAATGGCATTTGAATCACCTCGAAAGTTAATATCCCCATTGTACCGTCTTTCTGAAAAGATAAAAAGGACTAAGTTGCACTTTGCATTGATTCGGTGTAAACTGCTGATAAGAAAAAAGACTAGGTGGTGGAATCGTTGAAGAAACAAACAAGTACTTTTAGTCGGATAACCAAGATTTTTGTTTGGGTTATGTTAATCGCCACAGTAGGCTCTGTTATTTTTGGCTCATTGGCAGCAACCGGCGTCTTAAACTTCTAAAATTAATTAAATGATTGGTCTAGGGTATTTTGCCCTAGGCCTTTTTTGTTGTGGTTCGACGATCTATTTAAGGATTGTTCACTAGTGAACGAGATGTCGTTAATAGGCAGTGCTATTAAGGCGCAAAATGGTTATGGCTAGTGGGTTAGTGGGAATAAATCCTAAAAGATAAGATTTTGGTTTTTTTTAGTCAAAATGTGGTAGAAAGTGGGGGATTATGGTAGACTAAAATGAGTTGAGGTGGGTAAAGGGGTGAAGTATATGTTCATGGGTGAATTTCATCACACAATCGACACGAAGAACCGATTGATTGTACCAGCCAAGTTCCGGGAAGCATTAGGAACTGAATTCGTGTTGACCCGTGGTATGGACAATTGTATCTTCGGTTACCCACTCAGCGAATGGGAACAGTTGGAAGAGAAATTAAAACAACTGCCACTCGCTAAAAAAGATGCACGTGCTTTTGTGCGTTTTTTCTACTCAGCTGCGGTGCAATGTACCCCGGATAAACAGGGCCGCATTATGATTCCCCAAGCATTATCAACCCACGCTTCTTTAGAAAAGGAATGTGTGCTGATTGGGGTTTCCAATCGAATCGAAATTTGGAGCCAAGAAAAATGGGCGAGCTTTAGTGAAGAAGCTGAAGAAAATTTCGATGACATTGCTGAAAATATGTTAGATTTTGATTTTTAAAGGATGGTAACAATATGACAGAAACATTTAAACATCAAAGTGTTTTATTAAAAGAAACGGTTGATGCCTTAAATGTTCAGCCAGACGGGATTTACGTTGATGCAACACTAGGTGGTGGTGGTCATAGTGAATACTTATTGTCACAATTAACAACCGGACATCTTTATTCATTTGACCAAGACGACCACGCACTTGAAAGTAGTCGCCAACGGTTAGCGAAGTATGCGGATGCAGGACAAGTGACATTTATCAAGAGTAATTTTCGATTTTTGAAAACAGCACTCGCTGAACAAGGCATCACGAAGATTGATGGTATTTTATACGACTTAGGTGTTTCATCACCACAGTTTGACGATGCCCAACGCGGCTTCAGTTATAAAAAAGAAGCGCCACTCGATATGCGCATGGATCAAGGCGCCGAGTTAACAGCGTATACAGTCGTTAACGAATGGTCTTACCAACAATTGATTAAAATTTTCTTCAGATATGGTGAAGAAAAATTCTCAAAACAAGTCGCACGTAAAATCGAACAACAAAGAGAAATTGCACCCATTGAAACGACAATCCAATTAGCAGATTTAATTAAAGAGGCAATTCCGGCACCGGCAAGACGGACGGGTGGGCATCCAGCTAAGCGGATTTTCCAAGCAATCCGAATTGCGGTTAATGATGAATTAGGCGCAATTGAAGATTCAGTTGAACAAGCCATTCCATTAGTTAAAGTGGGTGGTCGAATTAGCATCATTACGTTCCAATCATTGGAAGACCGTTTAGTCAAAACAATGTTTAAGGAACAAGCGACATTACCAGATATTCCTAAGGGATTACCGATTATGCCGGGCACCGAAAAAACCGTTTTAAAACTGGTTAATCGCAAACCAATCCTACCAACAGAAGACGAGTTAACGGTTAACCACCGGGCACACAGTGCTAAGTTAAGAGTAGCTGAAAAACAAAAAGAAATAGACTAGAAGGAATGATTATGATGGCAACCAATGCAGCTCGCCAACTAACGACCCCAGAAAGTATTCCGAGTCAGGTTCAAGAACCTGCTCGTCAATCAGCGCAACAAACAACTCAAAAAGTAGCTTATTCCACACTTGAAAAATTAGCCGTTACCGTAATCGGGATTGCTTTTTTTGCAATGCTAGTAAGCTTACTCTCGACTAAAATCGCGGTGGTTAATGCACAACGGACATTAGAAAATACCACTCAAGATATGAGTCAAACGCGTGCTAAAAATAATGATTTAAAACAAGAAATCGGGGAATTAACAAGCTCCGACCGTTTAGATGCCTTTGCTAAGAAAAATAATCTGAAATTAAACGAAAACAATATTCGGAATGTGGCTAAATGAGAAATTTATTTAGGACACATAGGAGTCCACGACAGAATCGACGCATATTTGGCGAAGTTTTATTGCTGATTATCGCGGCGATTTTTCTGATTTTCATGGGTCGTTTTGCGTACATCGCCGCAACCGGGCATATTGCGGGTGTTGATTTAACTAAACGATCGAACAAGAAATATGAAGGCGACTCCGTGATTCGGGCACAACGGGGCACAATTTATGATTCATCAGGCAATGTTTTAGCACAAGATACCAACGCCTATGCCGTTTATGCGGTTTTGAGTCATGATTATGTGACTGCGGATAAAAAGCCATTATACGTAGCAGATAAGAAGAAAACAGCAAAGGCGCTCAGCAAGTACCTCCCAATGAGTGAAGCTAATATTTATAAGCAATTGACGCCTAAAAATAAAGCTGTTTACCAAGTTGAATTTGGGAGTGCCGGGCAGAATTTATCACTCAGCATTAAACGAAAAATTGAAAAGCAACATTTGACCGGGATTTACTTTAAAGAATCACCAACACGCTTGTATCCTAATGGGACTTTTGCATCGCACGTTGTGGGGATTGCACAAACGCCTAAAGGTTCAGAAGATAGTGGTAGTCAAGATTTAGTTGGCGTCATGGGGGTTGAGAAGTATTTCAACGAACAATTAACGGGTCAAGATGGCTATAAGAATTTGACGAAGGATTCGTATGGCTATTCGATTAATCAGAACAAAAACAAAGTCAAAGCCGCTAAGAACGGTCAAGATGTGTATTTAACACTAGATTCACGGATGCAATCCTATCTAGAAAGTCTGTTGAGTAAAGTTAATAAGAAATATCAACCGGCTAGCATGAACGCCGTTTTAATGAACGCTAAGACCGGTGAAATTTTAGCGGCCTCACAACGACCAACTTTTAATGCAAGTACTAAAAAAGGTATTGGTGATGTTTGGCGCGATACTTTGGTCGAAGATGGTTATGAACCTGGTTCTGTTTTGAAGATTGCGACGTTATCAGCTGCGATCGATTCAGGTCACTATAATCCAGATCAATACTATAAATCTGGTTCTGTGTTGGTCAGTGGTAAGAAAATTAGTGATTGGCAGACCGCTGGGTGGGGGATGATTCCGCTCAACCAAGCGTTTGCCCGCTCAAGTAATGTTGGGATGGTCAAATTAGAACAGGAAATGGGTGCCAAGACTTGGAAGTCCTATATTGAAAAATTTGGCTTCCTCAAGAAAACGGGTATCGAATTACCAGGTGAGACGGCCGGCACCTTGCAATATGAACGACCACTTGATCAGGCGACGACTTCGTTTGGGCAAGGGATTAACGTCAATGTCATGCAGATGTTGCAGATGACAAGTGCCATTGCTAACAATGGGACAATGATTAAGCCGCAAATTTTGGCAGATGTTGGTCAAGAACAACAAATCACACCGATTAAAGCCGGTAAACCAATCAAAGCCAGCACGGCTAAGAAAGTCATGCAAAATATGGAAGACGTCGTTTATAAAGATTATGGGACTGGTCAGGTTTACCAGATTCCGGGCTATAAAATCGCGGCTAAAACCGGGACGGCGCAAATTACGGGTCCTAACGGTGGCTATTTAACTGGTGCAAGCAACTATATCTTCTCAGTATCGGGAATTGCACCGGCAGATGATCCTAAATACATTTTATATATCACAATGAAGCAACCGGGTAATATGACGGATAGTGCGGAAACCATTTTATCGCAAGTCTTTAATCCAATGATGAAACGGGCGCTAGAGTATACGAAGGAAGCCGAAAAAGATAAGCAACAACAAGTTAAAGTCGCTTCGGTCTTGAGTCAATCAACAAAGGATGCGCAAAAGAAACTAGAAGCGCAAAACCTAAAGACAACATTGGTAGGTAGCGGTAATCTCGTCGTGCAACAATTACCAAAAGCCGGCAGTGTCATTTTGCCGAACCAACGGGTCTTGTTGATGACCAACGGCGCGATGACGATGCCGGATGTTAATGGTTGGTCAAAAAATGACTTACTAAAACTAGCGCAATTAACGGGGATCGATGTGGATATCAAAGGCAGTGGTTATGCTTATCATCAAAGTCTAGCGGTTAATAGTTTGTTAGACGGCGTCAAGCAAATTAAGGTACAATTAAAATAGTCAAATAAGAGTGGATTAAAGGAGTTTATATCATGTTAACGGGACAATTTTTAATACCCCTAATGAGTGGGTTTGTGATTACGGTGATCTTCATGCCGTTATTCATCGGTTATTTACGGTTTAAAAAAGAGGGACAAACAATTCGTGATGAAGGTCCTAAGTGGCACGCTAAGAAAAACGGTACACCAACGATGGGTGGGTTGGTGTTCATCGTTGCCGCAGTAATTTCTAGTATCTGGGTCGCTATCTGGTTGCAACAATTGACCAATAGCTTATGGATCGCATTATTCATCCTAGTACTATATGGCTTACTTGGTTTTTCAGATGACTTTATCAAAGTCTTCAAAAAACAAAACCTTGGTTTGCGGGCTTGGCAAAAATTAGCTGGTCAAATCTTGGGTGGCGCAGTTTTCTTAGCGGTTTATTTCCACGAAGGTTTCAGCCACGCACTGAACATACCGTTAATCGGTACAATTTCTAGCAGTTGGTTCTTTAGTTTATTTGTCATCGTGTGGTTGGTTGGCTTTTCAAACGCGGTTAATTTAGCGGATGGGATTGACGGCTTGGTTGCTGGTTTGGCAATTGTGTCATTTGCAACTTATACGATTATTGCTTTTAGACAAAATCAAATCGATGTTGCGATTTTTGGCTTAACAATTATTGGGGGCTTGATTGGATTCTTAATCTTTAATCATAAGCCAGCTCAAATTTTCATGGGTGACGTTGGTTCATTAGCCCTTGGTGGGGCGTTGGCAGCCATGTCAATTCTCTTACACCGTGAATTCTCACTATTATTAATTGGCCTTGTTTATGTCATTGAAACGGCCAGTGTGATGCTCCAAGTTGCTTCATTCAAACTATTCCATAAACGTATCTTTAAAATGAGTCCCATCCACCATCACTTTGAAATGTCTGGTTGGAGCGAATGGCGTATTGATATTAGTTTCTGGGTATTCAGCATTATCTGTTCAGCAATTTATCTGTTAATTTTTTAGAAGAGGGCGAATTCGATGAGAACCATCGCAACATATCAAAATCAATCTGTTTTAGTATTAGGACTAGGTAAAAGTGGCGTTAACGCTACTAAACTATTATTACAATTAGGCGCAAAAGTTACTGTTAATGATGGCCAAGATCAAGAGGACACACCAGCAGTCGCTGAATTACGGGCGCTTGGTGCAACTGTCATTACGGGTAGTCATCCAGTTGCTTTATTTGAAGAAGGGTTCCATTACCTCTTTAAAAACCCAGGAATTCGCTATGATAATCCAATGGTGGCAGAAGCCATCAAACGCGAGATTCCCGTCTTGACAGAACCAGAATTGGCTTATGAAGTTTCTGAAGCTGACTGGGTGAGTGTGACTGGCTCAAACGGGAAAACAACTACGACGACTTTAATCGCCTTAATGTTGAACTATCAACGTGCACAAGGACATGCATATGCCGCCGGAAACATTGGTATTCCGTTGAGTGAAGTCGCTCAAAAAGCAACGGCCAAAGATACAATGGTCACCGAATTATCAAGTTTTCAATTGATGGGGACAACAACTGTTAAACCCAAGGTAGCAGTCTTAACGAATATCTACGAAGCACATCTCGATTATCACGGGACACGTGAAAATTACGTGCAAGCTAAGATGCGGATCGTCCAAAATCAAACAGCTTCTGATTACTTTGTTGTGAACTGGGACTTACCAGAATTAAGAACCTTAAGCCAACAAACCAAAGCGCAAGTTGTGCCATTTTCTAGATTAGGCACTTCTGAAGAAGGGGCCTATGTCAAAGATGGCCAACTATGCTTTAAAGGTGAAGTCATCATGCCAGTTACAGATATTAATGTCCCTGGCGATCACAATGTTGAAAATGCCTTAGCAGCACTGGCAGCCGCTAAGTTAATGGGCCAATCAAACGAAGCAATTATTGAAGTCCTAACGACCTTTACAGGTGTTAAACACCGGATGCAATTCGTTAAAGAATTCGCAGGCCGTCGTTTCTATAACGATTCAAAAGCCACAAATATGGAAGCGACAGAGGTTGCCTTGAAGAGTTTCAAACAACCAATCGTTCTCATTGCTGGGGGCCTTGATCGTGGCTTTACGTTTGAACCATTAACTGATTTATTGAAAGCCCATGTCAAGGCGATTATCCTTTATGGTGAAACAAAGCAATTGTTGGCACAAACGGCCAAAGAAGCCGGAATTGAAACGATTGAAATTGTCGATCAACTAACTGAAGCAGTGCCTGCAGCTTACGCGGCAAGTCAAGAGGGTGATGTGATCTTATTATCACCTGCTTGTGCAAGTTGGGATCAATTCAAAACGTTTGAAGAACGCGGCGATGTCTACATTGATGCGGTTGAACAAATTACAGAATAAATTGGAGATTTAATAATGAGAGTAATGATATCTGGCGGTGGCACAGGTGGCCACATTTACCCAGCACTAGCCTTAATTGAACGTCTAAAACAACGTGGTTTGTTAGATGCCGTATTATATGTCGGAACAGAACGTGGTTTAGAAAGTAAAATTGTGCCTGATCAGGGGATTGATTTTAAAACACTTGAGATTCAAGGGTTTAAACGCTCAATGAATCTTAACGGGATTAAAACCAATCTTAAAACAATCGAATTGTTTATGAGCAGTATTAAGTCTGCTAAAAAAATGATTAAAGAATTCAAACCAGATGTTGTCATTGGGACTGGTGGTTATGTGTCAGGGTCACTGTTATATGCCGCAAGTCGTTTAAAAGTACCAACGATTATTCATGAACAAAATTCAGCAGCCGGTGTGACGAATAAATTCTTAGCACGGTTCGTTGATAAAGTGGCAATTTCTTTTGAATCTGTTAGCGATCAATTTCCAATGCACAAAGTCGTTTTAACAGGGAATCCACGGGCCCAACAAGTGGCCGGAATGGTTCCCAATGAACGCTTAAGCGAATTTGGTTTAAAAACGGATAGTCCAACTGTCATGATTTTTGGGGGTAGTCGTGGCGCCCCAAGTATCAACAAGGCGTTTATTGATGCGGTGCCACTTTTAAACGAACGTGACTATCAAGTCCTATTCGTTTCTGGTCAAGTCCATTACGAAAATGTGCAAGCAGCCTTAGCTAATACTACGTTAAATAGTAATTTGGCGTTTGTGCCTTATATTAGTAATATGCCCGAAGTATTACCTGACTTGAAGGCAATTGTCGGCCGGGCTGGTGCCACTAGTCTTGCTGAAATTACGGCATTGGGGATTCCATCAATTTTAATTCCTAGTCCATACGTGACAAATGATCATCAAACTAAAAATGCGCAAAGTTTAGTGAAAGAAGACGCCGCTATTTTAATTCCAGAACCAGAATTAACAGGTGCTAGTCTTGTTAAAGCACTAGATACACTATTCGAAACGCCAGAAAAACAACATGCGATGGCTAAAGCTGCTAAGAAGAGTGGTATTCCGGATGCATCAGACCGGATTATTGAGGTCATTGAAACGATTATTTAATTGTAGAAAGAAGCGTGTGACTTGAAAAATAATAAAAAGCAGCTCGGGTCACATGATCCGCTACAGTTATTAAAGGTGTGGCGCGCCTACCAGATTAAACGGTGGAAACGGCAACGGCGACAACGTTTAAAACCGGGGCGCCCAACAATTACCAATCAACTACCGCAGTTAAAGAAACAACGGGGTAAAAAGATTAGATGGCAACTAGTGGTCATTCTAGGGATTTTTACTTTAGGTAGTTTGACTGCAACTTATTTCATCTCAACAAAAAGTGATATTCAACAGTTAGCCGTTAACGGCACAAAGTCGGTACCCGATCAACAGGTCATTAATGCAAGTGGGATTCAGCTTGGCGATAATGTGTTGTGGCAATTAATGCACCACACGAAAGCTAAGCATAATATTCAAACGAAATTACCTAAGATTAAACAGGTTAGCTTGCAAGTGAGCCAAATGAACCATGTTGCAATCAACGTTTCAGAGTATAAGACGGTGGGGTATATGTTTAAGCATAAGCAGTATTACCCAATTTTAGAAAATGGGACTATTTTAAAAACGAAAATGACCCAGTCATTAGGGAATAGTCCGGTTTACAGCCATTTTAAAAATGATCGTTATTTGAAACTGGGCCTTAAGCTTTATAATGATATTCCTGATAGCATTCAAAGTGCGGTTTCTGAGATTCGTTTAACGGCACAAAATGATAATCCTTATCAAGTTCACTTATATATGAATGATGGTAACGAAGTAATTGGTGATTTAAGAACGTTGGCCAAAAAAATTAAATATTATCCTGTTTTAGTGAAACAAATGGATGGCAAGGGTAAAATTGACCTTGAAGTGGGTGCGTATTCAAAATTATTTAAGCAATCGAAGTCGTAATCGCTTAAATAATTAGTTAACGGGCTTCAAATAACATTCTAAGGCTTTCTAAACCTAGTCGAAATGTGGTACTATTTAGCATAGGAATCATTTTATTCTAATTGAATGCAAGGAGGTTCCACATATTTAATGGAGAATTCAAAAATATATGTTGGGCTTGATGTTGGAACTACTTCAATTAAAGTTATTGTTGCAGAATCAATGAATAAACAATTAAACGTGATAGGTGTTGGGTCGGCAAGATCTAATGGGTTGAGTCGCGGCACAATTGTTGATATTGATCAAGCAGTTTCCGCTATTCAACAAGCCGTTCAACAAGCAGAGCAAAAAGCAAATATTGAAATTACACAAGTTGTCGCAGGTATTCCAGCTAATCTATTACAGATTGAAGAATGCCAAGGCATGATCGCCGTTTCTGATCAATCAAAAGAAATAACAAGTCAAGATGTACAAGATGTTGCAAGCGCCGCTTTAGTGCGGAACTTACCACCAGAACGTGAGATTTTAACGGTCTTACCAATGCAGTTTACTGTAGATGGTTTTGACGGAATTAAAGATCCTCGCGGGATGATGGGTGTGCGTCTTGAAATGTCAGGAATTTTATTCACGGCACCTAAAACAATGATTCACAACTTAAAGAAATGTATTGAAAAAGCAGGTCTTGAACTCTCACAACTGGTCGTTAATCCATTAGCATTAGGTAAATTAGCGTTATCAGATGGGGAACAAGACTTTGGCGCAATTATTGTTGATCTTGGTGGTGGTCAAAGTACCGCTGCAGTTATTCATGATCATCAATTAAAATTTACTGCAATTGACCAAGAAGGTGGCGACCACATCACCAAAGATATTTCAGTGGTCTTAAATACATCAATTGAGAATGCAGAAAAAGCTAAACGTGATTATGGGAATGCTGATTCACTAGTTGCTTCAGAGGAAGAACAAATTCCAATCGAAGTCGTGGGTCAAACAGCGCCCATTCAAATCACTGAGAAGAAACTAGCTGAAATTATCGAAGCACGTATGATGCAAATCTTTGATCGTCTCAAAACGGCCTTGGATAAAGTCAATGCGTTCGATATGCCGGGCGGAATTGTCATGACCGGCGGTGTGACAGCTTTACCTGGAATTGTTGATTTAGCACAGGAAGTTTTCAATTGCCCTGTTAAACTCTACATTCCAGATCAAATGGGATTACGTCATCCTTCGTTTGCGCAAGGGTTAAGTTTAATTAACTACATAGCTAACTTGACGGAAGTGGATTGGCTGGTTCAAAGTGCGCTTGGCAATGTCGAGCAATTTGAAGCACGTCAAACAGCGACGAAGTCAACTGCTAAGACTCAAGCGACACCTAAAGAAGCACCACAAAAGAAACATAAAACTGAATCAAAGCATACATTCGAAGGCCTAAAAAGTTTCTTTAGTAACTTTTTTGAATAGGGCTAGTCGTTACAGGAGGAAAAGCATATGGAATATTCATTAGATGCGGAACAAGAAAACAATGGCGCAGTTATTAAAGTAATTGGTGTCGGCGGTGCTGGTGGCAATGCCGTTAACCGAATGATCGATGAAGGCGTTAAAGGCGTTCATTTTATCGCGGCTAATACTGACGTACAAGCGCTTGAAGATTCAAAAGCAGAAACAAAAATCCAATTAGGACCTAAATTGACACGCGGTTTAGGTGCAGGTTCAACACCTGATATTGGTCAAAAAGCTGCCGAAGAAAGTGAAGAAGTTTTAGCAGAAGCCTTAAAAGGCGCTGATTTAATCTTCGTTACTGGCGGTATGGGTGGCGGTACTGGTACCGGTGCAGCCCCAGTTGTTGCTAAAGTCGCTAAAGACTTAGGCGCATTAACTGTTGGTGTTGTGACACGTCCATTTACATTCGAAGGCCCTAAACGTGGCAAAAACGCTGCTTCAGGGATTGCTGAATTAAAACAACACGTTGATACATTAGTCATTATTGCTAATAACCGTTTACTTGAAATTGTTGATAAGAAGACACCAATGTTGGAAGCTTTCCACGAAGCTGATAACGTTTTACGTCAAGGTGTTCAAGGGATTTCAGACTTAATCACATCACCTGGTTATGTCAACTTGGATTTTGCTGATGTTAAAACAGTCATGGCAAACCAAGGTTCTGCCTTGATGGGGATTGGTTCAGCTACTGGCGAAAACCGGACAGCAGAAGCAACGAAGAAGGCTATTTCATCACCATTATTGGAAGTTTCAATCGATGGCGCAGAACAAGTCCTCTTAAACATCACTGGTGGCCCAGACTTGTCATTATTTGAAGCACAAGATGCTGCTGGTATTGTTCAACAAGCTGCAACAAGTGAAGTCAACTTAATCTTTGGGACATCAATCAATGAAAATCTTGGAGACGAAGTTGTCGTAACTGTGATTGCAACTGGGATCGATAACGATGGTAAAACACCAAAACGTCCAGAAGCTGCTCAAACAACAAGTCAACCTGTACAACCTAGTACACCTAAACAAACAACTAATGACGATCCTTTCGGCAATTGGGACATGCGTCGTGAACCTAATCCACGCGAACAAGCGAAAGCTACTGAAAAATTTGATGAAGTTGAAAAGAAAGACTTCGACATCTTCAAACGAACAGCACAAGTAGACAGTGACGCTGTGGATACAAAACAAGATAACAATGATGTACCCCCATTTTTTAAACGACGTCGTAAATAATTAGGAGGATGACTGATGGCTGGTAAATTTAGTTTCAGTAATTTTTTCGGCATGACAGAAGATGAAGATTATTCGACTGATCTGCAAGGAACCAAAACAACTGATGAAGTCAGTCCAACATCACGTCCGGATAATATTATTTCAATGACCGCCGCAGGCAATGCTAAGATGAATAAAATCGTACTTTGCGAACCACGTATTTACTCTGACGCTAAAAAAGTTGGTAAGCATTTACTCGAAAATAAAGCCGTTATTGTTAATTTTACGAGAATTGAGGGTGCACAAGCGTCACGCATAATTGATTTTCTGACCGGGACAGTTTTCGCAATTAATGGTGAAATTCAACGGGTCGGTGAACAAATCTTTTTATGCACGCCACCAAACTATGAAATTGACGGTAATCTATCCGATATTATCGATCAAAATGATTTTGATTCTGAGGTGAACTAAGTGCAATTTGTAATCTATTTATTAATGTTCCTAATGCAAGCCACAAGGATTTATGTGGGCATCATCTTTATTTATTGTCTATTAACTTGGATTCCAGGTGCGATGGATTCTAAATTAGGTCAGCTACTTGCGAGATTGGTTGAACCCTTCTTAGGGGTTTTTGACCGGATCATACCAGCAATTGGTGGTATTGGTTTTTCCGCCATCATTGCTGGCTTTGTCTTGTATTTAGTCGAACGTGGCTTAGGGACGATTATTCAAATCTTAGCCATGAGGTATTACTAAGATGGCTGATAACGAAGCTGTTTATCAGCACTTTAGAAAAAGTGAAGCGCCATTTGTTGCACAAGTTCTTGATTGGATTGAACAAGCAACAACTGAATACCGTGCAATATTAACGGATTTTTTAGATCCTAGACAGGCTTACATTCTACAAACCTTAATTGGTGAAAAGGGTGAGCTTAAATACCATTTCAGTGGGGGCTACAATGCTGCTGAACGACAACGTGCGTTGATTGCACCAACTTATTTTGAACCTGAGGAAGCCGATTTTGAAATCCAACTCTTTGAAATTCGTTATCCAATTAAATTTGCACAGCTTTCGCATGGTAAGATTTTAGGAACATTGGTCAACGCTGGTATTGATCGAAACGTGTTTGGTGATATCATGACGGATGGTCAACGGTGGCAATTTTTTGTCACAACTAAGATGGCTGACTATGTGGTGAATCAGATTACGAAGATTGGTAAAGTTACTGTTCACCTTGAAGAACAAGCCTATACTGAGTTGATTATCCCCAGGGATGCTTGGCAGTTTGAACAGCTATTAGTCAGTTCATTCCGACTAGATACGATTATCGCGGCAGTTTATAATATGTCACGGCAACGTGCTAAAGAGCTTGTTCAAGGTAATAAAGTGAAATTGAATTGGCAAGCCTTTGATAAGCCTGATTTTGAATTAGACTTATTAGACATTATTTCTGTCCGTGGCTATGGGCGTATTCAGCTCAAATCAATTGATGGTCAAACGCGTAAAGAAAAATACCGTGTGACACTTGGTATTCTAAGAAAATAATAGAAATGTTGAAAATGACGGAGGGATTTCAGAATGGTTTTAACACCTTTAGATATTCATAACAAAGAGTTCGGCAATAAGATGCGGGGATATAATCCTGATCAAGTTAATGACTTTTTAGACCAAGTGATTAAGGATTACGAATCAGTTTTAAATGAAAATGATGCTTTAAAAGCAGAACTAAAATCAAGTGATGAAAAGGTCACTTACTTTAACGAATTAAAAGATGCCTTGAACCAATCAATTATTGTGGCCCAAGAAGCAGCCGATAAAGTTAAAGAAAATGCTAAAAGAGAAGCTGAAATTATTCAAACTGAAACAGAAAAGAATTCTAAATCAATGTTGAATGATGCGACTGAAAAAGCCAACCACATTATTGAAGATGCAACTGAACGTGCTAAACAAATCGCCATCGAAACAGACGATTTGAAGAAACAAACACGCGTTTTCCGTCAAAGATTACAAGTGATGCTCGAATCACAATTGGAAGTTGTTAAGAGCCCCGAATGGACAGACCTATTATCTAAAGATGATTTAGCTGGTCATGAAGCATTATCTGCAGAAATTGACCTCACAGACCTTGACAGCAAGAAGCATAATCTAGTAGACTCAGAGACAGTAGTTAAACCATGGGATGATATTACGACTGATGACTTTTCTGATCAAACAACCCATACGATTGTTTTCCCTGATGATAAGTTACCAGAAGTAGCTGATGAAGAAGCACCTGAAGAACCAGTCATTAAGGCCGATACTTTAGATGATGAAATTCAATCAGAAGAAACTCATAATGACTATGGCTATAATCCAATCGAAGAAGACGATAGCGAACCATTAACAGACAATAACAAGAATTAACAAATTAAATAACATTTAAGCGAGCCAACGACTGGTGGAAGGTTGGTAATGCTCTATTTAGTGTGTATCACCTTGTTGTTTTTCAGATGAATCAAGTAGTTTGGAACGGCCAATGCCCGTTAACGCATCTTAAGGAGGGTCTTTGACTCTCAAAATTAGGTGGTACCACGAAGATTTCGTCCTATACGGGGCGGGGTCTTTTTTTGTTTTAAAAAATTGAGGAGTGATTTAATGCGTATCAAAGAAACATTAAACTTGGGTAAGACAGCTTTCCCAATGCGAGCAGGTTTGCCTAATCGTGAAATCGATTGGCAAAAAGGTTGGGCCGATAACAACCTTTATCAACAACGGCAAAAATTAAATGAAGGTAAACCATCATTCGTACTTCATGATGGGCCTCCATTTGCTAACGGTAATATCCACATGGGTCACGCCTTAAATAAAACAAGTAAAGATATCATCGTTCGTTACAAATCAATGAACGGTTTCCGCGCACCTTTTGTCCCTGGTTGGGATACACATGGTTTGCCAATCGAACAAGCCTTGGCTAAAAAGGGTATTAAACGGAAGGAAATGAGCCTTGTTGACTACCGTAAACTTTGTTACGACTATGCCATGGAACAAGTCAACACGCAACGCCAAGATTTCAAACGCCTTGGTATTTCTGCTGATTGGGATAATCCATACATCACTTTAACAGCTGATTTCGAAGCTGAAGAAATTCGTGTCTTCGGTGAAATGGCTAAAAAAGGCTATATCTATAAAGGTAAGAAGCCCGTTTACTGGTCACCTTCATCAGAATCAACATTAGCTGAAGCTGAAATTGAATACAAAGACATCAAGTCACCATCAATGTACGTTGCGTTTAACGTTGTTGATGGTAAAGATTTATTAGATGCTGACACAAAATTCATCATCTGGACAACAACACCATGGACAATTCCTGCTAACTTAGGGATTGCTGTTAACCCAGCTTTTGATTATGTTCAAGTATTAGCTGACGGTCAAAAATACGTTGTTGCTGCAGAACGTTTGAACAAGATGACTGATCTTCTTGGTTGGGAATCAGTTGAAATCTTGAAGACTTTCAAGGGTGCTGACATGGAATTAATGACAGCCCGCCACCCATTATATGACCGTGAATCATTGGTGATCTTAGGGAACCACGTGACATTAGAAACTGGGACTGGTTTAGTGCATACGGCACCAGGTCACGGTGAAGATGATTACAACGCTGGGACAAAATATAAGTTACCAGTGCTTTCAGTCGTTGACAGCAAAGGGATTATGACTGAAGATGCCCCTGGCTTTGAAGGTGTTTATTACGACAAAGCAAACCCAATGGTGACAGAAGCGCTTGAAAAGAACGGCTCATTATTGAAACTCGACTTCTTCACGCATAGTTACCCACATGACTGGCGGACAAAGAAACCAGTTATCTTCCGAGCAACAGCACAATGGTTTGCTTCAATCGATGCGTTCAGAGATCAAATCTTGGCACAAATCGAAAAAGTTGAATTCATGCCAGAATGGGGTAAGACGCGTCTTTACAACATGATTCGTGATCGTGGCGATTGGGTTATCTCTCGTCAACGGGCATGGGGTGTGCCATTACCAATCTTCTACGCTGAAGACGGTACAGAAATCATCACACCAGAAACAATCGAACGTGTGGCACAACTCTTTGCAGAACACGGTTCAAACGTTTGGTTTGAATGGGATGCTAAAGACTTATTACCAGCTGGCTTTACACATCCTGGTAGCCCAAATGGTGAATTTACAAAAGAAAAAGATATCATGGATGTTTGGTTTGATTCAGGTTCATCACATCAAGCTGTTTTAGCTGCTCGTGATGAATTAACTTATCCAGCAGACTTAATCTTAGAAGGTTCAGATCAATATCGTGGTTGGTTTAACTCAAGTTTAATCACGAGCGTTGCGGTTGGCGAAGTGAGCCCTTATAAGGCTGTTATCTCACAAGGCTTCGTCTTAGACGGTAATGGTCGTAAGATGAGTAAATCACTTGGGAATACAATCCTACCTGAAAAGATCATTAAACAAATGGGTGCAGATATTGTCCGCCTCTGGGTAGCCTCAGTCGATGCTAGTTCAGATGTGAAAGTGACAATGGAAAACTTCCAACAAGTCAGTGAAGCTTACCGGAAGATCCGGAACACAATGCGCTTTATGATCGCTAACACAACCGACTTTGATCCTGCCAAAGACACAGTTGATTACGCAGAATTAGGCTCAGTTGATAAGTTCATGTTGGTTCGCTTAAACGCAATCATTGAAAGTTGTAAAGCTGCTTACGATGCTTACGATTTTGCCACAGTTTATAAGACAATCAATATGTTCTTAACGAACGAATTATCAGCCTTCTACTTAGACTTCGCTAAAGATGTTGTTTATATTGATGGCCAAAATGATGCGCCTCGTCGTAACATGCAAACTGTTTTCTATGCAGTAGCAGTTGCCTTGACGAAGTTATTAACACCAATCTTGCCACATACAGCTGAAGAAATCTGGAGCTACTTACATGAACCAGAAGAATTCGTTCAATTAGCTGAAATGCCAGAAGTGGCACATTTTGCCGGTGAAGAAGACTTAGTCGCTACATGGAATGCTTTCATGGGTATTCGTGACGATGTCTTAAAAGCCCTTGAAACGGCCCGGATGGACAAGGTCATCGGTAAGTCATTAGAAGCTGCCGTAACACTTTATCCAAACGAAGCCAATGCTGCTTTATTAGCTTCATTAGATGCTGACGTTAAACAATTATTGATTGTCTCACAATTAACAATTGCTGACCAAGCTGTAGAAGCCCCAGCAGAAGCCACACAATTTGACGGCGTTGCTGTTAGTGTTGCTCATGCCGAAGGTGACGTTTGTGATCGTTGTCGGATGATTAAGACCGATGTCGGTTCAGACGACAAGTTCCCAATGCTTTGTGCGCGTTGTGCTGCGATTGTCACAGCCAACTACCCAGAAGCAGTTGCTGAAGGTTTAGAAAAATAAACATGATGCTTAAAAAAGCTCAGATATACCGCGTTATTGCGGCAATCTGAGCTTTTTTTGTTCGAAAAATTTGATAACGATTACATTAATCTTAGTCTTTGTTAATGTTTAAACATGACTTATCATTTTTTTGATAAACTAGAAGAGGAAAAATTAAGAAGGGGTGGGTAAATGAGGAAAGGACAAGTTATGAAGCAACATATGGCATTAATTTTAATGCAATTATTATCAAAGAAACGGCAACGAAAATTAACCGTCGCTGAGTTTTTAGAACAGGCAGAGGTCTCACGAACGACCTTTTATTATCATTTTCCAAATGGGATGTGTGGTCTGTTTAGATGGACATTAGAGCAAGAGGTACTAGCACTGGTGAGGCAGGCGATTTGTGCCGGCCACTGGGAAGAGGGCTGTCACGAGATGGTCCAATTCATTATGCGTTATCCTGAATTTTGTTTAAATCTCTATCGTTTCTCGGATGAAATGCTGCGTTGTGCTTTCTTTGAATCCTTCACAACGGCTGTCTTTAAACAAGTACTTGAAAAATATCGACCACACTATACTGATTCGGAGTTGAAAGACTTTGAGATCTTTTACAGTGGGGCACTCATTAACCAAATTGATCGTTGGTTTGAAGGTAATTTAAAAGAATCTGGCGAGGCCGTTGATGTGCGCGTCTGTTTTAATTTACGTCAAATCGAACGGCTGATGAAATAACAACTGTACAAATGAAGCGTTTTGTTCGGGATTAGAACAAGACGGCGTGTTTGTCAGTGGTGATGAAATCATGATTTGGTAAACTAAGAGTGTACCAAAATAAAGGGAAACGCAACAACCATCATGGAAAGCTCGACCAATTGGTCGGGCTTTTTATGATAGTTACGTTGCAATATGATTGAACGAAAAATTGATTTATAGTCGTTTGATTGACTGTTATTAGACTGACTCTTTTACCCGTGTAACGGCCTCTGTTAAGCATTTTTGAATGCTATAATAAAAAAATCTTGAGTATTGTGATAACAATGGAGGAGTAAATTATGAAAGCCTATCAGACAATTTTATTATCGAGTATGGTTTTAAGTACACTAAACACGGGGACCGTATTAGCCGATACAGCTAATCAAAAAACAACTACGGATCAAACAGAACGGACCAAGGCCGTTAGAACTTACAGATAAAAGGATGATTAGCGAATGAGACAATTGATATTAGTCAGTCATGGTGATTTGGCCAAAAGTTATTTAACGAGTTTAGATATGATTGCCGGCGGGCATGATAATGTAACGGCCATCACCTTCGATTGTGAAATTAGTAAGACGTTATTAGGTGATCAAATTGAAGTTGCGCTTAAACCAGATGCACAAGACCAGATGCACAAGAAGTGATAATCGTTGTTGATTTACCAGGCGGGATGCCATGTAATGTCGTACTAGAACGCTATTTAACAGATGAGCGCATCACAATTTTAGCCAGTTTGAACTTACCAATGATTTTAGAGCTTTATTTAAATCTTGGTCAGGCAGATTATCAAATGTCACAAGTGATTAAAACGGCTATTTGTAATACCTATGATGTGAAACAACAACTCAGTAACCAGACTGAAGACGATGAATAAAACTAAAAAGAGCAAGCCAAACATCTGGAAAAGATGAGGGGCTTGCTCTTTTTTGATATGTCAATACAAAGTAAAACTTTAATCTGTTCTCATTAGCTTATAGTTCATTCCCCTTCCCATATGCGTTATACTAATAGTCAGTAACTAATCTGAGCAATTCATTAAGAGGAATTTAAATGCGTAAAAAACTAGTCATTACTGAAAAACCGAGCGTTGCTAAAGAGCTTGCCAAGGTTCTCGGTACTAATCAGAAAACTAAAACCTATTTTGAAGGCGATCAATACGTAATTACATGGGCGTTTGGTCATCTTTTATCATTACAATTACCGGAAGATATTAAAAAAGAGTGGCAACAATGGCGTTTAGAAGATTTACCAATCATTCCTAAGCATATCGGGCTTAAACCACTTCCTAAAACGGGTGGGCAATTAAAGGCTATCAGCCATTTGGCGCATCGTCAGGATATTTCAGGGGCAGTCATTGCGACTGATTCTGGCCGTGAAGGGGAAGCTGTTGCCCGTTATATTTTGGAATGGATTAAATTTGATAAGCCAGTCGAACGACTTTGGATTTCATCACAAACGACCAAGGCGATTAAAGACGGTTTTGCCAATCTGAAACCAGCTAAGCAGTTTGATAATTTGTACGCTTCAGCGCTTGCGCGGGGCCATGCGGATTGGTTGATTGGCTTGAACGTCACGCGGGCCTTAACGACGAAATATGAAGATAATTTGTCAGCAGGGCGGGTTCAAACACCAACATTGGCTTTTGTGAACGAAACAGCGCAACAAATCAGTCGTTTTAAACCTGAAAAATATTACACAATTCAATTGAAAGTTGGCCAAGAACAAGCCACGCTCCAAATGGCTAAACCACAGGGCTTAAAAGACCGTGCGCAAGCCGAAACGCTAGTCGCTAAATTGAAGCAGGCACAAGGTAAAGTGGGTAGTGTCAAGACGAGCCAAAAATCACAAGCTGCACCACTGCCTTATGATTTGACGGAATTACAACAAGTTGCCAATGCGATGTACGGCTTGTCGGCTAAAAAGACGTTGTCATTGATTCAATCATTATATGAAATTCATAAAGTTGTTAGTTATCCGCGGACGGATTCTAAATATCTTTCAACAGATATTGAAGGCACATTGAAGGAACGTTTATCGGCCTTAGTGAAGTTTGATCCGCGCGCCAAACAATACTTAGGGCAGGGCGCTAAAGTGAAACAACCGGCTGTTTTCAACGATCGAAAGGTCACTGATCACTACGCCTTAATTCCAACCGAAGAACCAGTCAGAGCTGAAAAATTATCTACCGATGAATTGCGGATGTACCGTTTAATTGTCGAACGCTTTATGGGCTTGTTTGCGGATCAATATGTCACAGCCGTTACAAAAGCGACTGTTCAGTTTGGTGATCACACCTTTACCTTCAAACAAACTAAAGTCGTTCAACAAGGTTGGCACGCGGATTCAAAAGAAACACCAACTACAAGTGTTGATTGGCAAGAAGGCGCAGTGGTGCCTGCTGACTTTTCAATTAAGGAACAATTAACATCAGCGCCGAAACCCTTAACTGAAGGGACCTTATTAGGTAAGATGGAACACTATGGCTTGGGCACACCAGCAACGCGGGCCGAAATTATCGAAAAATTGGTGCGTAGTGAACTCTTAGAACGCCGTGGCCATTCCTTAGCAGTGACACCTAAGGGGCAACAACTGTTGAAATTGGTTAATAAAACATTGGTCTCACCAGAATTGACCGGTAAATGGGAGAATTCATTAGAGGCGATTGCGCGTGGTCAAGAAAATCAAAAAGCGTTCATCACTGAAATCGAAGCGGCCACTAAGACCTTGGTTTCTGAGATTAAAAAGAGTGAAACTGAATATCACGATTTCGCGATTACCAACAAGAAATGTCCAGAATGTGACCATCCGTTGAAGGAGCGTAATACGCGTGACGGCAAGGTTTACGTCTGCACAAACTGTCATTATCGGCGTCGTAAAGATCCCAAAGTTTCCAACCATCGGTGCCCACAATGTCATAAGAAAATGGTCATCATTGAAGGACAAGCCGGTGCTTATTTCCGTTGCTTGAATGATGGAACGACAGAAAAAATGCTCGATAAAAAAGATTGTAAGAAGAAAATTTCAAAACATGAAGAACGCCGCCTAATTCAAAAAGTAAACCAAGAAGAAGAGCCAGCTGAAAGTCCACTAGCAGCAGCATTGCGCAAGGCAATGGAGAAATAACGGATTCAAAAAAAGTATGCGGTTAATATTTGAATATAAACATAACTCGTATATAAATTAGTATTATTTCAATTTATAAAAAGAAGCAGTCCCCGTTAGAAAACCTAACCGTGGCTGCTTCTTTTTTAGAATCGATTTTTGATATTATTGACGGTATTTTCTGTCCCTTTTACAATCGGATGATTATCTTTTACTTGAATGTTGGCATCTAAGTGAGAACGACCGGTTGCGTAGTCAAAGGCGACGCCGGGTTCGATGTTCCAGACATAATCGTTGAAATTAAGGGTGCCATCTGTCGAGATGGCTTGGACCCAGTAACCGCGGGGCATTAATTCATTACCACGAAAGACGGTTGTCACTTTATAGATTACTTTTTTATTAGCGGCCAGTGCGTTACGGACCTTTTCTTCGAAAATCTGCATTGTCTTTTGATTACTATATTCGGTTTGAGTCGCCAGGTTTAACGGATTATCTAAACTACCTGGCTGCCCCGATTGAAAGTGACCATTTTGATCAAAATTAAAACTAATGGTGTAAGCAATCAGGTGGCCACGGTTTTGAGGTGTGATGCGGCGACCGTTGACGACCAGTGGTTGATTATGCCAACCAGTCGGATTCCAAACTTGGCGTGAGCGCCCTTCAGATTTCCCTAGGTTGCGGGAAGACAGATAGGCTGTTGCCGAAGTGGTTCGATTGAGTTGATCTAATTGGCCGTAATCGATTTTTTCGCTGGTCCAATCTGCACTAGTCAACTGGCTTTTGTCGTTGTTGATGGCAAGATAAGCGGCGCTGCCATTTTCAAAGTCGCGGTTAGCAATTGCCTGATAATCGGGACTGACTTGCGCCTGTTGTATGGTGGATTGTGTAATGGCGGGGATTTTCTGGGTGATATCTTGCAGGATATTATTGCGACCACCCAAATAACCAATCGCAAGGATGGCGACGGTTAATAATAGCCGACGCATTTTTTTCGTTTTCAAAATAGTGACTCCTAACATTATCTGATTTTACTATTATACCGTGGAATGGGAATAAGATATGGTAAAAAAGGGCTGGGACAAAATTTACTTTTGTCCCAGCCCCATACTCATTATTTTGAACTATTACGCAATGTTAGTGACGTCCCAATCGTAATGACTTGTGGAATGACTTGTTCCGCGTCGAGTTGCTTAATTAATAATTCAGCTGCTGATTGGCCCATTCGTTCGGTGTAGACCTTGACCGAGCTGAGTGTTGGGAACGTGTATTGGCAGATTGACGTGTCATTAAAGCTAATCAAACTGAGTTGCTCAGGCACTTTGATGGCTGCTTCGTGAAGGGCGCGCAGTGCGCCAACCGCCATGGCGTCGTTAGCGATGAAGAGTGCTTCTGGTAAGTTATCGGCCTGTTCATGAAGTAACTGTGTAATGAGCTGGTAACCAGATTCCGGTGTGAAATCGCCGGTAAGTAGCCATTCGGGATGGAAGTTGTTTTGCTTTTTAAGATAATGTTTGAAGTGGGTTGAGCGGGGGTCGGTGCCCAATTTAACATTGTCGGACGTGCTTTCTTGGCCTGTTAACATCCCGATTTTCGTTAAACCACTCGCCATAAAATGATCGACAACTGCTTTGACCGGTGTTTTGAAATCGGTCATGACACAACTAATCTCGTAGTCTAAGGTATTCATATCAATAAAGACGAGATTGCGGTTTAATTTCTTTAAACGGGTAATCTGACCCAAGCTGTATTTACCGATGACAATGACACCCGCGGCATCAAAAAGGGTATCGAAAGGATCGTTTTGAAAAAAACGAGTGACTTCAAAACCGAGTTCTTGCAGCTTCTTTTCAACGCCCAGGCGAATTGATAGGTAGTAGAGGTCTTCCAATTCTTCTGTAGCGGTATACCATTCGACAATGGCGATGCGGCCCCGATGGTTATTATTTTTTTTAGTATTTTTAGTGTAGCTAAGGCTTTCAGCAGCTTCAAAAATGCGTTGGCGGGTTTCATCACTCACAGAAAGGGACTGATCGTAATTTAAAACCCGGGAGACAGTTGCGTTTGAAACTTTAGCTAATTGTGCGATATCTTTAATAGTTGCCAAGGTGCACCTCTCAATTCAGTGTTTACTACTATCTAGTTTAGCATACTACCCGAAAATAATGCGCGCGTTAAAAAAATAGTTTGATTTTTTAGTAAATGTTTAGTAAAATGAAAGCGATTAATAAAGGAGGAATTTACTATGAACATGACAGAATTGAATACCGCATTTAAAGCAGCCTACAACAAGGAACCTGAAGCAAGTTACTTTGCCCCTGGTCGGATCAACTTAATTGGTGAACATACAGATTATAACGGCGGACACGTTTTCCCAACAGCAATCACATTAGGGACATACGCAGTCGTTGCTAAACGTGAAGACCAAACAATCAATCTTTTATCAGGCAACTTCGAAGATGCCGGTGTCATTTCATTTGACCTTAGCGATTTATCATATCAAAAAGCACACAACTGGGCCAACTATCCTAAAGGCATGATTGTTTACTTACAAGAACAAGGTTATACAATCGATCATGGTTTGGATATTTATTTAAAAGGTAATATTCCCAATGGTGCTGGTTTATCATCGTCAGCTTCAATCGAATTATTAATGGGTGTTATTTTAGAAGACCAATTCAACTTAGATATCGACCGTGTGGACCTTGTTAAAACAGGGATGATGGTTGAAAATAAATTTATCGGTGTTAACTCAGGTATCATGGATCAATTCGCAGTTGGGATGAGCAAGGCTAACCACGCTATTTTACTTGATACCAACACCTTGGATTATGATTTGGTCCCAATCGACTTACAAGACAACGTGATCATCATCATGAACACTAACAAACGTCGTGAATTAGCTGATTCTAAATATAACGAACGTCGTAGTGAATGTGAAAAAGCATTAGCGATTTTACAAACTAAGAATGATATCAACTCATTAGGTGATTTAGATAACGAAACATTTGATCTACAAACATACATGTTACAAGACGAAAACCTATTAAAACGTGCTCGCCATGCTGTATCTGAAAACCAACGGACAATGAAGGCTAGAGAAGCCCTCAAGAACAATGACCTTGAACGCTTCGGTAAGTTAGTGAACGCATCACACGTGTCATTACAATTTGATTATGAAGTAACAGGGATTGAATTAGATACATTAGTTCAATCAGCTTGGCAACAACCTGGCGTCTTAGGCGCTCGGATGACTGGTGCTGGCTTTGGCGGTTGTGCCATTGCGATTGTTGCAAAAGACCAAGTTGATAATTTTGAAGAAAATGTTGCTAAGGCTTATACAGATAAAATTGGTTATGCCCCATGCTTCTATGTCGCAGAAATCGCAGACGGTGCTAAGAAGTTAGGTTAATCATTAAATTAGGAGGGGTTTCAATATGTCAATTCTAGTATTAGGCGGTGCCGGGTATATCGGTTCCCATACAGTTGATCAATTAATTGAACGCGGTTATGACGTCGCAGTTGTCGATAATTTAGTTACGGGACATAAGGCAGCGATTAACGCCAAAGCCCGTTTTTATAAGGGTGACGTACGCGATAAAGAATTTATGCGCAACGTTTTCCAACAAGAAGACGTTAGTGGTGTCATTCACTTTGCTGCCTTTTCAATCGTGCCAGAATCAATGCAATCGCCATTAAAATATTTTGACAACAATACTTATGGGATGACGGCGTTACTTGAAGTGATGAACGAATTCGGCGTTAAACGGATCGTCTTTTCATCAACGGCGGCGACTTATGGGGAACCTAAGGCAATTCCAATTAAGGAATCCGACCCACAAGTACCAACCAATCCTTACGGTGAGAGTAAGTTGATGATGGAAACAATGATGAAGTGGGCCGATAAAGCTTACGGCATCAAATTTGTCGCCTTACGCTATTTCAACGTTGTTGGTGCCAAACCAGATGGGTCAATTGGTGAAGATCATCATCCAGAAACGCACTTGTTACCAATCGTATTGCAAGTCGCTGCTGGTAAACGTGATCAATTATCAATCTTTGGTGACGACTACGATACGCCAGATGGGACAAACGTCCGCGATTACGTACACGTATTAGATTTAGCGGATGCGCACATCTTGGCCTTTGAATATCTCAAAGACGGCCATGATAGCAACGCCTTTAACTTGGGCTCATCAACTGGCTTTTCAAATATGGAAATTGTCGAAGCTGCTCGTAAAGTGACTGGCAAGGCAATTCCTGTGACAATGGCTCCTCGTCGTGCCGGTGATCCAAGCACATTGATTGCCGCAAGTGACAAAGCGCGTGAAACGCTTGGCTGGGTCCCTAAATATGACAATATGGAAGCAATTATTGAAACCGCATGGAATTGGCACTTAAACCATCCTAATGGTTATGCAGATCGGTAGAGGAAAGAATATGCAAGCAAGAGAATTGATTCAAAAGTTTATTACAAAAGTCAGCACTTTTCCAGAAACAACTTATACGGCTGAAGATGAACAATATTTATTTAACGTTGTCCTCGACTTAGTTGGCGAAGGTGATGAGACACCAGTTGTTGCACAAGAGACGACAACTTTGATTGACTTGAAAGAAGCGTTGGTCCAATTGGCAGTTGACCATCAGCGGATTCAAGATTTAGCGGCTGAACGCGATATTTTGGGCGCTAAGTTGATGGATTTGGTGACACCATTGCCAAGTGCCGTTAACAAGCGTTTTTGGACGTTATACGAAAAGGACCCAGAAAAGGCGTTGGCTTATTTCTACGAATTAAGCCAAGCCAACGATTATATCAAGGTTGCCGCAATCGCGAAGAATATCGCTTATGATGTACCCACTAAATATGGCGATTTAGAAATTACGATTAACCTTTCAAAACCTGAAAAAGATCCTAAGCAAATTGCGTTAGCTAAAACAATGAAGCAAACGGGTTATCCTAAATGCCAACTTTGTTTAGAAAATGAAGGGTATGCGGGTCGGTTGGATTTCCCAGCGCGGCGTAACCATCGAATTGTGCGCTTTGATTTAGAACAACAAACATGGGGCTTCCAATATTCGCCATATGCTTATTTCAATGAACATTCAATCTTCTTGGATGGCAAACACGAACCAATGGTGATTGATCAAACCACGTTTAAAAACCTACTACAAATTGTTAAACAGTTCCCTGGCTACTTTGCCGGGAGTAACGCTGATTTGCCTATCGTAGGGGGCTCAATTTTAACGCATGAACATTATCAAGGTGGCCGGCATGATTTTCCAATGGCCAAAGCGCCAATCAGCACACCACTTCAATTTGCGGGTTATGATGATATTCAAGCCGGAATTGTTGATTGGCCAATGTCGGTGATTCGTTTGACAGGCAGTGATGCTAAACGCATTGAAACACTTGCTGCTGACATTCTGACTAAGTGGCAACACTACAGTGATCCAGAAGTCCAAGTCTTAGCGCAAGAAGCAGACGGGACACCGCATCACACTATTACACCGATTGCGAGAATGCGTGGGGATCAATATGAAATTGATTTGGTCTTACGTGACAATCAAACATCGCCAGAACATCCAGATGGTATTTATCATCCACACGCAGATGTCCAACATATTAAAAAAGAAAATATTGGTTTAATCGAAGTCATGGGCTTAGCGATTCTACCACCACGTTTGAAGTCTGAAATGGCAGAAGTTGAAAAATACCTCTGTGATCAACCAAATGAAATGGCCGCTTATCACAAAACATGGGCCGACCAAATCAAGGCTGATCATTCAGCAGTCACACCAGCCAATGTTACGGCATTGGTTCAAAATGAAGTCGGTAAAGTCTTCATGCGTGTTTTAGAAGATGCAGGTGTCTTCAAGCGCGATGCAAAAGGACAAGCAGCATTTATCAAATTTACAGAGCGTGTCAACAATGCCTAAAAAGTGTTGCTGACAACCTGTTAAAAATCAATTGGAGGTCAAGTCATGAAATATTGGCGTCAGGAATTTGGGACGATTAATGGTCAGACTGTTTGGCAACATTGGTTAGAAAATAGTCAGGGCTATCAATTAGCAGTTATCGATTATGGGGCAACCATCACGAATTTAGTGATGCCCGATAAGGCGGGACAATTTAAAAATGTGGTGATCGGTTACGATAATTTAGCGGATTATCTCAAACAAGAAGCTTACTTTGGCGCGACTGTTGGTCGGGTAGCCGGTCGAATTGGTAAGGGGGCCTTCACATTAGACGGCCACGATTATCAATTACCACTTAATAACGGCGAAAACACCAATCATGGTGGCCCTAATAGCTTTGAATCTCAAGTTTGGCAAGCAAGCGTTGAAGAACAAGCCGACGCAATTAGCGTTACTTTTAAATTAACAAGTCCTGACGGTGCCAATGGCTTCCCAGGAAACCTGTCAGTTGCGACGACTTATACCTTGAATGAAAAGAATGAATGGTTGGTTGATTACCAAGCAACATCTGATCAAACAACGCTTTTCAACCCAACTTGTCACGTTTATTTAAACTTAACAGGGGACTTCGATCAATTAGTTGACGGTCATCAATTGCAAATCGACAGTGATCGTTTCGGCGAAATTCAACCAGATGGTCTACCAACCGGGCAATTATTGCCAGTTGATCAAACTGTTTTCGATTTACGGCAACCACGTGCAATCGCTGATGCTTTTGCTAGTCAAGAAACACAAAATCAATTGGTAAATGGCTACGATCATCCATTCTTATTAAATAAAAATGCTGATCGAAATGATGCGGTTTTAATCGAACCAACTAGTGGTCGCTCGCTAACGATTAATACGGAAGGTAATGCAATTGTCATCTACACTGCCAACGGTTTCGGGAGCGAACCAAACTTGACTGATAAAGCGATTCAACCGCACGAAGCGGTCGCAATTGAAGCCCAAATGATGCCGGATGCGATTCATCATGCGGACTTTGGCAATGTTATTTTAAAGGCCAATGAACAGTACCATCGGCAAACATGTTACAAGTTAAATTAATCAGAGTTTCTGATTGCGTGCGGTTACAAAATCACGTATAATGAACTTGTTTAGAAGACCAATACGGTTGGCTAGATAATATAGTGTATTTTAAAGGAGTAACATCATGGAAAAAGGAACAGTAAAATGGTTTAACAATGAAAAAGGTTTTGGCTTTATCTCAGTTGAAGGCCAAGACGATATCTTCGTACATTTCAGTGCTATCCAAGACGAAGGCTTCAAATCATTAGAAGAAGGCCAAGCCGTAGAATTCGACATCGTTGAAGGTACACGTGGTGCACAAGCTGCTAACGTTAAAAAACTATAATCTTAAAAAAGATTAATAATACTTTGAAGAAGGTGCCGGACTGATTAGTCTGTGGACCTTCTTTTTAATAGATTGATGATAATTAGATTGACAAGCGGTGTTAAATCGATTAACGTATAACCATAGTTAAATATCAATGACCGCGTAATGAGTAGAGAATAAGCCGCTATACCAGAGAGCTGGGATTGCTGGGAACCAGTATATGCTTAGAATCGAATTACAATGCGCTAAGTGGTCAGACGTGTGATTGACGTACCAATCAATGAGTGATGCTAGGCAACTGGCATAATTCGGGTGGTACCGCGAACTTAAATTTTAAGTCGTCCCTATAATCTTCTCACGAGGATTATGGGGACTTTTTTTATTATATTAGGAGGGTTTCAAATGCAAAAGAATATTATTGATGAATTAACATGGCGCGACGCAATTAACCAACAAACAGATGCTGACGGTTTACGTGAATTAACTGAAAAGAAGAGTATCTCATTATACTGTGGGGTTGATCCTACTGGCGATAGTATGCATATTGGGCATTTAATTCCCTTCATGATGATGAAACGTTTCCAATTGGCTGGTCATCACCCATATATCGTTATCGGTGGGGGAACCGGTTCAATCGGTGATCCAAGTGGTCGTAAATCAGAACGTCAACTCCAAACAATGGAAATGGTCCAACACAACGTTGAAGCTTTATCTGGCCAAATGAAACGTTTATTCGGCGAAGATGCCAACGTTTCAATGGTTAACAACTACGACTGGTTATCAAAAATTTCATTGTTAGATTTCTTACGTGATTACGGTAAGTTATTCAACATCAACACAATGTTGGCTAAAGACGTGGTTGCTAGTCGTTTAGACGTTGGGATTTCATTTACTGAATTCACCTACCAAATTCTACAATCAGTTGATTTCATGCACCTTTACAAAGCACACGATGTGCAACTACAAATCGGTGGTGCTGATCAATGGGGTAATATTACTTCAGGGATCGATATGATTCATAAAATTGAAGGTAGCGAAACAGAAGTTTACGGCTTAACAATTCCATTGATGCTCAAAGCTGATGGAACGAAGTTTGGTAAGACAGCTGGTGGTGCCATTTGGTTAGATCCTGAAAAGACAACCCCATACGAATTCTACCAATTCTGGTTAAACCAAGATGACCGGGATGTTGTTAAATACTTGAAATACTTCACATTCTTAGATGAAGCTGAAATTAACGAACTCGCTAAAACAGTTGAAACAGCCCCTGAAAAACGTGAAGCACAACGTCGTTTAGCTGAAGAAGTGACACGTTTTGTTCACGGTCAAGCTGAATTAGAAGGTGCTCAAAAGATTACGGAAGTGCTTTTCTCAGGTGATATCAAAGCCTTAGATGTCAAAGAAGCAGAACAAGCCTTCCAAAAAGCACCAACAGTTGAAATCACAGCTGAAAAGAAAAACATCGTTGATTTCTTAGTGGAAGCTGGGATTGAATCATCAAAACGGCAAGCACGTGAAGATGTGCAAAATGGGGCCATCACAATTAACGGTGACCGTCTTCGCGAAACAACACTTGAAATTGACCCAAGCGAAAACTTTGAAGGTAAATTTGTCATTGTCCGTCGAGGCAAGAAAAAATACTTCTTGGCAAGAGTAAAATAAGTGCGTTCAGGCTTGGTCAACTTTTGAGCATTAACACAAGGAAGCGAATTAGCGACATAGTCGATGATTTGATTCACAGCGCTAAGCGCAGAAAGTTAGCTTGAAAAGCACGTTAAATAAAGTGAGTGCTGACTCGAGTTGGTTAGGCTTTGAGGATTAACGTAAAAAGAATATTATGGTATTTTTTACCATAATACTCTTTTGGTAGTTAACCGGAAAAGGCTACTCGAGAAGCACGTTAAAAATCACCCCCAACTCTCTTTTCGAGCGTTCAGGGGTGATTTTTTATATTTAATTTTCTGAAAGAAGGGTATACTTATTATTAAATAAATTGAAAAGAAAGAAAGTGACTTACAGATGGCGTTAAGCTATGCAGATAATCCGCAGGTTCAAAAGAATCGTTGGCGGATATTAACGGCGGTGGGGCTTTTTACCTTCATGGCCACCCTTGATGGGAGTATCGTCAATATTGCGTTACCTGTCATGAGTCGGGATTTGAAAATTCCGATGAATCAATCAGAATGGATCGTCTCGATTTATCTGATTATGATTTGTGCACTACTGCTATTATTTGGTAAAGTTGGCGATGCCTTCGGGAAAGTTAAAGTTTTCAAGATTGGGACTTTTCTTTTCGTATTGGGCTCATTGCTATGTGGATTGTTACTTGGTGCGCGGGTCGTTCAAGCGCTAGGGGCTTCAATGACAATGAGTAATAATAATGGGATTATCACCGAAGTTTTCCCATTAAAAGAACGGGGTCGGGCATTAGGGTTAACCGGCTCATTTGTGGCTTTAGGCAGTATCGCGGGTCCCGGGATTGGTGGTTTAATCCTCGCGCACTTTAGTTGGGGCTATATTTTCTGGATTAACGTGCCAATTGGTATTTTAACGATTATTTTTGGGCATTTTATTTTACCAAAAGATATTATTAAAACACATGAAAAAATTGATTATGCTGGATTTGTCAGTTTTGCGGCTTTGATTGTCAGCTTGTTCCTTGGCATTTTTATCGGCCAACAAATTGGCTTTACATCACCAATCATTTTAACGGCTTTTGTGGTAGCTTTGATTAGTGCTGGGATTTTTGTTTGGATCGAACAACATGTTGAACAGCCCTTATTATCATTTAGATTATTCAAGAATATTGATTTTAGTTTGAGTTTATTATGTGCGTTCTTAATTTTTATCGTTAATTTCTTCTTCAATGTCATTTCACCATTCTATTTGGAAAATGCATTGGGTTTAGCGCCTAATTTGGCCGGTTATAGTTTAATGATTTTCCCAATTGTGCAAGTGGTTGTAGCACCGATTGCTGGTAGTATTTCAGATAAAATTGGCCCAGAGCTATTAACTTTTGTCGGCTTGATTTTAATCTCAATTAGCCAAGTCGGTTATATGTTGATGAATTTACAAACGCCAATTTGGTTATTCATGTTCTTCGTCGGTTTAGTCGGACTGGGCAATGGGATTTTCCAAGCGCCCAATAACACGATCGTCATGAGTTCAGTTGGGGTCCAAGATTTGGGGGTTGCCGGTGGGATTAACGCCTTAGCGCGTAACTTAGGGATGGTCTTTGGGATTTCGCTATCGACAACGGTCTTGTATGCCGCAATGAGTCGTAATTACGGTCAAAAAGTAACGGGGTATATTCCAGGTCACGCGGACGTCTTCATCGCTGGGATGTATGATGCCTTCATGGTCGCCTTGGTTATTTGTTTGATTGCGACAGCCTTAACAGGATGGCGGATGCTGAAACATCGTAGAATGGTTGTTAAAAACTAAAAAAATAATCGGTCCGACAAAGATGTCAGGATGAAGTGAACCCTAAATATTGGACGAAACTTTAAGCAGCTTTCTGGGTTGTAAA